>JAABUQ010000623.1_pt1 | contig 82971 bp, 87 predicted proteins | sample 5560001 | NCBI WGS metagenome assembly JAABUQ01 (sample SAMN10711888, study PRJNA513371) | rock metagenome | isolation source: Antarctica rocks | place: Antarctica: Victoria Land, Finger Mt nord | collected 2015-12-18 | reverse complement strand
ACCAGCTCGGCATGCGACAACGCCCCGACCACTTCCCGCAGCAGCGCCACGCCCCGCAGCGTACCCGGCCGCTTCCTGTTCCGGTAGTCCCCCCTTAGCTCACCCCGCGTGAGTCTGAGTTGTTACGGCGGTAGGTCTTGACATCGTCGGGCGTGGCGATCCCCGGGTCGACCTGGTTCTCGCGGCACCAGTTGACCCAGCTGGCCACCTGGCCGCGGTAGCTGCGGACGGTCTCGCGGGCGGCGTCGCCGTTGGCGACGTCCAGGCGCAGGAAGCGGGCGAAGGCGTCATCGAGGGCGGCACCGTCGGGCGAGAGGGCCGGCAGCTCAGCCCTCTGCCGCCCCAAAGACAAGCTTAGAGCATCACGCGGGCGGTCAGGGTAGGGCATAGCTGTACTACCGATTATGCCCATACTCGGCACTAGACGCACGCCGTCATCTGTCCCACCGCGCCGATCAGCCAGTGAGAAGTACCCCTTCTCACTAGTAGAGATTACTCTTGTCATAGGTGTGCGAGGGCGTCATAGTCTGGCGAGCTGCATGGAGTCCCCACTTGGGTTGGATGCCGCGTTTGCGATGGCCGGTCCGGTTCTCATGCCTGACGCGAACTCGGCGAGCGCGTCGCCGGCCACCCTTACGCCCGTCGACGCCGCGCGCCGGCTCGGGGTCGCGCGCTCGCGCATCTACGCGCTCGTGCGCCAGGGTGAGCTCGACGACGTCGGCGGCGAGACCCTGCGTGTCACGGTTGCCAGCGTCGAGCGCCGTCTTGCGGCTAGCCCGCCTGTTGGCGAGCCCATCGGTGCACTGGGTGCGTGGGCCATCCTGGCCCTGGCCAGCCACGACGCCGCTTTCCGCACCCACGTGGCCGGACGGCTCTCGGACAGCGATCGCTCGCGCGCCAGGATCCGCCTCGAACAGCGTGGTCTCCTGGACATTGCGCCGCGGCTGGGGACGCGGGCGGTGGTGCGGAACTTCGCCGCCGACGCTGAGGCACTGCTGGCCCTGCTCGAGGATCCGCGGGGTGTCATGGCCGGCGCCAGCGCCGCGCGACGACTCGGCTGGCTGGTCCCTGATGGCGACTGGCCCGTCGACCTCTACATTGGCGAGGCCGACCTGGTGGAGCTTGTGGACACCCACGCACTGGAGCTGACCGACGGGGGACCGGGCGACCTGGTGCTGCGCGCGGTGCCCGAGCCCTGGCCATTCCCGCCGCACCTGCGCGTGGTGCCCGACGTGGTGGCTGCCGTCGACCTGGCCGAGGCCGTGCCCACCGCCTTGGCCGCACGGGGTCGGGCCCAGCTCGAGGAGCTGGCACCCGGTGTGGAGCCGTCCTGGCAGCGCCGTCCCCAGCGGCGCCGGCTTCTTCGGCCGAGCATTCCCTCCGGGCGGCACGCCTCCCTGCCGGGGCAGCACCTGCAAGGCGGTGCCAGCGATCAGCCCTGGGATGACCAGGCCGAACGCGATGCGCGTGGCCTGGTCGCGCTGCTTTTCGTGGCCGGCACGGCGCAGCGGCGGACCGAGGCGGCCGCGGCGCTGCGTGTGTCCGCGGGACGATTGGAACGTGCCTGCGCTTTCCTGCGAGCGTCCCCGCCACACGGGCTGCTGCTGGTCGAAGACGCCGACCGACTCGAGCTTGCCTCCGCGCCCGACTGCACAGCTGTCATCGAGCGCTTCCTGGACACGCCGCCGCCCGAGCCGCTGTCCCAGGCCGCCCTGGAGGTGCTGTCCATCGTCGCCTATGAGCAGCCTGTCACCCGCGCCGATATCAGCGACATCCGTGGCACCGACAGCAGCGGCGTCGTCGACACGCTGCTCGCCCGCGGTCTCGTCGCCGACGATCCGCGCTTTGGCGGCCGTGGCCAGCCCTCGTTCCTGGTTACCACGAGCGCCTTCCTGTGGCATCTCGGACTCGGCTCGCTCACCGACCTGCCCTCTCGGTCAGCGCTCGGAGCGGTCTAGCGCGTCTACCTGGCAGGCACCGGCCGACCGCACACTGTCGGTTGCTCTTCACCTGGGCTCGGCGATCACGGCGCTGTGCACCTGTCGAGGGCTTCTCAAGTGTCGGGGGCCAGCGGCGCGTAGCCTGATGCTGGTGCGGGCGCGACGAGGGCCAGGCGCAAACGCTCGTTTTCAATCCTTGTCGGGCCAGCTAGGATATCAGCGCCCAGGTATGCGGCCTGGCATCCCACAACGACATACTCGCAACGGAGAGCCAGGGAAAGTCCGGTGACAACCCGGCGCTGTGCCGCAGCGGTGAGTGTGGCCGCAAGCCACCCAGCCCGAATGCCTGCCTCTGTTCCGAACCATCGTCCTTCGAGCCAAAGGACACGGGCCGGCGTGATCGGTGCTCGCACGCCCAGACTCCTCGCGGCTCTCGAAGGACAGGGAGACATTCATGGCTGTCCTGAGACCCACCACCGCTGGCGCGACGCGCAGACAGAGCCCTGTCGGGCCCACCGCCCGCCTGCGCCAGACGATGGCTCGTGTCGCCCCACTGGACCGTGCGGCGATGCAGGAGGCACGCCAGCATCAGGAGCAGTTGACCAAACCGTCGGGGAGTCTCGGCCGGTTGGAGCGTCTGGCGACGCAGGTCGCCGGTATGACTCGCATCCCCCGCCCATGCCTGTCGCGCAAGGCCGTGGTCGTTATGGCGGGCGACCACGGCGTGACCGTCGAGCAGGTGTCCGCCTATCCGTCGACGGTAACCGCGCAGATGGTGCGCAACTTCGCCGCGGGTGGGGCCGCCATCAACGTCCTGGCCCGACGCGCCGAAGCACGGGTGGTCGTGGTGGACGTCGGAGTGGCCGAGGCGCTGCCCGCGGACCTACCAATTGTGCACCGGAAGGTGGCCTCTGGCACCGCGAACCTGGCGGTCGGGCCGGCAATGACGACGGCCCAAACACAACGTGCGATCACGGTCGGTCTGGAGGTTGTCGACGGTGAAGTCGAACGCGGCGTGGACGTGATCTGTTTAGGTGAGATGGGGATTGGTAACACCACCGCCGCTTCGGCTATCGTCGCGGCGCTCACGGGCCAACTCGTGGCGGACGTCACAGGGCGGGGGACGGGCATCGACGACGCCACCTGGCACCGGAAAGTAGCCGTCATCGAGCGCGCGTTGCGCGTGAATCGGCCCGATGCACGTGATGCACTGGACGTCCTCAGCAAGGTCGGCGGCCTGGAGATCGCTGGCCTGGTGGGCGTGATCGTCGGGAGCGCCGCGCGCCGCTTACCGGTCATCGTGGACGGCTTCATCACCACCGCCGCCGCGCTTGTAGCCGCGGCGCTGTGCCCGGCCACACGAGGCTACATGATCGCGGCGCACCGGTCGCTCGAGCGTGGGCACGCCGTGGCGCTGGAGCATCTGGAATTGGAGCCGCTCCTGGCCCTGGATCTACGGCTGGGCGAGGGCACTGGTGCCGCGCTAGCGCTTCCGGTGGTAGATGCGGCGTTGGCACTGCTGAACGAGATGGCGACCTTCAAGCAAGCGGGCATCTCGGGCGCGCACGAACCCACCGTGGCCACGGTGGGTTCGTGCGCGGCACCAGGCCCAAAGCTCGTCGACGCTGGCTCGTAAAGACCGAGCCGATACCGAAGCGCCGCGCCGTGGTAGCCCACGGCCGCGGAAAGTCTCGGGACGTGGCGCCTGCTACCATGACATACGCGCGGTCAAAACACGTCGCGCGTGGTGCGGATCCAGGGGAAGTCCGGTGCAAGTCCGGCGCTGTCCCGCAACGGTAGGTGGCTATCTGGCCACGAGCCCGAATACCTGCCCGCATGAGAGCCCCATAGCCTGCCGACGGAGCGGGCGAAGGCCACCGACCCTCTCCGCGGGCCGCTCCTTCGCCAGTCCGTGCTGGGCAGGCAGAGCGGAGAGCGATCACGATCATCCAGGCATCTCAGCGACGCGGCGAGCTGGCATCGGCTGCTCGGCGCACCACCGTGCCGCAGGACCCGTTCGCCCGCTGGGCGGCCCTCCAGGCATGGTCTTCGGATGACACCAACCGCCTGGGTGAAGCCGCGGACCTGGCATTCTGGGAGCGGATAGCCGACGGCTATGACGACGGTGCGCTGGCGGTCCGGGTGCCTACCGTCCTGGCGCGCGTGCGCTCACTGGTGCCGTCTGGCTCGTCTTTGCTCGACATCGGTGCCGGGACGGGTGCCTTCGCCCTCCCCCTGGCCGCGGTAGCCGGCCGCGTGACTGCCCTGGACTACTCACCGGCCATGCTGGGCATCCTGGAGAGGAAGCTGGCCCAGGACCCGGCGATCACCAACGTGCGCTCCGTGCTCGCACGCTGGGAAGACGCCGCGGTCGAGCCGCACGACGTCGTCCTGGCCGCCAACGCGCTCTACCGGGCTGCGGACCTCGAGCTCGCGCTCCGCAAGATGATCGCTGCCGTGCGGCGGCGGGGGATCATCGTCTGGAGTGTGGGACGCCAGGATGCGCCGCAGCAGGTGGTCCGCGAGCAGGTTCAGCCCGGCCGTTATCGGCCAGGACCCGACTACGTGCACGTCGTGGAGGGTCTTTTCACCCTCGACACCTTCGCGCACGTGGACCTGATCCACGTGGACGACACGCAGCGCTATCCGACCGATGCGGCGGCGGCTGAAGGCTTGCTCTCCTGGAGACCCATCCTTCTAGAGGAACAGGCGCGGGTGGTGCAGCTGCTGCCGCACTTGCTCGAACGTGACGGCGACGGTTGGCGCTGGCGGCGGCAGGGACGGATCGCCGTGATCTGGTGGGATCAGCACGACGCCGGCGTCGGCGGAGTGACACGCGCGTGACGCCCGCGAGCGGCCCCGACGGAGTCGCCCTGATGGGCCACGGCAGCCGTGATCCAGCGAGCGCCGAAGAATTCCTGGCGCTGGCGCTGGCGGTTGCGGAGACACCGGAGCTTGCGGGCACGGTCGTCGTGCCGGGATGGCTGGAGTTCGCCGGCGGCCCCGTGCCTTCGATCCAGGAGGCGTTCAGACGGTGCGTCGTGGCTGGTGCGCGCCGCATCGCGGCAGTGCCCCTGATCCTGTTTGCCGGTGGGCACGGAGCCGAGGACATGCCGGCGGAGGTCCGCCTGGCGCAGGACCACTACCCGGAGATTGACGTGCGGTCGGCGGACCTGGTCGGCATCGACGACGTCCTGCTCCAGTGTCTCGCCGCGCGGGCGCGGGCCGCGGCCGCCCCACTCCCGCCACGGCCAGGTGAGCAGACAGCCTTGCTTCTGGTGACCAGTGGCTCGTCCAGCCGGGAAGCCAATGCCGACGTGTTCAAGGCTGCCCGCCTGCTGGCGGACCTTGCCGACGGCATGCTGGTAGAAGTCGCCTTCTTGCGCCTGGCGCGACCGTTCCTGCAAGACGCCGTACGGCGCTGCGAGCGGCTCGGCGCGCGGCGCGTGATCGTCCTGCCGCTGTTCCTCAACACGGGCCTGCTGGCACGTCGTGTCCCGCGCAAGCTCGTCTGGTTACGGCGCCAGTTCCCCGCCCTCGAGCTCATCGAGATGCCACATCTCGGCGTGGACCCAGACCTTACCGCCCTGCTGGCCCGACGCGCGTGTGACGCGTTCGCCGCCAGTGACGCGTCAAGAGCTCGGCTACAGACGCCCGTGTACCTGGCGGCCGGCCGTGAACGCACCAGGCCGCCGCGGGAAGGTTACCCGCACGTGGCAGAGCACGCCCTTGCGCACCCACGGAGTCCACGATGGGAGGAGATCCCGTCGTGAAAGGCGTTGTTGTTGCCGGCGTCTCGAGCGGGGTCGGCAAGACGACGGTGACGGTTGGCTTGATCGCGGCGCTGCGACGTCGCGGACTGCGCGTCCAGCCGTTCAAGGTCGGGCCCGACTACATCGACACGAGCTACCACACGCAGGCGGCCGGAGGTCGCCCGTCACGCAACCTGGATCTCTGGCTACTTCCAGCGCCGACGATGCGGGCGCTGTACGCGCGTGCCGGTCGCGCCGCGGACGTGGCTGTCGTGGAGGGGGTCATGGGCCTGTACGACGGCCGCCTCGGTGGTGAAGGCTTCGCAAGCGCGGCGCATGTGGCCAGGGAGCTGAGCCTACCGGTCGTGCTTGTGGTGGACGCTGGCAAGCTGTCGTGGAGCGCCGGCGCTCTGGTGCTCGGCTACCGAGACTTCGACCCGACCGTCCGGATTGTGGGCGTCATCTTGAATCGCGTGGGCGGGCCGCGCCACGCCGCCGAGCTGATCGCAGCGATCGAGCAGCGAGCCCACGTGCCCGTCCTTGGCTGGCTGCCCAGGGTCGACGAGCTTGCAGTGCCCGAGCGGTACCTCGGCCTCGTCCCCACCACAGAAGGCACGGGCTGGGAAACCTTCCTGGATGCGGCGGAAGCCGCGGTCAGCCGCGGTGTCGACCTGCAACGACTGGTGGCCATCATGGATGAGACTCCGAGCGACCTCGCCGGGACGGACACCGCGGCTGAGCTCTTTCCAACACAGCCTGTGCGGCCGCGGGCGGCGATCGCCGTGGCGCGCGACCGGGCTTTCTCGTTCTACTACCAGGACGGCCTCGACCTCCTCGAGGCCTGGGGGGCGGAGCTGGTCCCCTTCAGCCCGCTCGCCGACTCCGTACTGCCCTCTGGAGCCTCCGCAGTCTACCTCGGCGGGGGCTTCCCCGAACTGTTCGCATCCGAGATCAGCGGGAATACCGCGCTGCTGGCGTCGCTGCGGGAAGCGCACCAGCGCGGTCTGCCCATCTACGCGGAGTGTGGCGGGTTTATGCTGCTCGGCCGCTCACTGGTGGACGCGGCGGGCCACCGCCACCCGATGGCAGGTATCGCCCCGGTTGACAGTACGCTCACGGGAACCGGGCTAACGATCGGCTATCGCGACGCCCGCGCCACAAGGAACACGCTGCTGCTCGACGCCGGTGAAACGCTGCGGGCGCACGAGTTCCACTGGTCGGCGCCAGAGCACGAGCTGCCGGGGGACAACGCCGCCTATGCGGTTGAGGGACGGGAGCCGATGGCAGAAGGCTTCGCCCGCGGCCAGACGCTGGCATCGTATCTCCATGTCCACTTCGCCATGGACGGTACCGGACGATTGGCACACCGATTCGTGGAGCGGGCCGCCGCCGCGCGGCATGAGGTGGTGCATGGCTCCTGAGCTCGCCGGGGGGGCTGCGCCTGGCACCACTCTGCTGGCGCGCTACGGATTGCCGCCAGCGGAGATCGAACATCTCAGCCTGGCCCGTGTTGAGCAGGCGGCTGGACCAACGCTGCCGCGCGATCCGGAGCGGCGCCATGTCGCACGCCGTCTGCTCTACGCGGCTGGGGATCCCGCGCTCGCCAGATCGATTCGCCTGCACCCGGCGCTGGTCCAGGCCAGCATTGCCGCCTTGCGCGCGGGTGCACCGGTCCTTGTTGACGTGTCCATGGTCGCGGCGGGACTCCGCCGGGACGCGCTCCGTCAGTGGGGATGCACCGTGATCGTCGCGGTCGAGGAGCCGGACGCGGCAAGGGCGGCGCGTACGGCCGGGATCACTCGAACGGCGATGGGGGTTCGGCTGCTGGCGCCGCGGCTGGCTGGTGCTGTTGTTGCCATCGGCAACGCTCCGACAGCCCTACTGGAACTGCTGGATCTCATCGACGCGGGCTGCCCTGCACCGGCTGCCATTATTGGCATGCCCGTCGGTCTGGTCGCCGCGGCCGAGAGCAAGGATGAGCTGGTCCGCCGGGCAACGCCGTACGCGACCGTCATGGGGACACGCGGTGGCTCTGCGCTCGCTGCCGCGGTGGTCAATGCCCTCCTGGAGCTCGCCACGGACCGGGACCGGAACGGCAGTGGTTGACGTCATGGCCGCGACCGCGCCTCCAGAGCGGCAGAAGCGCGGCATGCGCGAAGGCTTCACCACGGGCGCGTGCGCCACGGCCGCCTCGCTCGCGGCGACGCGTGCTCTGCTGCGACGGCAGCCGGTGGACGTCGTGACCATTCACCTGCCCATCGGCCGGGACGCGACCTTTCCCCTCGCCCGCTGCGAGCTGAGAACCCACGACGCTCAGTGTGGGGTGATCAAGGACGGGGGCGATGATCCGGATGCCACCCATGGAGCCGAGATCATCTCGACCGTCTCCTGGCGCGACGAGCCCGGACTCGAGCTCACCGGCGGCACCGGCGTCGGCGTCGTGACGCGGCCAGGCCTTGGGCTGCCGGTTGGCGGGCCGGCCATCAATCCCGTGCCACGGCGGATGATCACCGAACATGTTGCCGCCGAAGCAGCCGACGTGCTCCGGACCTGCGGACTGCGTGTCGAGATCTCCGTGCTGCGCGGCGAGGAGATCGCCAGGAAGACCCTCAACGGCCGCCTCGGCATTATCGGCGGCATCTCCATCCTGGGAACGACGGGCATCGTCAAACCCTGGAGCACCGCCGCCTGGCGGGCCAGCGTCCTGCAAGCCATCGACGTTGCCGCCGCCAACGGCCAGGAGCATATCGTGCTCTCCACCGGTGGCCGCAGCGAGGGCTACAGCATGCAGCTATTGTCGCATCTTCCCGAGCTGGCCTTCGTGGAGATGGGTGAGTTCACCGGTGCGGCCCTCGAGCGGTGCGTCGAAGGCGGCTGCCGGCGCGTCACGCTGGCAGGCATGGTCGGCAAGTTCTCCAAGCTGGCGCAGGGGCACTTCATGACCCACGTGGCCGGCAACCAGGTGGACCTGGTGTTTCTGGCGACGGTCGCCGCCGGGTGCGGCGCATCGACCTCCATCCAGCGGGACATACGCGCGGCCAATACGGCGCGCCACTTCCAGGAGATCGCGCTTGCACATGGGCTGACGAAGGTCTTCGATCGACTGGCGGACATGGTGCGAGGACGCAGTGTTGACCTTGTCGGACAGCGGCTGAGCGTAGCGTGTGTGCTTTTCGACTTCGACGGGTCCGTCCTGGGGACGGCTGGCTGGCCAGCAGAGGCTCATGGGTGATGTCCACGGTCGCTGTGGTGGGCATCGGTGAGGACGGGGTGGATGGGCTGCGGCCCGACGCACGCCAGGTGGTCGAAGCTGCCGACGTCCTGGTGGGCGGTCAGCGCCACCAGCGCCTGGTGCTGACCCATCCGGCCGAGCGCGTTGTCTTCAGGCGCGATATGGCGCAGCTAGCGAGCCAGGTACAGGGCCTGGCAGAAGCTGGCCGGCACGTGGTGGTGCTCGCCTCGGGTGACCCGCTGTTCTTCGGAATTGGTCCGGCCCTGGTCAAGCGCCTCGGCGCGGAGCGGGTGCGCATCTACCCGAACGTTGGCGCCGTCCAGCTCGCCTTCGCCCGGTTGGGCGAGGCCTGGCAGGACGCGGTTGTCCTGTCGGCGCATGGTCGGGCCCTGGAGCCGGTCGTCGAGGAGGCCCTGGGCCACGCCAGGCTCGCCATCCTGACGGATCAGGTCCACACCCCGGCCGCGATCGCCTGGGCTCTTCTGTGCCAGGGCATGGAGCCGACGGCGCGCGCGTGGTGCATGGAACGGCTGGGTGGCCCGAGCGAACGCATCCAGCACGGCACGCTGGCCGACTGCGCCGATTGGACCAGCGATCCCCTCAATCTGCTGGTCATCCTGCGCGATCCGACGCAAGTCCGGGGTCGGCCGCTGCGATTGGGTCTACCCGACGAGACGTACGTGCATGAGCGTGGGCAGATCACCAAGGCCGAGGTCCGAGCGATCAGCCTGGCACGCCTGGCTCCACGGCCCGGCGACATCGTCTGGGATATCGGTGCAGGATCGGGCTCGGTCGGGCTCGAGGCCGCGGCCCTGTGCCAACCGTCCGGCGCGGTGTACGCGGTCGAGCGCCGGCCTGAGCAGCAGGCGTGCATTCGTGAGAACGTGCAGCGCTTCGGTGGTACCAATCTCCACCTGGTGGACGGAGAGGCGCCGGGCGTCCTGGTGGCGCTGCCCGACCCCGACGCCGTCTTCGTCGGCGGGACCGGCGGCCATCTGGAGCCGGTTCTCGAGCTCAGCCTGCTGCGGCTGCGCCCGGCCGGCCGGCTCGTGCTCAACCTCGCCACGCTCGAGAGCCTGCACACAGTATCTGCCTTCCTGGGAAGCCGCGGGGTGCCCTACGACATGGCCCAGATCTCGGTCGCTCGCGGCGTGTCTCTAGGAGAGGCGACCCGCCTGGCCCCACTCAATCCCGTGTTCATTGTGTCTGCTCAGGTGGCCAGCCGATGACACCACAGACCAGGACGTTCTATGCGCTCGGCCTAGGTCCGGGCGACCCCGACCTGATGACGGTTCGCGCCCGTGACGTGCTGCAGCGTGCCCCGATGCTCTTTGCACCGGTCCGGCAGGCCGGTGGCCGCAGCTACGCACTCGAGATCGTTTCCGGGCTCATCCATCCCTCGCGTCAGCGTGTCGAGACGTTGCCATTTCCAGCTCCGGCAGTCGGCTGGTGTGAGCACGTCGACCGCATGGTCGCCGCACTGGTGCACGGGGACGTGGCCTTCCTGACGGAAGGCGATCCGCTCCTGTACAGCACATTCATCGGCGTGCTATGTGAGCTGCGGAGCCGCTACCCCGACGTGCCGGTGTGCATCGTGCCCGGCGTCGCGTCGCCCATGGCGGCGGCATCGGCGGCCGCGCTCCCGCTGGCGGACGACGAGCAGCGTCTGGCCGTCCTGCCGGCCATGTACGCGCTGGACGCTCTCCCGGACACTCTGCAGCGGTTCGACACGGTTGTCCTGCTCAAAGTCGCTCCGGTGCTGGACGCGGTTCTCGACTGCCTGGAACGTGCCAAGCTGGCAGAGCACATCCTCCACGTACGCCGTGTCGGGCGTCCGGGGCAAACCATCCTCAGCGGACTGGACCGGGTCCGATTCGCGCCCCCCGAGGTGAAGGCAGACTACCTTTCGTTGCTGATCGTCAAGCGCCGCGAAAGCCACGTCCCGCAATGACGCCGGGCGTGGTCTATTTCATTGGCGCCGGTCCTGGTGATCCCGAGCTTCTGACGCTGAAGGGGCGGCGCCTCATCGAGTCAGCGGACCTCGTGATCTGGGCCGATTCACTCGTCCATCCTGGCGTGGCGGCACTTGCCGCGCCGGCTGCCGAGGTGCTGGGCAGCTCGTCGCTTACGCTCGAACAGATCACCGAGCGCCTGGTGCGAGCATCGCGCGCCGGACAACGCATTGCCCGTGTCCAGAGCGGCGATCCGTCGCTCTACGGCGCGATCCACGAGCAGCAGGTCCTGCTCGAACACGAGCGGGTGTCGTATGAGATCGTTCCCGGCGTGTCGTCGGCCTTCGCGGCGGCCGCGCGACTGCACGCCGAGCTCACAGTCCCCGATGTGGCCCAGACGGTCATCTTTACCCGGCTCGCCAATCGCACCACCACGGTTCCGGCCAACGAGCGACTCCGCGAGCTAGCTCGCCACGGGGCGACGCTGGTCATTTTCCTCAGCGCGTCGGTAATCGAGAAGGTCGTCGAGGAGCTCGTCGCCGGTGGCTGCTCTCTGGAAACCCCTGCCGCCGTGGTGTACCGCGTCACCTGGGAGGATGAACGGATCATCCGCGGCACGCTCACGGACATCGCGGCTGCCAGTCGCGCCGATCGCTTGACCAAGCAGGCGCTCATCCTGGTCGGGCCAGCCATCGACCCGTCATTGCGCACACTGCGGGCGGCCGAAAGTCGATCGCATCTGTATCGCCCGGACTACACCCACCTTTTTCGGAAGGCCACGATCTCGTGAGCAGCACCGGCCGGGTTGTCACGGTGGCGGCCACCCGACGCGGTGCGCAGCTCGCCAAACGCATGGCCGCGGCGCTGCCCGATGCGGAGCTGCACGTGGCGTCCCGCTGGCAAGCTCTGGCGCCGCGTGCCAGACCAATCGACGAGCCACTCGCCGAAGCGCTACCGCGCCTCTTCCGCGACCCCTCGGTGCGCGGCCTGGTGGTCGTGCTCGCCGTCGGCGCAACCGTGCGCTTACTGGCGCCCTGGCTGCGGGGGAAGAATGAGGACCCGGCCGTGGTGTGTATCGACGATGCCGGGCGCTTTGCCGTCGCCGTGCTCTCGGGTCATCGCGGTGGCGCTAATGCGCTCGCCCAGCGGGTGGCAGACGCTGTTGGCGCCTGTGCGGTGATCACCACCGCGTCCGATGCGGCCGGTGTCCTGGCGGTCGATCTGCTCGGGGCGGATGAGGGCTGGAAGATCGCGGCCACGCCGCGGGCCTTGCGCTGTGCGGCCGCGGCGGTTGTCAACGGCGACCCGGTGGGTGTCTACCAGGATGCTGGTGAGATGGGCTGGCGTGAGGACGCGGGCCTGCCGGACAACGTCCGTGTGGTGGCGGATCTCCGGGAACCCGCGGTGGGCGACCTGGCAGCGCTGCTGGTGATCACCGATCGCGTCCTCGATCTGCCGACGTCGGTAGCCTGCCAGGTGCTGTACCGCCCTCCCACGCTCGTAGCCGGCATCGGCTGCTCGCTTGGCGCGACTCCCGAGGACATCGCGAGCACCGTCGACCTCGCCCTCGCACAGGGCTCTCTGGCGCGTGCGTCGGTAGCCCAGCTCGCCACCATCGACCGTCGTCTGAACGAGCCGGGCATCGTGGCGTATGCCCACCAGGCGGGACTCGAGGTGCGGGGCTTCGCCGCCGAGACACTGGCCGCTGTGCCCCGCCTCCCGAGGCCGTCCCCTGTCGTACACACCGCGGTAGGCACGCCGGGGGTCTGTGAGCCGGCCGCCCTGCTCGCCAGCGGGGCCGCCACACTGCTGGTGCCGAAGGTCAAGACCCAGCGCGCCACCGCGGCCATCGCACGCATCGCCACCGAACGGGCCAGCGCATGAGCGGGGTGCTCTCGCTTGTGGGGCTTGGGCCGGGCAGCCCGGACTATCTGACCGTACGCGCGGCCGAGGTGCTGCGGGCAAGTGAGGCCGTTGTTGGGTACCAGGCTTACGTGGCTATGGTGGCAGCCTGGTTCCCGTCCGAGACGCGTCAATGGATTTGCGGGCAGCTCGGACAGGAGCAGGCGCGCGCGACCGAGGCGATCCGCATGGCCCGCGACGGCCTGCGGGTGGCGCTCGTGTCCACAGGCGACGCCACCATCTACGGCATGGGCGGACCGCTGTTCGAGGTGTTGGCGGCCGAAGGGTGGGACCCTGCCTGGCCCGACCCACCGGTCGAGATCGTGCCCGGCGTGACGGCGGCGCTCTCGGCCAACGCGGTGCTTGGTGCCCCGCTGGCCGACGATGTGGCCCTGATCAGCCTGAGCGACGTCGTCGCTCCCTGGTCGCTGATCGCCGAGCGCGTGCACGCGGCTGCTCGGGCGGACTTCGTCCTGGCGCTTTACAACCCCGCCAGCAGTCGCCGGCGGGCGGGCATCCGCGAGGTTCAGCGCCTGGTGCTCCAGCACCGACCCCCGGCGACCCCGGTGGCGCTTGTGCGGAACGCTCTCCGCGTTGGCGAAGAGGTGCGGCTCACGAGCCTGGGTAGCTTCCTGGACGTCGAGGAATTCATCGACATGGTCACCCTGGTGGTCATCGGCAACCGCCAGACCGTCCGCCTGGGCGACCGTCTAGTGTCGCGGCGGGTGCCGTGGGAGGCCAGAGTGTGATCGCGGGTCCCCAGGGAAAGGTGTGGCTGGTTGGCGCCGGACCGGGCGACCCAGGGCTCATCACGGTCCGTGGTCTGGAGCTGCTGCGCGCGGCGGACGCGGTCGTCCACGATCGCCTGGTGTCACCAGCATTGCTGGCGCAGGTCCCGGCGCACGCCGAGCGGCACGACGTTGGAAAGTCGCCAGGCGGCCACAACGTTCAGCAGGAAGAGATCAACGTGCTCCTGGTCTGTCTCGCCCGAGCAGGCAAGCGCGTTGTCCGTCTTAAGGGGGGCGACCCGTTCGTCTTCGGTCGGGGTGGCGAGGAGGCGCTTGCCCTGCAAGAGGCTGCAGTGGCGTGGGAGGTTGTGCCGGGCGTCAGCTCCGCCATCGCCGCGCCGGCGTATGCGGGCATCCCCGTCACGCACCGGCACCTTGCCGCATCGTTTGCCGTCACCACCGGCCACGAAGGACTGAAGCGACCCGGCCTGGCCCACGCCGACACCCTTGTCGTGGTGATGGTCGTTGAGCACCTGGAGGCAGTCGTCGGGAAGCTGCTGAGCCAGGGCCGCTCCCCGAAGACGCCGGCCGCGATCGTCCAGGCGGCGAGCACACCGCAGCAACGCACGATCACCGGGTGCCTCGGCACCATCGTTGGCATCGCCCGGCGCGAACGAGCCGCGGCGCCGGCGACCCTCATCGTTGGTCCCACCGTTGCGCTCGGGGAGCAACTCGCCTGGTTCGAGCGCCGTCCTCTGTTTGGCCGGCGTGTGCTGGTGGCTCGGACGCGGACGGAACCCAGCGCGCTGGCCGGGCTCCTGTCGGACGCAGGCGCCCAGGTGTGCGAGCTACCGACACGGCGCGATGCGCTCTTGCGCGACACGCGGGCCGCAGACGTGGCGGTCAGGCGCCTCGCCGATGGCGCCTATGCCTGGGCACTCTTTGGCGGCGCGGACACGGTGGCGGCACTCTGGGCACGGTTGGACGCGCTTGGTCTGGACGCTCGCTCGGTGCGCGCTCGTGTGTGCGCGTTCGGGGCCGGGACACTAGAGGCACTCCGCCAGCGAGGTGTGCGGCCCGACTGGTGTCCCGAGACCTACCACGCCGCGACCGTTGTCGCCGGACTGGCCTCGCTGGGGATCGCGGGCTGTCGGCTGCTGCTGCCCCACATCGAGCCAGCAACCCGGCTCATGGACGGCCTCGCTGCTCACGGCGCGGTCGCCGATGCCGTGCCAGTCGGCCGGGTCGAGACGGATTCAGCCGGTGACGCGCAACGCTTGCAGCAGCTCCTCACTCCGCCGGGCCTGGACTTGCTCGTCTTGGCCGCCTCGCGGGCCGTTGAAGAGATTGCGGGCCTCCTGGGTGCCGCCAGTGCGGTCCTGGGAGACACGCGGGTGGTGTGCATTGGCCCGAAGACCGCAGACAGGGCGCGGGCCGTCGGCTGGCACGTCGACGCGGTAGCCGAAGACAGCTCGCGCGAGGGCCTGGTAGACGTGGCTATCCGTCTCGTCAGCGCGGCCCGTGTGTCGGTCGCTCCCCGAGGTCTGCATGCCTGAGCAGCCGACCACTGGTTCTGGAACGAGCTCCGACGCGGCGCCACGGCGCAACCTGGTCATCCGCGCCGACGGCAAGACCGTCAACGTCCCCCGCCGCCAGGGACACCTGTTCGTCTGCGCCACCGGCTGTTGCTGTGGCCACACCGATCGTGGGTATGCGCCGGTGCCGACCGAGCTCTACGAGCGCGAATGGGAGCGTCGCAGGTGGCGCAACCGCGTCCATCTGACCATCGGCGGTTGCCTGGGGCCCTGCACGTTGGCCAACGTGGCCATGGTGATCTTCGACGGCCGCACCCTGTACTTCCAGTCACTCAACAGTGAAGCACTCGTTCTGGCGCTGCTGGACTACGTCGACAGCATGCTCACCGCGGATGCGTACTTGCCGCCGCCGGCGGCGCTCGCCGAGCTGCACTTCACGGGCTTCCGGTGGGAGGATCGGCCGGACGGCCGGGCGGTAGACGACCCGCGCCGTGCGGTCGCCTCGAGCCCCGAAGGGGCGGCCGACGGTGGCTTTCTGTTCCTGAGCCACGCCGACACCGATCTCCTGGTGCTCAGCAAGATTTTGCCTGGCCTGCCGGCGGACTTCCCGCGCGTCCGCGCCTCCGGGCTGAGCCACCTGAAGAGCGACGCGGACGTGGACGCGTTCCTCGACCAGACCCTGCCTGGCGCCGAGGTGGTCGTGCTGCGGCTGCTGGGTGGTCGAGCCAGCTTCCCACAGGGCCTCGATCGGGTCGTCGACTACGCCCAGCGCACCGGCGCCTGGCTGTTGTGCCTGCCAGGGACGGACGCCCTCGATCCGGAGCTGATGGCGTTGTCCACTGCTGGGGTGCCCGTCGCCCACGAGGCGCTGGCCTACCTCCAGTTCGGCGGGTCGGGAAATTACGAGAACCTCCTACGCTTTCTGGCCGATCACCTGCTCGCGGCCGGCTTCGGGTTCGATGCCCCGGCGGAGCAGCCCCGCCACGGCGTCTACCACCCGCGCATGCCAGTGAGATCCTCACTGGCCGAGCTGCGGGCGCGACACGATCCGCAGAAGCCGACGGTCGGAGTGTTGTTCTATCGGTCGCATCTGCTCAGCGGCAACACCGACTTCGTCGATGCCCTGATCGACGAGATCGAAGCCCAGAGCGCCAACGCCCTGGCGGTCTACGCCTACTCGCTGAAAGACGCGTCGGACGAGGACGGTGGTCCGGACGCGTTTCGCCATCTCCTGGACAGGGGGGTCGCGACGGTCGACGCCGTGATCGCCACGATGAGCTTCGCCATGGGCCAGATCACTGCCGATGGTCCAACTCCGGCCGGCTGGTCCGTCGGGGTACTGGAGCAGCTCGACGTTCCCATGCTTCAGGCCATCACCGTCGGCGGCAGTCAGGCCCAGTGGGAGGCCTCCCAGCGCGGACTGACACCCGTGGACACGGCCATGAACGTGGCCCTGCCGGAGTTCGACGGGCGCATCATCACGGTGCCCATCTCGTTCAAGGAAGTCGTCCCACCCGGACGGGCCGTCTGCGGCGATGGCGATGGCGGCTGCAACGGCAAGGATAGTGGCCAGGAGCGCCTGGATCTCGGCGCGCCGGTGGTCGCCTACGTGCCGCGACCGGACCGCATCCGGCGGGTCGTTGGTCTAGCCCTCCGGTATGCCGCCCTGCGCCGCAAACCCAACGCCGACAAGCGCCTGGCGCTTGTTCTCACCAATTACAACGCGAAGGCATCGCGTATTGGCAACGCGGTCGGCCTGGACACGCCCGCGTCTGTGCTGTGCCTCCTGCACGCGCTGGGTGACAAGGGCTATGACATCGGTGATCCCGCCAAGCTGCCGGCCAACGGCGACCAGCTCCTGGCCTGGCTGGTGGATCGCTGCTCGTACGACACCGAGCTGCTGACAGACACACAGCTCGCGACGGCGACGGCGCGGATCCCGGTCAATCAGTACGGGGGTTGGTTCCAGGACCTGCCGGAGCGGAATCAGCGGGAGATGGCCACAAGATGGGGCGCCCCGCCGGGCGAGAGCTACGTCCAGGACGGCCACATCGCCCTGGCCGGCCTGGCGTTTGGCAACGTCTTCGTCGCGATCCAGCCACCGCGCGGCTATGGCATGGACCCGAACCTGATCTATCACCAGCCGGACTTGCCGCCGACCCACCACTACTTCGCCTTCTACCGCTGGCTGCGCGACGGCTGGCGGGCAGACGCGCTCGTCCACATGGGCAAGCACGGCACTCTGGAGTGGCTGCCCGGCAAGGGAGTGGGCCTGTCCGAGACCTGCTACCCGGACCAGCTGCTCGGCGACCTGCCGCTGGTGTATCCCTTCATCGTCAACGATCCGGGCGAGGGCGCCCAGGCCAAGCGCCGCGCCCATGCGGTCATCGTTGACCATCTGACACCGCCGATGACCACGGCCGACGCTTATGGCAAGTTAGATGAGCTGGCGCGCCTGGTCGACGAGTACTACCAGGTCGAGGCGCTCGATCCCGCCAAGCTGCCCATGCTCCAGCAGCAAATCTGGGAGCTGATCGTCGACGCCAGGCTGGACGGCGACATCACGCTCATGATCGATCGGCTGAACCGCCAGGGGGACCATACCCACGACTGGGACCCGCAGGTGACCGAGGACGGCACGCCGACCACGCTAGCAGAGATGCGCTCCAAGGACTTCGCGCACCTGATCGAAAATCTCGATGGCTATCTCTGCGAGCTGGGCGGGGCTTTGATCCGCGGCGGCCTGCACACGCTCGGCGAGCGCCACCAAGGCGAGCGCTTGCGCGACCTGGTGCTGTCCCTCGTCCGCGTACCGAATCTCGACGTGCCCAGCCTGCGGGCCGGCGTCGCCGGCGCCTTCGGGCTGCGCCTCGACGACCTGGTCGACGCGCTGGGGGCGCGCCTGAAACCGACCACCGCGACCGAGCTCCTGGCGGCGCGGGTCGGCCGCGCGCTGGCGACCACGACCGATGCCCTGGAGGCCGTCGACAGCCTGTGCCGGCACCTTGTCGAAGGACTGCAGGTGAGCGGCTGGGACCGCACCGACGAGGTGCACGCCCGCATCGGCCGCCAGGTACTGGGTGCCGTGCCCATGCCGGCCGAGCTGCGCCGGGTGCTCGGATTCATCGGCGGAGAGCTGATCCCCAGCCTGGAGCGGTCCGCGCACGACGAGATCGTCCAGATCCTGCGCTGCCTGGACGGCAGCTACGTGCCAGCCGGCCCGAGCGGTGCCCCCACGCGCGGTATGGCCCACGTTCTCCCGACGGGGCGCAACTTCTACGCCATCGATCCGCGCACGATGCCCAGCCGTTCGGCATGGCGGGTAGGGCAGCAGCTCGCCACCGAGCTGGTGGAGCGCCACCGCCGAGACACGGGTGCGTACCCGCAGAGCGTCGGTCTGAGCATCTGGGGAACCAGTGCCATGCGCACCCACGGCGACGACATCGCCCAGGTGTTCGCGCTGCTCGGCGTCCGGCCGGTCTGGCAGGCCGAGAGCGGACGTCTCAGCGGCGTGGAGGTCATCCCGCTCGAGCAGCTCGGTCGTCCGCGGGTGGACGTGGTGTGCCGCATCTCGGGGTTTTTCCGCGACGCGTTCCCGCACGTGCTCGGCATCCTGGACGAGGCGGTGCGCCGCATAGTTGGGCTCGACGAGCCGCCCGAGGCCAATCCCCTGCGCCGGCGCTATCGCGCGGACCGGGCTCAGCTGCAACAGGACGGCCTGGACGTGGCTACTGCCAGCCGACGCGCCGGCTACCGGGTGTTCGGATCAAAGCCGGGGACGTATGGGGCGGGCATCCTGCCGCTGATCGACGCGGGAAACTGGCAGACCACCACCGACTTTGCCAGGGCCTACGTCAACTGGGGTGGCTACGCCTACACGGGCGAGGAGTACGGCGTGGACGCGCGCCAGGATTTCGAGACTGTGCTCGGTCGGGTCCAGGTCGCGGCCAAGAACCAGGACAACCGCGAGCACGACATCTTCGACTCGGACGACTACCTGCAGTTCCACGGGGGGATGATTGCCACGATCCGCGCGCTGTCCGGGTCGGCGCCGCGGCGCTACTTCGGGGACACGTCCGACCCGGCCCGAGCCAGGGTGCGCGACCTCAAGGAGGAGGCGCTCCGCGTCTTTCGCACACGGGTGGTCAATCCCAAGTGGATCGAAAACATCACGCGCCATGGCTACAAGGGCGCGCTGGAGCTGGCCGCGACGGTGGACTACCTCTTCGGCTACGACGCGACGGCCGACGTGCTGGACGACTGGATGTACGAGGAAGTGACGCGTACGTATGCCCTGGACCCCGCCATGCAGGACTTCTTTGCCCGCAGCAATCCCTGGGCGTTGAAGGACGTCAGCGAGCGGCTGCTGGAGGCGGTAGAACGTGGTCTCTGGGAGCATCCTTCAGACGAGATGCGGCAGGAGCTCGAGCGGGTGTTCCTGCTCTCAGAAGAGGCGCTCGAAGGCCGTGGCGACGAGGAGACCAGTCCTTGGAGCGCCGCCGCGCCGAGCGGGAGTCGCTGATGGATGCGGCAGGCACGGCTGGCCGAGCGATCTATCCGTTCACGGCGCTCGTCGGTCAGCCGGAAATGAAGCTCGCACTCATCCTGAACGCTGTCAACCCGCGGCTCGGAGGCGTATTGATCCGCGGGGAAAAGGGCACCGCCAAGTCCACCGCGGCGCGTGGGCTGGCCGCGCTCCTGCCACCTCTGTATGTGGTGGATGGCTGCCGCTTCGCCTGCGATCCCACACCGTTGGCCGCGCGCTGTCCCGATTGCCTGGCACGCGAGGCAGGCGGTGAGGTGCCACTGCGGCCATGCCAGCGGCCAGCCTCATTTGTGGACCTGCCCCTCGGGGCCACGGAGGATCGCGTGCTAGGCACGCTCGATCTGGAGCGGGCGATCAAGGAGGGCGAGCGCCACTTCGAGCCGGGGCTCCTGGCGCAAGCCAATCGTGGTGTGCTCTACGTCGACGAGGTCAATCTGTTGCCGGACCACCTGGTGGATGCGCTGCTAGACGCCGCGGCCATGGGCACCAACACCGTCCAACGCGAGGGACTGTCGTTGAGTCATCCAGCGGCCTTCGTGCTGATCGGCACGATGAACCCCGAAGAAGGCGACCTGCGTCCGCAGCTGCTGGATCGCTTCGCCCTCGCGGTGGACGTGGCCGGCATGCCGGAGCCAGCGGAACGCGCCGACGTGGTGCGCCGCCGCATCACGTTCGAGACGGATGCCGCCGGTTTTGCCCGACGCTGGCACGGCGCCGAACAGGCTGAGGGGCTGCGCATCGCCATGGCCCGCGAACGCCTGCCGCGGGTGCGTGTCGACGATCACCTGCTCGAGCTGATCGCTCGCATCTGCACCGAGTTCGAGGTCGACGGTTTGCGAGCAGACATCGTGATCTATAAGGCCGCGGCGACCCTGGCGGCTTACGCTGGCCGCGAGCGCGCGACCGCGGACGACATCCGCCGCGCAGCCGAGCTGGCCTTGCCGCACCGCCGCCGCCGCCAGCCGTTCGATCAGCCAGGGTTAGACCGGCAGCACCTTGAGCAGGTCGTCAGCCAGCACCAGGACCCTCGAGGAGGTGATGAAGAAAGTCCCGAGCCGCCAGGTCAGGATCGGAAGCCAGGAGACGACCATGGAGCCGGTCCGGGTCTCGGTCCTGCCCGCCCTTGCAGCGGACATGGCTCGGCGGATCGTAAGCCCGCACCCCAGGAGCCTGAACCCGATCACGTCTATGAAGTGGGTACCGGGCCAGCAATCCTGGCTCCAACGCCGTCGCCAAGCGGGGTAGACCAGCGTGCGGCTGGTGCAGAGTCACGACGCCGGCCGCGACGGCCGTCGCGGCCGATCGAGAGCCCGAGTGGCCGACACTTCCGCAGTGTAGCGGCCGAGCCGGGCCACCCCCGGCCACTCGACGTGCCCGCTACCTTGCGCGTGGCCGCGCCGCACCAGCGCCGTCGCCGTGACGATGCTGGCTCGACTCGGCCAGGTCCGCTGCGCATCGAGCATGAGGACGTGCGGGTCAAGCTACGGGAGAACCCGGCGGGGACGTGCACCCTGCTTGTGGTCGATGCCAGCGGCTCGATGGCAGCGCGTCACCGTATGGCCGCCGCCAAGGGTGCTGTGCTCTCGCTGCTGCTAGATGCGTATCAGAAGCGAGACCAGGTGGGCTTGATTGCCTTCCGGCGCTCAGCCGCAGAGCTACTGCTGCCGCCCACCAATAACGTGGACCTGGCCTACGCTCGTCTGCGGGAGATGCCGACCGGAGGCCGTACCCCGCTCGCCGAGGGACTGCGTCTGGCGCAGGCCACATTTGCCCGTCATCGGACCGCCGCTGGCCGTGGAACGACCGCCCCGCTGGTGGTTCTCGTCTCGGACGGGCGAGCAAACGTGGCCAACGGAGCCAACCCCCATCAGGCAGCCCTGGTGGCGGCACGCGCGCTCAAGGTGTTCGGGGCGCGAGCGCTGGTGGTGGATACCGAGGACGGGCCCGTGCGCCTCGGCCTGGCACGCCGGCTCTGCCAGGAGCTCGGCGGGCAGTACATTCACCTGTCCGATCTCTCGACCGCCGCCTCGCATCCGAGCGCACGCCATCCGCTCGCAGCGGCTATCCAGCAGGTCCGGAGCGGGCACGCAGGAGCATGAGAGGAGCAAGGAGAGTGGCATGATCGATGACGTGACAACGGGTGAGCAGCAGGTCCAGCGGGAGCAGCGCGCCAGGCCGCCGCGCCAGGGATTGACGCTCGTGTTCACCGGCAATGGCAAAGGCAAGACCACCGCCGCGATCGGGCTGACCGTGCGTGCTGCTGGGAACCGTCTGCGCGTCTTCTTCTTGCAGTTCATCAAGGGCCAGTGGAAGAGTGGCGAGCGGGAAATCCTGCGCTCCATCCCCGGCGTGGACCTGGAGGTGACCGGCCGCGGCTTCACCATCGAGCGGCTGCGCAACCCGACGATTCCCCTGGAGGACCATACGGCGGCGGCAGCGCACGGCTGGCAGGTCGCGAAGGAGATCGTCCACGGCGGCGAGTACGACCTGGTGGTGTTGGACGAAGTCCTCGGTGCCGTGAAGGCCGGCCTGGTACCCGCGGACGAGCTGGTGGAGCTCGTGCGCTCAAAACCGTCTGAGCTGCACCTTGCGCTGACCGGCCGAAACGCCCCTCCGGAACTCGTCGAGGTGGCGGACCTGGTCTCGGAGATCCAGCCCATCAAGCACCCGCTGCAGCGCGGCATCAAGGCCCAGCGCGGCATCGAGTTCTGAGTACTCCGGTGCCGCCCAGCAGGCGCGCTTTGACGCGTATGGCGTTACTGACTCTGGCTGTCGGAATGGACGAGCTTTACGGTGAGCCGCCGGACGTGATCCATCCCGTCGTGTGGATGGGGCGTGCCCTGGCGTGGCTGGAGACACACGCCCCGCGCCGCGATGCCGCCCGGCTGGCCTACGGGTCCGCGGTTGGCCTGGGACTGCCCGCCGCCTGGGGCTGCCTCGCCGGTCTCGTCGAGCGCGTCGCACCGTGGCCGGTGCAGGCGCTCGTCCTGAAGCCGACCTTTGCGGGGCGGGCTCTGATCGAGGCGGCCGGGCGCGTGGAGGACGCGCTGGAAGCTGGGTGCCTGGGGGAGGCGCGCCAGGAGCTGCGGGCGCTGGTCAGTCGGCCGACGGCCGAGCTGGACGGGCAGCTCGCCAGCGCGGCGGCCATCGAATCGCTGGCCGAGAACGTCGTGGACTCCTGGGTGGCTCCTTTAGTCGCCTACGCCCTCTTCGGGCTGAAGGGTGGGTACGCGTACCGCGCCGCGAACACGGCTGACGCCATGTGGGGCTACCACACGCCGCGGTACGAGTGGCTCGGGAAAGCCGCCGCGCGGCTGGATGACGTGCTGAACTGGGCCCCCGCCCGGCTCGGGATGCTGTTCCTGCTCATGAGTGCGGACCGTCGGCGCGCGGCCCTGGCGGCGTGGTGGCGTGACGCCGGGCGGACCGCTAGCCCGAACGCGGGGCAGACGATGGCCTGCGTGGCCGGCGCGCTGGAGGTGCGCCTGGAGAAGCGCGGCCACTATCTGCTGAATCGCACAGCCCGCTTGCCAGGCCCACGCGACATCGCGCACGCGCGACGCCTCGTGCGTACGGCCATGGTATTCGCCGCGGGGGCTGCCGTCGTGCTTGGTGGGGTGCGCCCGCGTGCCTGACGCGGTCGCCCCGCGCTTTGTACGCCCCGAAACGCTACGGCTCGAGCCCGTGATCCACGGATCGGTGGCCGCCACCGAGCTGGCAGCCCTCGGTCTGCATCCTGCCGACGTGGTTGACTTCAGCGTCAACACCAATCCACTGGGACCCGCGCCCTCGGTGCTGCGCGCCGTTCACGGCACGGATTGGAGTCGGTATCCGGGCGACGACGAGGAGCCGCTGCGCCACGGGCTCGCCCTGCGGGCAGGCGTCGCGCCCGACCAGGTCGTCCTCGGCAACGGGTCGGCCGAGCTATTGTGGCTGATCGGCTTGGCCATTCTCCGGCCGGGCGACACCGTCGCCATCGTCGGACCGACGTTTGGCGAATACGCCCGCGCTGCCCGTGTTGCCGGAGCTTCTGTTTGCCAGGTCGAGGATGGGAGCCAGGCGCCGTCGGCGCGTCTTCTGTTCCTGTGCAATCCCAACAATCCGACGGGGGCCTACCGCGCTCGGGACGAAGTCGAGCGCCTGTTGCTGGAGCACCCGGAGCGCCTGGTCGTGCTCGACGAAGCGTACGCGGCGTTCGTGGACCAGCGCTGGCCCAGCGAGCCGCTACTCGCGCACGGCAACGTGGTTATCCTGCGCTCGATGACCAAGGACCACGCCTTGCCCGGGCTGCGCCTGGGGTATCTGCTGGCCGAGCCCGCGCTTGCTCGGGCCATCGAGAGCGTGCGCCCGCCGTGGAGCGTCAACGCCGGGGCGCTGCGTGCTGGCCTGGCTGCGCTCGAGCCCGCAGCCCAGGCACACGTCGATCGGGCGCGAGCGGTGGTCCGGGGGTCACGCGGCCTGCTGACACACGGGCTGGCGCGCCTGGGCCTGGAGGTTGCGCCAGCCGCCGCGAACTTCGTGCTGGTGGATGTGGAGAACGGCGCCACGTTGCGCGGCGCGCTGCTGCCACAAGGCATGGTGGTCCGCGACTGCGCCTCGTTCGGACTCCCCGCGTGCGTCCGCATCGCCTGCCGTTTGCCCGAACAGTGCCAACGCCTGGTGTCGGCCGTAGCGGGGCTCCGCGATGGCTGACGGCCTGGCTCCCGTGCTGATGGTGCAGGGTACGGCCTCTTCCGCCGGCAAGAGCACACTGGTCGCCGGCCTGTGCCGCCTGTTCGCGCGCCGGGGACTGCGGGTGGCGCCGTTCAAGGCGCAGAACATGTCGAACAACGCCGCGGTGTGCCCCGGTGGCGGCGAGATCGGGCGGGCTCAGTTTGCGCAGGCCGTGGCAGCGCGGGTCACCCCCACGGTGGACATGAACCCCATCCTGCTCAAGCCGCAGGCCGGTGCCAGCCAGGTGGTCGTGCGCGGCCAGGTGCACGGCGTCCAGACGGCGCGGGATTATTTTGGTCCGAAGCGCCCCGATCTTTGGCCGGTGGTTGTCGACGCGCTGGATCGGCTGCGCGCGACCTTTGACCTGGTGATTGCCGAGGGCGCTGGCAGTCCGGCCGAGATCAACCTGCGTGCGCGCGACATCGTGAACATGCGGGTGGCCCTCCACGCCCAGGCCGATGTGCTCCTGGTCGGCGACATCGACCGTGGCGGCGTGTTCGCGTCGCTGCTCGGTACGTGGGAGTGGCTGGCTCCTGACGAGCGGGCACTGGTGCGCGGGTTTGTCCTGAACAAGTTCCGTGGCGACGCGTCCCTTCTGGCACCCGCGCCCGCGCTGCTTGAACAACGAACTGGTGTGCCCGTCCTCGGCGTCCTGCCGTACGTCGAGGACCTCCTGGTGCCGGAGGAGGACGTGGCCAGCCTCACCCAGCGGCACGTCGCCAACGCTCTCGTGGACATAGCAGTAATCCACCTTCCGCACCTGGCGAACTTCGACGAGTTCGGTCTTCTGGCCGCCGAGCCGTGCGTGCAGGTGCGCTACGTTTCGCGGCCCGGAGAGCTGCGTGCCCCGGACCTGGTGATTGTGCCGGGGAGCAAGACGACGATCCCCGACCTGCTGTGGCTGCACCAACGGGGGCTGGCAGAGCGGATCCGCTGGTTGGCCCAGACTACGACACCGGTCCTCGGCGTCTGTGGCGGATACCAGATGCTCGGCACCGCCGTCCACGACCCCCAGCAGGTGGAGTCAGTGCAGCTCTTCGCGCCGGGACTTGGCCTGCTGCCCGTCGAGACCGAGCTCGCGGGTGCCAAGCGGCTCGTGTACAGAAAGGGGCGGGTGCTCGATCGTGGAGGCGGAGTCTGGCAGTCCTTAGCTGATGTACCCGTGGAGGGCTACGAGATCCATCTGGGGCGGACAACAGGACCGGCAGGAGACACGTCGTTCCTGGACCTGGACGATGGGCTCGAAGGGAGCGTCGCCGCGGACGCCGCCGTGGCCGGGACCCACGTGCATGGGCTGCTTGACCGGCCAGAGCCTCGCCATGCGCTGCTACAAGCCCTGGCCGCGAGGCGAGGATTTCGCTGGCGCCCTGCTGCCGCATCCGTGAGCGATCCGTACGACGCCTTCGCCGACGTCGTCGAGGCGACGGTCCAGCTCGACGGATTGGGGGCTTCCTTCCTGGCGCCGGTCGCATGAAACGAGCGGCTGCTAGGCCAGTCGGTCAATGCGCTACGAAATGACGCGCCGCGACACTCGGCGCACCATTGATGACACCTTACTGGTTCCGTCTTCCAGGGTGGAGCCCCGACCGCCCCACCTTTTGGCAAATTGTTGAGGAGTAGGCAAGCCTGGTGACTGACGTCCCTATCCTCGGCGCGATCCTGTTTGCCTGCGTCCTGGGCGTGCGGCATGGCCTCGATTGGGACCATCTCGCTGCGATCGCGGATCTGGTCGGCGTGTCGGGTCAGCGCAGCCGGCGATCCCTCGGGCTCGCGTTGTGGTACTGCCTGGGCCACGGGGCGGTCATTCTGATCCTGGGGCTCGGGGTCGGCGTTCTCGGCCTGCGCCTGCCGCCGGAGCTGGATCGCGCTTCGGAGATGGCCGTGGGAGCCACCCTCGTGCTGATGGGCCTTCTGGTGCTCTGGCAGGTACGGCAGCAAAAGTCTGCCTACCAGTTCACCAGTCGCTGGTTGCTGCTCCTGCGGTTCGTCGGCCGCCGCGGACACCGCGACCGAGCACACAGAGACCGACTCTTGAATACCCCGTTGTCGCTCAGGGCCGCCGCCAGCGTCGGGGTCCTTCACGGGACCGGCGCCGAGACGCCGAGCCAGGTGGTGCTCTTTGCGACCGCGGCGGCCGCCGGGTCCAGCGATGCGGCGGCGCTTGTCCTGACCGCATTCGTCGTGGGGTTGATCGTGTCCGACCTGGCTGTGGCGCTGCTGTGGTTGAGCGGGAGGATCGGCACCATCCGTCTTCCCGGCGGGCAGCTCGGGCTCGGGCTGGTGACCGGCGTGAGCAGTTTGGTCGTTGGGCTCCTGTTCCTGGCCGACCGGGCTGGGATGTTGCCGGTACTCTTCGGCGGGTAGCCTGGCACTGCGCAGCAACGGACACGCTTGCGACCCGCATGATCTGCTGGCACCGCGCGCACTGCGCCGCCGCAGCGTCTGGAGGCGGCGTCCGCGCCGATCGCCTGCGCGTCACCGGCCTAGCTGTGATGAAACGTGAGCTACAACTCAGGCTGGGAGCGTCGGCGAGCAGGGCCGCGACAGGGGTCTTCAGTCACCAATCTGGCGGCACCAGCCCTCAAGGGCTGGTCTGCCGTTGGCACGGTACCTGCGTTCCCGAGTCCGCTCGGCACACGCCACGCTGGGGCGGGGAGGTCGGTGTGGTCATGTTGCCGCCAGCTAACTGTTGCGTGAAGGGCAGACCCATGTGGATCGGACAGTTCGCGCCATCCCTCAAGAGCATGCCGCCAGGACAATGCGGTCACACCAGGCACGCCATCGCCACGTTGACCGGAGAACTGGGCCGCTACTCAGATGGCGTCGACGACGACACCAACTGGGCCAGGATGCCAGACGGTAGATCCGCCGCCGCAGGCGGAACATCTGGACCAAACCACGTCAGATCCGCTCTGGTGTCAATGCTCGCGGCTGTGCTCCTGGTGACGGGGACGACGTCTGGCGCGAGCGCTTCCGACGGGTGGTGATGCCTCATCCTATCCGGTCCTCCACTCACTCCCGGCGGTCTTGCGCCAACGTGTACTAGGAGCTCGACGCCAACGGCGGCGACCAGAACTCAAGGTACGGCAGCGAGTGAACTCCGCGCCGAGGACGGCCCGAACGTCCACCCCAGCGCGGCCAAGCTGACGATCAGGCGATCGGCGGCCTGGTAGACGAACAGCCCGCTGGGACGAAGTTAGCCGGTGCGGTAGGCGGCTACAGCGCGGGCCAAGGGCGGTTGCCTGACGCAGCCCAGCAACGCCGACGTTGCGTGGTGCTCCGAGGGAGGTTCAGGGTTGCTGATGCTCGTGACCGCGACGATCTCGGCGTTGCGCTTGGAGCTGCTGGCAGGCAGCGCAAGCCACCCACTCTACCAGCACTTCCCGAACTCATGCGAAGGCCCAGATGCGCGTCATAGGCACTTAGCAGCCTGGTGCAGTTGTATTCGTCGCTCTTCCCTGCCGCTCAACTTCCTCGCTGTCGAGCAACTCCGCCAACTTCCAGCCAGGAACGACTATCGCCATGCCGGAATTCTGCTTAACGTACAGGTTCTCTGTTGACCTTTGCCTATCCTCCTCCAAGACAGGTGCGTATTCGCTCAGGTGGCCACAGTCTACCCCTAACAGGTGAGGTCCTGCGATAGGTGCCAAACTACCTGCATATGTGCCTTGGGGGCGATACACAAACACCGGTGAGCCGCTGTAACCACTGAGAGACCGGGATTCGACCAGAAAGCTCTCTTGTAAGATGCCTACGTCACTCTTGATAACCTGAGTGCCTCTCATAGCTAAGTTACCGAAGCGTACGGTTGGACGGTTCTGCGTTTTCCCTTCATGACTGACGAAACGACCTAGGAAAAAAATGTCGTCGCCGGGACCATATTTCGGATCCTCACAGAATTGGCGGTCAGTGATTAGAGATGAATACGGCACGAACGAATACTTGAACCTGTCGGGGGCAAGCACTACTGGGCAGATTGCCACGTCGTCTGCATTCGGATGATGCACCCATTGATCGGTAGTGAAAACGGAAATCTCTACCTTCTCGTCGCGTGTGTTGAAACGGACAACTGGTGAGTTACCAAGAGCCTCGCGTACAACATGACCAGCCGTCACCGCATACAGGTAGACTGATCCCTGAGACTGGCTGGTCGGCATACCGACGAGGAACCCCGTCCCACCCGCCCTCTCCCCATCCTCGGCTGCTTGCTTAGATGGATAGAGATAGATGACGGAGTCGAGTAGTTGGTCTTCGATCCGCGGCATGATTGACTCACAGTATCAATAGAGGCTTCGACGCCACGCGGCGGTTCATTACGACAGTCTCGCCGCTGATATGTTACGACATCCCAACTACCCTAGAGCTCATGTGCGCCAGGGCCCAGGTCACGATAGCAGATGCGAGTACGCGCTGATCGCACCAGGCCAGGTCATCGAGCGCGAAGGCGTCTTTCGTGATCCCAAGTCCGCCGGCTGCTTCGTGGCGAATGTAGGGTGATCCCAGCGATGAGCTTGAGACCGGAGGCGGGCAACAATGTGGAGGCGGGCAACGACAATGACGTCGCCTGGTCATGCATCCGCCAAGTCAAGGCGCACCAGGTGGGCCCACCCGGAACCATCCTCAGCTGTCATGCCGGCCGAGCTGATGTCGACATCGAGGTCGTCTCTTTCGAGCTCGGTTCCCCGCGCCTGGAGGACGCCGCAGGCGTTTACGCAGCGGTCTTCCAGAAGGACTAGAAGCCGATTATGAACTTCTTGGTGGACCAGGCTTGCCGCCCGGACTTCCACGGCCGCCTCGCGTTAGCAGAGGGCACCGCCGCCGGGATGGGCTTCGGTGGGCGCACCCGAGACGGCCACTGGTGGTACGACGGCATCGCCGAGCGGGGCGGAGCGGCCCATTCGGCGCTCCTGGATGCCAGGAACCTGGCGGAGCTCGCCGTCCTCTCGCAGTTCCGAGGTTCTCGCGCCCTTCGCCGGGCGGGCGGTGGGCCAGGACAGACTGTGACGGCTCTCCCCGAACGCGGGGCGTAGCACATATGTTCTAGATTCGTATACACTCTGGCGCATGGTGCCGGGTACCGCCGCGAGGGCGCCCGCCTCCACCTGCACCCGGAATTGCTGGCGCCGTGTCCGAGTGGACGTGGTGAAGTTTCAGGCTGCTCAGGGCCAGCCGCGGTGTCGCGGTTGCAGCTCGCCTGGCCGGACGGTCACTCAGCGAGAGAATGATGAGCGATAAGCACGCCAAGCAACTGCGGCGCCAGAGACGGTTGGCTGAACGCCGACCGGGGCCGCGGCATCCCGCGCCAGAAGCCCTCTTGTTACCGCCACCCAGCGTCCCGCCCCAGCGCACGATCCCGGTCGAACAACGGGCACACATCGCCCACGCGGTGCAAGAGGTACTGTCGGCCGACGCCGAGATAACCGGCATGGACCCCACCTTCGCCTGTGAGGCCTACGCCCGTGTTAGCGCGATCGTCCTGAACACGCTGGCACTCGAGGGGCCTTGGTGGCGCGTACAGGGGCAGATATTGCCCTACGCCGTACAGGTTGGGTCGTTCATCGTCCAGCCCGATCCGGCCAAGCCGGAGATGCTAACCGGCTTCTCACCCGCGGGCGGGGCGAACCCGCGCCCGTCCGCGATCCGGACCAACACTGGCACGCAAGAGCGCGTACACATGTGGATCGGCCACCGGCTGGATCTCACGCAGGCTGAGATGATCGACTTTTCGGCAAGCAACTATCTGCGTTGGATCGAGCATGGGGTCTATCGATGGCGCTGGCCAACCCCACCCCCACCGTACCTCTGGGTGGGTGAAGATGAGCTTCCGCCTTGGATCGACCGCGTAGAGGCGGATCGGCAGGCGACGATTCGAGAGCGACACCGCATCCAACCCGGCCAGCCGGCTTACCGCGTGTTCGTCGAGCAGTGGAAAATCGCGCTCCAGGCACTCGATATGCTGGGCGCCAGGCCGACGGAGCTTTCACCGCTGGAGTGATACGACTCTCGAAAGTGGGTCCACAGCCATCGACTTCCGTGTTCACGCTAGCCCGCCACGGCGCGGTAGCGGGCGATCCAGTCATGGTTGAGCTGGTCGGCTTGACGGCGACGCCGGGACACGATTGCCCGGTCAACGGGTAGGTGGAGCCCAAGGAAGTCGAGGATGCCGCGGGTCACCCCGGCGGGATCGGTAGCTAGGGCTTCATAGCGCACGAGGTGCGGCTGGACATTGAACACGGCGAACCAATCCCGCCAGGCTGCGTTGTGCTCGTCGATGGTCTGGACGAGGGTGTGGATCTGCTCGAAGTCGAAGCAAGGTTCGTTCCCCGGCAGAGCAGCGTCGCCCTCGTGCCAGAAATGCGTCTGCTCAGCACGAGCCCACGACACCGCCTGCGCCACGGGGTCGTCTCGCCACAAATAGACGAAGCGGGTATGGCCGAAGGCTCTGGTCAGCAACTCGCGATCGGCGCCCGCGCAATCGGGATAAACGGTGCCCAGCTTGGTAACGATCTCCTCGAGCGTTCCCCACATGACCCTGGCGCCGAAGACGCCGTTGGGGCTACTGCCAGCTACCACGGCCGCTCGTACATAGTCGTCGTAGTCGAAGGCTTCCTTCCTGGGACGCGCTAGCCGCCACCGGGCAGCCCACGACTGCTCGTCCGGAAGCCGGAAATACGACTCCGGCCGGCCCGCGATCGCGGTAGACCGCAGCAAATCGCACAACAGCGTGCTGCCCGTACGCGGCGTGCCGCAGATCAGATAAGCATTCATGCTGGACAAGTCAGCCCCGACAAAGTCGGCCGCGCTTGCCTCGGATCATCTCGGTGCCAGCAAGCGCGCCACGCCATCGCGCACGAGCTCCCCCGCTCGCGTACCTGACAGGCCGAAGCGCGGCCCAAGATCCTGATAGGAGCACAGGGGCGTCCCATCGAGGCCATAGTACGCCCGCACCAGGCTCCGCCGCGGTTCGGGCAGAGCGTCGATTGCCTCGGGAGGCAGGGCCAGGATCGCCGAGGCGTGCGGACGGCCCTTGCGCAGCATGATCGACACCCGCGCCCGCTCGTGCACCGCCGGGTCGTCCTGCAAGCCGCGGTCGCGCAGGCGGCGCCGACTGAACTCGGCCCGGCACGTCGGTCCGCAGGTGTGTGTCCGCGCCTTTCCGGCCAGGCTCGGCGACAGCTCAACGGGCGCCCCGCACACGGTGCACGCCACGCTCACCCGCCCACCCAATTCCGCCGGCACCGCCTGCGGCCCCAGCAGCGCCGCCACCGCGCGCCGTACCGCCTGGGCGGCCCGGAACTTCGACAGGCCTAGCTCCTGGGCGACCTCGTTGAGCGTGCACGGCGCCTGGCCACCCAAGCCGTAGTACCGCACCAAGGCCTCACGGTCGCCGGCCGACAGCGGGTCTAGCTCCACCGGATCGAGCGCCTGGAGCGCCGCCACCAACGGGCGGGCTCGTCGCCGGGCCGCCTGGATATGGGCGCTCCAGGCAGCGCGCCCTTCAGCCGTGGCTACCTTCTGGTGGTTACCACGCGCCGCGCGCTCGCGGGCGTCGGGCCGTAGCACGGTGGACCGGGCGAGCTCCGCGCGGAAGGTGCGCAGGCAGGCCGGACCGCACGTCGTCCGCGCTCCTTCACCGGCCCGCCGCCGGATGGGTTCGCCGCACACCACGCAGTTAGACGCACCACGACGTCGACGCGGCAGGACGGGTTCGCCCAGCAGCTGCTCCAGGATCCGTCCAAGGTGTCGGCGGGCCGCTCGGGGGGTGAGCGCGAACGCATCGGCCAGGTCATCCAGCGTCAGCGGCGGCGTCGGCTCGCCCGCCGGGTCACGCGGCAGCCCGTAGAAGCGCCGCACCAAGGCCGCATCGCGCTCCGACAGGGCCGCCACGGTCGCCGGTGCCAGCTCCTGGATGCGCTCCCGCGGAGGCCAGCCGGTGTGCCGACGCATCCCGGCGACAACCCGCCCCCGCACGTCGGCACGTGCCGCGATCTCGCGGGCGATCCGGCGCCGCAGCTCCCGCATGCAGGCGGGCTGGCCGCAGCTCTGCCGGGCCGCCCGCGCCTGCGCCCGTGGAACCGCGAAAGGGCACCCACAGATAGGACACGTGCGGACAACCCGGCCGCCCCGTGCCTCGGACAGGCGCCGCCTCATACGCTCACGGTAGGCGGGGGTCCGCCACAAAGCGCTCTGCGCGGCCTGCGCCTTGGCGATGTTCTGCCGCCACCGACCGCGATTGACCGGGTCGCGCGTGGCCTCCGGAGGCACGACGCGCTGACGCGCGTTGGCCGAGCGCTCCTCGGGGGTCAAGGCCAGCAGGGCCTGGCGCCCCGTCTCACGGTAGACGCTCAGGCGCGCCGCGGCCCGACGGTGCTGGGCGCGCAGCGCTTCGCCGGCCAGCCCGGTGCGCTGGCGGAGCCCGAACAGGCGCCGATAGGTGTCCGCCCATAACCCGTGCGCCTGGAAGACGTGGCCGCCGAGCAGCCGGTACCAGCGGCCGCAGATATGACATTCCGCGCGGGTGCCGTCGGTCTCCAGGACGCCCACCTCCCCGTAGATCGGACCCTCCCACACCTCGGGCTGGACAGGAATATCGGCGCGGCGCCTCACCACAAGCCCACCGTCTCAGCCACCCTGCCCTCCCGCGCCCACGGCAGAGGTGGTGAGCTCGGCGTAGATCTTCTTGAACAGGGCTGTCGTCATCGCCTCTGGTTCGGCACCCTCAGCAACCTCGGCGTCGGCGTAGAGGGCGCGCAGGATGGCCACCAGCTCCTGATGCGTGCGCACCAGCAGGCCCACATCCCGTAGCTGCCGACAGCACGCGAACACGGCCCGCGCGCACTGCTCGCGATAGGCGTACGGATCGTGGCGGTCGCGCTCGGGATCGGGCGGCCCCGGATCGCGCATCAGGTCCGCCCACAGTGGCGCCGCGTCAGCAACCTGCCCGGCGTCCATCAGCAGCTCGGCGAGGCGGTGCGTCACCTCACGCTGCCGCCGCTGATAGCGCTCCCGCAACTCCGGCACCCAGGGGTACTCTTCCTCGCGCCCGACCAGCAGCGGCCCGGTATAGAGCACGAGGGCGCGTCGATAGGCATCGATGGCGTCATCCAGTCTGGGCGGGTTCGCCGCCCGGGCGCGGTCGCCGTCCTGGGCCGCCTGCAGGAACGCGTGCAGGTCCACGGTCACCAGCACGTCGTTGAGGTAAATGACGCCGCCCTCCGCGTCCCACAGCCGCTCCACCTCCTCTTCAGGGAGGTAGGCACGCCACACCTTCTTGAGGTTGAACAGGTTGGCCCGCAGGCGCTTGTCCAGCTTGTCCTCGTCCACGTCGTCCCCGTCGTCCCGCACGAACGCGGCGGGCCACAGCAGCTCCATCACGCGCGGCCGCACCGCCTCGCCAGGCGGGAGGCTGGCCACCAGCGCGAAGAGCTGCCAGGGGAACCGATACCGGGGCTCGGGAACCGTCTCGCCGTCGACCAGGGCGGCGTGACCGGCCAGCACCTGGACGTGGACGCGCGCCGAGCCACTGGCACGGCTCTGCTCCGGCAGCCGCACGAAGCGGATGAGTGGCAATTGCCGGCCGGCCTCCGCGGAGCTAGCGGGTTCGGCCACCGTCGTCGGCGCCGCACAGGCGTCGTCTTCCGAGGCGGGGTCCGCCGTCGGGGGAGGAGCCGGCGTCTCGTCCACAGACGCGCCTGGCTCGGCAGGAGCGCTTTCTGCGGACACCTCCTCGTCGACGCTGGGTGCAATCCGCGCCTGCATCTGCTCGAGGAGCTGCTGCACGTGCGGCAGCGGCACGCGGAAGCCCCGGACGGGCGGCAGGAGCCGGCTGTGCAGGGACGGCCACAGCTCGCCACCCCGGTCCAGGTCCTCGGCCCCCGGCTCACCGACCAGCCGCACGCTGGCGGTCTCATCGGCGACCTGGAGCACCAGCCGCGTGTCGAATAGCCCCAGCCAGCACTCCAACCTGGCGTCGTCAACGCGGGTCGTTGCCGCCAGCAGACGAATGCCGACACCAGGCCCGTGCCGGACGAGCACGTCCAGGACAGCTCCCAGCTCGGGCAGCTCAGCCCATTCGTCCACAACCACCATCAGGTCCGACCCACAGGCCGTCGCGCCGTCTTCGAGCCGCCGATCCAGCTCATGGGTCACGCGGGCGAACACGTCGGCGACGGCCGCGCCATCGGCGGGATCCACGAACCCCACCTCCTGCTGCGGCAGCTCCAGGAGCAGCGGCGACAGCCGCTCGGCACGCGCGATCGTCAGCAGGTGCAACTCGTCTGGGGACTGCCGGCGCGCCAGGTCGACCAGCAGGCTTGCTTGCAGCTCGTGCACGTCGGCTGTGTCCTGGCCGGCTATCAGCAGGTGGCCGATGGCAGCACGGTCGCCGTACAGGATGCGCCGATTGGCCGCCAGGCCCAGCGGCAGCAGCTCCACGTGGGGTGGCTCGGCGTCGTCGACTACTAGCCGCGGCCGGACAGTCGTCCAGGCCTGCTCCCAACGCCAGTCACGCGCCCCAGGCTGCGCGTTCGACCGCGACTCCCACGGGCGGAGGCGGACCGCCTGCTCGGTCGACCCGAACGTCCGGGCGACCTCGACCAACGGCTGCGCCTGATCGGGGGCCACGCTTAGCAGCAAGGTCACCCCGGTGCGGCCGGCATAGGCGCCCACCAGGTGCAGGCTGGGGCAGCCGTGCGCGTGCGCGAACGCCAGGACCTGCTCGGCCAATGCGCCGGCACGCTCCTCGTAAGTAGTCTCGTCACCCGAGGCCTCGGCGAAACCACCCCGGACCGGGATGTCCGTCTCGCCCCGCGGTGGGGTCGGCCGCCGCCGTCCCAGGCCCACGCCGGCGACCAACAGCGCCGCGCCCGCGGCCACTCCCGCGGCCGGCACCGCCCAGTCTGGCGGCGGCCACAGAAGCTGAGGACCTGGCGTCGAAGCGGCAGGCTCGTTCGCGGGAGACACCGTCACACCAGGCGGCACGATGACGACGGACGGGGCATCGTCCTGCGCGATCGGCGTGGCGGTCGGCGCCCCACTCGCGGTCGGCATTGACGTTGGTGCCGCTGTCACCGGGACCGTCGGCGGCGCGGGCGCCACGTCGGGTATGGGCGGCGCCGCGACCGCGGCGGGCGGCTCAGGTGCTGGAGGTGGCTCGGGCGCCGACTCCTCCGCGTCAGAGGGCAGACGAAGCCGCAGGCCCGGCCAGATGAGGTCGGGGTTGGTGAGCACGCGGCCGTCGGGGAGCACGGCCACACCCTGGTTGGCGGAGAACAGCTCGTTGGAACGCGCCTCCGAGCCGAGCAGCTCGGACGCGATGCGCCGGAGTGTGTCGCCAGAACGCACCGTGTACCACTGCTGGCCGTCCACGTCGGTCTCGACCGTCTCGGTCGGTTGGGGGATCACCAGCTGCCAGCCGGGGTAGATCCTGCGCTCGTCCTGCAACGTGCCGTGCGTGGGCTGTTCACGCCCACGGTTGGCCTCGTAGATCCGCGTGTACTCGGTCCAACTGCCGTAGAACTGGCGGGCGATCCTGCCGAGAGTGTCACCCGTCTGGACCGTGTACAGCACGTCCCCTGGTTGGAGCGACGGGTCGTCGGCCACCAGTTCCGCCATCGGCGCCGGCGCGCCGAGGTGCTGGCCGGGAGCCATGGCAGCAGGGCGATCCACCTGGTGCACCTGAGCGACGGGGACCACCGGGGCAAAGGCGAACTCGGAGACCGACCCGGTGGCGACGCGCACGAGCATGCCGCCAGCGAGCGTGGTGTCGATGGCCCTGCGCACGACTGGCAGGGTCAGCCAGTCCGAGAAGGTGTGCAACGAGCGCACCCAGGCAGCGCCGTCGGCGACATACTCGGCGAGGACGACGAGGACCCGCAGCGCCGCGGACAGCAGCAGCCACAGCCACAGGCCCCAGGCGATCACGCCCAGACCCGCCACCAGCCCACCCACCTGCTCGGGACTCGGGCTGCGGACCAGAATCTCCAGCTCCGTCTGAGTGGGCAGGGACGGCCAGGTCGACGGCCAGCTCGGGACACCGACCGTGGCCAGCAGGACCACGGGCATCGCGACCAGGATGGCCACGAGGCCAGCCAAGCCCAAATCTCCAGGCGGGGCCTCCGTCGGCTCCATGGACAGGTCGTGGCTGTTCATGGGCTACGGGTGCTGCCGCGGGTCCCGCACCGTGGGGACAGACTGCCGGACCACAAAGTTCGCATCGTAGATATGGTCGAGAGGTGGCAGCGCCTGCACGGCACCACCGTTCGCGCTAAAGACGGCGTCGAACGTGACAGTCAGGTGGATGGGGAACCCGTTGGGTTGACCGTAGCTACTGAACTCGTAGGACCACTGCACGGGCGACGCATGCTGGGGATCGGTATAGCGCCGCCCCAACCCCTCCGGGTTGGGGAAGCTCTGGACGCTGCCACGCTGGCCGTCCCCGAAGTCCCAGCGGTAGCTGGCGGGCGTCAGGCGGATTTCAACCGTCACGGAGTCATCGACCGGCCGGCACTGGATCTCACCGTCGTTTAGCCGGCACTCGGTGTGCGACGCGGACACGGTCTTGCTATGGCTGATCGTCCTGCCGTCGTATCCAGCAACCCAGAACCACGAAGAGACGGCGACAACGCCAGGATTGGGATTGACCTGCAGGGTGATTGGCGGCACAGGTGCCTCACCCTCCGCTTGGGCGGCCACCGCTCGGGGATCAATCTGCGGCACGGGCCCTACCGGTGCCCAGCCCGTCGTGACGCCGCCAGGGCCATTGGTGCCCTGCGTGCTCGTGTCGGTCGGCGGTGTCGTCGTCGGGAATGACCAGCCACCAACCGCGGACCTGCCAACGATTGGCCTGGGTTTACCATCTGGCCCGGTCTCGTAAGAGGTGGGGCCGCCAAGAGAGATCGTGTTCGCTCCGCCATTCGATGGCTCCAACGGCGACGGGATGCTCACCACGGGAGCGAGCGGACGCGGACCAGGCCCACCCATGCCCCCTGACAGGCCGGGAGCTCCAAGGCGTCCCGAGGAGCCGTCCTGTTGATTCGAACCCGCCGGCGTGCGGCTACCGGGTGTCCAGTTGGTCTGTGGCGCATTCCGAGCCGGCACGGAAAGGGTGCCGCTGTCGTGCCCTTGGACAGTCACTTGATACTGCACGCCGTTCCCAGTCTCCTGGACCGTCAGGTCTCGATTGATGCCGCTGGTGCGATCGTGCCACTCACGACGGGGCTGATCATCGCCATCTGCGTGCGCTGGGCTTGCCAGCATGACTGCGATTGCCAGACTAGAGAGCCACAGTGATTTCAGCATGCATCAGCTTCCCTGAGGCTCCGCGACGACTTTCCAAGTACCGCCGATGTTGCGCAGCAGAAACGTGTCAGTCGCGGGTTCTACGATTGGCGGGGCGTCCAGTGGCTCCTTGGTGGCCGGTTCCAGCTTCAGCGACGTCGTGGTGTATTGATCAACTACTGCTGCTTCGTCCGCCGTGGCCCGCGTGATCCAGACGTGGTGCTCGACGCTAGTACGGTAAGCCCTGCCTTCCGTATTCCATTGCGCCAGCGTCTCACGCGCCCCGGCGAGCTCATCGCCCGCCATCACGCTCTCGAGGTCTACATCCGTGCGCTCGGGATCAGCCATGGCTAGTACTCGGACCCCCCAGTAGCGGCTATAGGCACCGAGTATCTGGGCAGCTAGGGTTGCATCCACTGGGGACTCGGCGGGAGCGGACGCTTGTCCGGACAAGGCTACGTCAGTGGTCGCCGTACTCGGTGAAGTGATGAAGGCGTCGGGTGTGCCTTGCGTGGGTACTGGCACTGGTAGCGCTGCTCCGTCAGCGGTTTTGGGGGTAGCAACCGGTCCAGCTGTGCTGCCCGGTGCGAAGGCGGTTGGAGCAGCCATCGATGCCGTGAGTGGCGCACTGGTCGGCGCCGGCCCGCTTTTTGTGGCCGGCTGCGTGGTCGCGCCAGCGACCACGCCAAGGGTGCTGGTCGGCGCCGTGGTCGGCTGCACTGTGGGCACGGCCACGGGCGCGCTCATCTGTGTCGGCACCGCCGTGGCAGCAGCGGTCGCAACAGGCACCACTCCTGACACTGGCGGCGCGGGCGCACGCAACGCCTGCAGAAGCAGATAGACCGCACCGACGAAAACCACGATGCCCGCCGCAAAGCCGGCCACAAAACGCCAGGAGACGCGCCCTTCCGTGTCGGTCCCCTCAGGCGGCCCGACGGGTGGCGATGGCGGCGCGGCAACGGCGCCTGCTGGTCGCCGCGAATCCTTGGTGGCCATGCGGTCGGTAACCTCCGTTACCCGGTCCTCAACCATATCCTTCCTCTCCATCAGGGAGCTATCCCCACCTCAACCCCGGTGTAGGGAGCGGCCTCGGCCTGGCCGGGGACCTCGACCTGTTGCTGGCCAGGCAGATGCAGGATCGTCGTGGTCGCCGGGACGCGCACCCGCACGGTGATCTGCCGCGGATCCACTGTCACGTCAGAGATCGCCGACGGCTGGTGACGGGCCACGAACGCCAGCGCCGTCGCCCGCGCTGCCGCGGTATCCAGGCGGGCCGGGGCGGCTGGCTCGTCGCGCAGAAACGTCTGGTCCAGCTCGGCGGCGCCCGCTCGCGCCGCACCGTCGGCCAGTCCGAGCGCCTCGCGCTGGGCCGAAAACACGATCGAGCCGTCGACGACGAGCCCGACCGCCAACACCAGGACCGGGATCATGACCGACGCCCAGACCACCGACTGGGCCCGCTGGTGGAGCACCAGGACACTCCTCACCGGAAGCTCCGGTTGCGGGCGACAGGCTGGGCGCCCGTGCGGCGCAGGGGAACCTCGACCCAGCCGACCAGCGGCAGGGCCTGGAGCGACAACCGGTACGTGACGACGCTGCGCACCTCGCCACCACGGCGAAAGTCGCTTGTATCGACGTCGACGTGCAGGCTCGGGTCGGTCAGTCCGTAGCCCGCGGCGACCTGGTACGCGCGGTCGTTGCCGGCGATCTCGGCGGCGGCCGGCGTGGAGGCCAGCGCCGCGGCGCGCGCCGCCTCCGCTGCCACCCCGGCAACCCCACCGTCGGTCCGGGCCACCAGCCCGATCCCGGCCGCTCCCATCAGGGCCAGCAGCAACACCGGCATCATCAGCGCGGCTTCGACCAGCGCCTGGCCGCGCTGACGAGTCCCCTGCGGCCAGGTCACGGACGCCACCGCTCGCGCTGTATGCGCGCCCGCGCGCCGAGCGGCAGCGACCACTCCACACCGGCCCCGGACAGCAGCGGCCAGCGGCCCCGCGCCTCCAGGGTGACCGCGTCCTGGTCCTCGCTCGGCTGGACGGTCACCAGCGTCGCACTGGGGCCGAGCCCGTCGTGCAGCAGGGCCTCGGCGATACCCACGCCGCGGTCCAGGCTGCCATCCTGGGCGGAAGCGATGCGTGCCCCGTCCTGGACGGCAGCGGTGACGACGTTCTGGGCATGGCCCCACCAGGCGAACTCAATGGTGGCGACCAGCACCACCAGGAGCAGGGGTGTCGCCAGCGCCAGCTCGACCAGCGCGTACCCCGACTGGCGACGCTGCCAGCCGGGTGCCGCTCGGGTCACGTTCATGTGCCCAGTCCGGCCAGGGAGGCGATGATCTGCGGCAGCAGGTCGGTCACACGACCCAGCAGCCGCCACTCGACCACCGCGATGCTGACGCCGACGACCGGCGCCGAGACGTACAGCCAGAACAGCGGAGCCGGCGCGCCGCCCGCGCTCGACGATCCGTCGCCTTGGGTCATGGTGGGCGCCGACTACTGGATGCCGTTGACGTGGCCAACCAGGCGCTGAAACAGCTGCTGGAGGCTGGTGCCATAGGCCGTCGTCGCGATCAGGCCGGCGACGATCACCGCGATGATCCCCAGCGTGTACTCGACCAATCCCTGGGCGCGCTGGCGCGTCCGCAGCGCGATGGACAGGCGTTCCATGATGAGCAACTCCCTTTGTCAGACACACACCGCCGCCTCCGGCGCGCGGCGACTAGGACCCCAGCAGCCCGGACAGGGCACTGAGGCCGGGGACCAGCACGATGGCAAGGGTGACGGGGAAAATCACCAGGGCCAGCGGGAATAGCATCTTCAGCTCCCCTTTGCCGCCCTCTTCCAGCAGGCGGTTGGCCCGGCGCTCTTCCAGCGAGGCGGTCATGACTTCCAGGGCGTCGACGACGGCAAACCCCTGGTCGGTGGCGGTGTGCAGCAGGTCGGCCAGCACGGTGATCTCGGGCGTCCGGTTGCGCGCACCCAGCTCCGTGAGCGCGGCCCCCAGCGACCGATGGCCCAGGGCAACCTCGGCCTGGAGCCAGCGCAGTTCGTCGCCCAGCAAACCGGCCGTCTGACGCGAGGCGCGCTCGAGCGCGGCGTCGAGACCCAGGCCAGCCGAGACGGCCAGGGACAACAGGCTCAGGACCGGCGGCAGCTCAGCCACCAGCCGGCGCTGCCGCTCCCGCCGCTTGAGCTCCAGCTCGCCGTACGGCAGCACCAACCCGATCAGGGCGCCGAGGGGGACCAGCCAGACCACCGCCGGGCCGAGCTGCCAGCCCATTAGCTGCTCCAGCAACAGGGGCAGGGCGCCGACCAGCACCGCCTCGACCAGCTGCTTGAGTAGGAACAGGTGGGCGTCCTGGTCCGGCATAAAGAGCTCGAGGTCGCGGTCCAGGTCGCGCCCAAAGCGGGCCAAGGGCGCCCGCAACCAACGCACCGGGCCGCCCAGGTCCTCCAGCAGGGGGCGCAGCAGCGGCTCCAGCGACGGCCAGCGCGTCCACGGCCGGCGCGGCCGACCCCAGGTGCTCCGGGCCGCAGCACCGGCGTCGACGTCGAAGCGACGCAGGCGCTCGGCCAGTGCGGCACGCGGCGCTCCCCACGGCAGCGCGGTGACCAGTAGGTAGATACCCAGGCCGACCAGCAGGCTCGCGGGCACCAGCGGGCTCATCGGACCAGCACCCGCTCCTCGCCAGGCAGCCGACCGAGCCAGAGCATGGCGCCGTAGCCGGCTACGACCATCAGGGCGCAGGTGCCCAGCAGCAGCTGGCCGTCCCAGCCGTCGTACACCCGCGCAGCCACCGGCGACCACCAGCGCAGCAGCGCCAGGACCGCCAGCGGCACGCAGCACAGGATGCGCGCCGAATACACGATGCGCGTGCGGGCGGCGCGCATGCGGTCGCGCAGCGCGATGTCCCGGCGGACCACCTCGGCGAGCTGGCGCAGGACCACGCGGAAGCGCGTCCCACCGACCTCGGCCTGCAGCAGCAGCGACCTGGCACACAGGTCGAAGACGGGATCGGCCAGCCGGTCCTGCAGGTCCAGCACGGCCGCGGAGAAGCCGAAGCGCATCTGCTCGCAGGCCTCGGCGAAAAAGGGGCGCAACGGCTCGGGGCCACGGCTGGCCACAACCACGAATGCGTGCTCCAGGCTGCCGCCGACCTCGACCGCGTCGCGGAGCTGGCCGATGGCGTCGGCCAGGCCGCGCTGGATCACCGCCCGGCGATGCGCGTGGCGGGCGCGCAGCCAGGCCAGCGGCGCCAGCGCTCCGAGCGCCGCGGCCAGCAGGTCCAGCAAGGGCCAGCCCAGCAGCACCTGCGCGACCAGCCCGCCGAGGACCGCCAGCACGGCGCACAGCAGCACCACGTCGCGGGGGCGCACCCGCTCCAGGCCGGCCTGCACCAGCAGATCCTGGAGCCGCAGCAGCGTACGCGAGGGCCGACGCGGACCCGGTACCGGTCGGTCCGGGGCGACCGCGTCGTACAGCAGCCACAGGCCCAGCCCGACCAGGGGCAGGCCGACCAGAAACGTCATGCCGCGTCGCTCCAGTCGTAGGGGATCTCGGCCTCGGCGATCTGCTCCAGGCAGCGCGGCCGCAGACCGGTGCGTGCCAGCCGCCCATCCTGCCAGGCCCAGAGCTGGTGCCCGGTGAGCTCGCCGCCTTCCAGGCCCGTGATCTCGAACACTTCGGTCACGACCCGACGGCCGTCGCGCAGCCGTTTCATCTGAACCACCAGCTGCAGGCAGCGGGCGATCATCCGGTGGAGCACCTCTTCGCTGGGGCGCTCGGGTGCCTGCATGGCCGCCACCACCAGCCGGTACAAGGCGTCTCGGGCCGAGTTGGCGTGGATCGTCGACAGACTGCCCTGGTGGCCCGTGTTCATCGCGGTCAACATGTCCAGGGACTCCGGCCCCCGGACCTCGCCGACGATGATCCGCGACGGCTCCATCCTTAACGCATCTTCCTGCAGCAGCGACCGGATGCTGATCGCACCCACGCCATCGGCGTTGGGCAGGCGAGCCACCCAGGACAGGCAGTTCGGCGTATAGACGTCGACGCCGAGCTCGCGGGTCTCCTCGAGGACGATCAGGCGCTCGTCGGGGTCGTCGACCTCGAGCACCAACCCGCCGAGCAACGTGGTCTTGCCGGCGCCGGTCTGCCCGCTCACCGCCAGGCTGACCTTGGCGCGCACCGCCGCCGACAGGAACTGGGCCAGGTCCGGCCCAAACGACCCCGCCGCGACCAGGGCGGGGAGACGGAGCCCACGGTGGGTAAATTTGCGGATCAGCACCTCGGTGTACTGCCGGGTGATTGGGGGCATCAGCGCGTGCAACCGCGAGCCATCAGGCAGGGTGAGATCGACGCGCGGGGACGCGTCGTCCAACCGCCGGCCCACGGCGCCCGCCAGGCGCTTGACCATCTCGCGCACCTGCTCGTCGGAGTCGAACCACACCCCCTGAGCGCGCTCGGTGTGGCCGTCGACCACCACGTAGATCCGGGTGGGGCTGTTGACCATGATCGAGGTGATGCGCGGATTGGCCATCAGCGGCTCGAGCATGGCCAGGCCAAAGATCTCGTTCAGCAGCCACTGCTCGCTGGCCGCCGGCTCCGGCAGCAGGGGCTGGTTCCGGTTGACCTGGCGCTCCTGGAATCGGGTCGTCTCCTCGTGGACCATAGCCTCGATACGCGCCCGCGGGTCCACTCCCTCGGGCAACGGCTGTTTCAGTAGGACGCCGAGGGCGTCCTTGACGATGACGCGCAACTCGCGCTCAGCGGCGGAGACCTGGAAATCAACGATCCTCACGGGTGCGTCCCTCCGACAGCAGTCATGGCCAGGCGGCGCCACCACGGCAGCTGCGCCCCAGGCAGGGGATCCGTCGGCACCTCCACTGGGCCACCACCAGCCAGCCGGCCAGCCAGGGCCAGCAGCGGCGCAGCGGCGCGGGCGCCCGGTTGGCAGACGACCGGCCGGTGCCGGGCGCGCGCCCGGGCGACACCCCGCGGATCGAACGGCACGCTGGCAGCGATCCCGACCCCCAGGGCCACCTCGATCTCGGCGGGGTTCTCCTGCCCGTCCAGGCCGGCCTGGTTGAGGACCAGGGCAACCCGATCGCGCCGGGGGAACTGGCGCAGTGCGCGCCGGGCCAGCTCGACGCCGCGTTCGTCGGGGCGGAGCACCAGCAGGATGCGGTCGGCCAGCTGCAGCGAGGCCCGGTCGATCGGGTCGTCGTCAGCCGACCAGCCCCCGCCCCCGGTGTCCAGGGTGACGTGCCGATACCGCTCTTTCAGGGCACCGACGAGCCGTTCGTAGAAGGCGGGCGACGTAGTGAGCCAGGACCGGAGCGCCGGCTTCGGGACGCCACAGAGGATCCAGCCCGCATCCGCCGGGGCACCCATGGCCTGCAAGTGCCGTTCGAGGATGGCGTCCCACTGGTCGCGGGTCTCCGGCGCATCCTGGGCGACCAGGCAGATGTTCCGGGTGGGAGTGACCGGGAAGCAGAACCCCGTGGCCGCGGCGCGCACGTCCGCGTCGACCAGGACGGTGCAGCCGAGACGGGCCAGGGCCACGGCCAGAGCAGTGGCCACCAGGGTCCGCCCCTCGCCGCCCGTATACGCGCTGGCCACCGCGACCACCTCGCCACCAGCAGAGGTACCCGCCGTGGCCGAACTGGCGGGCGGCGCGGACGGGGCGGACGGGCGCGGACGGCGGGGTGAGGCGACGTACCCGCGCAGAGCGGTACCGATTGCCGCGGCCAGCCGCGCCGGCGACGGGTCAGGTTCAACCACGGTAACGGGAGCGCCCTCCCATCTGGCCTGATCCGGGTCGGGGTCCACGACCAGCAGGCGCGGACGGTCGCCGGCCAACGCGCGCAGCGCCACGACGCCCATAGCGTTGAACCCACTGGAGACGACGATCAGGTCCACCGAGCCGGCGGCGACCAGCGCGCGCAACTCGCGCGCCGAGGCACACAGCGCGACGACCTGGCAGGATCGCTCGTCCGCCACGAAGGCGGGATCCTGCAAGAGGCCAAGGAAGGCGGCCTCGGCGCGCGAGTCGTCGATGGCCAGGGCGATGCGGACGGGCTGCATCAGCGCGCCTGCCCGTCGGCGGACGGGGCCAGGAGCGCGACGTCCAGGTCGCCGGTCCAGCGCGCCTTGCTGAGCGCCTGGGCCTGGGGCTCGTCGACCAGCAGCGACAGCCACGCCACCGTGCGCGCGCCGCCACTGGACGACTCAGAGCCAGCGAAGGGGCTGGCGGCGTCGTGGCCCACCGCGTAGACCGTGACGCGCGGCAGGACCGTCTCGGTCCGGGCCTGCTCCGGGCGCGTCTTGTCGAGGGTCACCAGGACCTCCACCTCATCACCCGCGGTCAGCTGGCCGCCGGCGGCCGTCACGGGGCTAATCGGGATGCTCAGCACGCGCTGGTCGGGCGGGATGCGTGTGGCCGTGTCCACCACGGCGTGCCGGGGCACCAGATCGCCGCGGCCAAGCGCCTGGCCGAGCGGGTGGCCGACGATCTGCTCGCGCTCGGCAGCCGGGACGACCAGCTGCGCCATCCGCGCCGACAACGGCTCGGTCGAGGGCACCAGGTCGCTGGCGGCCAGGACGCTGCCGGCGGGCAGGTCGCGGGCGGCGGTGAGCACCGTGACCGTCTGGGGCTGCGCATTCAGGGAGGCAAACGCCACGCCCAGGACGCCGAGGATGGCCAGGCTGGCGCCGACCAGGGCCCGGCGATTCAGCCGCCGGCGCGCCAGCGTACGGGTTGGAGAGAGCGGACGGGTGGCGGTGGCGATGGCCATGCGGGTGCCTCCAGGTACTGTCAGGGAGTGGACGATCGCGCGGGTGGGCGGGCGCGGGCAGGCAGGCGTGACACGGCGCTAGGGCACTGACCCCGACGCGGCTGGCGCCAGCAGCGCCGCCCAGCGCTGGTGTTCGAGCAGACTTTGGAGCTGAACGTCGCGCGCGACCTGCGCTGGCCCACCCATCACCGTGACAAGGACCACGACAACGATGGCGCCGACGAGCAGGACGATGGCGGCCTCGACGGACGACAAGGACGCGGTGTAGGGGACGACGGCGGCAGGTGCGTGGGTGGCCTGGCGGGAAGGGCGCATCATCGGTGGACTGCTCAGACAGGAGTTGTTCTGGTCTAGCCGATCCCTGTCATCGGGCGACCGGTGCCTGCGAGGAACGCGACGAAGCTGGGCGGCAGGATCGCCTGAGCCCGCAGCAGGAGGCCCAGGCCGACCAGGAGCACAAGCACGGATGTGCTCACAGACGGCGTGGTGGTCGAAGGATCGTTGCGGGGTGTGGTGGTCATGGTTTCCGCTCCTGGCACCCTCCGAGCCGATTAGAACACCAGTTCTGGCAGAACGCTAGTTCTAGCAAAACCCCCGGGGGAGTCTGCAAGGCCAACCGACGCCATGGCACCCGGCCAGCGTGCAGGTCCGCACGTTAATTGGTCGTTAATCGGCCGCCCGCTCGGAGCGTCGAGAGCATGCTTAATCTGCTCGCTAGCCCGACTAACATGGCCGTGACGACGCTCGGGGCATGCGTCGCCGAGTGATCAAGGGTGCCCCGCACCGGGGTGGCGTCGACTCGGCGCGGCCGCGCCGGTCGAGGTCAACCAGCTTTGTCCGAGTTCACTTAACGCGGCATGGGTTGCGGCAGCGAACCCGCTGGCTCCTCGATTAACGTGACATAAAGGCCATAGCAGAGGCTCGCCCGCGCCCAATGAACGTGACGAACGCTCAACGGAACGGTCGAGCAGGTGAGTGACTCGCTTTCCAGGTGCATCCTGGCAGCAGCCTGCCTGTAGAGGCGCGCCTGTCTACCCTCGTGTCGGGCGTGCGCGGACATGCATGCGCTCACCCTGCGGGCCGAAGAGGATGAGGAGCTCGACGGGCTCCGTGCCGGCGCGGTCGATCCCGTGGGGCACACGCGTATCGAATTCGGCCGCTTCGCCCGCTTGCAGCACCAGGTCGTGCTCGCCGAGTACGAGCCGCACCTGGCCACTGAGGACGTATAGCCACTCATAACCCTCATGCACCTGTGGGTCGGGCTCCTGGCGGGCCCGGCGCGTCGGAATGACCACCTTGTAGGCCTGCAACCCACCTGGGCGGCGGGTCAGTGGCTGGAAAGTCATCCCATTCCGGGTGAACGACTGTGCGTGGATGCGCGGGTCGCCGGTCGCGGGAGGGCCGATCAGCTCATCGAGCGGAACCCCGTGGGCTCGGGCGAGGGGCAGGAGCAGCTCGAGGTTCGGCCGGCGCTGCCCGGACTCCAGCCGCGAGAGCGTGCTGACCGAGATGGCCGTGGCCGCGGAAAGGTCGGCTAGCGTCATGGCGCGCTGCTGGCGGAGAGCACGCAGGCGCGGCCCCACCGCGGCAAGGGCCTGGTCGAACGTGGAGTCCATCACAGTATTTTGCCATTCTGGCAAGAGTCCTTGCCAACGGAAGGCTGCGGGGCCGATGGTGGTCGGCGAGGTGAGCACGATGAGCGACACGAGGACACAGGCGTATGACGTGGTGGTCGTCGGCGGGGGTGCCGCTGGCTTGAGTGGGGCGCTGCTGCTGGGCCGCTCGCGCCGCTCGGTGCTGGTGATCGACGCTGGTGAGCCGCGCAACGCGCCCGCGGCCGGCGTGCACAACTTCCTGTCGCGCGACGGCACGAGCCCGGCCGCGCTGCTGGAGGTCGGCCGGTCGGAGGTGCGCGGGTACGGCGGGCAGGTGTGGCAGGGGCGGGTGAGCGCGGCTGCCCGCGACAGAGACGGCTTTGCTGTCACCCTGGACGATGGCCGGGTCGTCGGCGCGCGCCGGCTGCTGGTGACCACGGGCTTGCTGGACGAGCTGCCGGACGTGCCGGGTGTGCGCGAGCGCTGGGGCCGGGACGTGCTGCACTGCCCGTACTGCCACGGCTGGGAGGTGCGCGACCAGGCGATCGGGATTCTCGGCAGCGGGCCAATGGCGGTGCACCAGGCCCTGCTGTTCCGGCAGTGGACGTCTGACGTGACGCTGTTTGTGCACACCGCCCCAGAGCCGACCTCGGCAGAGCGGGAGCAGCTTGCAGCCCGCGAGGTGTCTGTGGTGGAGGGTGAGGTGACCGAGCTCGCGGTGGCCGATGACCGGCTCACCGGGGTGCGGCTGGCGTCGGGCCGGGTGGTTCCTCGCCAGGCTGTGGTGGTGGGGCCCAGGTTTGTTGCCCGTGCTGCTGTGCTGGTATCTCTCGGCCTCGAGGTCACCGAGCACCCGCTGGGCGTGGGCAGCTACGTCGCCGCCGACGCCACGGGTCTGACCGCGGTGCCGGGCGTGTGGGTGGCGGGCAACGTGGCCGACCTCACAGCCCAGGTGATCGGGGCCGCCACCGCCGGAGCCATGGCAGGCGCGGCGATCAACGCTGATCTGATCGCCGAAGAAACTCGGCAAGCCGTGAGTGCGTACCAAGGGCAGCGCTCCGCGGCGTCCGAGCAGGTAGCCGCATGAGCCACGACCACACTCCTGACCTTCCCGACCCCTCCGTCATGTGGACCCAGGAGTTCTGGGACGCGCGCTACCAGTCCGCCGACACGCTCTGGAGCGGGAACCCGAACCCGCAGCTCGTGGCGCAGGTCGCAGACCTCATGCCCGGTACGGCGTTGGACGTGGGCAGCGGCGAAGGCGCCGACGCAATCTGGCTGGCCGCGCGGGGGTGGCAGGTCACCGCGATCGACGTGTCGACGGTGGCACTGGACCGTGCCGCGCAACAGGCAGCCGACGCCGGCCAGGAGATCGCCGAGCGCATCAGCTGGCAGCAGGCCGACATCTTGGCCTGGGACCCGACGCCACAACAATTCGATCTGGTGTCGGCGCAGTTCATGCACCTGCCCCCAGTGGCACGCGAGGTGGTGCACCGCCGTCTGGCTGCTGCCGTCCGCCCGAACGGGACGCTGCTCGTCGTGGGCCACCACCCGTCGGATCTGGAGACCTCTGTGGGACGATGGAACGTTCCCGGCTTCCTCTTCACGGCGGACGAGATCGCGGCCACGCTCGACCCAGACGCGTGGCAAGTGATCGTCGCCGCAGCGCGCGAACGTCAGGCGCTCGACCCTGACGGACGACCGGTCACGATCCGCGACGCGGTCCTGCAGGCCAGGCGTCACTCATAGACGGAGGTAGGTCCATCCGTCGCTCACTCCGTTGTCCGGGCACTCAGCGGCAGGTTTGGGCAGTACAGCCTCGCTCTGAGCCGCAGGCCAGCACTCATCGACGGCGAGCTCATCGGGCACCTGCTTAACATGGCGGATGTGCTTGGAGACCCACTCCGGCACGGGCCGCCACTGGAGTGGACCGGTGTGCTGGCCGGCGGGCTGGCTAGCGCCTCCACATGTACCCCTCTTTGTGGCCGGCCCCAGCGTGACCACCGACGACGGTCCCAGCTACCTCGCAGGTGCGCACCGTCTGGGGAAGGCCGTGTGTGTGGCGGTCCTGAACGCCGTGAGCGCCCGTGCCGGCCGATCACCGACGTGCCGGTGGCTGAGCCGCCGTTGCCAGCGCCGCTGGACCGGAAGACAAGCGCTCTTCGTCATACAGACGTTCGACGACAAACCGCTTGAGCAGCGTCTGGTAGCCGATGCCCCGGGCCGCCGCCAGGGTGCGCAGGCGGTGCAGGACGTCCGCGTCCAAGCGGATGGTGACTGAGCTGCTGGCGGCACGCGGGGGCGGAAGCCGCGGGTCAACCTGGCGCGCTGGCCGCATTCGCTCGAGCAGCCCGTCGCCAAAGGTGTGCGTGGCCCAGTACGCCGCTTCCTCAGCCTCGTTGTCGAACGCGGGGATGGCGCGCGGGTCCTCGACGAGAGCGAGGCCGTCATCGGTCAGCTGCGGGGGGTGGGTGGCGGTCATGACTTACGAGCTCCTCTCGTAGAAGTGCTGCTGGCGACTAGTCGCCGGGAACGCCGTGACGACGCGGCGCAAGGGGCCGCGCCAGGTATAGATGACGGCCAGGATGCGGCCGTCCTCGGTCGCGCCCAGGACACCGAAGCGGACCTCGCCCTGGACCGCATAGGCGGGCAGGCTGAGCGCATATGGGTCATCGAGCGCCTGCTCGGCCTCCGCGGGACGGACATCGTGCTGGGCAACGTGTCCAATGTTGGCATCGTCCCAGTCGAATCCCATCCGTGTAGGCACTATTGTACATACATACACAGCATCGTGTGCGGCAGGCGACAGCCCGCCGGGCACACAGCGTTGACGGCGAGCACCGGCTCATGGCGGGCTCTCCCTGCCCAGCCGCGTCAGCTCGAACTTGACCCAGTCCCGCACGCACCCCCCAAGCTGCCAGAACTTCGTCACATCCTTGCCCAGCGGCGTCCTGGTCCGCCGCGCCCGCGGTAGCAGCTGACACAGACGCTGGGCGCCCTTTTCGCCCTCCTCGTCCGCGTCATAGGGCAGCAGCACGTGCGAGCACGCCAGCAGGTAGCGCAGCGCGCCGGGACTCAGTCGTCTGTTGCAGCTGCCCAGGGTGGCCACGCCAATCAGATCTCCCACCTCCTGCCAGAGCAACAGCGCGTCGAACTCGCCCTCGGGCAGGATCGCCGCCTCGCCGGCCAGCAGGGTGTCGGCCCCGTACAGACACGGGTGCCCCCCGCTGATAGCCAGATACTTCGGCTCCTGGCGATTGGTACGGATCTTCAGCTGCCATAGCTGGCGGTCCAACAGCCACGGGATGACGATGCCTCGGGGAATACGCAGCAGCGCCGGCCGACCCCGCGGCCCCTGGGCGGGAAAACCCCAGCACTCGGCCGGGTCTCGCCTGTTTTCCTCTGGCTGGAAGCCGATGCGCCAGGTCTGGAGCGTCTCGTCCTGGAGGCCGCGTGCGTGGAGGTAGGCCCGCGCCCGCTCGCCAACTTCCGACCACAAGGCCGCCTCCGCTTCCGCCACGAAGCGCATCCCGGCCGCCTGCCAGGCCGGCGTGGGCACCTGGTCCTCGGCGAGCTCGGTCGCCAGCCTGGACACGGACTCGATCCGCGCCGGCTGGGTCGGCGCCCGCCGCGGCCGGTCCGGTGGACGGCGCCAGGGCAGCGCCCCGGTCCCCATCTCACTCTCGGACGCACCGAGCAGCCGGCAGGCCTCGGCGAAGTCCACCCCGTCGCGCTTGCGGATATACGCGATAGCGTCTTCCCAGCGCGCACCATCCCCGCAACGGCGGCACCACCAGCGGCCTTTCTCGGGTTGCACCCGGAACCGATCCCGCCCACCGCAGAACGGGCATGGGCCGGCGTACTCGCCCCCGGCCGTGGTGGCGACTTTCCGCAGCCGCGTGTCCTGGCCGACCAGGGACAGCAGGTCGTTCCGCTGCTTGATGGCCACGGTGTCTACCGCCACGGTAGGCCTCCTTCCGCTTCAGAGCTACCGTTATCGGCCGCGGTCTTGCCGCTACCAGGAGTTCCATCAGTTCCACCTGTGGAGGTCCCACTGGTACCAGTTCCAGCAGTTCCACCAGTCCCAGTTCCACTGGGAGTGGTACCAGAGGTGGTACTCGTCTCAGGCCCCGGCAGGTGGGACTGCTGGGAGACCATGGAGCCAGCCCGTTCGTGGACCAGCCAGAAGCGGGCACCTACCCCCTCGCCCTCGAAGGTGACCAGGCTACGCGCAAGTAGTACAGGCTTGGCCCGGTAGTAGCTCGTTCGTGCTTGGCCACGTTCGATGCACGCATCGCGCCACTCAGCGTCGGTCGCACCATGTGAACCGAAGGTCTCGTCGAGCGTCGTCAGGGCCAGCCGTTCACGCCCGAGCAGGCTTGCTGCACCCTCCCCGGAGTCGTCCGGGTCGGGGGTCTCGCCAGTTCCAGTTCCACTACTCCAATACTCCAACTCCCTTAAAGGGAGAGTTGGAGTAGTGGAGTTCGGGTGGGACCCGCTCCCATTGGAGTCTTTTTGGAGTTCTTTTGGAGTTGGAGTAAACCCTGGCGCTGTCTGCCCCAGCGCACTGCGGCCCTTCTCCAGTAGCACGTAGCGCTTCCCGATCCGCACGACGTACTCGCCCAGCAGGAGCTGCTTGCGGGAGCTGTAGAAGGTCGAGTCCGGCACCGCGCACACCTTCATCCACTCGGTTGCCGTCGCCCCCTCGGACAGGAAGTTGGCGTCCAAGGCAGCCAGCACCGCGCGCGCTTTGGACGTCAGTTCGCCAGCGGTGGCGCCGGCGCGCGCCGCGACCTCGATCGTGCAGGTCGTCCCGTCGTCGGTCGGCACCAGGCGCAAGGGGTGCGGCTCGAAGGGAGCTGCCCCGTCCTTCTGCTTGTCGCAGGAGAGCGTAGCTGTCCCGTCCTCGCCGACCAGCCGCAGCATGGTTTGCACGTACCCGCGCAAGGCGCTGGTGCCGCGCTCCATCTCGCCGTTCTTGCCGGTGTGGTGGACCAGCAGGACGTGGGCGTGCCACTCCCTGGTCATCTGCTCGACGCCGTCGAGGAACAGGCCCATGTCCTTGGCGCTGTTTTCCTCGGCGCCAATCATGCTGCGCGCCAGGGTGTCGACGATGATGAGCTTGGGCGCCTCGGGCAGCGTGCGCAGGTCGGCCCGCAGCTGCTCCAAGTCGTCGCGCTGCATGAACTGGACGGCCACGGGCAGCACTCGGAAACGGCCCAGGGAGGGGTTGCCGTGGGCGGCGCGCCAGGCGCTGATCCGCCGCGCCAGACCGGAGAGGCCTTCACCAGTGGCGTAGACGACGTAGCCGGTCTCGACTGCCTCGGCGCCCAGCCACTTCTGGCCAGTGGCCACCGTGAGGGCCAGGTCGAGGGCGACGAAGGTCTTGCCGCCGCCCGACGGGCCGAACAGCACCGAGATCGACTCGGCGACCAGGTGGTCGTGCACCAGCCAGCGCGGCTCGGGCAGCTGCTCCAGCTCCTCGAAGGTGAGAAGACGGGTGGTTCTGAGCTCGTCGCTCGATGAGAGTGCGTCGCAGGCCAGCAGCTCGACCCAACGCTGTTTGCCATCCGGGCGGTCGGCGAGCGCGGACTCCAGGGCGGCGCCGCGGTCCGGCGCATCCACGATGGCCGCGGCGAGCTCGCGCCAGTCCTCCTCCAGCTCGTCGAGGTTTATGGTCGTGGCGGGGACACCCTGCAACAGGCGGGCGACCGCCCAGGCTCCTCGGGTCATCGCCGGACCCTCCCGGACACGGTCTGGGCGGCGCGCTGGCCGAGGGGTGGAGTGATGGACTGGCGGGGGGCTCCCCGTCTCAGCTGCGGTACGGACGCCGGCAACAGGTGCACGCGTGTCTCCCTGTTCTTGACAACGTGCCAGGGCCGGTGCGACGATGAGGCTGCTAACGCCTCGGTCTCACCAACCACTGGCAACAAAATCCCCCTCCCCAAAGAGGGGCAGTTTCAAAGTTCGACGAACGCTCCTCGCTTTGACAGTGAGGGGCGTTTTGTTTTGTCCTGACCGCCGACAGTCACCGGCTAACGGCGGGCGCGGACACACCCCTCGCCTGGTGGGCGAGTTACGTTCACTGCCCAGAGTAGCGCACCGGGCCGCCGGCAATCCCGATGCCGGCATGCTGGTGCGGGGGGCTTAGGCAGGGTGGCCCGCGGGCCTTCTGTGGGCGGAGCTGGTCGCGGTCGCCCGGTGACGACGGCGCGGCTGAGGTCATTGCCGGCTAGTCTGACCCGGGGTCCGTTAATCAGCCGTCAACCGGATCGGGAATGCGGGCTCGTCCGGCGGATCAGCCGGCGCGTCGATCGATTAACGTGACAGAACCACGTGCAAGGGCGGTGAGGACGGGGAGACAATCCCACGTCTGGGGGCCTCGGATCGCGCTGCTAGCTCTGGCCCTGCTCCGCCCGAATACCGCTGGCACAATGATCTGATGGCCACATCGCCCACACCGCCAGGACCAGATCGCCCCGCGGCACCGGCCGGGACGGAGCCGACAGCACCGACCGCCTCACCGCCACCCGCGCCACCGGGCACCCCGCCGAAGCCGAGAGGTGAGCTGGATCGGCGCACGCTCACGACGGCGCGCACCTTCGGCGTCGTGCTCCGGAATGGGCAGAGTTGGAAGCGCGTCCGCCTGCTGGAGATGGACAGCTGGAGTCTGCTGCTGCAGACCCAGCAGGGGCGTGTGCTGCTACCGAAGCATGCGGTCGATGCTTATCTGCTCGAGCCAGGGGGAGGAGCCTGAACGGCGCATTGTCAAGGACAGCTACCGCCACGTTCTGATCGACAACTGCCAGGACCTGGAGAGGCCTGAGACCGGCCACATTCTGTCTTGGGACGGGACTGGATGAGCTCGGCGAGGCGCTGCACTACGGGCCCGCGTACCTGGCGCTGTGGCAGGCCGACTGGTCGCTGCCAACGGCGGGAGCGCTCGGTGCGGCGGCCAGGGTCCGTGACTGCGCTCGCCACGGTGACCTGCTCAGCGTGGCCCAGCGGTTGGGCGAGCGCGCCTGGGACACGAGCCGGCTGCTCAGCGCGGCCAAAGCGAGTGTTCTTCGCCTGTTCACCCACGAGGTCGGCAATCACTGGTCAGGGGCGGCTCGTAGTCCTGACCTGCGGCGACGGGGGCTTAGAGGCAAGAGCAGACCGTCCACGCCAGGAAAGGCTACTGTTTGTCGGGCAGTGTGCTTACCCAGATTTCCTCATGCTGAGGCCGCGAAAAGACCTTGAAGCTCCCCTGACGCCTCTTGGTCTGGCCCACAGTGGGGGCAGCGTCCTTGCTGTCAGTATCAGTAAAGGTCCTGCCTTTGACGACAGGGTTCAGCATGCTCGGATCGAAGTGGCTGCGCCTCTTGGATGTCATGCTCAATCTTCCTCCCACTCAAGCGACCGTACTCGCTAGGCCCAAGATGGCCAGGACCGCCGCGACCGCGGCACTCTCGAAGGCCGTTCGCAGACGAGCCGTACGGCGATCGAGAGCGACTTGATTCGAAGTATACGCACGCGCGATGGTGTCGATGAGCATCAGTTTGGTCTCGTTTGGCGTCTCCAGCAAGTAGCGCTCACTGAAGCCAACCGGTTCGGGTGGTCGAAGAAACCCGAGGGGGATATACGCCAACACCAAGACGCCCAGCGCCCAAATTGCGAAGAAGCCACTCCCTGCCAAGAGCATCAGGGTTCCCCGGTTTGGGATGCTTTTGCCTACACCAAGAACTACACAGAGGCCGGTCGCGGTAATAAGCCACCCCAGGGCGAACTGCAGACGGGTCTCCAGGTGCTTCCACTGGTCCCATTGTGCGTCCAGCGCTGACCGCATCTCTTTGAGCACGAAGTCCACCTGGGCTGGGTCGGGCTCTGGCTCCGGCTCCGAGACCGCGCTAGACTGCTCGGGCGGCAGCTCCGGCTGCGGCATCCCAAGCGTACCGCCGCTCCTGAGGTGCGCTCGAATCCGGTCGAGGGCTTGGAGGTCGGCCGGTGAGTCGGCCTGTGCCGTCGCAAGCTGAACTACCTTCTCGGCCACCTCATCCGGGACAGGGCGTCCCGTAGCACCGGCGTGCAGGGCAGCACCGATTGCGTTTGGCCAGTCATGGTGGGAGAGCAGTTGCAGCAGAACCCCTCGCGAGAGACCTGGCAGCAAGCGCGCGAGGACGAGCAGATCCTCTTCATCGGCAGAGTCACCCATCAGCGGACACCATCCGATTACTCTATGGCTGACTGAGCTTGTCGACGATGGCCTGGCCGTGCGGAGGAGCCTAGCGCAGATGAGGTGGCAGGTTCACGCGGCGCGCCTCGGCGGCATCCAGCGCCTTCAGGTCGGGCGGCTCGCCCCGGAGCACGCGGGCCCGAACGGCATACCACCACTGCCAGTATGGGCCGCGCGGCCAGCGCTCGGGCCGCGGGGCGGTGGCCAGCGCTAAGGTCAGCTCATGGAGCTGTTTGGTGAGCCGCCAGATGCGGGCGACCAGGTCCTCGTGGGCGACGTCGGACAAGGCCTGCCAGAGGTGGGCGGGCACATCCTCGCGGGACTCGTCCTTGGGCAGCATGCCCTCACAACCTAGAACATTTGTTCCATAGCTGTGACGTACGCCGACGCGCCTTGGTGGGCGGGCGCCGAGCGGGTCACCGCGAGTCCGCGCCGTGTCTTCGAGCAGGCTGATCGTCAGGCTGGCGCACTGGTCAGCGCCACGACGGAAAACGCCTAGTTCGTCGGCTCCAATTAACGCCCATTTGACGGCCGATTAACGGGGTGCCGGGCAGACTGGCCCCGCGCGCAGTCCCCCGAGGCCTGCCGCGGAGTCCGTCAGATGCCCCTGCTGCCCATCACCATCACTTTTGGCCGGCCCAGTCGACCGGAGCTGCTTCTTGTCGTCGGAGCCCTGCTGCTGCTCGGCTCTGCCTGCGGCTGGCTCCTGTGGGCTGCCCGCTTGGCCGCCCCTCCACCAACCCCCGTCGCCTCGACCGTCCCCCTGACCATCAGCAGCACGCCCAGTGGGGCCACTGTCCTGGTGGACGACCAGCCACGCGGCCTGACGCCAGCCACCGTCGACGTCGTCCCCGGTCCCCATGTCGCCACGTTCCAGACGCCGGATGCGATTGCCGAGACCCGCCCGCTCGATGTCGGCGCCGACGGCGCACACCTGGATGTGTCTCTCTGGCGTGCTCATCCAATCGTCCAGTACCTCAAGCCCGCGCTCCCTGGTGGGACGCTCATAGACGCCCGTTTTCTGGACGACGACCGCCTCGGGCTGGTCCTGGAGCTGCCCGGCGGCGAGCACCAGGCCTGGTCGCTCGATCCAGAGCGTCGCTTCACCACCCAGCGGCTGGACGACGTCGCGCCACGCGGCGCCGTGGCGATCAGCCCCGACGGCCAGCAGCTGGCCTACCTGCTCCCCCACGAGCCCAGCGCCGACACACCAGGTGGCGCGCTCGATCACGACCACGCTGCCACTGTATGGCTGGCCCCGACTGCTGACGCGAGTGAACCGCCGCGGCAAGTGTGGTCGCTGCCTCAGGGGGACGAGGAGCTGACCGACCTGGCCTGGGCGCCGGATGGTCAGCACATGCTGCTGGTCGGCCGTCAACACCCCGACCTGGGGAGCGAGCGGACGAGCCTACGTTGGCTGAACACCGCCACGGCAGACGCACCCCTGCTGGCCCTGCTGCCGAGCGAGGTGGCACCCGGCTCATATGCCTGGTCCCTGGACGGGCACACGGTGGCCTTCGTCGTCCATACCGCTCAACTCGCGGCGGTCTGCCTGCTCTCCGAGACAGGCACCTTCCGCTACCTGGGCGACCTGGGCCATGACGGCCTGGCCGGACCACCGGTCGCACCCGTCGCCTGGGCACCCGATGGCGGGCTGCTGTACGGAGCGCTACTACGCCAGGCGCCGGCGAGCACGACGAGCGCCAACCCATTCGTGCGGCCAGCCGTGGGCCTGTACCTGGCGGACCCCGCCGATGCGCTCGGCCATCCCCTCGGTGGCGAGGCTGGGCTGGCGCCGCTGTGGCGACCGGATGGTGCGCGCTTCGTCGTGGGCCTGCCCTCTGGCCAGGACGGCGGCTTGCGCCTGCGCGCGTTAGACAGCGACGGCCAGGCGCGCGAGGTGGCGACCCTCGACCTGCCCGCGCCGGGCGCAACGGGCTACGGCGTGCGCTGGGATTTCGCCCGCCAGCGCGCCCTGGTCATCACCACGCATGCCGCCGGCCAGGGCCCGGCGCGCGACTTCTGGCTGCTGGACTTCGGTTGGGGGCAGGCATGAACACCCTCGTGGTCCTCCTCGGGGCCATGGTGTTGCTGTTGGTCACGCCGCTGGCAGCCAGCGCCCAGCAAGCCGCTCCGGCACCCCAGGTCCAGACGGCGCCGCAGCTGCAGCCGTCCACTGTGCTCACCGGGCCACCGGGCGAGCCGTCGGCCTCCGCCAGCACCACGTCGCCGACCCCCGCCCAGCAGCAAGCCTCGACCAGTCCACTGCAAGGCTTCGCCACCTGGACTCAGGAGCAGGTGAACAATTTCTTCAGTGGCCTGGTCACCTTCAGCTTTCAGAAGGCCACAGACGGCATCAAGGACGCCGTCGCCAAGCTCTTTAGCGACGCGAACCTGGTCACCAACACCGCGCCGACCTGGACCTACCAGCAGGCAGCCGTGGTCAAGCTCCGCGACGCCATGGTGCTGGTCGCCAACGCCGCGGTGGGCCTGCTGATCTTCTGGATGGGCCTGAACATCACCCTGCGCCCGTACTTCGGCGAGGGCTACCCCGATCTGCGCGAGGCGCTGCCACGCCTACTGCTGGGTGTGGTGCTGGCGAACTCCAGCCAGCTGTGGGTGCCCTGGGCTATCGACCTGAACAACCAGCTCTGTAGCTGGATCGGACAGCAGGAAGCGGGCACCCTGGGCGACTGGCTGCAGCGGACCCCCTCGTTCACGGGAGGCTGGGACACGGCGCTGCTGCTTGTCCTGTTCCTACTGGTCTGCGTCTGGCTGTACCTCAAGCTGGCTGCCCGACTGGCGCTGCTGCTGGTGTTGATCGTGACGGCGCCCGTGGCGCTGATTTGCTGGGCGCTGCCGCAGACCCGCCCGGTGGCCTCTGGCTGGATCGGCCGTTTCTTCCCGACGCTGTACGCCCAGGTGGTCGTCACCATCGCGCTAAAGCTCGCCATCGGCTTCATCCTGACCACCTCCGGGCCGATTGCGCTGGCGATTGGCATCTTCCTGTTGCTGGCTGCCGCCTCTTCGCCCGATCTACTGCGGGCGGGCGGGAGCGGTGTCGGGATGGCCGCGATCGGCGAGGCCATCATGGTGACCAGGATGCTGGGCGGCGGGCCGGCCGCCGGCGCCGGGGTTGCCGCCGCGGCGGGGAGCGTGGCTACCAGTGGGGCGCGCGGCGCAGCGCCAGTCGCCGCGGCGCGCTCGACCTCTGCTGGCTGGGCCGGGTCCGTTACCCAGAAAGCGACGCCCTCGCACACCGGTTGGGCCGGGGCGGTCACGCAGAAAGGGACGGGCTTTGTGCCCGGCGGCTTCGGGCCAGGCGGGCGGAGGCCGCGCCGCTCATGATCCTGGCCGTCCGCTTCGCCCTGCTGTCTCCAGGCCTGCGCCGCCTGATGATCGGGCTGGCCACGAGCCTGATCGTCCTGCCCCTGGTCGCGGCGGGCCTCCTGGCGCTCCTATTGGTGCTCGCGCTCGGCGGCCACGGCGCGGGCGGACCCACTCCGGTGAGCTCCCCAGCCGGGCCAAGCGCCGCGGCGCTGAGCGACATCCCGCCCGAGCAGCTGGCCGCTATGCAGGCCGCGGCGGCCGGCTCCGGCTGTGGGCTCGACTGGGCCGTGCTGGCGGCAGTCGCCCAGCAGGAGTCGAACTTCGGCCGCAACGCGGCCATGCGGACCCCGCACGACGGTGGCATCCTGGGCTACGGCCAGTTCGACCCAGCCACGTGGCAGGCCTACGGTCAGGGCGGCAACATCTACGCCTACCAGGACGCTCTGCCGGCCATGGCGCGCTATCTGTGTGCGCTGGGCGCCGGCAGCGACCTGGAGCGGGCGCTGTGGCGCTACTCGGGCTGCCTGCCCGGGACGATCACCGGTGGACGGCTGTGCGTGCGCACCGACACCTACGTGCGCGACGTCCTCGCCCAGACGGAGCGCTACCACGCGGCGGACACGCCAACCGGGCGCGGCGTCGCGGGCATCCCCGTCGTGGATCTAGCGCGCACTTACCTGGGCACGCGCTACGTCTGGGGCGGCGCCAGCAAGAGCGGCATCGACTGCTCGGGCCTGGTCATGGTGGTCTACGCCAACTTTGGCGTGCCGCTGCCGCACAACGCCCAGGCGCAGTACGACCGCGTCCAGCACATCGCCGACGGCGAGCTGGCGCCCGGCGACCTGGTCTTCTTTGCCCAGACCTACGTGGACAAGAACGCGTGGATCACCCACGTGGGGATCTATGCGGGCAACGGCCTGATGATCAACGCCGTCGACGAACACACCGGCACTGTCGAGATCCCGGTCTGGAGCGGCTTCTGGGCGGCGCACTACGCCGGCGCCGGCCGGGTGCGGGGCGGGTGACCGTCATGGCGACTGCCCGCCCACCGCCTTGTTTGTGGCCGGCCTCCCCGTCTCCTCGACGACCTTCTTCTTCTTCCTCCTGCGTGTGCTTTGGAGCTTCCCTCTCATGGACTTCCTGAACACTATCTTCACCAATTACCTCAACATCGGCCTCGGCATCGCCGCCGCGTTCATCACGCTGCTCCTGCTGCTGGCGGGCGCCACGTACGCCGCCAGCTCGACTAACGAGCGCCTGGCGGAGCACGGCAAGACCGCCATTCGCGCGGCCCTGATCGGTGGCACGGTCATGCTCGGCGCCAAGGGCTTCTGGACCATCGTCAGCACCGCGGTCCCGCACTGAGGTTTTCCCCATGCCTCTGGTCCCACGCACCGTCCCGACCCACCTGCGCACCGCGGACAAGCTCGTCGACCTCGGCCTGGTCAGCCTGAATGCCCCGCAGGCCCTCACCCTCGTCGCCGCCGGCCTGGTCGCCGTCGAGCTACTGGTGGATGTCCCCAGCCTACCCCTGCCCCTGCGCCAGGCCCTGGCCGCAGCGGCCATCGTCCTGGGGTTGCTGGTCGCCTGGTGGCGGATCGACGGCAAGTCCCTGGGGGCCTGGCTGCTGGTCCTGCTGCGCTACGCCCGCTTCCCCCGCCAGGCGGTCTGGCGGCCCGCGCCGCTGCCCCTGGACGGGGCGTCCGACGGGCGCTGGCACGAGGTCACCCCCTCTCTCGCCTGGCGGGCACGGACCCGCTCATGAGATCAGGCAGGCAGCGTCAGACCGGCGTCAGCGCCCGGTGGCGCTACCAGTTCCGCCTCGAAGCCGTCGTCGTCCTCCAGGTAGGCCGCGTAGTGCTGCGGTCCGCCGGCAAACGGGTGGCGGTCGACAAACAGGAGCGTCCAGCCATGGGCAGGCGCCGCGGCCGCGATCTGGTCCACCGCCTGGCGCGAGGGTGCGTGGAAGGCCAGGTGGTTCATTCCTGGCCCCAGGCGGTCGGCCGCGCGGTCCGGTCGCAGCGCTGGGGACTGATCGAGCACGATGTAGCTGGGGCCCAGCCGCCAGCTACGCCCGTGCTGCCACTGCTGGTAGGGCTGGTAGCCGAGCCGCCCCAGCAGCCAGCCCCAGCTGTGGGCGGCCCGCGTCAGGCTGGGGACCCAGAGTTCGACGTGGTGGATGGCGCCGGGGAAGGCTGGGTCCCCGTGCGCAGATGCTGTGGCCAGCTCGTCCATGCCGCGTTTCCCCGGAAGTGTAGGCCCGTTTCGGGCGCTGAGGTGACCACCTTGGCAGGTCCCTGTCGATGAGGCTCCTGCCCTCCGTCCAAAGCGTGGCCACGCGGCTGCGGGCGATTGTCGACGACACGCTCTACCTGGCTGACGGCCGCCCGCGTGCCATCTTCGAAGTCTTCCCCGATGACGTGGCGCTGGCCGACGACGAGACGCTCGAAGGGCAGACCGGGCGCCTGGCGGGCTTCCTGCACGGCCTGAGCTTCCCCCTCCAGATCCTGCTGCGGCTGGTACCCGTCGACCTGGAGGAGCATGCGCGCGAGGTCGAGGCGGTCTCGGCCAGCCGCGGTCCCCGCATCGCGGCCGCCGGGCGCGACTACGCTGGGCTGGTCCGCCACCTGTGTCGGACGGGCGGGCTCCTGGAGCCGCACCTGTTCGTGATCGTTGGCCTGGAGGGGGCGCGCGGCTCGCTGGTCCAACAGCTGCTCGGGGCGCTGCCCTGGGCGCCGCAGCGTCAGCTCGTCCACGCGAGTGACGCCGCGCTGCTCGACGAGCGTGCCGGGCAGGTCGCGCTCCTGCTGGACCACGCCGGCGCCGCCCCTGTGCGCCTGGAGGACGCCGAGATCGCGGCGCTGCTGTACAGCTGTTGGTGCCCCGAGCGGGCCCGGCGGCAGCCGCTGCGGCTACCACGCTCACTGCCCACCGAGCCGCGACCGCAGCGTGAGGCGAGGTCGGCCTGATGCCGCTGCTGACTATCCGGCGGCGGCCCACGCCGCCAGCTTCCCCGCTGGAACCACCCGATAGCCCGCTGGTGCCGGCCACCGTGGTGGACCACCTTGCCCCCAGGGCGGCCGAGGTCGCCCGCGACCACCTGTGGCTCGAGGGGACCTACGCGGCCGGCCTGGCGGTCACCGAGCTACCGCGCACCACCCTGCCTGGCCAGCTCCTGCAGGTCGTCACCGCCGGCCTGCCCTGTGACCTGGCGTTTCATATCCGCCGCATCGCCCCGACTACCGCCCGGCGCTTCCTGGACCGCCAGGCCACCGTCCACGGCGCCGGCCAGCGCCACGCCGCCCGCTACGGCCAGCTGAACGACCCCGAGCGGGACACCGCCCTGGAGGATGCCCAGGCCCTGCGCGCGGCTCTCGGGCGCGGCCAGGAGCGGCTGTTCCGGGTGTCCATCTATGCCCTGGCGCGCGCGGGCTCGCCGGCGGCGCTGCACACGCTGCTGGGCCGCCTGGCCGATCTGTTCGGCACCGCCGAGCTCCGGGTGCGTCGCACCGTGCTCCAGCAGCTGCAGGCCTTCCGGTCCTGCCTGCCGCAGTTGACCGACGAGCTCGACGACGAGCAGTACGTCAGCACCTCTGTGTTGGCCACGCTGATCCCCTGGAGCACTGGCCGTCTGGACATGCCGGGCGGCGTCCTGTGGGGTCTGCGGCGCGGCAGTGGCAGTCCGGTGCGCGTCAACCTGTTCGCCAACCCACCGCTGACCGACGCCAACGCGGTCGTCTTCGCCCGCGTCCGCCAGGGCAAGAGCTTTCTTCTGAAGCTCATCGTGCGGCGGTTCCTGGCCTCGGCCGCGGCACGGGACGCCGATGGCCAGCCGCTGCCCGTGGCCGGCCGGTGCGTGGTGGTCGACGCGGAAGTCAAGCAGGAGTACCGGCCGCTGTGCGAGGACCTGGGCGGTCAGTACGTGCGCCTCGGTCCTGGCAGCCCGGTGCGCATCAATCCCTTCGACCTGCCCCCGTGCGATCCCGAGGACGATGATCTGCGCGACCCCCAGCGCGAGCACATCGCCAGCCTGCTGCGCTTTCTCGAGCTACTGCTGGCCGACCGCGGCAAGCAGCTCAGTGGCGACGAGGTGGCCATCTGCGACCTGGCCCTGGGGGCGACCTACGCCCGTGCTCAGCAGCAGCGGCGTCCGCCCCTGCTGGCCGACCTGCTGTGGGTGCTGCGCCATCCCGATGACACTCTGCCTGACGTCGACCTGGCGCTGGTGCGCAGCCTGGCCACCAGACTGGCGCGCTGGGTGTCGGGCTCGCTGGCCGCGCTATTCCGCGAGCCCACCAATGTGCAGATCGACAGTCCCCTCGTCGTATTCAACGTCGCGGCCCTGGATGAGAGCTTGCGCCCGATCGGCGTGCATCTGATCGAGCACTTCGTCTGGACCCAGCAGCGGTGGCGCTCCATCCAGGGCGAGGAAGCTCCGTGCCTGCTGGTGGTCGACGAGCTGTGGCTGACGCTGCGCAGCGCCGAGGGCGGCCAGTTCCTGGAGACCATCGCCCGCAAGGGGCCGAAGTACTGGCTGGGGCTGGTGTGCGCCTCGCAGGAGCCCGCCGATTGCCTGGCGTCACCCTACGGCCAGGCGATCGTCGACAACAGCTCCACCCGCGTGCTGCTGGCCCTGGACAGTGGCGCGCTGGAGACGGCGGCCGCTGGCTTTGGCCTGACGCCGCACGAGGTGGGACTCGTCCAGGGCGCCGCGCCGGGCGAGGCACTGCTACTGTGCGCGGGCGAGCGGGTGTTCATGGAGATCGTCGCCACCGAACAGGAGCGGCTGCTCGCCTCCACCACGCCGGCTGAGCTGGCCGAGCGCAACCGCAAGCGGCGGCACCAGGCGCGGACGGTGGCCGTGCACGCGGACGCTCCTGCCACGCCGGCCGCGTCGTCAGAGACGCCGCCAATCGCCCTGTCCTCGGCCAGGAGGAACCGCTGATGCGCGGTGTTCTTCTTATCTGTACGTACAATGTGGGTACATCGACTGGGAGGTGGACGGCGTGGGCGTGCGGGCGCGCATCATTCGGATCGGCAATTCGCGCGGCCTGCGTCTGCCGAAGGCGCTGCTGGAGGAGTGCCAGCTCGGCGCCGACGTCGATCTGGCGGTCGAAAATGGCGTGCTGGTGGTCCGGCCCGTCCCGTCGCCCCGTGCCGGCTGGGAGCAGGCGTTCGCTGCCATGGCCGAAGTGGGCGACGATGTCCTGCTGGATCCAGAGGCGCCGGTGGGCACCGACTGGGACCAGGCGGAGTGGGAGTGGCCGAACCCGTAGCCCTGTCCGTCGCTCGCTTCGCGGTGTACTTAGTGCACCTGGACCCGACGCTGGGCAGCGAGATCCCCAAGACCCGCCCCTGCCTGGTGATCTCGCCGGACGAGATGAACCGCCACCTGCGCACGGTGATCGTCGCGCCGATGACAACCCAGGGTCGCGCGTATCCGTCACGGGTGGCGGTGACCTTTGGGGGCACCGCCGGGCAGGTGGTGTTGGACCAGATCCGGACGGTGGACCGGACGCGCCTGGTGCGACGGCTTGGCCTTCTGGACGAGCCGGCTGCCCGGCGCGTGCTCGAGGTGCTGGCGGTCCTGTTCGCCCCCTGAGTGGCGCTGACGGCGCGCTGCGCCCACGCTGGCTTCTTGTGGCCGGCCTCTCGGTGAGATGGTGCCTGGCCGCTGTCCGGCGCCCCTCATCCGAGTCGAGGGACAGCCGGCTGACTACTCAGTCCGCCACCCGCGCTGGCTTCTGTGCCGCCGATCTCCAAGCAGCCGCTGCTCAGCGCGGGCGTGAGGGTTCGCCCGCCGCACTGCGCGGTTCCGAAGGGCCACCCAGCACGGCCGGCTCGCTGGCAGCATCGGGGGTGACCGTGTGGGGGCGGCCGGCTCGCTCGGCTCGCCCGCCGCTGACCGATAGCGTTGCTCCCCGCGGGCGGCGCGTGGAGCCGTGGTGCCCGGTGTACGGTGCCGGCGGGTGCGTGAGGGGGATCTTGGACGCGTGCGCGCTGGACTGGATGCAGCCGCGCCATGTAGTGCGCATCGACGTAGCTGCCGTTGCGCAGCGCGAACTGGTGGGCGTGGAATGTCCCACGGCCTGCTTAATCGCTTGCCGAGCCAACAGGGATCTCGACTTCGTCCTCCTCGGCCACGACCACCCGGAGCTGGCTCAGGTCCACGAAGTTCGGGGTGTCCGCGGCGACCGCCTGCCCAGCCGGCGACGCAAAGGCGATCCGCATCGCCTCAGCGCTCTCGAACCAGTCCTCGCTGATGCCATCGTAGGGCGCCGCCCCGCCAGTCTCGTCCGATTGCCCGTAGTTGAACACCAACCGTTGCAGGCCAGGGAGCTGCAGGAGCAACGGCGCATGGGACTCGCGCCAGTAGCGGTGGAACTCCTCGACGCTCATCCCCTCACGGCGGTGCAGCAGCACGATCACTTTCAGCATGGCGTCCTCTCCCCTTTCCCCGAGTCCGCGACTTGGGCACTGCTCAGTACACACCGGTCATGCTGCCGCAGCAAGACCCTCCTACCTTGCCGTGGTCGGGCGACGAGCCACCAGCTACCAGGCACCTCGGCGGCGCTGGCCGCTGCGCGGCGTGCTTCACCCTGGTCGGTCGGCCACCTGATATCCCTCGGCACACGCCGACTGGAGCACAAGAACGGCCCTTGCGAGGGCGTGAGCAGGATAAGCACCCGCACCCCGACCCCCTGCCGCGCGTTCGGGATGCGGGCGCCGGTAAGCGCACCCCAAGTGTCCAAGAGGGGGTGCAGTTCGATTAACACGGCTGGCGCTGCCCGGGCGATGCGCCCATGACGGCTGCCACCGGGCGACGCTCGGGGCGCCTGGCTATCACCGTGCACCTCGACCGCGATGTAGGCCTGGAGGTCCAGCGCCTCGCCGGTGAGCGGGGGGTCAGCCTGTCCGCGTGCGCCGCGGCGCTGCTGGCCGACGCGCTTCAGGGGCCGCTCGAGCGCCACTATGCTGCCCTGGTCCAGCCGGTCGTGGAGCGGACAGTGCGCGAAGCGCTGTACGCCCACCTGGAGCGCCTGGGCGACCTGGCCTTTCGGGCGGCCCTGGACAGCGACGAGACCCGCCGGCTGGTGATGGCGTTGCTGATCAACGCCGCCGGGACCGAACGGGCACGAGCGCTGCGACGCGAGGCCCACAGCGCGGCCTGGCAGCGGCTCGGTGAGCCCATGCCTGACGAGCCGCGCGAGAAGGTTGGCGCTCAGCAACAGGAGCCCAGGCAGGCTCAAGCCGACGGTGTGTGTCAGGCCTCACCGACACGATCGTGAAGGCGCGCTATGACCGCGGGCTGTCGGCGGGTGTGCGCCTGGCCAAGCAGCACGTGCGGTACGCGGTACACCGCACCAACGAGCATGGCCAGCGCCAGTACCGCGAGGTCTGGGACCGTGACGGCACGCTGTCCAAGCAGACCGCCTACGAGCGCCTGGAGGGCGCCGGGCCACGGGACTACGTCTATCGCCTGACGCTCTCGCCGCACCCCGAGCGCCAGGACCTCGGGCAGCAGCTGGACCTGCGGGAGTGGGGGCGAGCCATGATGGCGCGACTCGAAGAGAGCGCTGGCCAGCGGCTGGAGTGGTTCGCCGTCACCCATGCCCATCCCGACCATCGGCACGTGCATGTGGTGGTCCGCTCACGCGGCCACTTCACGTCGGCGCACTTCCGGGCGATGCGCGAGGCCGGCGATCAGCAGGCCCGCCAGCAGCAGCGCCAGCCAGCCCGCGAGCAGCTCACCGACCGAGTTAGGGGCCAACGCCCTGATGATGAAGCGAAACGCAGTCCCCTAACTACGCCGCGGCAACCGGCTGGGACAGGTGCCCGCCGTGGCCGCGACCTGGAGCTCGAGCGCGACTTGGCGCTCCGCCTGCGGAGCCGCCGATGAGCGGCCTACTCGCGGTGCATGTTCTCCTTGACTTTGGCGATCAGCTCCGGGGTGGGCTGCAGGCCGTGATCTTTGGCGGCGTGTTCGCCGGCCAGCCGCAGAGCGTCCTCGTCAGTTTCGCCGCGAATGACGTGCCCGCAGCCAGAAGCGGGGTTGACTTTGCCGCAGTCGATCGTCGTGGCCATGGGGGCCTCCTTGGGGGCGGGCCGTGGCTCTCCTGCCAGGAGGCTGTGTGGCCGGCCAGGCCAGTCTATCGGGCGTCGCGCGCGGCCAGTTCGGCCGCCTGCAGGAGCGCCATGCGATGACGTTGATCGTCATTCGTCGCCGTGCGCCGGGACCGGGTGAAGCCCCGACTGACCCTGGCGTCCTGGGCAGCGTGGTCGGCTGGGGTCTGTTGTCCCTGGCCAGCGCGGGCACCGCCTGGCTGGTCTGGCAGCACCTCGGCGGTGCTTCCAATCCGGGTCTCGGGATCGCCGCGTTCCTGGAGCGCGGCCAGGTTCTCCCATTGTCCCTGCTCGGCCTGGTTGCCCCGCTGGTCCTATTCGTCGGGCTCCGGCTGGCCCGCGTGCTGGAGCGCCAGACCTGGATGGTGCTCTGGGCCACACTGACGCCCTGGCCGCTGCTGGGCCTCACCTGGCTGCTGGAACCGGCCTACCTGGTGGCGGCCTGGCTGCTGCCGTTGCCGTGGGCCGGGCTCGGCCTCTGGCCGCTCGCCTCCAGCCAGCCTGTCGGCCTACACCGCGCCCGCTGGGCCACTGCACGCGATCTCCGCGCACTTCTAGTACGACGCGATCGCGTGACGGGGCTGCCACCGAGCGAGGCGCTGCTGCTCGGGCTGCGCGGCCACGACTGGCTGGCGGTGCGCTCCCAGCCCACGCAGAAGGAGCTGGGCGGTGTGCTCGTCGTCGGGCGGCCGCGCGCCGGCAAGGGCCTGCTCGCCGTCAGCCAGCTGCTCGGCGCCTGGGAGGGCCGTAGTGTTGTCGTCACCGACCTCAAGGGCGAGCTGCACGCCGCTACCGCCGGCCACCGCGCCCGGGCCGGCAAGATCGTCGTGCTTGACCCCACCGGTGTCGGCCACCAGTTCGACCCGCTCGCCGAGCGTGAGACCGAGGACGATCTGTACCGCGCCGCCCAGGACATCCTGCACGTCGAGGGCGAGGGCGACGGCCAGGCGTTCACAGAGCGCGCGGCGTCGATGCTGGCGGCGCTCTTTGTGGCCGGCAAGCGGGAGGGCGTCCCCTGTCTGCCGTATGCCCGCGAGCTCATTCGCCTCGGCCTGCGCACCGCCGGCGAGCGCCTGGACCGGATCGACCCGCTGCTGTGCCAGCAACTCCTGGCCGAGCGGCTGGAGGACGCCGACTGGGAGAGCCGCTTCCTGACTGGGAGCTGGCAGACCCTGGTCTCGCGGACCTGGCCGTTACTGACCGAGCGCGTCGTCAGGACTTTCGGCGGCTCCGATTTTCGTCCCGCCGACCTGCTCGGCCCCGAGCCGGTTAGCGTCTATCTGCGGCTGACCGAACGCGACATGCGCGGTTTGCGGCCGCTGCTGCGCCTGGTCTGGGAGACGCTGCTCAACGAACTGGTCACCCACTACGACCGCGTGGCCGGCGAGGACTGCCATCCCGTTCTGCTGATGCTCGACGAGGCGGCGCGCTTCGCCGTGCCGTCACTACCGGACTACGCCGCCACGGTGGCCGGCCGTGGCCTGAGTCTCTGGGTCGCCATCCAGTCGCTCAGCCAGCTTGATGGTGTCTACGGTCGGGCCGGCGCTCTAGCGCTCCGGGACTCGCTCGACTCGCAGCTCTTCTACCGCCCGAGCGAGCTGGCCACCGCCGAGTTCCTCGAACAGCGCCTCGGGCAGGTCTCGGCCTACTCCCGTTCGTACTCGCGGACGAATGATGGGGCGCGTGCCTCAGAGAGCCGCAGCGAGCGGCCGGTGCCGCTGCTGGTCGCCCAGGAGGTTCTGCAGCTGCCGGCACACCAGGTGATTGCCTTCCACCGCGACCGGCCACCGGCGCTCTTGGACCGGGTCAATTGGCTCCAGCAACCGGCGTTGCAGGCGCGCCATGGTCTGAGCACGCCGGCTGTTCTGGAGCTGCCGCCGGCGCCACGATTGCCCGACCTGGCCGAGGCGCAGGCGCCGACCACGCCCCGTGAGCGGAGCCCGCGCGAGCCTGGCCCGGACGGGTGGCAGCCGCATCTGGACTTTGGCGACGTGCGGGACTGGTAAGTGCTGGTGTGTTGTAGAGGGCCTCGGCCCTTGGATCCACGCCGCGCTCCCCGCTCCCACGCCAACGGCTCGCGGACCGCTCGGCAGGGGCGCCCAGGGCCTCCGCCCCACTCGGCGGCACCACCACCGGCTTTCCACGGGGGACACCCCTCGCCCCATCAAGGGTCGCGGCCGTGACCATCGGCCGGTTCGTGTCGAACATACCGATGCTCGGCAGCCGCTCAGCCCCTATGACGGGCTTCACCCCGCGCAGCCACGGGCGCTGTGGCTGTTGCGATGAAAGCAACAGCCCACTCAGAAAGGACGGCTCGACGCGATGCACTACAGCCCCCACTCACCGGCCGCGGCGGGTGCAGGGAAACGGTCAATAGACCAATTGGCGGCAACGGTGACAAGTGCCCCCACAGGGAGCAGAAGAGGACAGACATGCTGCGTGTGAGTTTGCTGGGCAACCTGGGCGCCGAGCCCGAGACTCGGAACAGGCAGAAGGGCTCCCCGATGACCACCTTCCGGGTGGCCGTCAACCAGGTGCGGACCGACGCCGACGGCGAGCGGCAGGAGAGCACCGAGTGGTTCCGCATTCGGACCATGGGCCGCTTGGCCGAGTCGAGCCAACGTCTGGCCAAGGGCGGGCGTGTGCTGGTGATCGGTCGGCTGGACATCAGCCACTACCAGTCGCGCGAGGGTGAGCCCCGTGTGGGTTTCGACGTCTGGGCTGACGAGGTGATCAACCTCGCGGGTCGGCCGGCCGAGGGTGACCGCGAGCTGGTGGGTGCTGGCGCGCGGAGCCAGGGACCAGCCGAGGAGGACCCGCTGGAGCCTGAAGACCTGCCCTTCTAGCGCGGGGACGGGCGAGCTGGGGTAGGGCCGCGGGCAGTCGAGAGGACGATCCGCTCAGCGCTGAATGCCGCCCACCGTGAGTGATTCGCCGCTACTCGCAGATGGGGACTTTCGAGGCGAGAGGGCAGGCGCGCGAAGCGCGATAGGCCCCACTCGCGCTTAGTGCCCAGGCGTGCCGCGCGCACAAGCAACGGCACGCCTGGACCAGTAGTCGGGCGAATGGTGTGGGCGCGGACACACGCCGCTGCGGCGGGTGGGCTGGGACTCTATTCCTCTCAGCCATATGGGTTTGGTAGCCACCCACGCATGGCCTGCGACCCAGTCCTCTGCTTAAGGAGCGGCGCTCTCTCTACAGAAGGTCGGCCCACCGGCGGAGCGCCACTGCGAAACTCTCCTGGATCCATCCCTGAAACTCCGGCCACACTTCCTCCATATTCGCCTGCCACGTGGTGCCGAACACGGTGGCTGTGCAGGTGAAGAACTTTTTTTCTCCCAGCGTAGCAACCGTACCCTTTCGCGAGTCGGCCTCCAGCGGAGTCTGTGACTCGACCTCACCGAACGCGACAGCCCTAACCACACCGGTCAACTCGTGCCCAACATGATGAAGCGACACTACAAACCTGAGCTGGAGAGCAGCCCCACGGAGGGTGACCCGAAACCAATACTGATCCTCATCGAAATCGATCCAGTAGTCTAGTTCGCGGGCGATGTCCACTAATTGGAGGCGCCAGTAATGATTGGTTCCGAGATCAGGCCCACCCGCATCGGACAACACGCGAAGGTTAAGATCAGCCTCTTCCAGTCGTTTCCTGGTATTCTCGGCCTGCTCAGCCAGATAAGAGCGACCGCGATTCCGCAATGCTAGTGCAATCTCATTGACGCCTCGTAGCGCCGACTCCCGATCCTTAATTCTGCGACCTACTTTCGAAACGAGGTGGTCCACAACAGAATCTAGGGCCGACGTCCGACCTCGTTCCTCTTCATCCTTAGCAATGCTTAAAGCCTGCAAGAGAGTTTGTGCTTCTATGCCCGCAAATAAATCGATGAGAGGCGACAGGTTTCCATGGTCTGCGCTGTCCAAAGCATGAATGTATTGCTCTCTATCATTGCGACTGGTCATCAATGGGAATAAGTTAGCCTTGATGAAGACCATGTTGGCAAGCGTTCTGGCGACACGTCCATTCCCATCTTGGAATGGATGAATCTGCGTGAATCGATGATGTAACCATGCAGCAATAATTGGAACTGACTCACTATTGACGAGCTCGAGACCCTCGACGAGGCGATCCATTTCTGAATGGATCTGCTCAGGAGGGGTATAGGTGCGTACGACGCCATCCAGGCACACGCGCTGCGCACGTAATGTTCGAAAGGCGCCGTGCTGCAGCTCGGTCTGAACTCGTTGCCCACTGGCTGTTCGTGAATCACTAAACTCTTGAGTTCTTGTGATCAGCTGATGCAATTCGCGGATGAAGTGCGAGCTAAATGGTCTATCAGATGCGATGAGACTCTTGACCATGTCGCCTGCTGCAACATGGTCGTTGAGCATCGCGATCAGTTGAGTTGGGTCGATGGAGGTCTCATTTCTCTGAACGAGGTCAGCTCGAAACCCGAGTTCCACAAGTGTCTCAGTTATGCCCTCATCTAAATCGTAGAGATGTTCTATGATTCCAGTCTCGATCGCCCAGCGCCGAAGTAAGCGGTTTAGAAATTCCCGATAGTGGTCGGGACTCTTCTGCTCCAAGGTCGACCTCTGGATTACGGGTATTAGCCACATCCGCCCGAAAACACCCGTTAAGCGTTACGTCTACTACGGGTGCAGCCGGGGGGCTTGCGTCTCCCAGCTAGCCGTGCCGCCACCCTGATGACCCAAGCGGTCCCGGCGGCTCAGGCGTGCTGGACCTGGCGGTCCGAATGGGTATCGTGGCAGGCCAGGACCTGGCAGACGAACGTGGCGATCGCGGCCAGCGTCCGTAGTGTGTCGAACCGGTCCCAGCGATCCACGACCGACCGCCAGTCGCTGGGCGGGGCGGCTGGGGTCCAGGTCAGCATCTGGTCGTTCAAGGGCACATTGCCAAAACGTGTCAAGACAAGCGGCAGAACCGCAGACGCCAGCCCGATGCGACGGGCGGTCGAACCACGCGCAGCAATCGCCGCCATGAATGACGACCCGATGGTCGCAACCATAAGCCGTGGCATGAGCAGGTGCAGACTGCGGATAAGCGCCTGCCGCACCGCGACGTGGGTCTGCACGGGGAGCTGGGTCGTGGCCGGCCGCAAGCCGTATCGGCCGAGCACGAATGCGCCGGCCAGGATCCCACTGGTCATGAGTGCGGTGTCTTCGGTAAGGCATCGGCCGTATCTGGAATCGCCCATCAGCGGGAGACGAGAAAGACCGCCTGGCGCACGTACCGGCATGCCCGGACCTCCTTGGAGATGAACATCGCGACATCGGCTCGGCTCATCGTGATTCGCCCGTCGGGGCGCGAGCGAGCGTCCTCCACATAACCGCGCGGCTGACCGTTTCCGAGCCGGGTCGGCCGAATAATGGTCCACTCCAGGTCGCACGAGCGGATGAGATGCTCGACGGCCAGGTGCTCGCGGTACAGATTGCCAAAGATCACCGGTCGGATGAGGCGATCAAACAGGAACGACACGGGCGCCACCAGGCCGGCTGAGATCCCGATGTAGCGCCGTGGCCCGCTGGTGCGGAGGACATCCAGCACGATGGCCGTGGTCTCGGACTCGACGGTGTTGCGGCGCAGCGTCCCGCTGCCGATCGCGTTCACCACGGCGTCCTGGCCCATCACGGCGGCGGCCAGGGCGCCATGATGTCGGGCGTCGCCCAGGACCACCTCGAGATTGGGGCTGGTAAGCTCTGCGACCGACCGGCGCTGGAACGCTCGCACGCAGTAACTGTCTCGGAGCAGGCACGCCACAACTGCCTGACCCAGTTGGCCACCCGCTCCTAGTACCAGGACATGCATCCCGGACCCGGTCGTGGGCTGCCCAGGTGTGCTCATCAGCGTGACTCGCCAACTTCCGGGCGGGGACGCGTTGACGTACGGAACGCGGTGGATCGTGGAGGCGGTGACGGAGCGGCACCGCCGAGGAAAGTGCCAACGAGCTGTCGCACGAACTGCTGCTCGTCCAGCGGCAATGGCGGCGCGCCGAGTAGCAAGCACAGGGAGGCCCACTGGAAGCAGGGGCCAAGCAGAAGGGCAGCCAATGTCAGGGGATCCCGATCGGTGTGGATGCGATCGAGTCGCTGCTCGGCCGCGAGGTACTCGGCGACGTGCTCGTACGCCCCGCGCGGGCCGGGAGTGCCTGCCAGGGCCGTCCGTTGCTGGTCGAGCAGACGGGCGTCGGAGAGCACGAGTGCCGACAGGGGCACCAGGGCACGGTAGTAATCCAGCGCCGCGTGGGCGACGGCCTCGAGGTGCTCCTGGACCGTACGCGTGCCGGCCTGTTCCGCGGCCGTGGCGGCCCGGAACGCTGGGAGGTGCTCGCGCACGACCGCCAGGAGCAGGTCGTCCTTGGTGGGGAAATACTTGAAAAGGGTGGCTTCGGTGACGCCGGCCGCGTAGGCGATTGTCTTTGTGGTCAGGCGCGCCGCGCCACGCTCGAGCGCCAGCTGGCGCGCGGCGACCAGCAGCCGCTGGCGGGTGCCGGGTACGCGGTCAGACTGTTCCATAGTCAGCACCTACCATACTACGGTGAGCACTCACCATACTACAGTGAGTGTTCACCTTGATCAAGACATCGCGTGTGCCGGCAAAATCCGGTCCCTAGCGGCGAGGCGCTTTGCCACCTTTGATCAGTGGATCACTAATGGGCAAACCACGCGGCTTGACCTAACATCGACCGCTCCTCCTTGTACGGAAACGAACCAGCCTGTTGAAAAAAGCCGTACCTGCCGCGGTTAGGCCGGACCAGGAGGGCTGCTGGTCGCTAGGTTGGGAAGGCCTGCGCCCAGGGCGCGGCTGCCACGCTGGCGTTGGGGACCGGTGGGCGTTTTCGCCCCACCGCTTGCAGCCAACGTTTGAGATTCTGTCCCGCTGCGATCAGCAGCCCTTCGATGTTGACGTTGGTCAGACCGCGTAACCGGAACTCGCGGAGGTGATGCCACTCTTTGGCCTCACCAAAGAGTGGCTCGACCCACACCTGCCGCTTGCGCAGCGCCCGCTTGTAGGCCTCCGTCGTCTGGAGTTCGCGCGCCTGCTCACGATAGACCTCATCGAACGGCCGGTTGAGGCGCCGCCCGGCTGTGCTGTCCGTGCACCGCGCCCGCACGGGGCATGCCGCGCAGGCTGCGGCTGGGGCCGAGTACTTGCGGACGCGCGTCACATAGTTGTTGCCTCGATAGCGGAGCGTTTCGCCTTGCGGACAGCAGTAGGTATCGCTCTCTGGGTCATAGGTGAAGTCCTGATGGCGGAACAAAGCGCTGGACTGCTCGTAGTCCACCACCGGCATGTACGCTCGGATACCCCGCTCGGCCAAGGCCCGCAAGTTCTCGCCCGTGGCGTACTTGCTGTCGGCGATGGCCCGCCGCACGTGCAGGTGATAGCGGAAGCGGACACGGTCGAGAAGGTCCAGGAACGCCTGGTTGTCCTGGACGTCGGCTGGGGTAACGAGCGCGCCGACGATGATGCGGGCTTTGCCGCCATCGACCACATACTGATCGTGATACCCCAGCTTCGCCGCGGCGCCCGTGGTCATCGGTGCCGCGTCCGGATCAGTGGTGCTCACGCGAAAGTCGGTGATGCGCCGATACGGCCCGGAGGGCGGCCGCTTGGGGTTCAGGCGGTGCTCCAGGAGCTTCCACTGCCCGGCATTCTCCTGCGCGAGTTGCTGCTCCAAGGCCGGCGGGCCGGTAAAGGGCAAGGGCGTCGGCGTGGCTGTCGCGTCGCGGGCGGCCCTCTCGGGCGGAGCAACTGAACAGGCGTTACTCCTGCTCGACGACGTGGCCCTTTGGGAAGGGGCGACCGAGCTTGGTTCACCCGGGACACGCGCACCGTCGCTGGCGAAGAGCTCCGCGACATGCGCGCGCGCCTGCTGGGCGAAGCGCGGCGTCAGGGAATCGATGTCCGCGTTCGCCCGCACCTTGGTGCCGTCGAAGAACAGTTCCTTACCCCAGACCAGGCCCGCCTCTTGGCACAGTTCCACCACCCGGTCAAAGAAGCGCTGGAAGATGTCGACGCCCAACCGGGTGCGGATCCGGGTCAAGCTGGAATGGTCGGGCAGCGGCTCATCGAGCGCGTAGCCGAGGTACCACCGCTGCGCGAGGTGGAGCCTGGCCATGTCCATGAGCTTGCGCTCAGAGCGGCAGCCCTCGAAGAAGAGGATGAGCTGAAGCTTGAAAAAGACCACCGGGTCGATGCTGGGCCGCCCGCGGTCGGCGTACCGATCAGCGACCCAATCTCGGACAAAGGTCAGGTCAAGCTTGGCCTCGATCTGCCGGTACAGGTTGTCTGCTGGGACGTAGGCGTCGAGGGCGACCGGCACGAGCCGCTCGACGTGGCGTTCCTTGTTGGCACCAAGCACGGGACGGCCTGCCAGACGAACAAGCGGGGACTTGCCTCAGCGCCAGCCGACACCCCGCAAGCCGCACCGACGCGCCTGGCAGGGTACCCGCCACCTCGCATTACGTCGAGTTTTTCAACAGGCTGGAACGTTTCTGACACACCGCGTCGAGGCTGTCTCTGGCACGGGCCAGCAGTGTTCAGAACCCGCGTCCACAATCAACGTCTCACAATCCGGGTGTCACACGCCTTCTGAGACAGTCGCTGTGGCCGAGATGTGCGTGGACCTCGGTCGGACCCAGAGTAGACGTAACGCTTAATGGGTATTTTCGGGCGATGTGGCTAATACCCGGATTAGCCACGCCGCAAGAAGGCTTTCCAGTTGTTTGGTCGCGGCTGACTGGTATCTGAGGTCCACGGTACTAGGGAATTGGATTGGCTCCCACTCGGCGGCGGGAACCGTATCGGGGGACTCTTCGGTCACCAGCCAAGGATACGCCTACAGTAATTGACCGACCGACGCGGTGTTGCGCATCTATCTTGCTCTGGGCGTCACGATGGCGACGATCGCCGGCTGGCAGACTACCGGTCGTACGTCCATACGAGGGGATCAGTGCGTCCAGGGTGCTGTTTTAGAACAGCCGCCGCTGGTTCAGGGGTCGCTGGCGGGCGAGATGGCGGGTGTGGACTTTGCATTCGTTCGGAGGAGACGGTCCTGCGGGGCGACGGACCTCCGCAGACGGCTCGCTCCCCCCTCTCACGCGGTTCCGAAGAGCCGCGGCTCGGGGTCCGCTCACACGCCTGCTGCGGAAGGGCGCACGGCGCCATAGACGGCATTCTGGTGGGGGACTTTGTAGAAGGGGCCTTCCCCCTCGGCCGTCAACCGCTGCGCGGTTCTCCACTCGCTCCGCTCGTTGCGCCCCTTCGGGTGACGGACTCACCCCGCTTCCCTACGGGGAGATGCGGGATGTGTCGAAACACATCCCTCTTCCCACGACGGGAGGCGGGTCCCTGGTGTGCGGGTTGGTGGCTGTGGCCGGCTCGCCAGGTAAGGCCGCCGCGCTGCCCCAAGTTGACCGAGAAGCGCGGATTCTCGGACACGTCAAGCTCTTCCCACGGGGTCGTGGCCATGGCCTAGGCCATGCCCGCGAGGGCTGCTAGCCGGTGTCCGAGGCACGACTGCCTGAGGCTTGTCATGGATGAGTGCGAGATCGTCCGTCATCGCGCAGTCGCCGCTAGTGCTTCTGGGGTTGCTCGCCGCGGGCGACGGGCGACCCCGCGCGCGGGACGCGCCGCGAACGCCACGCTGGTTGGCGTGATGTCCAGCGCGAGCGCGAGGCCGAGCCTGGCTGACAGCGTCCGCAAGGTGGCGAACGACGGGTTGAACTCGCCGAGCTCGAGCCGCGCGACAGCCGGCTGCTTCCAGCCCAGCTGCTCGGCCAGCTGGCGCTGGGACAACCCGTGCTCCGTGCGGTAGCCGATGATCGCGAGGGCTACCTGGTGCGCCAGCGCTGTACGCTCCCACTCGGCCCGGAACGCCGGGTCTTCCATCTCCTGCGCGAGCACCTCGGCCTGGGTTGGCATGTCGCGTATCTTCATCGGGCCTCCTCCCTGCTCACTCGTCGGACTCGGCCAGGCGGCGCTCCGCCGCGGCGATAGTGGCGCGGAAGCCGCGCGGGTCCACCTCGGCCTCTGGGCCCACTGCCGCGATCACCAGGACGGCACCGATACGCCGGTAGAAGGCGCGCCGGGGCGAGCGGCCGGCACGCGGCCGCAACTCGCGGAGGCTGTCGGCTCCGCGCACCTGGCTTGTGTGTGGGTGACCGAGTGTGGCGCCGCCGATGGCCAGCTTGTCCGCGGCGCGCTCGACCGCTTGCCGCTCGCGCAACGGTAGCTCCAGGAGCTCGCGCCTCGCCTCGGGATGCCACCGAACCTCCACTCCGCAATAATAACATAAGTGATATCAATGCGCGTGGTGCGAGAGGGACGCTCGAGCGCGTCGGCTATGCCGCTGGCCGCTGCTGGCTTAGGCTGACCGCCAGCGGCCAGGTGTCCGAGCCCCAGGCCACCCGGCCCAACTGGTGGGCAACGTACGGTGTCATCCCACTGCCACAGAACGGGTCGTACACCGTGTCGCCCGGGCAGGTGTGAAGCAGCACCAGGCGACGGACGAGCTCCCCGGGGATTTGGTGGGCATCACGCCGCCACACTGGTGGTGAGTGCCTGGGGGTGCTCGTGCTCTTCAGGGATGGGCTGGCCGTCCTTGGTTAACGCCTCCAGGTAGCCGCGGATGACGTCACGCGCCATGGCGATGGCCTCCTCCAGCGTCTCGCCCTGGGTCACGCAGCCCGGCAGCGCCGGCACGGTGACGGTGTAGCCGCCTTCCTCCTCGTCGGGGTCGAGAATGATCGTGTACTGCCGTTGGGTCATGGGCGTCGTGCTCCGATGGGTGGCGCGCCACCGTCACCAGGCCCGGCCGGCTCGGGTGCCTGAGGTAGATGTGGCCGCCGGTGTGATGGTGCTCAGCCCAGCCAGCACGCCCGAGTGCGCGCAGCAGTTGAGCCGCCGTGATCCTGGGCTGGCGTGGGCTCACCCGGCATTCTGGGCGGGCAGCAAGTCCGGTACGCTGACCGGCCCGGTGCCTGTGAGACTGGACGCTCGGGTCAAGGCGGTCGCGGTGCTGCTGTCCAGGCTTACGCCGCGGCCGCCCCTTGTCGTTCTGGCTCGGGGAGCGTGCCACCGCGCTCGGTGATGAACCGCCGCAGCTCACTGTCGGCGATCCGGTAGCCGGTCTGCCGGCTGAGGAGCATCCCGTGCAGCTGGCCGCTGCGTAACCAGCGCCGCACCGTCTCTTCCTGCACCCGGAGGTGGGCGGCGATCTCCTCGACGAGCCAGTAGTGCTCGTACGCGTTCAGGTTCTTCATGGTGGGGCCCTCCTGGGCGAGAGTCTAGCGCACTGTGGAGTATTGTGACATTCTACAGCTACAGAAGTAGTAATATGGTGTACTGTGGTGTATAATCTAAGTACCGAAGCACTCTCGCCCCGCGCGCGGACCGACGGTGAACCGCGAGGACACAAAGACGCTCGGCCAGTGACATACGGCGGCCTGCAGAGCTTGTACGCAAAACCCCACCGACCACCGCGCCCAGAGAAAGGAGTACCCGCCATGACACCGACGCCCATCGCCCACCCCATCGACAAACGCACTGCCAAGGCCGTCGAGATCGCCGCCGACGCGGGCCAGTGGCTCCGCTGCCGCACGCGGGACGGACGGAAGTTCTTCGGCATCCGCAGCCAGGCCAATCCTGACCGCATCTACTTCGTCACCCGCGACACCTGCACCTGCCCCGATGCCGCCAGGGCGCCGCTGCTCCAGTGCAAACACCAGATCGCCGTTCGCCTGCACTGCGCCGCCGTTCGCGCCCGCCAGCAACCTCCGTCGTTGGCCATCGCCGCTTAGCCGCCCAGCGCTGGGGAGAGGGTTGCAGCCCTCCCCCCAGCCGTTCGCACCGCCCTTGGAGAAGACAGATGCACCCACAGTTTAGCCCGGCCCTGCCCTGCGGCTTCGGCATGTGCCCTTTGCCGGCCACCCGCACCGTCGAGACCCGCTCGCCCATCGGCCGCCGCCTCGAATGGTTGTGCGACCGCCACGCCGCCCGCCGCGCCGAGCTGGAAGCGGTCCTCGCTGACCAGCCCATCCCCTTCGTCCTGACCGACAAGGGACGGGCCGCCGTCGCGGGTGCGGCATGAGCGAGCCCCATTGCTACCTGCTCCACCTGGAGCCCCCGTACCGCCATGCTCGCCATTACGCGGGTATCGCGCTGGACGGGAACGTGCCCCGCAGGGTCCGCCAGCATCTCAGCGGCCAGGGCTCCCCCCTGGTCGCCGCGGCGGTGGCGGCCGGCTGCCAGGTCCGCGTCGTCCTGGACGTCCCAGGCGACCGCGGCCTGGAGCGCCGCTGGCACAACGCCCACGGTACGCGTGTCTGCCCCGAGTGCAAGCCGCGCCGACGACGCGCAGCGGGTCGACAACTGCGCCTGTTCAGCATGGGAGCCGCCCACGCGGCGGCTCCCACTCCCGGCCGCCTGGCCTGGGCCGCGTAATGGGTTTCCTCTCCCTGATCGGGACGTGTGGCGCCTGTGGCCGCCCGTTCATGTCCAACCCTGAGCACGTGCCGTCCCTGCGCCTGGACGACGGCCAGCAGCTCATCTTCTGCCAGCCCTGCGTCGAGGCGGCCAACCCCGAGCGGGCCCGCCGCGGCCTGCCGCCCATCGTCGTGCATCCGCTCGCCTACGAACCCCAGGAGGAATCCTGAGCCATGCCCACCACCACCGACCAGCTCGCCGAGGCCATCCAGCGCCTCGCCGCGCTCGCCCAGCAGCCCGCCCAGCCACAATCGTCCGTCGAGCTGAGCCAAACGGCCAAGGGCGCCACCCAGGTCACCGTGAAGGCCTACGCCGCCAGCGCCGACGAGGCCGCGGCCACTGCCCAGCGTGTGTACGACACGATCACCGGCCAGTATGCCCCGAAGGTCGAGCCATGACCACCGCCGCCACTCCGCGCGCTGTCCCTGCCACGGTGCGTGTCGTCTTGTTCGCCCTGGACGGCACCGTGACCGTCCCAGCGATCACCGACACCCTGGCGACCTGGCAGCACCTGGTCGCCGGCTCCATCGAGTTCGTCCGCCTGATCTCGCCCCTGGCCGGTGCGCCCCGTGACGAGCTGGTGGCCATCATCAACGAAGAGGGCCTCTACCTCCAGCCGCCGTCGCTGTGGGTCTGGCCACTGGGCGCGCGGGCCGAGGTCGGCACGCCGATTCACGGGCCGTTCGTGGTGGCCCGCTGGACCTACGAGCCGAACGGCGACGACCACGCCGTGGAGCTGACCGGCGCCAACCTGGCCACGATCCGCCACCTGTTCGCTCTGCACACCGTCTAACCTGCCGGGGCGGAGACTGACACCCTCCGCCCCGCGCTATAGGTCGGATGCTCTTCATGGATGCGAGGGTGTCACGCCGGTTCATGTTGGCACGCTGGCTGCCGGTCGGACTCGTCATGGTTGATATAGGCATGGTGCAGGAGGTTGGAAGACTAGGTCCCTGGACACTCGACGCGAAACTAGGAAGCGGTGGAAATGCCGATGTCTGGGAGGCCACACGAGTTGGCTCGGCTACACCGGTCGCGCTCAAGGTGATCAAGCGGACCAAGGCTGACCGAGAACCCTACAGGCGGTTCGTCCAGGAGATCAAGTTTCTTCGGTCACTAGGTCACGAACCAGGCGTGCTTCCGCTGCTCGAGGCCCATCTTCCGAGCACACCGAGTTCGAACGATCGACCGTGGCTGGCGATGCCGATCGCGACTCCTATCGCGGCAGCGCTGGACGACGAGTCCCTCGAAACTGTGGTCGAAGCTATTGGCGAGATTGCCGCCACATTGAGCCGTCTCGCAGATCGAGGTGCCGGTCATCGTGACATCAAGCCAGGCAACCTTTACCAGCTCGATGGCCGCTGGCTCGTGGGCGACTTCGGTCTTGTCGCGGCCCCAGATATGGGTGAGTTGACTCGGTCTGGCAAGGCACTGGGGCCGGCGCACTTCACCGCCTACGAGATGATCTGCGACCCTGTGAGCGCAGATCCGCTACCTGCAGATGTCTACTCGCTCGGCAAGACCCTCTGGGTGCTTGCGACGAAGCAGCGGTGGCCACCCGAGGGCCACCAGCCCGCGGCGACTCGCGGCTACTCCATTGCTGCACTTCGCCCGCATCCGCATGCGGATGCGCTTGATCGACTCGTTGATCTCGCGACCAGGCTGCATCCCGGCGAGAGGCCGACGATGGCTCAGATGGCCAGGGACCTTGCGGCATGGAAGGATCTTGGGCAAGTCCCAGGAGTGCTTGACGTTTCAGACATCGGTGCTCAATTCCGCCTCAAGGTGGCGCGTGAACTGGCCACTGAAGACCTGCTCCAACAGAGGAAGCAGCTGGCGTACGCGGCTGCCCGCAGACTCCAAGAGCTCGTGCAGCCACTCAACGATGCACTAGGGCAGGTACATCCACGGCCGGAGCTTAACCTCACACCCGACCCATCCTCGCGAAGCATGCTGCGCACCCTCCGCCACTCCGGTGCGCCGAACATTGTCTTCGAGTTCGGCCGGATCAGCAGGATTAGTGCGGGCGCCGGGCCAGTTCCATTAGAGCTTACGTTAGGGTTTGGTATCGAGTTGACGGAGCGTGGTTATCTAATCTTTCGGTCGTTCGTCGGTGTCAGCCTTCGGAAGCTCACCAGCCCGATGTTCGACTGGATGAGTGACCCTGCGCAGGCACTGGTTGGGAGCATAGAGGCAGATCAGATTATTGAGCGAAGAGTGAGAGAATTAGGCACAAAGCTGCAAGAAGGCCTGCAAGTCTTTGTGTCCAATGTTCCGGCAGAACACCCACACTAACCTAGGAGGTTGCTCGACCACAAAGGAGGCAATGCACGGGTTCATCCCAGTCTTCTAACACCTTGACTGGCTCATTATGACAGTCGAAATTCGCGCGCCTCATGTCATCAATCTCGACGAGGGCTGACTCTTCGGCAGCCTCAGTAGGCTCGGAGTGCGTGGAGATCCTTACCAAGCCGCCCCGGCGGTTTAGTCCTTCAAGGCTGCGCTGGAGCTGCTCTAACTGCGGCCCGATGACCTCCTGATGAACCTTCGCGGTCGCGAGACTCACTTGAGCCTTTGTCCACCACGCCGTAGGCGGAGCCTGGACCCCGCAGTACGGACAGAAGTAACCGGCAAGAGGTGCGGGCGTACTACTCTCGTTACTCTGCGAGTGAAGCCACTTGAACTCACGCTCACAGGTCGGGCACTCGCGGCGGAGAAAACCGTCGCTGTCGAGCGGCAGTGACATTGAGATCGAGATTTCATCTCCCATAGTTCACATGTTCTAGCAGGTGATCAAGTGGTCGAGCTGCGCACGCTGCTCGTCTCCGCGTCCGGCCCTCTGCCCTATGTGCTGGTGGGCAGATCGCTTTCCACGCTCGGCACGACGTCAGTTATGCCGACGACATCGCCCGCCGCGTCGAGGCCCACCGCAAGGGCCAGGGCTCGCCCCTGCTGGCCGCGGCGCGGGCGGCCGGCATCGACTTCCGCGTCGTCCGCACCTGGCCGGGCGCGGATCGACTCTTTGAGCGACGGCTGCACAACCGCCACGGCTCCCGGCTCTGCCCTGAGCTGGAGTGCGTCTCGGCCCAGCGTGAGCGGCGTCTGCAGCTCAGCTTGCCCCTGGCCAGCGGCTGAGGGCAATGCCGGTCCCGCTAGCGCAGGGCGGCGACTGTTGCCCTGCGCTGCACAGCGCTGTGCTCACTCGGCCACGCCGTGGGCTGCCAGGCTTGCGGGCTGGTCCGGTGTGGTAAGCAAGCCCTCACTGCAACGCCTGGCCAACCGCCTCACCAAGGGTGGTCAGCAGTATCTGGGTGAGCCCGAACGAGCCACTGAGGTGCGGACAGACCACGATCCGCTCGGCCGGGTTGTAGCTGGGGTTGAGGCCTAGGAAGACGATGCCGGCTGCGGCGGAGGTGCCGTTGAACGGCTCGGGCAGTTGCCACGCCCTGTCGTCAACACCGTGCTGGAGCGTTTGGAAACGGTGGCAGGGGTGGCCAGGGTCGTTGTAGGCCAGAAGCGCATCGGCGTACACCGCTTTGCTGGCCTCTTGAGAGATCGTCCCCGCCATCAGTGTTTTTCCTCGATGCCATTGTGCCCGCCTGCGAGCAGTACCGTGGATGGCGTGGATGGCGTGGATGGTTGGGTCGCTTCCGGATGGCGGCGCAGTTAGGGGACAGTATCATGGAGGCAGTCAGGGCTTTTCGATTCTCCAGACGAGGTGAGGTGCAGGCGGGGGGCTTCCGGTTTGCCGGGAAGGGCGAGATGCTGGGAGCATGTCTGCAGGCGCATGTTCGGCCCCTTTGTCCTTGATGGTGGCCC
>JAABUQ010000622.1_pt1 | contig 83005 bp, 72 predicted proteins | sample 5560001 | NCBI WGS metagenome assembly JAABUQ01 (sample SAMN10711888, study PRJNA513371) | rock metagenome | isolation source: Antarctica rocks | place: Antarctica: Victoria Land, Finger Mt nord | collected 2015-12-18 | reverse complement strand
AGGGAGTTATGTGCTGTATACGCATATGATGCGGCAGAGGAGGAAGGTCATGAGGGGGAAGGAGGTGGAGGGGGGGAGGTGAGTTGGGAGGGAATGTTTTGGGGGCTGCGAGGTCAGGGGGCTTTGGATGGAGGAGGGTGGCTGATGGGTTGTGGGTCGCCTTTTGACGATGCGGAGCCCGCAAGCCGATAGGATTTAATGAGAGGCCTCGATGAAAGAAAAGGATAAGTCCTATGGGATTACAGCTTTGGAAATGTGCGTCGATCGATGGTGCTCGAATGCCAGGCGACTTGGAAATCTCAATTGCCGCAATCGCAATGGTCTTATATACTGGAAGCTAAGCCCGTGAGCTTCATGCACGTCTTCCAGGAAGTTTGTCGCATGGACTGTGGTGGCCTACAGTTTGGGGACCTGATAGAGATCCAAGTCGTGGGAATACAATCGGATAACCTCTGTCATCCATATGAAACAAGAATTGTGGGCTATGTGGATCGTCAGGAGTAATTCGACAATGGATTGACTGTAGCTGTGGACGCTAGAGTTCAAAGAGGTTTTACTGCAAGGAATCGCGAGCTCATCTAGCGAAACAGCTAGAGATTGTTTTCTAGATACAAGTATTGGTTAATTCTAGGCCTGTTGAGGCTTGATGGCCTCGCCTCCTCATAGCAAGCCCCCGTAGCTTTCGAATTTGTAAATCTTCAGAACATGCAAATTCGAGTGTAGCCCTAGTCATCTCGAGCAGAACCTCGTATCTACAAACCCCCATTGACGCCTCGCTTGAACCATCCATTGCCACATGATATGCCATTGTCGCGGAACGGAGATGCAGACCCGGAACCCCATCATAGATAGATCTGGACCATGGCTGTCGGGTAGACAATGCTCTTGTGCCCACAGCCCTCCGCCAGGCATCGTGTAAATGGTTTCGCCCGTGTAGGTCGTAGTTTGCCCTTCGCTTTTGACCTATGCTTCGCGCAATCACCGCAATAGACCTTGTTCTTCAATTAGTGACTGCAAGCTCATGTGATGCAGGACCTAGCTTACATGGCCGCAACTTTTCATCACCCAGACCTGCCTTTTCAGATCGTTTTCACCCACCCCTAGCTCATCACTGCAATTAGGACATATGAGAACCTCACCCTCCTTTGGTGTTCGAGTGAAGCCTGGGCGTGGCGAAGGAGGCGGGTCATATGTGGGCGGAGGCACCGAAGAGCGTGGCAGACTTCGGCCCATGTGGAAACCCTGAGCTTCGAAGTCAAGGTTATGTGGTAGTATGAGCTCGGCGTTGGCGGGATCCTGCAGGAAGAATAGATCAGCCTCGTTGGGCACTTGGTGAGCGTGTCTATCGTGCCGATGGAGGTGATGGTGGTGGTCATGGTGATCATGGTGATTGTGATGGTGGTGATGATGAGCAGGGTGTTGATTCCGTTGACGGACCCCGCCGAGATTAGAGAGCGTGCCAAATGACCGGTTCAGGGCACGACTATAAGGAGCCAAGTTCTGTTGCAGACCGGCCATAGCTCGCTCTACCATGGATGCTGCCGAACCCGCCGCATTTCTCGCTCTGTCCCCATCCGCAAGCGAAGCCGTGATTGAGGGGGAGCGTGGTCGAGGTGCAGAAGCCAGAGGCCTCGAGAAAAGTAATTCGAGCTCCGGGCTCGGCTCCCGAGCCTGCCTTGTGCGCTCGCTTTGAAATTGTGGTGAATCATCGTCGTTGTCCAGATCCACGATATTTCGCGTTGTCCGGTAAGCGCGTCTTGGTGCTAACAAAGATGCAAATCCTGGGACGTGGTCGGCCGGACTACTGGGCTCATTCGTGAGATCGATGACGTTTTCTGTTGGCTGTGACATAATAGGCCTTCTGAAGTCGAAGCCGTCACCAACGTGGCGATGGATAGGCTGTTCGCTTAGACGGCGTGGATTTAAGGAGGTAGTGCCTGGTGAAGGCAAGGAAGGAGGGAAACGGAAGTTGCGATGCCAATGCGAATGCCGTACATCAGGATCGGAGGGTCCTGCCATCTGCTCGTGGCTTCTCTGTAATGGGCGTTACATTCAAGCTGTCCTGAAATATGGAGAAGCAAAAGGACATACCTTCCGGCCAGAGCCTAGACAATCGATTATCGAAGATGAAGCAGCCGAGCGTTCCATGGTCTGCCCATGGATCAAAGATATTGTGGACCGATAAGGCGTGAAGAATGCTGACAAGTGGTGGACGTATGGTCTCGAAGCTGATGATTGAGATCGTGGCAAAGTATGCTGGAGGTTGAGGGAAGTTGGTGGAGTGTTGCACACAAAGGAAGAAGGCCTCGGTTGGTGAAGGTGAACGGGATGAAGTCTTAGTTCATCCATCAGCCATCACACGCTTCACACCTCACTTGGACCCTTGATGAGGCGCTAGTGTTCCGAGATGGATCTGGGCGTTTTGTGAAGACTGGAAACCCGCTTCATCATCTTACCTCTTTGCTCGTCGATTTTGGAATCAACAAAGTCACATTTTTGAGCGGCATCAAATAGACTGAATTTGCTCAACCAGGATGTTGGTCCGTGTGATCATCACTCATCCCCCACTCTCTTTGCACTTGGACCATCAGCAAGTCTCCGACCTCGACCACAAAGTAGCTGTTGGGCATGAATTGAATCTTTCTATTTGAGACGCCGAAGCAAGAACACCGGACAAGGCCCAAAATTACACTCACCCTTGCACATAGAAAGGTAATGACTACTGTACATCCATGGTTGCCATTTTTCTCTATCTCAATCCTAGCAATGTGATGATACCTTCCGCACTCAAGGATATCAAAGACTGCGCTTGAGCACCCCATGCCACAGCCACAGCTGGGATAGCGCTTCTCAGGGGCTCGGACCAATCTTTGGTCGACTTGGAATACTGTTGTACCGAGAGTCCGCTGGGGCCTGCCACCACCAGAAACTGGCCGGTATAGTCCCACACAACGCTCGCGATTGGACTTCCAATGTTCAGAACCTTCAGCTGCGCTGATTTTCGAAGATCCCAGATTGATACGCTTGTTGAGCCCTTGACGACAACCGCAAGCCATGTTCCGTTTTCGGAGAATGCCAGGGCCTGGATGGCGCCATTGCCGTCGAAGTTCGCAGCATTTGTGCCACTCTTCACGTCAAAGACCTTGATCTGGCCATCCGAACCACCTGCTGCGAATAAGTGCCCGTCTGGGTGGAAGCCGGCGCATGTGAGATCTGGTGGAGAGTCAGCGAACCGTAAATGGATGTATGCAGTCTTCGCCTCACCTGCATCGGTATAGATCTGAGTAGCTTGCTTATAGGAGGTAAGGTCATAGAGAATGTAGCTCTTGTCCACACCAACCGAGGCCAGAATATCACCGCTGGGATGCATTGCAAGTGCGGTGACTTTGCCTGCATGCCCGGAGAAGCTTGCAACCTCGGATTGGCCTTCGAAGACCTTGATCACGCCGGAAGAAGTAGAGACAACGGCCCGTGTGCCAGCCCATACCGCGGCCGTGACTGCGCCTGATCCAACCTCCATCTCTTGCACGATCTCGTTCTGTGATGCGGAATAGACACCAGCAACGCCGTTATCACCGCCCAGCAAGACCAAATCGCCGCTTGCATCGGTAGACAGCGATTCAGCACCCGGGTATAACGATTTTGACTTTATGATAGGATTGAATGACTGTATATCATCAGGTGTAGCCCAATCCTCGGGTACTGCGCGTTTTCTTCGGGTCTTGGAGAGCCTATATGTAGGCGTTAAGCAGGTCTTAGCGGGCAGATGCGCATAATATTGTAACGTACTTTTCTTGCGTGGATTCTATTGTAGCAACCAGGGCACCGGACAGCTCGGGCCCATCAACTTGCATTGCGTCTCCATTTGTCAAGCCTCCACCGTTGACCGTGATCTTTGACAAGGCGTCGCGAGCTTCGTCTCGCTCTCGGGTGAGCCTCGCAATGACCCTGACGGCCGCATCGTGCTGATATAAGGCCGTGCTAAGCTCTTGCCTCGTCTGCGTCAAATGCTGCCTGAGATTGTATGTCTCCAAGGCAAGCGCATCCCATTCATTTTGAAAGACCGATAGAAGTGATGGTATTGAGGTGAGGGTCGGTGGTCGGGGCTTCACAATCCGGGCTGACTTGAGTTCCACCAAGTCGTCTGTGGTAAGCTCCTCGTTATTGACCGGATCTTTGCCATTCTCTGTTATGTAGGCTTCGATGAGGCGCTTTTCGAATACATTGCCTTCAACGATCAGTTTACGCCATGCAATGCCTTCGTTGAAACCAACCGCTTTTCCGCGAAGCAACGGGGATTTGGGGGGCCTCGCCGGATACTGTGACTATCACATCAGTATCGTTGTCCAGAGAGAAGCGACTAGAGAAAGCTTACTTGCGCACAGCATTGTGAGAATTTTCGGGGATCAACGTAGAAGAAATGGGTTTGGAGCAGCTTGATTGTTCGGAGTATCTACTCTAAGTTTAGGGTACCTTAGGCTCGCGGATGTTCTGGCTTGGCATTGAAAGACGACAAAAATCTGCCCCCAGCTCAGTCGCGGCTCTCCCCAAGCCTGCCGCTTTAGCGCGCGAGCTGGGTGAGCGGGGGTGAGGAACGCTCACCTCTCCACGCACCAGGCACCCCAACGTTCGAGCATCCAGAAAGCGCACGGTCTCGTACGGCCCGCTTCAGAGATGGCCGCCGACGTGGAGCATAAAGGGAAGCGGGGCGCCGCCCATTGTCGCTCCCCAATTCTTGCACTGATGACCAGAAGATCACGACCACCTAATCTCCACTACAGTCGTTCGCGACTCTTCCCTCTACTTCATGCGATTATGGGCCGGAAAGATGTTCCGGCGGAAGAGCGATTGGAGACGGCCACAGCCAACGGTTACAAGCAGGGAGCTCACTAGGCAGAGAATAGCAAAAGGGACAATACAAAGTATGTCAGAAAATCCCTGAGAGATCAGAACATTGCTTTGAGACGCTATGAGAAGCGAGTACAAATATCGACTTCATCCCGCTCGAAGATCTATGCTTGTCAATCGATAAATCGCAACATCAAGATGAAGCTCCTAGATTAGAAAAGCTAAGTTATGAAGTTATCTAATGTGAAACAGATGGAAGTGAGCCCCGGGCGCCTACGCCCACCACATCAATTCTAGACTTACCCGTCCTTTCTCGGACCCTTTTCTCAACCTACTACGTATGCTCCCCATGGAAAGTGCGACGCGGAACTGTCAAGCGTCAGATTCTTACTCTAGTTCCCGAGACGGCCGCAGGATACCGGATCAGGTACATCGAAACCTGTCAAGAAGTGTGATTGCACATAGACAGCCTTCTTCGACTTCTACTGTCCACGTCCGATGAATTGACTGTTTCTTTCCAGTTCTACGTATATCTTGCAATCAGCTGAGCGGACACGGCGTAGTAGTGCTTCGTAACGCTGCAATGGCTCCGATGTACCCAATTTCATTACAACTACTGTTTGGTATCGTTGGCGTGGCTGCGAGCGTTTTCCTTGTCAAGCTCTACAATGCTCGCATGTTCTTTCGAAATCTTCAAGCGCAAGGCCTTGTGAGTCGACATCCTCGTGAATGGGAGTAAGATGCTAATCAATAAATTCTAAACACAGCCTATGCCACCTCATCATCCAATTTTCGGTCATGTTGCGCTTAGTGCCCGATTCTTGGGCGGACTTCCTAAAGATGCGCACGGCCACTATCTAGCCGATCAGATTAACAGGGCGTATCCAGAACTTGGACCGGCCTTTTATCTTGACACATGGCCGTTTGGTCCTCCGGTATTGGTTGTCATCTCATCAGATATGATAGCGCAGTACTGTCAGGATCGCTATCTCCAGAAGCACATCGGGATGCGCCGCTTCCTGGAGCCGCTGACAGGCGAGTTCGATTTGGTCTCCATGGAGGGCGAGATGTGGAAAAGATGGAGACGCATATTCAATCCTGGCTTCAGTTCGAGTCACATAACCACACTTGCCGACAGTGTAATGGAGGAGGTCAAAATCTTCCGTGCCATTCTCAGAAAGCATGCGAAGGAGGGTGATCTTTTCAAGCTCGAGGATCATGCTCTCGGTGTTGCAATTGACGTTATCGGACGAGCAGCAATGGACGTTCGTTTCAATAGTCAGACCTCCTATTGCGATATGACGGCAGCACTGCGAGAGCAGATTCCTTGGTGTTCATTTGGAATTGAACTCAGTCCGCTGGCTTTCCTCAATCCAATTGCCCCTCTCGTCAGGCGTTGGAATGCGTACAGGATGAATCGCTGGATAATTCCCAAACTAGAGGCTCGATACGCGTCCAACCAAGTGGTCAGCTCGGGTAGAACAGTCATCGATCTGGCTCTCAAGACTTACTATGAAGATAATGCCAAGAGTTCCACGGAAGGGCCTCTGAAGATGGATGCAACATTCCGCGATTTCGCTATCAGCCAATTAAAATTGTTCGTCTTTGCAGGACATGACACCACGGCCTCTACCCTCTGTTACCTGTACCATAACCTGTGGAAGAGCCCAGCAGCACTGGCCAAGATACGCACCGAACATGACGATGTGTTTGGAACAAACCCCGAAACAGCAGAGGCAACGATTATGAAAGACCCTCATATCCTCAACAACCTGCCCTTTACCATTGCCGTAATCAAGGAGACCCTTCGCCTATTCCCCGTTGTCACGACCACGCGTCAAGGTATTTCCGGTTTCACCATAACTTCCCCCTCGGGCCAAGAGTTTCCGACGGAGCGTTGTCTCGTCTGGGGCAACCATCACGGCCTTCAGCGCAACCCTCTCTACTGGCCCCAGCCCGACGAATTCCTACCGAAGCGTTGGGTGGTGCAGGAGGGTGACCCTCTGCACCCTGTCAAAAACGCGTGGCGGCCCTTTGAGTTTGGCCCTCGTACGTGTATCGGCCAGGAGCTAGCAATGATGGAAATGAAAATGATACTGGTCATGACGCTCCGGGATCTCCAAATCGAGGGCGCGTTCGCGGAATGGGACCGATTGCATCCTAAGGCGGGGATCAAGGAGGTTAGGGGGGAAAGAGCGTACCAAATCCTTCTGGGGAGTGCCCACCCAGCGGATGGATATCCTTGCAGAGCTTCTTTTATGAAGTAGTCTCATGATTCTGCTTGGCTATCCAACAAGCGCAATATTAGAGCCCTGCATAACAGGGGGGGACGAGGGAGATTAAGGGCGCAGTAATGCTTATTTCAGTCTACTTCGTGTTCGGGGGGTTAAATGTTAGGGTTTATTAAGGTGAGGGCTAGGCAGAATAAACCCTGTCAGAAATAACAATTAACCCGCCGCATACGAAGTACTTTATCACACTAATCGGGACTTCTAGTGTTCCATACGCCATGTCGTCTAATTTGACGGTTTTCTCTTTGATGTTGCCTTCGGATGCAAAGGCCCACGGTCCATGGAATTGCTTCTCGCAGGGGGAACGGGGAGAATGCGGGCTGTGGGGATTACGGGGAGTGCAGGGAGTGCAGTCTGCTAGATGAAAAGAGAGCTATGTTGTGCGATCTCTAGACCCGAGGATGACAGGTTAAGCTTCTTTGATAGGAGACTGCAAAGCCAAGCCGCAAGGCAGTAATTCGGCAAACAAACACGGGTTATGCCTGTTGAAAATATCGCCGGTGCAGCTAGCAGAACACACAAGCTGTGAAGGGCAGAGAAATCAAAGGGCGGCAAAGTAAATGGCGGAGGAAGCGATAATCAGAAGAAGCGAAGATGTGAAAGAGCAGATAAAACAGCGCTCAACGTGTTCAACCAGCCCCTTGCAAACCCCGGCCATCACAACTGTCATCTAACCTCTAACCTTGGGTGGCCGGCCCCGCCCTCGCCCTCGCCCAACAGAGCGCTTTACTAGTGGTTGACGATTCGGCTTTGGTTGTTGCGCTGCCTCGAAGCGCCGTATCAGCTCGAGCGCACCAGCGTCCTTCGCATCCACCCAACTATCTTCCCACCGGACCCGATATTGGTTGAGTAGCTTGCTATTTCCGGTCCCTATAGATCTCTGACCCACAATGTCCTTGGCTTCCCATTCATCCCCACCTCAAACTGTGGCTCTATAGGATCGTTTAGTCTTCGTACGCTTTGCAGGTGATGCTTCATCGTAGCTGTCGGCTTCATCTTCAAGGCTGTCATTTCCAGACTGGACGTAGAGAGGGTGACTGTCGCGGTCAATTCGAGTTGAGGCTCGCTCCGTGGTCTTTCGGCCGTCGATGTTGACCTTAGATATCGTGTTGTCAATGTCAGGCTCCGCGATATCAGCGGTGATGTCGGTTTTATCAGATGCTTCTGAAGGGTCATCTGTCTTAGATTCGCTGGTGCTGTCTGCAATTGCAGGATGGCTGTCTGTGGATTGTCAGACGCAGCCTCGCTCGATCGAGGACCGGTAGGTCTTACCACCATAGATTTTGGATTTGTTTTGCGGTCTTTGCAGCATTCGCGGGTGCGAGAATCTGCGCCGCTTCATCGAAAGTTGCACCCCTTCTTTGTCACTCTCGACAGTGGACGGATCTGCGACCATTAGCACTAGACTGCGTAGTCGAAAATTGCGCTTACCTCGGATGCCGCCGCCTTCTTGGACTTGAGAGCTATTTTTGACTTTGTCGCTGTCGTATTTTTCGGCGCCATAAAGTATGATTGTGTCCCCTGCGATAGTCAGGTGTATTATCCACGAGGTAAGGTTGCGCTCACCTTGACCATGAGAGCCGCCACTGCCTGCCTTACGTTTGGTCGGACCGTGTCTGCCGTGCATGGTTGCGGTCGCATCTGGCTCACCAGACATGTATGTCGGTAGACTCGGCCGAGGTGTCATGTATCTCGAGCTCGATTTCAGCTTCATCCTCACCCACGCCATCCTTGGCTGAATCTGCATCGCGATCAGCTATTTGAATGTATCCTGGTGTCACGAGGACTTTCACTCTCACCTTCGTCGTTCGCCACAACCCGAAAGTAGTGCTCGAGATCTAAAGCTCCGGAAAACGGCTGCAGTACCCGGTTGTCGATTGGGCCGACTATGCCGATTGGGTTGGCTGGATCGATCGGGTTGACTTGGCTGCTGGGTGTATCCTCATTGCTCTTATAGGAAGAGGATTTGCCCCCTTCCAAGTTAGGTCTTGATGGTCCATCATGGTAGTTGTCCTCAATCACTAATGGGTTACCTGGGACTGTCAAACTTGTTCTTTAGGATTGCGGATCACACTTACTTTAGCTATCGCCTCTGCTCCGAGCTTCGGACCTGCTTATCGCCCTTCTGCTCGTTGAAATCTGTGTAGTCCGAGACAGGCTCTTGGTAAAGCCATTTGACTAGATCCTTAGGGAAATTGCGGTACGGATCTATGAGTTCTGCGGGAGATGATCGGTCGCGGACCTTGCTGGCTAGCTCGCCACGTTGCCGGCTCACTGACCGGTCCGTGGACTGACTGGCCGACTTGGCGGGTTCGTCGCATGGTTTGACAAAGTCGTCAATGAGTCGGAACTTGTCAGCCGAGAACTTCTGAGATCCGTTGCCAGGAAGTTCGTATGGTATGAAAGTGAGACCGGCCATTGCAAAAGCAGAAGGGTCAAGACTTTGAAGTTTAGTGATGTTGCTGCCGTTGGACCTTGGACCTGCTCAGGGAGGCTTGGCTTTATAGGGAAACCAGCTCCAAGCACCGCCCTGCGGCCGCGAGGAGAGCTGTCTGAATGGCGTGGCCCAGGATCCAGAGCTCGGAGGTCGCGTCACACCGCGGCGTGAAGTTAAACCCCTCGCACGACGGAAATGCCCTACCTGACCCGTCCGCAGGTGTTCCATGAAGCACCGTCTTTCAAATCGCTAATGGCGATCCTGCAAGGGGCGATACGAGCCGTCGCAGGCTGAAAGTATGCCCTGTGCGCCTAGACCAGCGTCCTTCACTCGCGATCGCAGCCTCCATGTCCAATTGTTCGTATTTTCGAACCTACCCAGGTCCTCCGCGACACCGCAGTCGAGGTCCAGCGAATGTAACGTCATGACCGAGAGGCGCATTCTACATGCTGGATGCGCCGGTTGGCCTGAAACTCAAGCTCTCGGAGCTGCGCATTATAGGCACGGGCTCATCACCGTTAGCTGTGCGCCCGCGGATCCTGTTTCCCTTCCCCCTCCCCGCTCCCACCCACAAAAACGTCTGGACGTAGAGAAAGTGCAGCCGCTCATCACGCTCGTGAATAATGAGCCGGCCGCGATTGACTCTTGCCATCTGTAGGTAGCGGTCGGGGAGATGCGAGAAAATCCTCGAGCTTTGCATGAGGAAAGGCCGACTCCGTAACCAAATGAGCGGGAAATGCACGACTCCTTAGACTGCGATCAGGCGATTCATTCGGGCGTTGTTGGACGGCTGACACCGCGGCAAGTTTCTTCGTCCAGCTGCCTTCATCCCCGCCGAAGCCGTGCCCCTGTCATTTCCGAGAATAAACCTCAGCTCCGCACGGCCGTGAGGGCTCTGCGCCGCTCGCAGACCACCTTAGCGCCTAGAGTACGTCAGCTGGAGAGACCTTCGAGCTGAGGCTGCCAGGAGGCCTCGGCTACACCCCGTCCTCCACGACACCCAGCGAAGTACCAGAAGCATATCTCGAGGCGTCATCGCCCAGTCCCAAGGGGCTCATTTCCAGACTCTCGCGTCTCTACCGCCTCTATGCTCATCTAGCCATCCCCTGTCCCCCTCTTGATCTTATACCTCGATTGAGCTCCACGGCAGCAGCCAATTCTGCCATCACAGCCGTCCGCCTCGCAGTGCTCCACTGCTCCACCAATCGTCCAAGACTCGGCGTTGGCGCAGCTGGAACCATCGAGGTCACGAGCAATAGGCTCACCGCTGTAATTGGCGCCCTCAAAAAGTGTTCGGCGAAACGGCTCGTGGTAAATATCGTCCCTCGAGGCAGCCAGTTCCCGATCCTAGCATGGCTGGGCAGTGAATATATCCGTCCTCGCGATCGACCCATCGCCACGTCGGCAATGGCTGATGCCTGAAACCCAGCTGGACCCGCACTCGGATCGAGGTGCCCAATTACCGCCCTCTAGATCCATTGTGGGGGTTCATCACCGGCTCACGCCAATGTTCGACAGTCGGCTTTCGGCGTTGGGAGGCAGTACACGTCTGTGCGCGCTCGCCGCTGCCCCTGCCAGATTGGCAAAGGCTGATGCCTGGGACCGTGCCAAAGAAAAGCTGACGGAGTTGCCCTGTCGCTATTCCCTCTAGCAACGTCGCCGGTGCGTCAGCCTTCCACGAAAGGCGTAGCAACCGTCGCTCTGCCATGTTGTGAGGCGTACTCATCCTTTTGGTCCTATTCTCCACCCGAAGGACCCTTGGGCCGAGTCCATCGCAATGCGACCCTTCTCGTTGCTGAGGCCTTTCTGGTCGCTATGGTTATAACTGGCCGCCTGTGAATACAAGCTGGTAGGGCACTTGCAGCGTCGTTCCCAGAGATGTGGGGAGGGCCGACTGAGAGAACCCCAGGAGCGCTGAGGAAGGGGTGAACGGCGGAAGGTCGCGTAGTTCGGGGATCGAAGGCAGTGAGGCCAACGCAAAGGAACGAGTTAAGTGGGCGAGCAGGGAACGAGCGTACATTGGCGCCGAAGGAACGATCGTCGCAGCCCCTCGACGAATTCTCGGTGTCAACTGAGATACGAGGGAGGGTGACCAAGTACGACAAGTACAAGCAAGTACAAACCGAGAGGTAAGAAGTCGAGCCGGAGCGACTAGGGCCAAAGGAACGGTATTGAGGGGCGGAGAAAGTCGAATTGCGAAATAAAGACGGAGGGCGACAGGAAAGGAGGAGTAAGGAGGATGTTAAACGCTGCAAGAAGAGAGGAGTGTGATGGAGCGACGTTGTTATTTCGATGTGTTCTACGTCGGCGCCGCTTTTTCACATGGCCTCGCCTTGCAAGCTACCTGAGCTGCGGATTCTTTTGGCTGGGCGTGGATGTCCCATCGTTACTTTAGGCAGCAGCCCCCCCACGTTTGCGGGTGTGCCATCACCCAGGCTCACCCAGGCTCGCGCGAGTGTAAAGTGGCGCTCACCCTACGCTGGAAGGGGATCTGTCACCTTGGCGCATGTTCAGACGGTACTTAATGCAAGTTAGAGGTTGACCACGACCCAGAAAGCAACATTCGTAATTCTCTATGATATTAATGTCATCCAGACGACCCTGAGCAGATATCGTTTCAGAGACACAGTATATTGTTGCCATATTTGAAATCTAAGGTTAACGAAACGTACTCCAGGCCACCATGCGCCCTTTCAGAGACGACCGTCTCGTTCTAAGGGCATGCCTTTCAGCTTCCAGCGTCCTCGTCAAATGAAAGCTTTATCTTCTTTCCTTTCCTCGTCTTGGTTTTGTTTTTATTGTCTGGAGAGTCTGCCTTTGCCCGCTTAGCAAAGCCAATATCCTCGTTGCCAAACATTTTTGCTACCTTCCTCTTGGATGAGCCACCAACTGAAGCCACATGCTCTTTTGGCGCTGGTCCCTCCGGTTTTAAGACAATGGGCAGTCGAATGTCTCCCTCGGGTTGATCATGCGATAGCGCGACACCATCAAGCTCAGTCTTCTCAGATTTTTCCCCGTTTGCCAGTGCTTCAAATTCTGATTTAGAGATAACCTCACGATTCTCTTCGTTCACATATGTAGGCTCGTCATCCTCGTCATCATTAGAACTCTTCAGCTTTCTGGGCCTCGCTATTGCACGTTCATGGCGGCTGGAGTCTTGACCACCAATTTCGCCCCTTAGCCTGCGGATGAAGGTTGGCTGGTTGGAATCTGTAGCAATATCAGCTCGCATGTCGAGAAAGGAAATAGATCATCAAACGTACCATAGCTCAGATTCTTTGCATTGAAATTCATTGTGGAGATGATACAGTTACTTCCGTTAGAAGGACATGACGCTTTCACGGAAGCACCGACAGTAGCACTTCAGACTCGAATCCACCTTCTATGGTCCGCCTAGGCTAGAAGAATTGGTGAGATGAGGCGCACACCCGAGGCTAGCTGTTAGGACTTTGAAATACCTATGTTGTTGAAGATTGCCATCGCACAGCTTTCATATCCATACGTAGGCAACGCTTCGTGACCTACGCTTTATACATAGTCTAACGTTGTTGTTTACGCGCAGCGAGGTAGCTTCTCCAGTGACTGCAACTTGGGAGAGCCGTAAGGTGACTGCAATAAGAGTGGGAAACCTTCATGAATAGGTGGGAGTTGGATGTTCGGGGCGGCCGGTCCCTGGAAGGGATAGCGCGCTTCACTTGCCACAAGCAAAACCCATCCTCTGGGCCTCTCGTGAACCATAATACCAAGAAGCTGGTCATGCACAAGAAAGCCCTGCCCAAATCACCCTTCTCGTCAGTCTTCGTTTCTTAGGACGCTCCGGTGGATCGACTGAGTCGTTGCCGACATCGCTGCAGACGCCTGCGACCAGAACCGAGGGGGCCTCCTATCCCTACCAGCTCATACTTAAGCAGCATCACGGTTCCACGGCCCAATGGCCTGCCAGTAATCTTCAGATTCGGTTGTGGAGACCACCAGGCTAGTGGTGTGTGGAGTCGGCGGTTCATCCCATTCTTCAAGGCATCCTTCCAAACGCTCGTTATCAAGCTCGCGCTCCTTCCGACTGTCACTGCCTCCAACACATGAGCGCCGCCATCGAGGTAGCAAAAATACGGACGGATCTTAGACTTGGCAAGCCAGGCGGGGCTTCGTCTCCACCTGCTACGCTCATACCTCTAGCCTTACCGCGATTATGGGGTTTGTACAGCGGGTTATAAAACATCTACCCTCTGCCCCGGAGCCTCCTTCGCTCGAAGAATTACCTCGCGAGAAAGACTATCGCCCTTCCCGGTCAGCCTTCTTCAAGCGACGAATACGGCTAAAGGGCAATTCAAAAATATCTATTCCTTTGGGCTTTGTACTTCTATTTCCATGTATCGTTATAACACTAATATTAATACTCATTGTTGTGCATCCTTCTTCGCCGGGAACAATCTTCATACCCGCAGGAGCTCCCCCAGCCATACGGTATGCAGCTCTCACTTACACCCTTCGTGGAGCGATTCTGGAGCGTCATACTGAATTTGCTGTTTGCAGGAAAATCAGCGAAGAACATGACAAAGTTTTCGTAACAGGATGTCTGGACCCAGAGACGCAAGCAAATGCACCCCGAGCGAATGCAGCGTTGGTTGTACTGGCGAGGAATTCGGAGTTGCAAGGAGTCGTACAGTCTATCAAATCGATGGAGAGGCATTTCAACCGGTGGTTCAACTATCCATATGTGTTTCTCAATGATGGCGATTTCAACTCGACATTTAAGGAAACAATTCTCAACCATACGAGCTCTCCGGTAGAGTTCGGCAAGATCGACCCCGAAATGTGGGGTTATCCAGACTGGGCGAATGTCGAGGTTGCAAGAGAAGGTATCAGGAAACAAGGAGATAAGGCAATCATGTACGGCGGTATGGAGAGTTACCACCACATGTGTCGATTCTACTCAGGGTTTGTTCATTGGTTCCGACGCTCAGCTAAGCTAATATACCTTCGTAGTTTTTTCTATAAGCACGAGCTTCTGCTCAAGTACGATTGGTACTGGCGGGTAGAGCCAGAAATCAAGTACTTCTGTGATATGACATAGTCGGTGACTTCCGTCTCCTCAAAGGCTCTCTTGCTGATGCTGCAAAGTGATCCGTTCATCCATATGGAGCGGGCAAAGAAGACCTACGGATTCACAATCGCTGTCAAAGAGCTGAAGGAAACTGTCCCAAATATCTTTCGCTACGCATCTGCATACAAGCGCATGAACAACCGGACTTCTAAGGGCCTGTGGGAGATGTTTGCAGAGCCAGCAGAATTGCCCGTTTCTCTAGAAGCAGAGGATCCGAAATACAAGCCGCCACTGCCAGAGGAGATCCTTAGCACAGAAGCGGGTCAGGGAGGACTTCCAGATATCGACCCCGAGGCTATGGACGGCGAGATCTACAACATGTGTCACTTCTGGAGTAACTTCGAGATAGCAAGGCTGGACTGGTTCAGAAGCAAAGAGTACAATGACTTCTTCGACATGATGGATCGAAGTGGGGGCTTCTGGATGGAAAGGGTAAGCGACGAGCTCAAGCAACGAAGGTTCTTCCGCTCACGTGTGTAACAGTGGGGAGACGCACCCATACATTCGCTCGCCGCCGGGGCACTCCTATCCCCTAAGGACATCCATTACTTCCGTGACATTGGTTACCGACACACTACCATACAGCATTGTCCAGCGAATGCGCCAGGCAGTCGGCAACTCGAAAGACCACCATTTCTGGAGATGACGACAATGGACGAGAAAAAGCGGAAAGAGGAAGACGAGTACTGGGAAACATGGGATTCGATCAAGGAGAATGGCGTTGGGTGCAGGTGTAAATGTGATACGGATATTGTCGATGTTGAGGGCAAGCTGGGAAGCTGTCTGGCGGAATGGGTTAACGTCGCTGGCGGGTGGGCATCTCCTTGAACGATCATACTGCTTATGACGCTTGTCTCTACGCCACGAATCACCCTTTCACGGTTGTTTTCGGAGAACTGGCTTTTATAGAAGGCACTCTACAGCTCTTGTATCATGCAGCATTGGGGCGGCGTTGTCCATACAGATGAGTATATACCACACAACTTTTCCAAACACTGGGTTCGACAGAGGTGCTTTTCACCCCTGGCGAGAATTGCTGTGCGCCATTCAGTTGGTTGAATCGAAGGGCGTGTGATCCCAGATGTTGTGGCCCATCGGCGTTGCAGATATTGGACATTTTAGATATACCGAATACTTGGCATCTTGATAGATCTTAGATCTGGAGTTCCTCAAGGAGACTCGCCTCCTAGCTTCCTAGATGGTATTATAACAAACGGCAATAGTCTCCCATACCCAAGCGGCAGCTCAAATAATTTCGAATACATGTACCCAACAAGTCGACGCAATTACGCATTGACGGCATTGCTTGTGGACACGCAAGTAGCAATTGTTATGCCACTCCAGCACAATAACTTCTTTCGATAAAAAATTGTCTCATGTACGTTTATCGCTGATTATCGCCTGCCTTGGTTGGAAGATCGTCTACACGTCAATGCGTGATTGCGTTGGGTATCCGAAATGATTTTAGCTACCGCTTGGGTATGGGGAAGTATTTCCGTATAACAAATCAAAGGACTTGACTATACTTTACTCTATGTCTAGGTGAAATGTTGGTGGAAGCTCGAGGCGATAAGGAAGCTCTGCGGCTTATCGGACCAGTGCGGACATAAGGTACACTCCTCAGGCATCCAGCTCATGATGACCCCTCCTTCTGCTCAACCATCCCTCATGCTACCTCACGTTGCAGGATAATCTCTTGTGTCACTCAGCTTAGCGATATAGTCACAACCGACTCTCTGTCGCCTTACAGTATCACGCTTGTGTTGAACCTCCCCGTCACCCTTGGACCCCTCATGACCCCTTAACACCGGTATCAGAGAGTTAGTCATAAGGCTGCCTTGACCATCTCCCAGGTTCCTAAAGTACGCTTGGTAGAGGCACTGTACGTTCCCACATTCCGAATCTCCTCGTCTTAAGCCCTTGAAGGCTTCCCTTCCTGCAGGATATTAATCATGAAACATATCTGAGGGACATTTCAGTGTATTCAAGCTGACTTCAGATGATGCAGTCGTTGCCGGAGGAAAACCTTCGAGTCAAACAGTTCCCTACAGTCCCCACCCTTGACGACTGGGTGTCCCACTCCAAGATCGTTCCGATGGCCCCGAATACTGAAGAGAACCACTCCGATGATGCTGCAAGCTCTCTGGGAGACAGTGCCTATGACTTTCTCGATGATCGGAGTACAGCAACAACGGATGATGAGGGTTCCGCAAACCTGACTGGGTCTTCTTCATCAAGTGATAGAGCTGAACCTGACACGCCTATCATGCACCAATCCCAATCATCTGCCCTTGCAAGTGGCCCAGATAATGATGCGGACGACAAGACCGAAGATGAAGAAGGCAATCAAGGGCTTGAAGGAGCAGACTGGGGCATTAGGTTTGAAGAGTCCTTGAGTGTGAGCAATAATTCTACGTCATGCGTCGAGGTTTCACACATTCTCCGAGACCTCGAAGCCTGGGAAATAGGCGAGGTGCTGCCGAACATGAGAAGGGATGCTTTGCCAATGCAGCTCAGCCTTACCATCAAACAAACGATGACTGGACAAACGCTTGAACTTGAAGGGCCTCTACGATTGTTGTTCGTTGGGGATGTTGTGGCCAAGGACCCCATCATGCAAAAGCTAGGCTCAGCATTAGCCGCGTCGTCAGAAAGCTCGATTGCTGGTTCTGGAGGATCAATGTCCCGATTCAATATTGTCCCAATAGCTTCTTTTGGTGAGGCTCGTTCTTGCTCGCCTGAAGTATTGCTCGTCGATTCCGTTGGCCTTGAAATGAGCGTCCAGGATTGCATATCGGCAAGCTTCTCGAGAAAAGAGGATGGTAACGACTCGATTTGCCTTGTACTTCCAGACGGTATGCGAGTGACCTCGACGTGGTCGTCATCTCAGTCGCGCTTCGCTATCTCAGGAGGACCTGGAGGTTGGAAGCTTCCGGATGTAGCAATCTTCTACTTGTCGGAGACTGATAGTATGGCCACGAAGCTCACCCATCGCTTCGCTCAATCTTTCATGAGCCGCCACCAAATACCGTGTCTTGTTGTTGCTCAGACCCAACTGCCGACCAATCGAGCAGATGCAATCAGCTTGGATTACATGACGCCACATCTTTGTCTCGAAAGTAGCATTCCTAACCAAGATAGACGCAATGTCGTCAAGCGCCTGCCGCTCGATTTGCCAACCTTCCTGGAACTTGATGCACGTCAATTGAACAGAAACTTGGCATGCCTTATGAAGAGTCGCCGAGCTGGAAGGAGTCCTAGGCCAGATCCTGCCCTCTTGAAGTCAGGATACGAGACATCTACAGATTCTGAGGACAACTACGGAAAGACAAAATACAATTTCTTGTCAGCCGCATGGTTAGCTCTGAAGAGTAACACGTACCTGACTTGGGACAAACAATGCATGGTGCTGCTCTTCGGTATATTCCTCTGTCTATTGCTGCCCTCCTTTTTGTCTTCCAACTTCTCAAGAAACATCGACGCCGCGGATTCTTCTGCTAGATTTAATGAAGAAGGAATGATGAAAACGACTCGCGTACCGGAACACAAGGGCCCAGCGGCACCGCCGAGCGTGTCCACAAAGCCACCAGCCCCTCGTACGCTGGCAACAACGGTCTCGACATCGATGCTTGTACATACGCATCCGTCGAAGGGTCAATCAACCGTCAACTCGAACACCGACCTGGCCTCATTTTTGTTGGACTCACATGCCCTCACTCCTAACAACAGTGCTAAATTCAAGGTACATGTGGTTGGGGACTGTCACATCGTACTGAGACCGCCTCATTGGTTCATGCGTTATAGGAAGGCGCCAAAGCTGCTCTTCAACATAATGCGACAAAGAACAGCTGTGGAACATGAACTTCTGATGCTCTTCGACGGAGTGTATGCGCTGAAAGTTCCCCGTGAAGAGGCTTACGGCTTGGTCAACGTTTCAGTACGTACAACATCGAAACCAAAGATTAACGAGACATTCGAAATCGATTTTGGAAATTCTTGGCTCAAGGCTGCTGGGTGGAAGAGAGCGGCCAAAAGAGCGGCCTTTGCCGTGACGCAGGAGCTGCGTGGCGATCTAGAATTGGCGCAAATCCGACTAAGCACGGTCTACGCCCATACAAGCTCAGAATTGCAGGTACTTGTACACGAAGTTGTAGCAAAGGCCGATGCAGCGCGCAAAGACATTGAACGAATTCGATCAGCGTCCTTGAATCACACGTTGAGGACAACGGACCTTGTAGTAGCGCAGACCAGAGATTTTTCCCGCAACCTATCGAAAAGCTTCAGCGACAACACGTCTGCATTATCGAAGCAGGTGGTGTTGTACAACCATGAGGTCCGTAAGGAGGTGGTCTTATACCTTGAACGAACGAAGGCTGCATTCAAGCATACTGGGAGGTCCTTGTCGCGATCAACCCCTAAGTTGGACTTGAAGAGACTCGCCACTACCGCTGGTTCTCTCAGGGCAAGTCATTTACGGGCGACCCAGAAGAACACACTTAAAGCATGGTGGAAGATCGCTGGGGCGCCGAAACAACAAGTGGCGAGTTCTGTTCAGGGGAGATCGGCAACTCAAAGTCGTCCGGTTTCAACGAAGAAGCAGAAAGGTATGAGGTAATGGGCTTATGGCTGCGGTATGCAATACAACATGGTGTATGATGGTCCAATGCACAAGATACTGCCTTTGGTCGGGGGCGAGGGCTGGAGAGGGTGCTGGGGGTTTTCACTGGGTCAATGCGAGACATTGTCTCTCCTCAATAGTTGTGATACAAGAGTTTCTTCTTTATTAGGCAAAAATTGAGTCGTGAGTTGGTGTTGAAGACCATTCAAGCGTACCTGAGAGGCGGTAATCCGATCTTGCCATTAGTAAGGGTACACCCTTCTGACACGTCAAACACACCGCGGCTAAATTAGGCGCCGATGAAATTGTATGGATCTGATCAATGCTTGATGAAGTCAAATAGTCGTTTTTTCTCCTACGACATCTTTGCTCAGGGCAACAGACTTAGCCTCACCAGAAGTTATCCACTACCGCTATCCACTATGTCTACAGGTACAGAAACAAAGCCTGATTTCACTGCAGGGGAAACCACCTCTACCAAACCGTTCGACTCGGAGAGTTCGCAAACCAGCAAAGATCAGAGCACGTACACTGGAATGGCCACTTCCGCTGTTTCAAACGTTGCTACCACTGCAACTACCGCTGCTGCGGGTGTCAAAGACAATGTTTTCTCCATGTTTGGTGGTGGGGCCAAGAAAGACAAGAAAGAGGAAGAAGATACCAAAAACCAAGACCGTTCCGGCTCGTCAAAAGCACAGAAAGATGCCGGCGCGGAAGATGACGAAGTACGCCTATTCTGCTACGTATTCGTGTGAGGTGGCTGATGACTATGTAGGATCAACCTCCAGAATCCGAAGACGTTCACTTTGAGCCCGTCGTTCGCTTGACAGAGAAGGTCGATACTAAAACCAATGAGGAGCTAGAAGAGCAAACGTTCAAGATGCGTGCCAAACTCTTCAAGTTCGATCGTGATAGTAAGGAGTGGAAGGAGCGTGGAACTGGTGATGTGCGATTACTCAAGCACAAGGACAACGGCAAGACAAGACTGGTCATGAGGCGGGACAAGACATTGAAGGTCTGCGCTAATCACTACGGTATGGTTGTAAGCACGGGAGCTACATACATTACGTGCTGATGATAGTTTCAGTGGTCCCGGATATGAAGCTCTCACCGAACGTTGGCAGTGACCGAAGTTGGGTATGGAATGCTGCGGCGGATGTAAGCGAAGGAGAGCCAGAGCCTCAGACTCTGGCCATACGCTTCGCCAACAGCGAGAGTAGGTGTTGTCATACAGAACATTGGACATTCAGCTACTAACGTGTTTCTAGATGCCAACCTGTTCAAGGAGGCCTTCATCACGGCTCAACAGGAGAACGAGAAGTTGTTGAACAACGCCGCAGCAGAAAATCCGACGACCGCAGGGAACGCGGAAGAATAGGTCGAGCTTTGGGCATAGTAAGCTCTAGGGAGCAAGACTAGATCCGCTCGAGCACTACGCGCGGCCCACCTATGCTACAAATTCCTGCAACTAGAGGCTTCGGCCATGCATGTTCATCCTCCCGAGGCGTTTGTTGAAACATCGTCTCAATCCCAAACTACCTACACATCCACAAGACCCCTTCTTTCTCTCTCTATCAGCATAGATAGCACCAGCATTCCACGAAGCGACCATGATCAACGAGACTTTTCCGTGAAGCCAATGCCCCCTTGTTCCTGGTCTTGTCCATACTGTCTTGCGGCAAATCTTTGAAGCCACAGGCACAGTCTTAATTTGTGCTGACATCTAGATGGGTCTAACAAAAGACGTTGTTGTCTGCAGCATTACTCCTTGATTTTTGGAGTTGGAGATAAGTAGACTCTTTTTTGTCCGAAAGGCTCATGCATCCTCATTGCACGCATTTCTCTTCACCAACCTCCTCTACGACCAGCAGGAAAAGATAAAAACGTCTTCTGTGAGCTCGCACTTCTACGAAACAACACAGTATTACAAATGTCAGATAGTCAATACCCCTTCACAGCTTTTAGATCCAATGGACTTTGTGATTGAGCATCGGCTGATCATGGTCGTCATACCCTTAACTGACCCAGCATTCATTGAAAGTCTGGGGTAATCAACGAAGTTATCGGGGTCACTGTTCCAGCCAAGATTCGAGGCGAAAACAGCATGAATGACTAGGTTGATCAAGTGAAGAACCCACGCACCATAGATTTGGGATTGCACACCAGCACACCAGCACACCACTAAAGTACAGTTCACTGGAGGAGACTGAATGAGGCGCCACTGTACGGAGTATCCTCGGCTGATTGGACCCTGAGGCTCAAAGCTACCCCGCCGCATCCAAATCGAACTCACTAGACATCCTCAACCTCCTCAATATCCAAGATTCGATTGCGCCGCTCACTTTTGAAGCTCCTCCGGGCTTCAGACTGCCATTTTGTGTTGTCGCCGCAATACGCAAAGAGTGGCCAAGATGCCTGATGTATGTCTATCAAGACTTGACCAAGTCTAATAATATGTCAGAAGCCGTTAAGCTAACACTGACGCGCTCGTAGAACAAAGTCACTCGTCAAGTCAAGCTTATCACTGAGCAACATGTTATGTTAGTCTCCGCTCCATCTCTTGTCTCTTGATCGCAATGTCTGTAGACGTTGTCGGTCAAGCATAGCTGACACTTAGTTGTTATTACGCAGCGACAAACCCTCCGGTGTTGAAGGCTTCCCTATGCGCGAATGGAGTATCAAGATCTTCCTTGTGAACGCGGCTGGGGAGGATGTCACAGCCAACATATTCAACAAAGCAACTTATGAGTTACATCCTTCATTTCCTCAGCCAACTCATGGCAAGTGCCCCATCTTACAGTACGAATCGGTCTTTGTCGGGCGAGAATTAATGCGACATTCAAAAAACAGTGATCAACAAATCACCGTTCCTCCTCAAGCAGGAAGGATGGGGCGAGTTCGACATGAAGATTGTACTGTCAGCCATCGATCGCGGCGGGGACCATACACTGCATCACGACCTGAATTTCAAGGACGAGCGCTATGAGACGCTGCATCCGATTGTGAGCTTACCCCTGAGTCATCTCGCTCACAAGAGGATAATTTGCTAAGAAACTCGGTACAGACCTTGAAGAACCCCAGACCCCAGCTTCAGGCCGCGCTTGCCGAATCTGGTGGCGTAGGAATGGAAAACGGTATCAAGAAGAAGGACGAGAGCGCAAAGAAGAAGAAGAAGGTTGAGAAGGGGGTATGTCAACATCTGTGCATCGCTTTTGCTTGGCAGCTTCAATGCTAACAACCGGAGTAGCAAGTCGACATGGAGAAGTTAGCCGACAGCCTTCAGCGGCTCGGCGAGGACGACCTGCTAAGAGTGGTGGAAATGGTGCACGATCACAAGTCGCCAGACACGTATACGAAAAACGATGTCGAGCGTAAGTCTATCAGACTGCGTATCAAATGTGATCCGATGGGGCTAACAAGTGCTATAGAAGGCGAATTCCACGTGGACCTCTACACCTTACCTGACAATCTAGTCACGATGCTGTGGGATTTTTGCCAGCAGAAGCTTTGATCCGCTTGTCCCATTATCGACATTTCGGGATCTAATCGTGGCGGATGTGGACTCCTAACCTCCATAATAGTCCGAAAGCTGCTCACATCTGCAACGGATGTTTGCACCAATCTGCAGAAACGATACATTTCCTAATACCACATCCACGAAGCTACGAGCCTCATTAAGAGGCAGGAGATGCTTACTGCTTGCATGACCTGGAAAAGCGAGGCGTTCCTAGGTATGGCTGGAGCATATGGAATAGGATGGGTCTCAGGTCGTGAGCAAGCAAGACCTTAATCAATCAAGCCATCTCATATGCTCACAGCTATCCACGCTCGTGCCTGCTCACAGACTCTTTGAGTTAGCCTGCATTCCCTCCCTCATCGATAGTTCAACCAACTCATCCCTGATCTGGATGACCTGGGATTTCGAAAGTAGACGCATTCGTTCCTCGTCCCTAACCTAGCATACTCTTCAACCCACTCCAGCCCTCCATCACCATTTCAGCTACCAGCCCCCCCCCCTTTTCCAAAGCCCATGTGACCTTCAACTATCGACTTTCAAGCCTGCCTTTCCCAATCCAACCCATCCATCCCCACTAGCCTCCCTCCCTCCCCTCTTATTATCAGCCTCCATCCCGTGCACTCCAACCCCTCGCGATCCTCGCCCCCAAACCCAACACTCCAGCCCCCCAAATCCTAGCCTCCACCCCCTCCCCTCCCCTCACCGTCAACCCCCGAATCTCAGCCCCTGCATCATGCAACAGGCTAACCTCCACCAGGCGCAACGCGAGGATCAATCACGCGCCCAAGAATGCAACGAGATCCATTTGCTCGTAGTGCTAAATCCAAACCCCAGACAGGGAATGTGCGAATGCGGAAACTCAATGAGATGGGGATAACACGCGGAGGGCGGGTTTGGGGAACAGGGGGGGCTCGAGCAAGGAGTTGATGATTGGAGGTATGGTTGGGGATTGGGTGGGAGAGGTCGCGGGGTGGGAGAGGTGGAGGGGCTGGAGGTGTGATGATTCTGAGGTTTGAGACTTGGGATATGATGCTAGTACCACGCGTGCGTGGTGGACGGAGGGTATTAGTAGCCTGGGGATGGAGGAAGGAGGTGCGAGAGGAGAAAGGAGAAAGGAGGTTCGAGGGGAGAATGATTATCTTGCGCTTGGTTGATGTGCGGTATGGATGGATGGTGAGGATCTTGAGGCGACGGGGTAATTTCAACCGCAGAACGTTGGAGACACGGGACAAGGTGGAAAAGAATCAAGGGCTGGAGGCGGAGATATGCTCACGATTGTAGATATGGAGATGGTGGCATAAGTACTTGGCTTGACGGTCGCTGATTACTATTATTATGTAAGCATGTCGATCTTCTTTGATATGTCTTCCATCATCAGTAATACAATACTCGAAGAAGAACCCAATATATACGCCATCCCTTCCAATAAGTATGTCGTGATCCCGGCCCAGCCAATGGGTATCTTCCAAGTTCACTAAGGAGATGCGTGCCTTGATGCCCATCATGTCCCAGATAACTCCCGAAGCCGCTGTTGTAAGAACGCTAATGTCATGCTGAAGAGTAAGAACACCGACCAACACCGCCGCGTGAAAGTTGTACGAATGTCTTAAGGAGGGATTAGATCAGTATCCTGTGCCTGCCGGACCTGTCAGCTGTCTGCTCCTCTGTGGTGTCATACGTGGGTGGTCTCACTCTTGCAGCACCCCTTCTAGATTCACCTCGTTCATCTCCTTGCCCGCCGGCATGGCGCTCATGATAGACACTAAGTTGGCGAAGCACTCGCCGCCCTGGTAAGCCAGGATGCCCGGTACGGCTATCTCGTCCATCTCGGCTTCCAGTCGATGCAGCTTCACGAAACGTGTTGTGGCATGCTTGTGGGCAATCCGGTCAAGCGCATCCTCCACTTTGGCGCTATCTTTCGACTACAAAACACGTCAGTCGCGCCAATTGACCATGAACGCCTACTACATGGCTACGCACCTCGTGATCATAAATCAGCACCACCACAATCGTCCCCGCCGACACCTTCTCCACCGCATCCAGATACCCCACCGCATCCACGGCCACCAATCCGCCATACTTGCGCTTACTTGGACTCCTCCTCTTCGTTGTAACCTCACTCTTCATTCTGGCCAGCTCATCGAGCCGGGTGGCGCGCCACTCCCGCATGAAATCATCATCGTCATCGGCCGAGATATCTGGGCTCGGGCTCTTCTCTCGGCTGTAATCGCACGCGCTTTCCTTGTTCTTGCCGAAGGTGGAGCCGTTGGCGAAGGCGTGCAGTGTCTGGCGGAGACTTCGTTTCTTGGCTGTTTCGAAGGAGCGGGCATCGGCGATGACGCCTTTGGGGCCCGTGTTGGCTTGGAAGCTGGTGGTTGTTGGGAGGGTATATGTGATTGAGGGCATTCTGCCCGTTCTGGGGGGTGACAGGGTGTGCGGCTCGTCGGAGTGGGAGGGAGTGAGGGTGGTGCCGTCGTTGTCGGAGCTGGAGCCGGCGTCTTCGGGGTGGGCGTTGGATGGAGTACGTTGGTTGTGGATGAGACGATTGAACTCGTCTTGGGCGGGCGTTGACATTTTGAAGTGAGGTGGTCGATGATTGAGGAATTGTGTTGGTGTGAGCGGACGTGGTGCGACAATTGGTTGTCTGGCCGCACCGGAGGCTGCAGGAAGGATTGAGGGGTGCCGCCAGATGTCGTGGTCAGGAAGTATTTCCAAAATGAACTTGATGCACTGGATGAGTAGCAGTTAAGCCAAGGAAGGCAGGGTCAATGAGCGCATTCGGATACCTGAAAGAAGTAGGCAAACAAGGTAGGAGATGTGTAGAAGGGAGGATTCAAGATGTCAGCCGTAGAATCCGTAACGCGTACTCCGTACCTTGAGGCTTGACCTGATTACTCGGGAATCGGGATGGTGACAGGTTCCACTCAGTGCGTAGACCGAATTGGTCAAGTGGTGCCAAGCTGGTGGATTCTTGTCATTGGACGATATTGTTGGACCCACGTGGCTGCCACGTTTGTCGCAATCTCCCTCGACGCTAGGAGCACTCCCTGAGTCCCTAACTCGATACCCAATTGAAACAGCTGCCCGCCCTCTTCTCCTCCCGCCTATCTGAGGCTCCTGTCAGGATCACGATGCGAGAGAATGAGATACACACTGGGCCGTCACACAATCATGTGTGAGCGCTCGGCTGGAGCAAATTTGGAGGCACAGCGGCATCGCGAAGGGCGGGATGGACAGACGGTCTGGGAATACCTCGAGTGCTATGGGTTACGGAAGCGAATCGATCTGGAGACAGGTCGACTTGGCGGCTGTGACCGGTGGCTGTCCGCAATAGGCTTCGTACCATGTTGAGCTATCATTGCCCCTGGCCGCCTTGCTCCTTCTCCAGCATTCTCCTGACAGGCGCAGGGCGATCCACACAATAATGTTGGACAGCAGTAGCGCCTCCTGTCCAGGCGCCTGTCGCTTTCATTTCGGCTGCCGTCGGCCCAATGCAGCCATCTTGATGCAATTCCTGCCCCCATGCTCGGCAGGCATTTCGGATTCGAACAAGATAATGATGACATCTATTGTGCCACAGGGCCTCTCCAGCTGCAAGCCAGCTCGTGCACTACTCACCATGCCCGATGCACCATACATCCATCTATTTTGCCAAGGCCATCAGAGGTGGGTTTGGGCATTCGAGACCCCAGGGCTGTCACCTCCTTCTTCTACCGGATCCTTGGATCAATCCGTGCCCCAATATGGCAATATATCATCGCCGTTGAGATAGCCATTGATCCGCCTCATCCCACATGCTTCGGTCCGTCACCTCCGCCCCGGCCGTCTTGACGCCCGCATACACCTGTGCTGTCATATTAGCCGGTGTGATCAACTTCGACCGGCCATAGAATGGGGAACGTACGGCATCCCACAGCTGTAACGCGTCTCGAAGGCTGTCGAGAAAGTCGCCGTTTGCCACCCACCCTTGGGCAAGGTGCTTTTGCTGCTCCCGACTCGTCTCCGCCGTCGGCTCCTCCCTGCCATTGAGCTCGTCAAGGTAGTTCATCATCACCACTCCGAGCGCACACGAGTGCTCCTCATACAGCGGAAGGCTATCCATGTTAGTGGGAGGAGGCCGCAGAAGCAAGCAACGAGTTCGTTTAAATCATACCTAAGTGCCAAATCCATCCAGTCATCGCGGTCTCGGTTGACGTGCCCTTTGAGAAACATCGTCCCGAGGCTGATCTCTAATGAATCCCGAAGGCTGGAGTGCAACGTAGAAACAATCGAATGGTACGCAAGCATGTGTCTGCTCAACGGGCCACGATAGCCTCTCGCCTGGTGGTGGAGCCTAGCTAGGGAGGCGACCCGTGATACCAGCATGCAATTGCGCTTGTCGACATCTGTTCTTCTGTAAGCTCAAGCCTTAGCCCCATCTCCGTATAGGAAGCTATCGCACCCGACCCGTGGACCGGCGCCCCAGAGAAGCCCCCGAACATCGTGTCCGCATTGAGCAGCTTTAACCGCAGGAGCTCCACCGCCACAAAGACGGCTTCTTCTTGATCCTTGTTGGAGCCTGTCACCGACAGCGAAGCTTGCAACACCTTTCCCCAGTGCATCAATTGATGTTTGTTGTCGATATACTTACGGAGCTGGAGGAAGCGCCAGACGGCATTCGATATGACCTCGTGGCGTGTTTTCAATAGCTGCAGTCAATCAGCCACTGGTAGCCTAAGGTTGGGGGGCTCCTTCTACCTTAGTCTCGTCCGCGGACTTCCCAGTGACGGTGCTGGCGGCGAAGGAGCTGTCTGCCAAGCTGCAAATAGCGAAAGCAAATGTCCCCGGTAACATATTTTCGGGGGCCTTCTTGCTACCACGTCAGTATCTACACCTGCCTGGGAACTGTTTCGAGTATCTGACCTCAAGCTTCCGCCGCTGTTCAACTAAAGCATCTGCTTTGACATTCCAGTCTGCAATATCGTTCTGCCTTGAAGGAACTAAGTCCTTGACAGCGACCTTGCTTCCATTGTCTGGCTCAAACCACAGTCTTGTTGTCACCTCCCGTGCCCTTGTGTAGTAGAAGTTCAATGAATCCGCAAGAAGCACGAGTGTCTCTTCCCTCAGCGGCCGTAGATGGACCTTCACCAGATCTCGGTAGTGTGTGCTGTCTCCACCGTCGAAAGGAGCGGTGATGAGGAATTCGCCAGAATTCAGGGCCCAAAGGAAGTTTGGCCGCAGCATCCCGCGCGATAGGTACATATTCAATTCCTCTGGTAGACGGTAGCCAACGCAATCGTGCACGTCCCACGGCGCTTGTTCCTTGTTGAGTGTCTCGACGTCGCCTACTTTGGTAATAATAGGGTGGTGTCGAATACTCGTCATGGCCCGTTTGTACCTGTCCACGTAATTCATGCTTTCGAGGACGGGATCGCCCGAGTGCTGTCGGCACAGCCGTATCACGCTACGGCCGTTGCCCATGATGAGATTCACCACATCCCGGAACTGGTGACCTTTGGGGAACACAGCTGGGTTGTGCAAAGGAGGAAAGGATTTGAGAAAGTTAGAACCAGACAGAAGGCAGGCATCTTGAAAAACCTCGGCTGGTATCCTGCCTAGCTCTTCCAAGCAGATTTTCCGATCGACCCAACGGAACGACGATTTATCCAATTCGAATACCGTTCGCTTTACCGGATAGCCCTTCTCGTTCTCTTCACGATTCGAGTACTTTAGATCCAGTCTTGTGACAAGCTTGTCGATACCAAACAGGAATGTTTCTGAAGGGCCATAAATGGCGTCAATGAACTGGCTGGGGTGTTTCTCGTAGTACACAAGCTTGCGCTGGTCAGCCAGAGTATCAGTCATTCGATAGTGGTTTATACCTGCGGTAAAGCACTGTAAGGCGCAACCGTGAAGGGGACATCATGTTCGTGCAAAACTTTCTTTAAAAAAGGTGCCAGTTGCTCAGGTATTGGAACGCCTACTCATAGTCAGACCTATCTTCATCAGCGTTACGAACATCTAGAGACTTCACCTGAAGCGCGAAAGATCTCAATGGCTGCTTGCGCATTGTCACTCTCGTAAATCTCAAATGCACGGGCATTGGCCTCAGCCGCTTGCACTGAATATCTGAATGGATCGTCCTTGGTGCCAAACCCCAGGCCATTGAATACAAAGTGCAGCAGTAGTCCGGAAGATTGTATATCGTCCAGCTCCTTCTTAATCGTGTTCTCCAGCGCGAGTGGGAAACCACCCAAGGCCGACAACAGGGGCTCCTTGTGCGCCGCAAGCAGGACCTCTAGATAGTAGGTTGCGTCAACGCCAATGATACTGCCACTGAGACACGACAACGGCATCGACTGAGTGAGCCTAGGGGCAACCCATGCTTCGAATACCTGTACTATAGGGTAGAGATGCGTTAGCTCCTGGCACATGCTTATAGAGTGACACGACTTACTGCCCATGGTAGCTGGAACGAATGTCTTTGAAGGAACGTGGAGGGCCAATTGACCGCAATCAGTATCTGACGACGACCACGGCCTCTATGCAAGTGTGCCCATGTAGGCTCGTTTGCTGCCGGTGGTTTGAGAGGGACTTCTCAGGAAAGTTGCATCCGAATGAAGTACTCACAGTAAAGATGGGTGGAACGGGCCGCGGGTGCGGCGCTAAAATCGTGTGATCTCGCTAGGGGTAAACCCGAAGACGGTGAACACTGGCGAGACTGGATAGTCAATAGTCACCGCTTACATCATATCTACATCCTCTGCATTACATGTAGCGAGCATATGACCTCTACTGAATGCCCACCAAGCACATCAGTTCAAGTGGTCTTTCACTTTGATGTCGGGACCGATCACCATTGTTCCTGGGCACCAGTACTGAGAAACACCTGTCGCGTTCGATAGAGCTGCTACTGCTGTCTCTGATTCCTACAAGACATACGCAGTACCGCAAAGGTCTTTTGGCTGTCAACTATTTAGCTTCAATGGCTCTGAGGCACAACAATGAAGCTAGGGTTCCTGTTATCGACATCTCCAAGCACGATCCACAAGTAGCCGATGAAATGATTGCCGCTGTAGTGAAGTGGGGTTTCGTCTACGTCCACGGTTACACTGGTTTTACCCCCGTTGAGATTGACAGCATGTTTGGCATAGTCAGACTCTCCTGTTAGTCTGATTTTCACAAGCATTGATGCAGAACGCCAGGCGAAAAGTTTCTTTGCATCTCCGCAAGAAGAAAAGGCAACGTGCCATATCGGTCCAAACGTAGGCGCTTCTCATAAGCCGGAAGCGGACTCGGTCTAACTCCAGAGGTTGTAGAATAAAGGGTGGTCTTCGATGCGCTCGGAGATATTGGAACATGGGGTTCAAAAGGTTATCACGACTTGCCCGAACATACGTTGTGGCTGCTGAGCATCTCATAGAGAGGAGACTGCAAAGAGTCCGAAAAGAAACTTTCCTCATCTGCCTCAGCAATTGACCAGTTGATAGAGCTTTCAATTTTGGGGAGTTCGCGAATGGCAAAGCGCAACAACCACTGACTACAACATTGCAACCGCACGAACCGGAAATCGGCCGCTTTGCAGACCTCTGTCACGATCTCTGCGTCAAACTCCTGCGACTCTTTGCCCTTGGCCTCAAAGTTCGCCGGCCTTGTAATTCACCTAGGATAGATTGCCTCTGACATAACCCAGATCGATGCTAAAGAGGGTGGAGAAAGTTGGTTCTCGTCTCGGCATGATCAAGCCAAAGGCCCTTCAGGCATCATTCTACGCCTTCTGCATGTTAGCCTACCCAATGTGGATGTTGCTAACGCCCGTTCGTTAATTATGGGTAGTACCCTTCCCTCGCCGCGGGTGCCTTCGACTATGATGCTTCCGTAGATATCCGTGCGGGGGCGCATAGCGATTACGGTGAGACTCGCCGCTGCAAATGACCAATGCTGCGGTGGACCTGTCAGCTAAACGGCACACGCCAGGCTCGCTCACGCTGCTATTTCAACGACCCTCACAACCAGGCTTGGAAATCCAGACTCCAGATTCTGTTTGGGCTCCAGCCCCAGTGTACCCACCCGGTACGGAGGACGACGGCTTTCCCCCTATCCTTGTCAATATAGGGGATTTGCTAAGCTATTGGACTGATGGATTGTTGAAAAGTACGGTGCACAGGGTTGTCTTTCCTGATGGCGGTGGGAATGATCGGTATAGTATGTCATAACATCGTAACTCCATCACTACTCGGACATCGTTACCGATGTGTTGACCAACGGACGGGTGCTGCTTCCAGTGAAACGATCAACGCTGACTCCGCTATCTTCCAGGCATAGCGTACTTCTGCCATCCTGTGGACGACGCACCGTTGGTGGCCATTCCCAGTGAGCTTGTAGCACACAGGCGCAACGACGCAACAAAGAAGGCGGACGGGACGGTCTTGACTGCTGCACAACATCTGGATAGCAGATTAGCAGCGACGTATGGCTGGGGAAAGCAAGAGCACCCAGCGCGAGACTAGAGACCCGAAGGTAAGTAACATATGCGGCGGCAGGGTGCACTTCTCCATCGAGGTAAGAGGTACTTTGAATGCCTTCTCCGAACACTCCTCTCGAGTGTTCTGATTAAGTGAGCCAAAAGCGTTGACGGTTTGCCTCTGTAGATGTGATTTCTCACAGGTCGATCAGCCCATTGCCATCCTGTCGAATCTTATATCGATAAGTGTGAAGAAAAGGGTGAATTACTTCTTGGGGGCGCACGAGATAGAGAGTCTGAAGTCTCGTTAGTTCACGTCAGAAGTCGAAGCGCAGGGAACGACACGGAAAGAATAAATGTATAGTGTTATCGAGTGCTTCGGTTTAGATACACTGTTCCGAGCAAACAATTCATGAGCAAACATAACTACGATATGGAAGAGTCTCCCAAAGCTGGGGGTCATGATGCTTGCACTGAGAGCGATCATCATCAATCAGACGCCAAGGACCGCCTGAGAAGGTTAGAGTGACAAATCTCAAGAACAGGAGAAGACCATGTTCGCCTTGAGGGCATAACGACGCCAACGCAAAGGAAGCTGTGCATGGAAGAGCTTGCCCGTGTGAGGAAGACTTGGGGCACTAAGAAAAGCAGCCGCTGAGGTCGATGCATGATGCAGTGCGGACAGGGAGGTCATGATACATCTCTGATAGACGTCTGCCGTAACATTGAGCCAAGAATTGGATCGTGTGGTATAGATCCATGAAGGATTTGGTATTGACACCAAGTGATAGGACTAGGGGGTCCTCGCTGCAAGACCGAAGAATCCAAGAAAACCCAAGACGCCAGTAAAGTACCAATGCCGCTAAACGCATGGAAGATTCCTCAGGACCAGTGGATGGAAACAGCCAGTACGAGGATGATCAACCGCTACTGTGGCGGTTGCTGCTGCGCCATCTGGCACCAATGGCGATGATAGACCCAGGCATTCTTTTGACAATCCTTACTGCAGTACTTTGTGCGACGACAGCGTCGACACTTCGCAAACTGTCGAGTATATTTCTCCCATTTACCGCATTGGTAGTATGCACATTGCCGTATGCCTCCGCGGTCATCGTCCTTGCGGCAGAGATTGCGCATCACTACTCCAGCCCAATGTTGCATGTCTTGGGAATGATGACGAACTGTAAACTTCTCCACGAGCGGGAAGATATTAAAATCGTCGGGTAACAGATACTCTTCTTGCTCATCCTCGTCAATAGGCATGGGTTCGCGACCAAGATGCTCATCGAACATTTGGAGGCTTTGGCCAATCTTTAACTTGGGCACAAGATGAGATTGCTGGAAGTACGTCCTTAGGTTGCAGTATTTGGAGACGTATGCTAAGAGCTGCAGCGACATCAAGACATCCTCATCACGGGGAGTGGCTGCAAGGATCGCTGGTGGTGCAGACCGGTCTAGCAGATACCGCGTGTGTATGCTCTGCTGTTGTAGAGTTGGATTTGGCATGTTCACCACATTCAGGGGTGGCGGAGCTGGAGGGAAACCAATGATTGGAGGGGTCGGAGTGACGTTCGTGTGGATGATACTGCCATCGCTTCCAGCTCTGTGTGTGATGTTGAATGTCTCTGCTTCCTGTCCTTCGGATGCATTCGTGTTTGTAAGCCCTAGAGGAGTAGTGACACCATCGAGCATTGGGTCCGGCTCGTCAGCGCTTTGGATGTCTACCGTAGTCTGAATATCGATCATTGGTTCATCCAAGTTTTCATTGTTTGCCGAAGTCTCAGACGCGGCTTCCTCCCCTGCTGCATCATCAGAGTCGCCGGAATTAGACAGCTGCTGGCGGAGCGAGGGACGCCGCCTCTCTCTTGTGCTAGGAATAACTGGACGTATTACTGGAGCATTAGGGGTAGTGGGAGACTCGGGCTGTGAGGTGATGCCATTCTGCAACGCTGGCAGCGTAGAAGGTAGGCGGTCAACATCGCGCACCGGGCGTATGCTTGGACCATCAGCCTCCATCGGCGGCAGCGTCCCTGCTATGGATTGCATAGCCGTATGACGGCTAGGGGAGAACGAGCCGCCATGGGACCCATGGGAGTGATGTCTTCCGTCGTGACTCCGATGGCTATAATGGTGATGATGGTGATGTTGGTGATGTCGATTGAAGGGCGAGCGCTCCGGTGGAGAGACTGCGGAAAATTGAAATGGTGTGGAACTCGTATCCATTAATCCAGGAATGGCAACGAGGTGGCGCTGTGGCTGCTGCTGATCTGGTTGTGGGAGAGCTTGGGGAATCTCGATGGATGGCGGTGGTCTATGACGGCGAGCATACGCTTCTTCACGATCATGGAATGTTTGTCGCTCCATATGCCCTCTAGCAAGCCGTGCACCTGTCCTGTTTGGTCGCTGCTGCAGCTGCATGGAATTCCGTCTGGAGTCTGCCTCGACTCGCTCGCGACACTTGTCGATGACCCTGATGTAATTGTCGAGTATGGTTGCAATGACCGGAACCATATCGGCCTCGACAACCCGAGTCCTTACATTCTCCGAGCCGCGAACCCCAATATTGAACACACATTGAAAGGCGAGATTCCATTTCCACATCTCCATCATCTCCTGGCTTCTTCCTTGCTTGAGAATGCATACCAGCCGTTCCACGCCGCCGTCGACGGTGAGAATATCCCTGATTCGAGCCGAGGAAGTTGTCAAGTAGGCCAAATGATTCAAGGAGTTAATCAGGGGCAACGTAGAGGTACAATCGAGGGCGCGGCGGTCGTACAGAGCGGTAGTAATGCCCACCGACGCCTTGTTGACATTGGGGATGCTGAAATTGACTTCTCGCATCTCCACCGATGCTCAAGGGTGGGCCTCTGGCTGTTTCGAGGATAACAATGCTCAGATATCGAGTGCTTAGTGAAGTTGATATGGTGAATGTGGTTTGCTCAGAGAAACGGTGCCGTTCGATGCGCGAAACTGCGAGGTTGGGGAAGTAGCAACCTCGAACTTGCTCGCACGGGCGATGTTTTCCTCGGATGAATCAGCTTAGCGACGAGCACTCGACACGCTCAGCGAGAGGTGGCGGCCATGTGGCAGTGAGGGTGGGTTGGTGATGATGAAGAGGTAAGCGGAAGGCGAAACAAGAAGAGGGGGGAGTCCGACACGGGCTGGCCGCTCTGGTCGATGCTGCTCACGCAAGCCCGCTGTCGCATCCACGGATGGATAAACTTCACTCAAGGCCGGTGCATGGCATGTTCGACGAAGGTAGGGTGATAGGGATGGGGTGTCCGAGGCAGGCAAGTGTTGGCTACTCACAGAAGACAAAGACCCGTCTGGAGAGGAGTCAAGAGATTCTTTAGCGCGCAGGACCCTCGAATCACATTAAGATGGAGGATTTCGCCGCTGGGCTTGGGTGAAGGACGCCAGGACCCTTGCAAAGATTAACTTGTCTCAAGTCATGAGCGAGCTTCTCGGAGGGGAATCAATTGAAAATCAATTGGAATTGTGGTGTTGCGACCGAGCTGACACAGCGGAGTGGTCGCTTAATCACCACTCAATCTTTGGAACGCAATCACGTCCTCGACGCACAGTGAATCTGCAGATTGTATGCCGTCTATTTTCCGATTCCTCCCTGTACTGTCGATCTATCCAGATCGCGCATATCGCCGTAATGCCTGTTCCAATTTCTGTGCTTCTATCATGACGGTCAAAGCGCTCTGTGCCAAGCCAAGACTGCATCTGCTGGCGTCCTACCCCCATAAAGACATCAATGCATCAGAGTCCCATACTTAGTGAGGTATCAATATACTTCTCGTGTATAAATAATGGTATCGCTGTCTCATCACATATAAAGACCCAAAGCATTCAACTTCCATGCCAAACAGCTTCTTACAGTTGAAAAGACCCTAATTTACTACAGAATGCGGCCTTCCTCTGCGGTCCCAGGATTTACCGTTCTAATCGGGAACAATCGGAGTCTCTTAGGGTACCTTACGTTACTGTTTTCAAAGTCACGCAGAGCGGTCCGTCGTCCATGATACTTGAGAGAGCAGCAGCTCAACTGGCTTGCTGGGCATTCGGGCAGACGTGCGAGCCGGAAACTGGAGGCATCCAGAATTGTGGACGGGTACTAAGATGCTAAAGCAGGCAACTACGTTCAAAAAACCTGATGTGACATGGAGGAAGAGCTTGATTGCACGAAGAGAGTGACAGAAATGGCACTGCGGGAACGTACAGGCGAGACACAAAATAACGTCAACGTCAGGAATAAGTCGGTCATTAACCTGACGACTCCGTCAGTGTCAAAGTTATAGAATCAGGTCTTATGCTTCTTCGCAATGCGAGGTGTGCGACTGAGAATCTTCAGCTCCTCGATGCGCGTAGAGAAGGGAAGCGAAGATTATAAAAAGACTGAAGTCTACCGTCATGTTCTTCTGAAACCTATTCAATGTGCTGGCAGGGAGCGATATTCAGGAATGAACTAGATGGCCGTTTGCTCACGCCTCTTGTAACATCTTCTTTAGGCCCTTTGTATTCTGTGTATGCATCGAGTAACGGTTTTCAGCTATGGCCATCTTTGATCTATCAATCCATCGGCATAATTTCGTCCATATAATACGTTTTTCTGAAGTGCCAACAAATGGTGCGACTTTCCCGCCAGCGTATGAGATAGCCCGCAAAATCCATGGATGTTAGGGAGTTGCATTATTTTCGTAGTTCTTAGATTTATCGAGATCGTTGGATGTATTCGTAGCTGTATGCCTGCCAGATGGCTGCGCCAGGACGATGAGCTTTTCTGAAGCCGGGCAAGACTAGCAGTACCTCAACCGGCGCAATTGTGGTGGTGTAGAGATCATCGTGGGCCTCTGTCTCGATAGACGGAACTGCGCCTTTATAGATGTTAATGGAGGTGTTTAATTACTTGATGCTTGAAGCGCCCCTCACAGTGTACCAGTCGACTATATCCGCTTGGGTCGCATTGGAAACCTCTCATTGCGAAGATTCGCGAGCAATGGGTCATCCTTGTATCTTGAACACGGTCAAAGGCGACATCAATTGAATTGTAGCGAACCGCCGTGGAGTGTGAAAGCCTTGCAGGCAGCCTCTGAGTATCGGGCAAACTCGCCTTGTGGAGCTAAGCGCAGATCATTTAGCGTGATTTCACCTTCTCAACTGAACTCCACCCACAGCGTTCGAGACCAGACCGTTCCGTCGTTGTTCCAAGCTCATCGTCAAGTCAATCATCCTCCAGCTACTCGCAGTGCAATCTCTTCAATTGACACGCTCATTGCGAAGTCAGCCAGTGTTTTCCACGACCTAGCACCCTGGTCCTGCACTTGCCGGGCAAGGCTCTCCTATTCTCCGGTCGCTCGCCCTCGGAGAGAACCTCCACAGCCATCCGAAGAGGAAGCCTGTGCCTGGCTTGGTGTCGGTCGATATCCCTACATCTCTGAGCAGAGGAGCTCAAGAATGTCGTCCGAGATGTCTGGGGAGCAGATGCAAGCCAAGATCGCCGCCGCTCGACGCGACGCAGAAGGTCTCAAGGATAAGATCAAGCGCAAGAAGGACGAACTGGCCGACACATCGTGTAAGTACACATCTTGTGAGTAGCGCTTATCTTCATGGCTTCAGTCGCACTTCTTCGAAGCCATGGAGCTTTATTACACCTCGGCTGCGGTGCGGCTGACTGTAGCCTTCACAGTACGGCAGGTCGCGCAGAGTAATACCGATGCCTTACCCAGGATTGGAATGAAGTCTCGGAAAGTCCTGAAAGGCCATCTTGCAAAAATATACGCAATGCACTGGTCGACCGATCGCCGGCATCTGGTTTCAGCGTCGCAAGATGGGAAATTGATCATATGGGATGCCTACACCTCGAACAAAGTTCACGCCATTCCACTTCGCTCCTCCTGGGTCATGACTTGCGCATATGCCCCGAGTGGGAACTATGTCGCATGTGGAGGTCTCGATAACATCTGTTCAGTCTACAATCTTTCGACTCGAGAAGGTCCTACGCGCGTCGCCCGCGAGCTTTCCGGCCACTCCGGTTACCTGTCCTGCTGCCGCTTCATCAACGATCGCCGAGTACTGACTTCTTCCGGCGATATGACTTGCATGCTCTGGGATGTTGAGACTGGGTCCAAGGTCACGGAATTTGCGGATCACCTTGGGGATGTCATGAGTATCAGTATCAATCCAACAAATCAGAATGTCTTCGTCTCCGGGGCCTGCGACGCTTTCGCAAAGCTGTGGGATATCCGCACGGGCAAAGCCGTCCAGACTTTTGCCGGCCACGAGTCAGACATAAACGCTGTGCAATTCTTTCCAGATGGCCAGGCGTTCAGCACCGGCTCAGATGATGCTAGTTGCCGTCTTTTCGACATCCGTGCAGACCGGGAGGTCAATACATATGCAGTAAGTCCCGATCGCTCTTTAGACTGTTGATGCGCTGCGCGAAGAATCGGGAAATTCATGGAGCCCTCTTCGGGATTGAAAGGCATTGTGCTGCAGCGAGGATTGTTCATCAGCATCGGCTGGCAATTTTCATTCCAAAGGACGGATGGATCGACTTCGATTGTTTCAGTCCGCACAGGCGTCTTCAGCAATGAACGCACCGCTTCTCCCGTCTAAGTATCAAAATTCCGTCGCGCAACGCTTAACCATTCTCAGTCGACAATTGAAGACAATTGGAAGCCTTTCCATCCATTTGTGTCATGCTAAGACTGTGGAACATGGTTCGCTGACTTGATTACTCCCATCTAGAGTGATCAAATCCTCTGCGGCATCACCTCGGTCGCTTTCTCCGTGTCCGGACGATTGCTCTTTGCTGGATATGATGACTTCGAATGCAAGGCAAGTGCTGTCTCATGCTCGGCTCAGTCACATCAAGTCGGGGTGTCCCGACTAAGTAGCATCAATGCTGACTCCACGTTAGGTCTGGGATGTCCTTCGGGGGGACCGAGTGGGCAGTCTAAGTGGTCATGAGAACCGCGTCAGCTGCTTAGGTGTGAGCAACGATGGGATGAGCCTATGTACCGGGTCTTGGGATTCTACCGTAAGTCTTCAATTCGAACGTACGGCCAGGGGAGATCTGTGGAACTAATAAGTCGCTTCCATAGCTTAAGATCTGGGCATGGTAGAATAGCGGCGGCTCGTCCACGAGAAACGAATCGGAATCTCGTGGATCACACATACCTCGTTATCCGATGACGAAGGATTGTTTTATCTGCTAGCCGATAGGGACATCGATTGGCTGTGTGAGATCGATGCTTTGTCAATCATACGGTCACTGCATCAGATGGCAACATCTGTACGAAGCGACGACCACTGGTACACGCCCATCCAATAGCCACCACATTAATCAGACGACTGTACATATGGTTGTCCAAGGTTGCTTGCCCAGCGAAGCGCCGGAGAACATTCTTCAAGTGTCTCAACCAGGCGGGTGTTGTGTATATCCATTTTCTTACTATCTTCTTGCTGGTGAAGGGCCGGATCATCACTGTAATTCTTTGATACCTCAAGTCTCCGCCACGGGTTAGCATTCGAAAAGGGGTGTCTCCGGGACTAGGAGACTTTGTTTCTCATATACACTTTACGCGCTCAAGCAATTTTCCTGTCTGTCATAGCTGCACTGCAAGGCAGTAACGGCTTAACTACCGTGGCTGGTCCTTACGCACAGTCAGATGATTCGAGTTTTCGGGAGATCGAATGTCGTGGACCCGAATCTTCCAATCGTAACTGAGCAGATATGACTGCTGCCGGATGGAGGATCTTCAACGAGCGTGCTGTCAAAAGTTGTACATGATCAATGATGGGGAACTGTGCAAGACAACTGGGAAAACCGCGATTCATCTCCTATTCATTCACCGTACGACAGTACGTTTCTCAGCCTCTCAGAAGTTCCCATTTCCCACAATTGGTTAGCGCCTCAAAAGACGGGTAGGCCCGCCGCTAATCTTCCTGCTTCATACGTCTTCATAAGCAAGATTCTACGTTCTTCATAGAAATACCATTTCAACCATATTATTCATCCAACCCTTCGAGGTGCAGTTCTAGGGAAGATCTAGACAGAACATCCATGACACAAGACACCTAACCCTTCTCAGACATTGCTTTGAATCCCCAGAGAAATTGCATCTCTGGTTTGACTCCACGCTATCAGCCATGGTCCGACTTAACTCCCTTTTTTATCTTTCTCTGGCTGTTCTTGGCGTCAGCGCCTCATCCGCAGTCGTCGATCTGATACCGGATAACTTCGACAGCATTGTCCTCAAGTCAGGGAAGCCGGCTCTTGTGGAGTTCTTTGCTCCCTGGTGTGGCCACTGCAAGAAATTAGCCCCTGTCTACGAGGAGCTGGCGCAGGTCTTCGATTCCGCCAAGGACAAGGTTACAATCGCTAAGGTAGATGCCGACGCGGAGAAGGACCTAGGTAAGAGATTTGGGGTTCAGGGTTTCCCGACAATAAAATGGTTTGATGGCAAGAGCGACAAGCCCGAAGACTACAATGGCGGAAGAGATCTAGAGAGCTTGACGGAATTCATCAAGGACAAGACAGGCGCCAAATTGAAGACCAAGAAGGCAGCACCAAGTGCTGTCGAGATGTTGACGGATAAATCATTCAAGGAGCAAATCGGTGGGGACAAGGACGTTTTGGTTGCTTTCACTGCACCATGGTGTGGACGTAAGAGTCCTAGCCATTGAAAACGACTAAACTCGAGTAGCTAACATGAATAGACTGCAAGAGCCTGGCACCGATTTGGGAGACTGTAGCCCAAGATTTCGCCTCCGAACCTACAGTTCTCATCGCGAAGGTCGATGCCGAAGCTGAGAATTCGAAGGCTACAGCGCGAGACCAGGACGTCAAATCGTATCCCACGATCAAGTTCTTTCCCAAGGGCTCCACCGCGCCCGAACCATATGATGGTGGACGTACAGAGGAGGCACTTGTTGAGTTCATGAATGGTAAAGCGGGTACCTTCCGCGCTCCAGGCGGGACGCTGGGACCCAAGGCCGGTGTGATTGAGTCTATGAACGCCGTCGTCCAGAAATACATTGGCGGCGAGAGCATCGACTCTATATCACAGGAGGCCAAGAAAGCCTCCAATGGCCTGACTGCCAAGTACGCCCAGTACTATATCAAGGTATTTGAGAAGCTCGGCAGCAGCCAGCAGTATGCCGAAAAGGAGCTGGCCAGGTTGGAAGGTTTGATGAAGAAGGGCGGTTTGGCCCCAGAGAAACTGGATGATCTGACTTCGAGGGCAAATATCCTTCGAAGCTTCTCGGCTAAGGATGAGGCGAAGGAGGACAAGAGTGAGCTGTAGGACTCAAATCCTAGAAGAAGTCCCAGATTCGAGATAGATGTGTATGACTAGATTGTTTTCCGGACGGCCCTGTCGGGGACTCAACAACTCGTCCCTTCATAGATGATTTCGATAATAAGACGATCACTACCAAGTCCGCGCCCGCAATGCCTTTCATCGTCGACCGGGAGATGATTATGTCAGTGAGAAGTGTGCGTAAAGGAACGGTCTCTAATCGTCGAGTCATCCGCATCCGTACGTACAAGATCTCCAATTGTGCTCGTCGGGATCTGGGCTCACCCCAGAAACTGGCCTCAGCAACGTTTGCGAGAGAGTAGTCGCAGATGCACATGTGTTTGGTTCAAGCATGTATTTCTTTCAATCACATGGGGTACCCTTCATAGCTAGACCCGGTAATCCTTCGCCCGCAACCATGGGGTATCTCGAAAACAACCGTGCTAAGCCCATTGCAACGCCCAGTATTGCCCGTCATGCCAGATCAAGATCCGCCTTCCGCAGAGTTAACCTCGGAGCCAGCCTTGATGGAGGCTTCGAGTTCGTCTAGGCGCTGGGCCATCTCATCCACTGTAGCCCCATAGTTAGCAAAGTACTGACGCTGGAGAAGTGGATGAAAACTCACTCTTGGCGAAGACTTCCGTGGTGATCTTGTTAAACTTAACGGTAAGGAGCTCCAGCATCTCATCGACCGCTTTGACAAGCTCATTGGGATCTTGATTGATGGGCTAGCAGGCACGGAGAGTTGTTCAGTAGATTGCATAGGGTAACAAACGACGAAGTGAGTTCAACTCACAGCGGCAGCGTGCAAGTGCCCGTCCTCAGAGACACGGTCTCCGTCTTCTACTGACATGGATGATGTGAGAGATTTGATGGATAGGCGGTCGATGTCAGGCTCTGAACCGGAGTCGGAAGCGTGATCTTCGAGCTGGATTCTCTGGGCCTCGGACAGCGGGAAAGATTCGAAATAAGGCTTCAAAATAGGGTCGCCTTCGCTACTAATGCTCGGGCTGGGTGTATCACGATCGGTGGTACTCAAGTCCAGTTCTGCGAAGGTAGAATCAATGGTTGAGCAGAGCTCCGGAACTGAAACCGACGGAGTTAAGCTAGCCATGACGGAAGCTAACGTCGTCGCGTGGTTAAGAAGTTTTAGCCGAATATTAACCGCGAAGCGAGGAATTATGGAAATCTTTGAAGCTCAGAGCATGGATCAGGACTTGATCTGGCCGAAGAGTTTGCACAACAGCAGCTTTTGAAGTGAGATTTTGCATGTGAATTTACAGCCCCACCTTGTGTATCATATTGTTCTACCCCTCCACATTCACAACTCAGGGTTTACATTTCAGGGTGCACCCAAATCTTTTGTATGACCATAGCCCATACTACAAGTCCGCATCCTCTACTACCACGACTCGGTCTTCATATCGAATAGGATTATGGCGAAGAAGAGCAAATTAGTAGCTGCGCTCGATGCCCATAAAGGCAGAGACTACAATCTTGAGAAGCAAAAGAAGCTCCAGAAACAAGCAGACAAGAGGAAGAAGTCAAGGCCTCAGCCACAACAGTTGGAGGCCGAAAACGAGAGGGAAGACGGAGCTCGGATCAATGGTGTATTGAAAGGCTCAGGGAGTGAAAGTGAGGGCTGGGAAAGCGAGGAGAGCGAAAAGGCGGGGCCAATTGCTGTACGCTCATGTTCCGCTGCGATGGACTCTCATACTAAGTCAAAGCAGATCGACACTTCGCGCATAGATGACAGCGACAGCGAGAGTGAGCATGATGCTATAGACGAAGCCTCAGTACCTCCGCCGACCTCCAACGGGAAGGACCCCATCCTTGGCGACGGGTCCGCTTCAGACCAAGAGGACGAAGACATCCCTCTCTCCGACATCGATTCTCTCCCCTCAGAGGAGAAAGCTGACATCCTTCCCCACCAACGCCTCACCATCAACAATACCGTCGCCCTCCTCCGTGCCCATAAGTCCATCTCCGCCCCCTTTCCCTTACCCTTCTCCGAGCACCAAACCCTGGTCTCCGCCGCCCAAATCGCCATTGCCGACGTCAACGACGACCTCAACCGCGAATTGGCCTTTTACAAACAATGTCTCGACAGCGCCAAAGAAGCTCGCGTTCTTCTCAAGAAGGAAGGCGTGCCCTTCTCGCGGCCGAATGACTATTTCGCGGAGATGGTGAAGAGCGATGAGCATATGGGAAAGATAAAGCAGAATATGACGGATGAGGCGGCGAACAAAAAGGCAGCGGCAGATGCAAGGAAACAGAGGGACCTCAAGAAGTTTGGGAAGCAGGTGCAGGTTGCAAAATTGCAGGAGCGGGACAAGGCGAAGAGGGAGATGCTGGGGAAGATCGAAGTCCTAAAGAGAAGTAGGTTATCTCCTAAAATCGTTCTTGGTACTCTTCATTATGGTGACTAATGATGTTGTGCAACAGAACGGAAAAGCGCAGACACTGGCGCGACGAACGAGGAGGACCTTTTCGATGTCGCGCTCGAAGACGCCAGTAAAGATGACAGAGCGGCTCGTGATGGCCGTCGAGCACCACTAAACAAGAGACAGAAACGGAATGAGAAATTCGGGTTTGGGGGCAAGAAGCGATTTGCGAAGAGTGGTGACGCGGTCTCAACAGGGGACCTCAAGGCTTTCTCAACCAAGAAGATGAAAGGAAAACCGCAAAGGCTGGGAAAGAGTAGGAGAGCTAAGATTTGATGTATTCAAATGTTTCCATCAGCCTTTCCTGATCGATGACCAGAGCGCAGTACCCCACGACCAGTGATCGCTGAAGCCTGAGTGGTCTTGCTTGTGCAAGTTATCCATCCCGATGCCATGGGTATCATCCATCATCCGTTCACCATATCGCCGTGAAATTGCAAACAGCTTCCCCGAAAAGATACGACCAGCACGAGCAGACATGTGGGTAGGCTAGTAACCAGAACGCTTGATGCGTTGTGGGAACTTCTTGACAGGGCCATCACTACCACCTTTCGAGTCTGCGGCAACGGGGTCCTTCATCAGATCGTTCGGCATCTGGGTGAATTGCTGAAGGCGGCGGACGAGATTGCTAGACCCCTCTAATCAGCAAATAAATATATCTATCCCAGAGCTAGCCAACTTACTCGACGGGCAGATAGGGTCGAGACTCCTTCAGAGCCAGGTCGATCTTGGCTTGCGCAGACTCCGCATGCTCCCCAAAGTGTGCTTTGATTCTCTCCTTCCCATCAGGCGCCGATGCGAAATGCACCCGCTGACGACAGCCTTCGAAGGTACAGGTCCATATATCTCCTGGACCTTGAGGTTCAGTCGAGGGAAGCTTGTAGCTTACAAGTTTCGATTCCACGCGCATGCGAGGACGATACTCGTGGTGTGAAGCATAGTCATCTAGGACTGAAGAATGCTTCTTTGGGGGAGCTTGGTTGGTTATGGTCGTACGAGGCGCGGCTGTTGCGAGCGGTGATGCATCTTCCATGATCAGGTCATCGTCTTTCTCCACGTCAAACTCAGCGTTGGTGGTGCGGAAGCTCTGCCGGCGGCCGGTGGCCTTCTTGGAATATTTGCTGCCTTTTGGTTGAAGGATCGACTTGCGCTTGCGCGGATTCTCTCCCGCACTCACAACTCTTTCTTCAGCCTCGTCGTCGGAGTTGCTAGAAATGTCTATGGCTTCGGCTTTGCCTTTGATTGGGGTGCGAGGCTGCGTCTGTCTAGCCCCGCGCTTCTTCCGTTGCATATAATGGCTCGACACTTCAGCAGTCTTTGTGGGTTCGGTGTCGTCTTCAAAGTCGGCTTCGGGATCTTCGCGACCTCCGTTACGTGCCATTCTTGCCTCGATCTCGGCGACGGTGTCCTGAATAATGTTTCAGAATTTTTCTTTCGTCGAAGAGCTGTGCTACTCACGGGGAATTTGTTCTTGAAATAATTGAATATCGGCGCTTTCTGCCAATCGAGACCTTCTTGGGCCTCAAGCATGCAAGTGATCAGATACTCCCGGTGATCGTGGAAACCTTGGCGAATATCATCAATGTCGACGCGCCTGCCGTAATTCTTGCTGTGCAGTAGGTACTAAAACAATTCCAAATCAGCACCGGACCCTAACCGAGAGGTCGAACACCATATTACATCCTTGAAGATTGCGGTAGCATATCGATCAAGACCTTTCGTTGAGAGTTTCCAGTTCGTTTTGTATGATCTCCGTAGCTTGTCGGCTAGCAAGTAGAACATGGACGCGGCTTCATTCATCCCTTGAAATATTCTCTTGTGCGCGGGTACGGGTTCCTTGAGCTCAAACCAGCCAGCCTTTCCAGCTGCCCAGAATCCATACGTCCCATCTTCATATTCCGCAAACGCGTAATTTGATATGTCATCGAGTCGAAGCGTCCTCGAGCGGTACTTGTCATCCTTGACTACACCACATTATTCAGAGAAGATTCCGGGCATTGGGGAGATCTCCTTACTGCTATGGATGAGATCAGAGTTGACTGCCTCCAACGTTCCCAACACCGTCACTGGATGGTCATTGTGAGCTGAGAGCAAGCTCACCGGCTCCTCAGTCTCTTTCGACAGGACTTTCACCTTTCGCAGGGTGTATAGCGGCCATTCATCGGAGTCTCCAATTCTTGAGTCCCTGGCGTGCAAAATATCCTCTTCTGAAACAGCCATTTGTAGTGATTACTGAAGCACTAAAAGGATGCGAAGTCGCGTCGGGTGGGAACTGGGAAGTCAGGCTGTTCTGGAGTCACGGCGGCAGAACTACGGCAACGCTAAGATATCTATCCGTCCTGCGTACAATACCATCCCCGCCTGCTGCATGTGCTCAGATTCATGCTCTGAGACAGGGAGAGTCTCTAAAAAATTGAGTATAGCATCAAGCCAGTCGTCATCGAATGGTAACACTCGCGGATATCTTGCTTCTTACCGAAACCTTCCATATCCCCTCCGGATCAAGTCCAGTGTGCTCCGAGTATCTTAATGCCCACAGCCGATGAAGGCAATTAGACCCTTTAAGGTCAACCTCTTCAAGCTGATGGAGACTGAAGGCGTCTTCGGTGTGTACTCGATGACGTGTGGGGCGTGATCATGCCATACTTCCTGTACTGACGCGCGCATTAGCCATCAACAAGCCCAAATCTGTCAGCTCGGCTCAAGCCCTCCGAGATCTCTCAAAAGCTTTCAATCGATCAGAATTCTTTGCTCCATGGTTCGATACAGAGAAGAAGAGGAATTGGCATCAGAAAAAAGTACCTAAGCGCTTGAGGAAGCAACAAGTCAAGATCGGCCATGGAGGAACGCTGGATCCCATGGCTACTGGTGTGCTGGTCGTAGGTCTAGGCATGGGTACCAAGGAATTGCAGAATTTTCTGGGATGCACAAAGACCTATGAGGCTACAATACTGTTTGGCGCGGCAACCGATACGTACGACACACTTGGGAAAGTTCTGAGCAAAGCGCCTTATGCCCATATCACACGACAAGAGGTGGAGAAGGCACTGGAGACGTTCAGGGGCAAGATCATGCAGAAGCCGCCACTGTATTCTGCGTTACATGTACAGGGTAAGCGTCTCTATGAGTATGCAAGGGAAGGTAAGGAGGTCCCGGTGGACATTGCAGACCGTCCCGTCGAGGTCAAAGAAATACAGATAATCGACTGGTTCCCTGGCGGAAGTCATGAATATCGCTGGCCTGAACAGGAGGCTGAGAAGGAAGATCGAGTGGTTGCTGAGAAGGTACTACATCTCGATGACATTCCGGGAACAAGTACAGAAGCAAGTTCAGCAGAGGTAAAATATGAAACCAGCACTGGAAAGCGAAAGCGATCTCCGCACGAGGTCGCGGATTCAATGCCTGAAAGTGTGCACGATAGCGCCCCGGCAGCGAAAAGGCACGAAACCGTTAGCAAGCCATTAATGTCAGGAGCCATCCAGAACCCTGGTGACGTGAAGGCAGAATTGACAGACTTCAACAAACCCAGAGTACGGAACGACAAAGCCACACAAGACGACACAGAGCCAATTGATAACGGTCCACCAGCTGCCAAACTTCGCATGACAGTGACTTCGGGCTTCTATGTTCGATCTCTAGCTCATGACCTAGGCAAAGCGGTGAGCTCACTGGGATGTATGAGCGAACTTGTCCGAACCCGCCAAGAGAAATTCGAGATTGGCCAGAATGTGCTGGAGATGGACGATGTAGACAAGGGCGAGGACATATGGGCGCCCAAGCTCAAGACCATGCTTGAAAATTGGGCCAGGAGATAAAGGCCAAATCGCGCACTATGCCACCGTTCATGGCTAAATCTGATTACCCATCAGTGCCAAACTAATGCCGAACCGCGCAGAAAAGAACATCATGGTCTCGCATTTCTCCCACGCGCAGGTGGCAAGGCAAAGTCCGCTGACCATAGAATCACCCAAGTGTACAAGTTCATTAGCACGAGTCGCGGATCTGATGACACCAGTCATCTGAGTGGTATATACGGACGAATCTGAGCATCTCCGAAGCCACCTGCATTGTACAGTGGGCGGCCGTGCTATGATAAGCAGGTTGACAGAGCAGGTGTGCTATCTTCCGCCGCCATGTGACATTAATCATAGACTTTCGCACTCTATTGACCCAATACCCTCCGCTGCGGTGATTCCACTGGCGGGATCCTCTCAGCGGTCTATGGAATGAAACGCTGGATACAAACGCCCCAGAAAGGCTGCTTCGGGTGATTATCGTCACTGGACTTTGCTTTTTTCACCCTGCACCAGGCTCCTGAAAGTCATCCAGGGTGGGCCTGTCCAGGTCTCGTACGGATTCGTCGATACTTTTATCATCAGTGCTTTCGTAATTAATGAATAGGAATGACACTAAAACGATCGCCGCCCCAATCCAGTATGTCGCATTCGAGCTTTGAGAGTTGATAATCATCTGGCCTACCAGCGAAAGCGGTATGGTCAACGACAACCCAACCGTGACGACCAACGGGGATATCAATAGCATAGAGTAAGCCCAAGCAACATCGGAAACAAGTGATACGACTGCATTGACCTAGCGCCCTACATCAGTATTTGCGAGAGCCTTGGCTTATGAGAGCTTACAAGTATAACTACAATCACACGTCTAGTAGGCGGTAACTGAAATTTCTCAACCCCAGTGTAGTGAAGTAGGGGAAAGCCAGGAAGGAGCACGATCATGCCGAACAAGCCTACGAATCCGAAAAAAAGCGGCATGTTGACTTTAGACTCATCGCCTATTTTTTTCTTCATGGTCGTGGCGTACACCCCGTATATTACGGCACTGATAAGAGCCAGAACATCGCCCACCGCAATCTGCGTGGAGGACTTGTGCGGGAATGTTCCTCGATTAGCATCATTACTACCGGATATATCAACACTCGATGTGAGGATGATGCCAGCGAAGGATGCCAGGACCCCGAAGAGTTTCTTGAAAGTAAATCGTTCAACACCCACGAAGGTTGCGAAGATCAGAGTCCAGATGCCTACCTGTGTCAGTATGGAAACGCACAAGCAGAATATAGGCTATAATACTGCTTGTTGAGGTCAGAATCGTTGAGCTAGCTACAGTCGTGTACTCAAGGCACGCAGCAGTAAAGTAATTAGCCTGTATCAGGGTCAGTATGCAGGATCAGGCGTCGCTTGTAATCTGTAATAATACCGCAAACTGTGCCGATTAGCATTTTGCCTGCATGCCCTGCAACTGGAGAGGTCTTTACCCAAAGCAGCCCAAACGTGAAGCCCAACTTGGCCGTCTGAGGGACATCCATTTTCTCGGTAGCCGCTAGGGTATGCCCGTTAACCGGCTTGAAGACCTGATCTTCTTCTTCCACATCTTCAATTGGAGCGTATTGCTTAGATCGAGCCCCTCTTCCCAGTGGTGGAATAGACCATCGACAAGGTATCTTGCGTTTGAGAATATCAAATAGTAATAGCGAGGTAAAGAAACAAGAGTTTACATAGGTCACAAAGTAGGGCTTAGAATAAGTATCGTCGGCGAAGATAGTCTAAGACTCTCGATTAGAGGCCGTAGAGGCTACTCTGTGCCAGAATATACATACACTTGCTAAGAAGCTCGAAGCAGTCCATAGGAAAACAGTGATGAGGAGAAGTACGAGACCGAGCGTATGACGTGCAGTACGCCGAAGCCATGGCTTTCGAGTCAGCGACACTTGCCTTTTCAATCCAGGAAATGAACCCTGTCTTCGATGATGACCTTGTTGACCTGAAGATGCGATGGGAACGCTCGATGAGTTTGGCGTCATAATGCTGGTATTGAGTTTTGGCCTTCAGGGCAAGCGGATTGTATGTTGAAAGCCGAGATATTGCTCATGATTGATAGTCGATATCTGCGGGATCCTCGGCAAGATCAGTGATATCTCTTGATAGTTCCGCCTGATCGAGTAGTCTCGTTTAGAGACTTCTCCCAGTTGGTGCTGAGGTCACAGTCATCAGGTATGATCTATGCAATCTATGCTTCCCACTACGCACACATACCTTGGTACAAGTGCTATAGAAACCCATATATGACAGCGAGAGCTTTCATGAGGTGATCTGAATGAAAGACTCTACCTTACCTTACTTGGATTGCAAGAGTCTGAGACGTAACCCTAGATTTTATCTCTAGGGCGTTTAGGTTCCTGAGTTCTTTCTCAAAGTAAGTGATCATTGAATTAGCGCTTTCACAACGGTTGTCGCCCCTTGGCCTTATTTTTAGATCCTCGACCCCAACTTCTGGCAAGATGCTTTTGATCAACTTTCGCATTTCTTGTTTTTGTGTTCCGAAGCGTGTCTCAAAAACAAAAGATCGACTTGAACTTCTTATATGTCAACGAACTTTGCAGTTTCTATAGCTCTAGCAATTTGTAATTAAAACTTATAAATAAAGCAGTTTTAAAAAGCGCATAGTGTCTAGAATAATAATTAATTAATTTTATATGTTTTAATAGCGAAATACAAAAGTTGACCAAAATTATCTTGCCAGAAGTTGGGGTCGAGGATCTAAAAATAAGGCCAAGGGGCGACAACCGTTGTGAAAGCGCTAAAAGACGATTTACTACATGCCGAGTTTCCTCATGACTCTATGGATCACCAGGCAACGAAACGGCTCATCAAAACCATAGGTGTTATTTGTACATGCTGCTCGCCAGCGCATCGTACAAAATACAGAAGCCCACCAATGCTACCCATGCGCTCATGCTGATGACTTCCGTACGCTCAATCACAATATCCCCTATATGCTCACTAAGTCCACAACCAACGATGTACAAGAGAACCCGCTGATGCATGCGTAGGCAGACCAATATTGACTAATCGCCCTTGGATTGAGATTAACAAGCGCAGCCATCGCTTTCCCTGTCCAAATGGATGTCTATTGGGTCCGCGAAGTCGCCGCTGAACTCTTCCGATTCTTCTTGTGCCAAGGCATTTCGAGCAATAACTGCCGATTCCGTCAGCGTTTCAATCACTCGTCCGACCTAAAAGAAATGGCTCACCTTCGAAAGCTTGCTCTACATTCAGGGCCTCTTTGGCGCTGGTTTCGAAGTAAGGTATGCCGCCTTTGGATTGACAGAAAGTCATAGCTCTCTTTGACGATATCATCCGCTTATGCTCCTCTACGTCGATCTTGTTACCAAGTACGACCTGCCGCAAATATTGTTAACGATTTTCAAAATCGACTGTAGAGCGCAAACGCTTACAAAAGGGAAATTCTCAGGGTCTCGAGGGCTTGCTTGAATCAGAAATTCATCCCTCCAGCTATCCAGGGTGTCGAAGCTTTTCGAGTTGTTGACATCGTAGACAAGCACACAACAGTCTGCCCCTCTGTAAAATGCTACGCCCAAGGATTGAAATCGCTCTTGACCCGCGGTGTCCCATAACTAGCAAAGAGATCAGCCTGCAGCATTGGAGATGATGTTCCGTCATGCGCACCTGCATCGTCACAAGTCGATCGTCTACTAGAACCTCCTTCGTCAGGAAGTCCGCACCGATTGTAGCCTTGTAGCTGGCGCTGAATTTCTTGTTGACCTGTCGGATCTTTTTAGTCTTGTGCAAGACTAAGATTCAAGGGGTCCCATATACGAATTGATTCATAAGACTGGTCTTCCCGACGCCGCTGTCTCCAAGTATGATGACCTTCTCTCACGAATCAGCACCGAAGCAAAACCAGTAGTCCGCCTGCGCTTTGTTCCACCCAGACCCACCTTCAGGAGAACCTTCTTACGGGACGCCATGTTGACGAGGAGGCTTGCCCCCTCTAGTAGACTCTTCGTGCCCAGCTAATGCCAGAGACGAGCCAGCAGTCTGGAACAAGTCGGACGAGGTTCGCAGCCGCGTTTTCTGGTGGTGGGTACGACGTCGTTCTCCGGTCCGCTGAAACTAGAAATCACGGATCTTGAGCCGTGTATTAGGTATTGTCAGATGCGCAAAGTGGTGGTCTCAGAAAGGAAGGAAATGCAATGAAGGATCAAGGTCTTTGCTGAGTGCACGGAGCTTCAAAGATACGTCACTTGTACTTTGACTAGCTTATGAGTAGTGCCAGATGATGGCTTGGCACCCTCGGCTCTCTTTGCCTTACGGTGTATTTGTGGCTCACCTCCACTGTCACTACATGTACTGGGCATCAGGTTCGGTCAAGAGTACATTCGGTGACTCTTGCGTGTCTAAATTGATCCTATCGATATTTCCCTCATAATGAAGAGGGTCCTTCAGGGACGCGAAGTTCAGTGGCTTTGACATGGCTGCATCTTAGTGGCTTTAGATGACTTTGGATACTACTCTCCGTCATGAGCACCTGGCTTGACGAATATCTATCTGCGCTCCAAGAACGAGACAGAAAGGAGAAGGCTAATAATGTCTTTTACGATGCTTGTTCGTGGGAGGTCGTGAGTCAATACTTTGGTCCGGATATTGACTGGACTCAGACACCAGATTAGCTGATCGCACTGCTGCCCTTGACGCAACGGTACTGAAAAAGCCATTAGCTACAGAGGCTGGCTTGACCCCAACTCAGAGCGGCAAGACTAGCGGTACGAGCATCACGTCGCCAAGCCCTGCCAGCGGCGATGCTTTGGCCAGAGCTCGACAGGATCTGAGCGAGGCTCAACGAGGCAAAGGCGTGATGCAGTCACGACTTGACGGTGTATCAGAGGAGTTACAGAAACTCAAGCTGCAGACCCAGCTTAACAGCAAGCGGATTAGGGAGCTCAATGTTGAAAAGAACTTGTGGACGACCAGAATGAGAGACCAGGACGAGGAGCTGAAAGGCAAAGCCAAGCTTCTAGAGGTGCGCCACCGCCTAGTTTTTTGTTAATCAATCGTGTTGGAGAGCTCATGCGCCCATAGGAAGTTCATGATGAGAATATTTCCTTGACGCTACAGCTCAATATGGCTGAAGAGCAATCTCGAACTCTGAAAGGAGAGAATAAGGAGTTGGTAGATCGTTGGATGGCACGTAAGGGTGAAGAAGCAGAAGCAATGAATAAGGCTTCCAAGTTTTCTTGAATAGAGCTTCAAGGCACGCATGCTATGCTTATGCCTTCCGCTAATTTGCTGACCGACGTATAGGTAATGCAATAAAGCTGGGTATTTAAACAATTGCAAGTTTTTCGACCACCTGCGCGGTGAAACGCCCGCACAAGCGCCCATGAGAGAGAAATTGACACGTACCGACCGGATGCGAATGGAACCGCGCATCAAAGGCGATGTGCTAAGACCACTTCTCCTCTACGCATGCTCGCTAGCAAAAGCCTCGACCCTAGAACTGTCCTTCACGGAGACGTAGTAGGTTCCAGGCGCGTCAGTCCAGCTGACACAAGACGAGTAGTATCTTCTCTCGGTTACATCAAGAACGTTACAAGCTCGATAGAGATTCCTGGACGTTATTTTTGGTCCACTAGGAACGAACGATTTCAGGGAAACGATCTGGCAGCCTTCCTTGGCATCAAGGAAAAGACTTGTCAACGCTTCGTTGAGCTCGGGGGTGAAAGCCTGGTTGTTGACGAGTATAACATCGGCCCGCTTGAGAACTTTGCCAAGCTCTTGATTGTCCAAGAAGTCACCTCGTTCCAGATGTATATCACCGACGGCCAGGCCCCACAATCGGCAGCGCGCGTTGAATTCCGTTTGTTGCAGGGCGGCGAGATCGCATGCGTTCTCCATCATCTCGCACCCCCAGCTTTCACACCCAAATTGCAGGGCTGCCTGCAAGACGACATTGCCGACACCCGAGCCCAAGTCCACAAACACTTGATCGGAAGTCATTCTAGTGTCTTTTTTCAAGATCGTGGAGATAAACTTTGGTAGTAATTCGCCATAGACATTGTCGGTTCCGTTTTCATATTGACGCAAAGAATTAATGCGTGGTGACACCGTTCGAGCGTAGGTCTGGGTTAGGATACGCTCAACCAGCTTCAGATCGACACCTTTCCAGTAGTCTATGATTCCTGCAAGACGATCTTCTGTTCGAAGTCGGGTGACCAGGTCATTCCACTCCCTTATTAGCCCTGCGTAGTCGTCGCCAACAGTTTTGGTAGTTGCCAGCTTCAGCCTGCGGAGTAAGCCATTGCCCTCGTCCTCTAGTAGTTGCTGCTCAGTCGAGGGCAAATACTGGTCGGTCACTAGCATGATGACCTCTCTGATCTCTTCCAGAGGGTTGAAATCGTCATAGTGGATTGGGCTTACCAGATCGTACCTGAGACCGTCAGCAGAGCCCTTGTTGTTACAGGAATGGGTGATCTACGTTTCAGCCTGTGAAGCAGAAGGATATTGTAAAGCCACGGTCGTAGATGGGGAATGCGAGAATGCTGCTTTGTACTTCGTAGACGTGTTCAACGAAGCTATATCCGCAGCATGAACCATCAAAAAGCGACCATCCTCGTCTGCGACAAATGCCTTTCGGCTCCGGATTTGACGTTTGGTGTCTACCTCGGGCTCGGCACTGAGCTTGATCTTCTTCCTCTGTTCGCTATCCTCTTCTCTGTCGCTGTCATCGTCGCTATCCGACTCGAGTCGTAGCTGTGCGGGAGATGGCCGTTTCTTCGACCTGCGCGCTTGTGACAGCGGTTTGACGGGGAGTCGATCTTTTGCAGTCCCAGGAACGGGCGACCCTTGCCGATGGACGGACGAGGATCCAAAGTCAGATGACTTGGCAAGGCTTGGAGCCTGAGTAACAGTAACTTGTTTCCTTATTTTCAGTGGTTGCGCCTGGATAGGTTTGGTGCCTTTTTTGCGGAGTAGATCAAAAGGCCCCATGACAATCGCCGGAGTACATGGTTTACCGAGGAGGCGTCAATAACAATGTTTGGATACTTTGAGCCACAAGAACGGAAGATGGCTGGACCGAGGTCAGAGTAAGGTACGTGGATAACGGCACCGGTCGCATCACTTTTATCAAGTGGCCAATCGTGACGATTTGAAGATATGATAGCACTCTAGTATACTGATTCTGGCCCATCGCTGTGGCTTCCATATTCTAATTCTACCAACAAATGCTCTCTATGGCATGCGACTAGTGACAGCTAACTCCAAGACTTCCCCACAAGCTCATAATTTTGACCTCACTCCTTCAAGCCTGAACTTGACATCCTTCAATACTTTACTTGCAGGTTTCCAGTCGTCGAATTGCTTAAGAAGCTCCGTGGTCTCGTTCTGCAGCTCAGTTCTGACGTAGTCTTCCTCTAGCAAGCCACGCATCGCGAATGGCAGTATGTAGGGATTTTGAGTATTGGCTGGTCCATCCCTAGAAAATTGGGGGGACATATCGTCGATTGACGTGGTTTCCAGCGCGTACTGAACGGCGAGTCTAGAGTTACGTGATAGATCAGCATAGATCACTGGGCGAAAGAAGGTGGTAGTTCCTACCGGTATACCATGTCGTCATCATAAATCCGAGAATGACCTTCCCCACCATACAAGCTACCTGCGAGTGGTGTACTCAGCTCTCGAATCAAGCCATGGTCCGTAAGTCCAAGGTTGCGTAGTTTTAGAGCAAAACCCACGAGGTGCGATAAACTAGGCGTTATCAGTAAACATGACTATATTCAGCTTCTCCGAGATGACGCACAAATCGGGGGCATGGACTCTGCCATCAACGAACACAGCTCTGTATATGTAAGGATGACTGACGGTGCCGAAAGTTGAGGACTGGCGACGAATCCGAGTCAGCTCAAGAACGTAAAAACATAACAAGGAATTCCGTGCGGAACTTACCTCAAGCGACACTAATTGATCATCAATACTACCAACGTACGTAATCCGAACTCCAAATTTCAGAACGACGTCAAGTGCTGCTTCGTAATCCTTCGAAACCTGACTATCTGGTTCACCAAAATCAAATAACTCTCCAGCCGATCCACTAATCCAGCGAGACTTGTAGTCTCCGAATGGACCAAGATTTACACCAGCCATCGCGCACACACCGACACGAGCTCCGTTGAGACATCCAAACGAGATGAGCTTAGAGATCAGCATGATTGCGACAGGCACCCCTTGACTGTGGCATGCAACCACGACGAAGTCAGCTTTTCGGATATCTTCAAGCCAATTAAGTAGTAGCTTCCAGAGAAGTTCTAGTCTCTCCGCAATTTTGCCTTCGCCTTCCAAAGCCACCTTCTCGATATTGCAAGAGTACCCTTGTCGGGCAGTCCACTGTTGTATAGCGTTGGCGGCTCCGTTGGCAAATCGAATCGATGTTCCCGTAGGTTGACCCAGTACTGATCGTATCAGTGGAGCGGGAAAGTAACCGTGTACACCCTCGGAACCTATGTCAGTAACGTCAATCTTCGTGGAAGTGTATATTCTGCTTACAATAGCCAGAGCTCTCTTTATCCTAGGCGGGTCCTGAAGGTAAACATGTCTCGTATTTGACGAGGGCTTTCTGTACTGTAGAAGTCGGCCTAGTTGCTGCAGCAAACCAGCTTTCTCCACCGTACGGTAAGTATGCCCCAGTGGTGGAAGTAATAAATTGGCAACGCTCTGTTTGGACTTCACTAGCGGCGCTTCGATCTTGTCCATCTTTGTAGAAACTGCAGCCGCCCCTGGCTTAGTGGATCGGTTTCCATGACTTCTATGGTCGCCCACTGTTGTTGCGATACCATTGATGTCCGTTGGGAGAGGTCTTCTTTGGTCCCCAGGTTTGCTTGGAGAATACGTTTCGTCAATCTCTGCGATTTCAGGTTTCGACTGCGATGGTGATCCCGCCAGAGCTAGCTCGCCAATACTCGCTCTCCTGGCTTTTCCACTAGAATCGGAATCGGTAGGTTCTCGTGTCCAAAAAGCCCAACCGTACGATCTGCTGTCCTCGGTCGGTTGTTCTGGCGCTTCAGATGTGGTTGCGGTAGACACGCCAGTCTTATTCGAGCCAGCGTTGGTTGACTGCGCTATCTCATGTCGCTTCTGTGAATCGTCCGACGTATTATCCGTTCTGAGCCTCTCAAGTTGCGCAGGTGGTGCAGCGTAATTCCACAGCCCAAACCAAGACCTAGGTGCTGGGTCGCCATCGATAGCAGGGGAAACTGGGTGTGGAGCTGAATTGCGTCGCCCCTTTTTGGTTGTGTTTTTCATCTGTGAATTGTCATCTGTACTGGGCTCTTTACTGGCAGCAGAATCGTCGGCAGGATTCCTATCAGAAGATCCATAAATCGCATAAGGCTGATCTGCTGGTGACTTCTTAAGCTGTGTAACTGGTTGCTGGATTATCTGTAAGATTTCGATGTCAGGACACCATCTTCGCGTCAATGAATTCAGCTAAAGAGGTATATCTTTTGAGAGGGCGATGCTTAAATGTATCTCAGAACTCCTACTCCGCCCGACTGGGAGCAAAAATGTTCAAACTAACAACTTACTTGCTCCTGGTTATTCGTAGATCTCGCAAACCATCCCATCCATCCAAGCGATGCTTCTTTGCTCTCTGCTAACAGTTGTTTTCTGTCTTCTGCATCAAGAAGTTCGGCACTAGAGGAGTTCGATCGCATCTTCTCTTTTCTATTAGAATTCTCGTCTGATTGAGCCGTTTCCGAATCCTTGATGCTCTCAGACTTTGCACCGGCGTCTGGTGCGTTGCCCACAGAGATTGCTTCTCGGGCATTGTTGCGTTTACCACCAGCATTGTCAGAGGAATTGGAAGTGATATGCAATTTCGTTGTTGTGGCGGCGAGTGGCAGCGATCTACTAGAGCCCCCCATGCCCTTCGATAGGCACAACGATGGATTCCGAGATGGGATTGCCCGACGGGGTGACACACGCCTTTGGGCTGAAGAGATGATCTCAGAGGCTGCAGCACCAGCAGCTGAGATGCTTTCTTTAGCAACCTGGGTCACCGGGATCGCTTTTGGTGTGCGTAGCCATGTTCCACCATACCAAGTCTTTCTCGTGTCGGACTATGACCGTCAGTCTGTGTGATAGACCGGCAAGTAATAAGATAGCCGCTCACTGCGCTGGGGGTTTTGAATTGGCTAGGGGATTCGCATGTGTCGACATCTTTTGCATTCGATGCCTCTAGCCCTTTAAGCCCTTCTGGCGCTTGCTGAGGTCCACTGTCTGGTCTGTCGTTCGGGGTTGTGGATTGCGATCCGACTTCTGCCTTGGGGTTTGGCCTTGATTTCTTCCGCGGTCCCATAGGATCTTCAGATTATTGCAGTATGCCGTAACGTGTGCATTTGCGACTCGGATGATCTGATACTTCCAATATTTACAAGGCTGCTAACGTCCTGGTAGACAACATTGTTATGTCGTTACAGTACTCTGTGTCGTGATTGGAGTAGGTCAATAGCGGGATCGTCATTGCGCATCCGAGGCCAGGCACTGCCGTGGTTCGGCTAAACTCGACACGCTAGTAACTTTTAGCGCCGAGGCTCTCGACACACAGAGATTTTGCGGTTCCTCTCCCAAGGGATCGTTCTTCCACCGTTGAAAGGCTAGTGCGGTACATATCATGGGTTTTGCTAAAAAGACCGGTCGAGGGCGGCTCGACAAATGGTACAAACTTGCGAAAGAAAAGGGATACAGAGCTAGAGCGGCCTTCAAGCTCATCCAGTTGAATCGGAGATATGGCTTCCTTGAGAAGAGTAAAGTGCTTCTGGACCTCTGCGCAGCACCCGGTGTAAGTAGAATTATGAGTCCTCGTTTTTTACTGGCTAATTCCAGCAGTCATGGTGTCAGGTCGCTGCAGAGACTATGCCCGCAAACAGCCTGATTGTAGGCGTTGACCTTGCCCCCATAAAGCCGATTCCCCGAGCGATTACATTTCAAAGTGATATCACAACGGACAAGTGTAGAGCTACGATACGGCAGCATCTCAAAACCTGGAAGGCAGATACCGTTCTGCATGACGGGGCACCCAATGTTGGGATTGCGTGGGTGCAAGATGCATTTTCACAGGCAGAGCTCGCACTTCAAGCGCTTAAGTTAGCTACCGAATTTCTCATCGAAGGAGGCACATTCGTTACGAAGGTGTTCCGGTCGAAGGATTATAATGCGCTGCTCTGGGTTTGCAACCAATTGTTCGCAAAAGTGGAGGCAACAAAGCCGCCGTCGTCGAGGAATGTCTCTGCCGAGATATTTGTCGTGTGTCGAGGCTTTAAAGCGCCCAAGCGTATTGACCCGAGGTTGTTGGACCCTCGAGCAGTCTTTGCAGAACTCTCGGACCCCGCCCCAAATAACGAGGCTAAAGTCTTTAATCCGGAGAAGAAGAAGCGCAAGCGGCAAGGATACGAAGAAGGAGATCACACTCAATTTAAAGAAAGCCCAGCCAGCGAGTTCATCCATACGACAGACCCCATTGCGATGCTCGGTACTTTGAACAGGTTGTCTTTCTCGCAACCCTCCAATGGTGATATCGCTTTGGCCACACTCGACAAATTGCCGGAAACCACACGTGAAACAAAGGACTGCTGTGCTGATCTGAAAGTGTTGGGCCGAAAGGAGTTCCGCCTGCTACTAAGGTGGCGATTGAGGGCCCGTGAGACATTCGGCTTCAAAACCAAGAAGGGCGGTGTCGAAGGAAGTGCGGGCGAGGAGGTTACGGATATTACCCCCATGGATGAAGAGCTCAAGATACAAGAAGAAATACAGAGGATTGACGAAAAAGAAAGCGGTCGCAGAAAGCGGGATAGGCGAAGAGAAAATGAAAGGAAACAACGAGAGATTACGCGAATGCAGTTGCACATGCTACCGCCCACAGAAATAGGACTTGAACAAGCCGGACCAAATGGCGAAGATTCAATGTTTGCGTTGGCTGCGGCCGATCGCGCAGGCGCCATTGAGAGGATCGCAAGGGGCAAAATGGCTATTCCTGTGCAAATCCAAGAGCATTCGAATCAAGCCAGTAGCGACGAGGAAGAGGAGAGTGACGGGGAAGAGGACCAATTGGATCGAGAGCTGGACTCATTGTATTCCCAATACCAGGAGCGCAAGTCTCAGGCAGATGCAAAGCATCGTGCGAAGAAAGCACGCAAAGAGCGCCAGGACGGCGACTGGGAAGGCTTCTCGGATAAAGAGGAGAGTGATTCAGAACATTTAGAAGAGGATTCCGACTCTGACTCTGAATCGATGACTGCCAACAACAAGGCGAGCCATGGCTCGCATTTGATCATCGAAACCGAGACGGCTTCGGGGCTGTCCAACAATTGCTTGACTCAGAAGGCAGCCATGTTCTTCGACCAAGATATCTTCAAAGATCTGTGCGGCCTAGCAGAAGATGAAGAAGACAGTGCAATCTATATGGAGAGTGACGATGCGAAAAGAGACGCTGTGAAGGAAGTCTCGGCAACTTTCAGTCACGTTCGCGGCAGCTCATCGGTCGCTGCTCGAGCGACAGGTCCAGAAACCAACCTAAATCACCCGCGCCCTACTCGTCTGTCGGACACAACTGGATCGACCGAAGTTCAACCTGAGGATGAAGCCGACAGTAGTGAAGAGACACATAACCAAAAGGCCGGATTTGAGGTGGTTCAGACTCGACTTTATAACGAATGGGAAAGGCAGGACGAACCTAGGAGGAATGGGCGCTTAGGTAACCCAAATTGTCCCTGTTATAGGGCTCTTCCCGAAGCTGATCGGTATGTTACTATCAGATATCGACATTATCACAGCCGAGGCGATGACATTAGCACAGCAAGTGGCGTCCGGAGAGAAGACCACGTATGATCTCGTAGATGAGGGTTTCAATAAATATGCATTCCAGGACCGAGACGGGCTCCCCGAATGGTTTCTCCATGATGAGGGCAAACACAGCAAACCACAGAGGCCAATTAGTGCCGCCGGCGCGGCGGCTATCAAGGAGAAGCTACGAGCACTCAACGCTCGACCAATAAAGAAAGTGCGAGAGGCGAAGGACCGAAAAAGATTTAGAGCTGCTCAAAGACTGGAAAAGCTGCGTAAGAAGTCGGCGCTAGTGGCAGACGAGGAGGGTATATCGGAAAAGGACAAAGCGCAGAACATCGCGAAGCTAATGAGTAAGGCCACGAAGAAGAAGCCCAAGCAGCAGGTGAAATTGGTGGTGGCCAGAGGAGGCAATCGCGGTATCTCGGGACGGCCAAGAGGAGTGAAGGGCAAATACAAAATCGTTGACGCTCGGCTGAAGAAAGATGTCAGGGCTGATAAGAGGCTTGCCAAGAAGCATCGATAACCACCTGTGAGCGAAATAATGATCATGGACTGACTAGCTGAGTTGGAGATCTACCGCGGACTAGCCTGATAGCCTTCATTTCTTGTACGCTCTGGCGGAGTGGGCAATGGTTGATATGTCCCGCAGGAATGTGTTCGAAGCGTAGAATGGCCCAGTAAAATCCATATCATACCTTTCTCGAATCAGAATTGTACTTCGGAATCTGCCTTGGAAAGCTTACCAATAGTTGACACTACAACAGATGCCTTCATCGGAGCAACTCTGCGATACCTTGTGGTACCTAATGTGGACCTGTCAGATTGAGCCTCGCTGGAGATGACTCTCTTCTCCTTACCAGAGTGCCGGTAGATAAAGCATATCTCCCGGAGCGAGGCTAATCCGCAGAGGCCTGCTTAGCTTGGAGAAAGGCGTCTGGTGTTTGTTCGGGTCGTCGGGATCCCACAAAGCCGCGGGAACTTCCTGGTTGGGATCATCTGGAACAAGTACCAGTTCAGACTTACAAGTCAGTGCACCATTTTATCAACGGATTTCGGCGTCAGCAACCGCTTTCCTTTACTTTTCCTGGCGCAGCAGTAGGCAAACATTGATCTTTGAGGGCTATCCCATGTGCTGGCAAGCAATGGTGCACCAATCGGTTGTCATGCTCGAAGAAGGCTTTGACAGGATGACGAGAGACCGACCGACGAAGGACGACCCATGGCAATGGTGGGGAAACGTTGGTTCATTGAAGCCCTGAAAGGAGTGACGCCAAAGAATACAATGCAGGAGGAGCGATGATGAAACCATCTTGTTCAGCCCCTGAAAGAGCACCATGCCAGCGCATGGGATAGAGACCCAGAATTCTTGACTTACTTGATGCGATTCTCTCTGGACGTGACTCTCATATGTTGCACATGGCAGGATCCTTTCGTTGACACAAGGTGCCTCTATGGGCGGCAAGAGAACGAAGTGCTTTTTCCCGATCACCTGGCAGTAAATGTTTTCGTAGTTATCCCTATGGAGGGCTGTCACACTTTTACTCTTGAATATGATCAGCTAACACCCGAGTCATGGCTTGTAAGTACAGTACGTTGCCCAACCAGAGATTGACCGCATCTGGACTCGAGCCTAATGCAAGGCGAGCCCAGGCTATCTCTTCGACATCTCGGTACAGCTTCAGGTACTCGCCTCGGAGATTATCGTTCTCTAGACTCAGCAGTTACACATACCGATCTGCTCGTGGTCGGAATAACTTGCATACGTGTCTGCGCGTACTTGACATAGCTGCTAGCTATCTTTCCCGATTCTTGTGCTGATATATAGTCCAAGAAGTCGCTGAAAGGCTCATCAACTTTGAGAGGGGTGGCAACGTACGTAGAGCTATCATTGGGGTTTTCGACAACAGCGTCTGCGTTGCTAATCTTCATGAGACGCGTTTTATACAAGAGTCGAGCGTCGACTGACCCGGAAGGAGTTATTGCAACCTCAATCGTAGTGTTCTCCATTACCTCCTTGAGATACTTGATGTTCCAGAGCATGGCGGGCCAGTGCGAGGCCCCTCGGCGTACGACAAAGGGAATGTTCTTGGCAACATACCTCATGAATGCCAACGGGCTCGGAACTTCTGTCAGTTCATCAACGGAGCTTGTATTCAGCTCATGATAGGATGTTAGCAGTGCCTCAATGGCGATAGCCGTTGAAGCCAGCCCAGGTTCGTCCATGTTGCTAACATCTGGAGATGCCTCGTTCTGTGCTCAGCGGTGACCCATCGGACAAGTCAGGTTACATATCATCAAGTAGCATTTGGTTTGATCCATGCGAGATGGACTCGAATCAGACTGCCAAGCGTTCGGCAAGCGCTGCCAAGCCGGTTGCTCTCGTGACACGTCTTGATTGATCTACTTTATTCTAAAATATACAACGCGAACGACGGGACGAATCGACAAGCACATGGGATGAAGGACGAGCCGTCGTGACAGCCAGCGAGGTGGAGGCAAAATGACCGACGAACGTAGCATGACCGATGGTGACCACGTCTTGGCTGACTCCAGGACTCCTCTGTTGAAATCGCTTCCTCTACAGCGTGCTTCTTCAGCGCGCTCAAAAATCTCGGGCCTACTTTCAGACTGGTGGCTGTGGGAGATTATAAGTGCTGCAACATGTATCCTGGCGCTTGCGGTCATCGTTGTGATTCTGCTCCTTTATGACTCTTCTGCTCTTCCGGACTGGCCCTTTGTCTTTACAGTCCGGCGTCACCTTCCCATCATAGCACCGTATTCTCACTAAGTGATTCCAGATAAACTCCTCAATCTCTTTCTTCGCAACCATTGCTAAACTCTCCGTGTCGTCCGCGGTCGGGGCCGCCATCAGTCAATCCAAATGGCTCTGGTATCGTCAGGCTAAGCCCCGTCGTCTCCAGGATCTTCAGATGTTCGATGACGCGAGCAGAGGTCCTTGGGGTGCAGTACAGCTTCTGATCAGTCTACGAGCCAGGTAGGGGAGTCATTCGGAGTCGTTGCAGCTATTCGGTGCTTATTCCCACTTTAGACATCTGGCATTTCTGGGTTCGATGACTGCTATCATGGTTCTACTGTTCGACCCGTTCCTGCAACAGGTAGTGGTGTATCCTAGTCGTCCAATTCCAGCCAGGGAAACCGCCATTGTTGTTCGCGCTGAGCGATATGGTGCACGCAGTTACGAGGGTTTGCCACTTCCGTCAGTTGTGGACCTTTCCATGAAGGCTGCTATCTACAATGGAGTCTTTGCTATTGGGAACGATGCTGAGCGCGGCATTGATCATACTTGCTCCACAGGAAATTGCACATGGCCAAACTTCTCAAGTCTGGCTGTCTGTAACAAGTGCGAGAACATTACCTCGCTTGTGGAGAAAGATTGTAATAACACTGGCTGCCATATGCTGTCTTTGCCTAACGGCCCAACCCTCTCGGGTTTGGGCGGCCAAATCAATTCAAGTGTGACCAACATCTCGACGAGTCTCAATGAAATCCAGGCGTCCGTATTCAAATTCTCGACTCTGGTTTCGAAGAGGGTCAATGTCCCGAAAGAGGCTTTCGCGATCGAGTGTGCCCTGTGGTACTGTGTCCAGACTTACGCTACGTCGGTCAGAGACTCTGTGATCAGTCAGAACGTTCTTTCATCGTGGCGTAACGACTCGGCGACGCTTGCACAACGATCGGATTTAATCTACAATGTCTCCGCTTCCGGACTGAACAACGGAACGAACAACTCGAGTTTTCGAGTAGCCTTTCTAGCAGCAGAAGCCTTGAACAGCTTCATGTCCGAGACGTTCACAGGCAGCGGAGGCCTCAATCATTCGGGGGCTGCTTTTTCATCCGATGTTCAGCAAGCCCTTTATAACACGCAGAATATCTCTGCACGGATTGATAATCTGGCAGTCGCCATAACCAATAATATTCGCCTACAGAACGACAGCATGACAGGCCCAGCGCGTGGTACTACGTGGAAGGCCGAGACCTACGTGCATGTCCGATGGGCATGGTTCTCCTATCCTGTCGCAGTTGCCGTGTTGGCGGTCATCTTCCTCACGGGCTCCATCATCGAAACGGCCTACCGAGATATATTAGTATGGAAAGCGAGCAACCTTGCACTGCTTTTCCATGGGCAGGACTTGGATCTAACAAACCCTCCCGTGGTCAAAGTCAATAAGTTAAGCCGGATGACCGAGATTGCCAAAGACATCAAGATTGAGCTGACGCAGACGCTCGAAAAGGACTGGAAGTTAGTACAGAGGTGACTGTTCGATGGTTTTGACATAGTCACATGATTAAGACCGTGCTGTCACTCTCATATCTGTACGTGTACTTTATTCGTGACTGGTGCAGCCAAGGCCGGGTCTGATCGCCAATACGCAGCTTTCTGCAGTGGACTATATCTATCTGCATCGGCTGACACAATCCGCTCTTTTGACCGTACTCCAGAGTACCTTGGGATTCGATGGCGATAGAATATCCGTTATTAACTGCCAGCTTCTAGTTGGCAATCACCTCAGCAGTAAAAAAGCAAATTCGAAGCAGCTAGGCGCCGTCTTGCAAGGCTCGATCCTCGCGCTCTGCTCTTCTTAATGTAAGTTCCTATGCCCAGCGATCGATATCGGTGACTAGCAGCATGGTGCGTCCGTGCGCATGTACTTTACTTGAGCTATAAGCTTGGCAACGTTGGGCAAAGACCCACTAACTTGATTCGCGCTGAACGCATGGCGCCGCAGGTCTTATTGGCTTCGGATCGATATGCCGAGGCTTCTTTCGTACCCATCCAATGATCATGATGACATCTACTTACGCAGTGTAATTCCCATCGCTCGCACATTGCATTCTACTTTCCCATCATTCACAGCATGGCCGTACGCAGCCATATATCCTTATTGTGCCCCCTCTCGAACCAGCGTTAGTCCCAATGACTTTGCATCACTCTTGTCGCCTGTCACCTTATGCTGGGTAACGAACCTCAACCTTTGGTTTGTAACGAGGCACTTATCCCAATGGCTGATGTCTTTATGGAGCTGTTAAAGCAGCACTCGTACAATCTCGATTGTCTACCCGCCGCGAGCTCACTATCACAACTTATATGACAGACGCCATATACCACATCACTTTTCACTCCCACTGCAAGCCGCATCTTCGGAATGGTTGTCCCCTAACCATGTCGTGCAGACGACTGGCGTTCCTTCGCCGGTTTAAGGTGGTTGACGTTGGCACACATGGAACGGATTCGACAGAGATAAAATGTCCGTGGATCATAATGATGGGAGGGGACCGTGTCAACGCCTGAACGTGCTCTTATCCTCACTAATCAGATGCATCCATATACCCTCGAAGGGGTGGCCAAAAGATCCAATCAGGGGCCAGCAGGCACAGGCGCTGTTCTACCACTTCCTGTATCGAGAAGAGTGTTGTCCTTGTAAGTTGCGAAGGGAAGACGGGGGTTGAAAAACCAGGGATTCACAAGCTTATCCCTCACCTTCGAACCGACTGCTACCGAGCGGATTCCGTTGGTTTGATGTTTACTCTGCCCACCAACTCCGGCATTGCAGCGACGAACTTCTCGTCCACGAACCAGTTGTCTGGATTAGTCACATGGACTTCGAACTTGGCAGTGAGCCTCTTACGGCCCGTGGAGTGATTCACCTCAACGCACTGAGCCTTTGGGTAAGGCCAAGTGCAGCCAATAAAGTATCCGAGCGAGTGTGTCCAACTGCGCGGCGGTGCCTGGATTAGGGCATCTCTGACCGCAGGCCTACACAAACAATCAGTATCACGAAATGGTCTTTGACCAATGGTCTTACAATGGGATCGTGCTTATTGCTGCCATATGCGGATACAGCATCTGTGTTTGCGTAGGCCGTATCATTACTGGCATTCTCGCATAATTCTCTACGGATGGCTGAATCAGCCACTAACGCGGCTGATTAGTATGAGTACTTCTTTGCCGGCGAGGCTACTTACGCGCATCAGGTATGTCTGTAACAGGACATGGGCCAAACGGACGAAAACATCCACGTCCACCGAGCCTTTGTTGATCTCGCTCGCCCACTCGCTCACGATTGGAAATTCAGATGTATTGCGGGCTTGAAAAAAAGCCTGCACGTTGATGTACTCCGGAGCTAGGATTGCCGCAACTGAATTACCCTGCGCGATCCGCTGTCGCGCTGCGCTCAAGTAGTCCGATATAACTCTGTTGACTGGAGCGTCGTCAGCTTGCCAGATCGGTTGTATCAGGTGAGGTGTCTGCGAATGCGCAATTTGTTGGCTAGCAAGGATATCCAAGGATGGTTTATGCAAATCATGACTGCCGAAGAATTCTATACAAGTATCTGTACGTGGACCGCTGTCACTTGACGTGAATCCTATCACCCTTTCTATGTCGGCAAGAGTAACAGGTCCTCCCGAGAGGTTGGACTCGAAATGCTGCGGATCATCGGTCTCCCCTCCATCTGCATCTCGGTAAAAGGATTGTCCATCGGGCTCTGGTTGAGGTAATGCGATTGTTTGATCGAGGCGCTGGCTGTTCGGGCTGTCTATATCTTCGCACTAATATCACTGTGTCAGTCTATAGTCACGGGGATTCTTCTAACTTGCACGAAAAGTGTTGTCGATATGTGTCATGGCTCATTCTCATGGAGGACACAACATGTGCTCCTCTCGAAAGCCGAGGAGGTCGAATCTCGACGAGTGCTTGCATTGGCGCTGCAAGACATAACGTTGCTGTGGAGTCGGTATACGGAGATATCAAACACCAATGTCTTTGGCGCCGAAGGAATGAGGAAATGGACTTACCTTGATGTCAGGCTCTGGCGTCTTGATCGAGCGCACTGATGAGTTGTCCTTAGTCTTGAATTTCGGGTCTGAGCCATACACCCCACTCCGGGAACAATATTTTTGATGGCCTTTTGGTGTTTTATACCTGATACGCACATAAGCCTCTACCAAGCATCGTGGTCACTCCTCAACATACACCGAACCTGGAATCCTTCCCATAGGCGAATCATACTTGTACGAAGATGATCCCGAAATCTCTGTGCGCAGGGATTGGGTACCAACAACACTTGGCGTCGGTGGCGGTGTGTACATCTTTCGTTGGTCGGTGATGGGTGACTTGCAGGGTCCGTTCGTGGCGAGATTGACGGCGTCGCTAATATTCTCACTCGAACGTACGCGTTGCAAAAGCACTGCGGCTTCGTGTTTGTCGCATGATTGCAGACAAGTAAGTAATTGCTCTAAGCCATTGCATTTCTCTGTCAACGCTGTGTTCTTTCTCCTCAAATGATCGACCCGCCTCAAGTCGCCATCCGTCTCGTACATGCATTTGACGCTCTTCCGCAAGCAAGTTGAGCATGATGGTTTTTGCCCGTCGCACTGCAAGCATTTTGGAGTAGTCAGTAGGCTAACATGGAGTCTGATGGAGTATGATATCCAAGGAACGATAGACTAACCTTGCATTTACGCATCTGGCAGAATGAGCAAGCCACGGAAACCTGTTGCCTCTTCTGCTTGACCAGGCTTCGTTTTGGGTCGGAGCCTTCTCCGCAAGCGGGGGTTTGATAAGCCGACATTGGCACTGCAAGCCTCCATGCGATCCAAGCATGCGTCGCGATCAGTGGACAACCGCAAGACTGGATTCGGCGACTACGTTGCAACGATCAATCGTCTGTCGTGAAAAGATCAGAATCTGATGTTCTGCGGGACAGGCGTTTCTGACTGGATGCCGATGTGGTTGAGATCCAGGCAGTGATGTAACCTTTTTGTGGCGCATTCCAGGGTCCAGATGGGATACTTGGCATTCTAGAAACAGACCCTTTGCCCCACTTGCTATCCATCTATTTTGAACAGGCCGCACAAGTCTGACCTCTACCATGGGCCCCCGCTAGTGATGCTATATTACGGTAAAATGCGCGGCCTTACCGTAATACGGTAAGATGGGAGGTTTTGCCTCGTAATACGTAAAACGCGCTAGGACCAATCTAGAAGCCCTAGTTCTATTACGCTAGCCAATTTAGGCTAGCGTAAACGCGCTAATCGCGTCAAGCTCGCGAATATACTTATTTGCTCTTTGCAGTTTGCATTTACTACTATCTTTTTTTCGACATTTATTATTTACATTTCGATATTTACTATCTTCTTTGCAACATCTATATTAACAACACTATGTCTTCTTCAAATCTAGTACTATAGAGATTGTTTTCTAAGACTTCTAGTCTATTATATCAAATAACAAACTAGATAGAATGCAATTATTGTCCAAATTACTAGATCTATATTAATATTATTAAAATAAGATAGTATTTGCACAAATGCAAAGACTTTCTAAAGAATTTCGCAAATAAGTAGAATAGCATTGTTAACAATATTAGAAAGAAGAAGCTTCGACAAAATTAAAGTCTTATATTTTTGTCGCTTTAATTTAAAAGATAGTTTGCAAACTAATATTTCTAATTTGAAGCAATCTATGCTTAGTATATCGCAATTTAACTCTATAGATTAAAAGAAGATCGATAAACTTACTACAATAACTATATATTGTATAAGTATAGACTAATTGCCAAGTCAAGATTCGATATCAATCTCTTAACTCGACTCGAATACTCGATATCAATTTTTTGACCTAACTCGATATCGAGTTCGAGTCGAGATTCGATTCGATACATCGACTCGAATCGTTAAGTAATCGAAAATGTCGTCATAATGTCAAGAATTTCTATTTTTGAATCTATCACATCATAAGTTTTCCAAGACTTATACGCAACGAATCAAATGATGTTTATGTTTATTATGTTCTCGCTATTTGCATTATCTTATTGCATTATCATGCACTTTTTTAAGTAAATGTGTTTACTAAAATGCTATGAGAACATGCACTTTTCCAAGCAAATGTATTCACTAAAATGTTGTTTAAATAAGCGCATTTTTGTTTTTAAGATAATCGTTATATGTGTATCAAAGAATTCAAATGCATTACTTGATTGCATTACTATAGAATATTTCGAGTAAAAAATTATAAAATTTAATACACATTTCATGTCTACAAAATCTATCACTAAATAATTTCTTGTTTTGGCAAGTCAAGTCGATACTTCGACTTGAATACTCAATATTAACATCGTAACTTAACTCGAATACTCGATATCAATCTTCTAACTTAACTCGAATATTCGAGTCAAACTTTTTGACTTGAATCGAGTTTTGGCGAATCGAGATCTTGATTCGAACTCGATGACTTGAATCGACGCGATTAGTCTATATAAGTAGCAAGCTCAATTTACTAGATTATTATCGATAATAGCAATTTCTACAAAAGCTCAATCTTGTCTATTTGTAAGAATGTAAGAATCTAAATTGCATTAATATTATATACAATAAATATATATATTACTAGCGCAATACGTCTAAGAAAGAAATGTTTGCAAAAGACTTTTGGAAACAGAAATTCTCTTTATACTAGAAATTCTATAATAGTTTATCTATTACGAATTGCCATGGCGCATAAGGTCTACCCAACACTCCTGCCTAATTAGATCTAGCGTCGACATTAGGATCGTTGTATCGACCAGTTTGCTTATATATTTGCCTTCGATAGCCAAATAGATAGATAGACAATTACTTTATCTACTATATTATCCATTTAATCTAGTAATTTCTAACAACTAATAGCTTTAACCAAGCTAACAATGTCTATCTTCTATCGATAGATCTGCTGCAATAGGTAGCATTAACGACAAAGATATTGCTTTATTGTCTTCTAATTATTGTGTTAATATTAATTTCTATAGAATATTTAGCTTTCGCGAAGCATCTAGTTATTGTCGACGATAAAGACAATTAGCTTTTAAAGCATCTAGTTATTGTCAACAATAAAGACTTTTAACATTAATTGCATCTAGCTACAACGTAACATTATATTCTATAATACTCTCGAACACCGCAAAATTATCTTTGATCTTTATCTTATTAAACAATAATCTTTTTAACATTTATTATTGCAAGAACTTGTTAAGATAGACTTTATCTATCGATCAATAAGCTTTATAGACAATACATATTGTTTTAGTTGCAAAATCAATATTAATAATTGAAAGAGCGACAACTTATACAAAGCATATCTACGACTATTATCTAATTGCCTATAACTTAAAGAGTGTTATAAAGAGCTTTTGACAATTAGAAAGTATACGTGCAAACAATGTCTTGCCAAATATGCCAGCAATATCAAGCTATATATATATAATTTAAGAGCATTACACAAAGAAGATCTTTCTTATTGCTTTCGCAAGCACTAATTCTAAATAAAGTCTATTCGTTATTATTAGCATCAATACGCCTCCTATCTTGTTGTTTGTTCCTAAGATATTCTTGTTCGCTATTGCAAACATCGACACGTCTTCTATATTGTCTACAAAATGACCTTCTATCCTATTCGCTATTACTAGTATCGAAACAACCTCTACAAATCGATCTCTATTATTGTCTCCTAGTTCTACATTAAAGGCATCTCTTACACGTCTACCTGTAACACTATCTTCTATATTGTCTTCTACATTATCGTTTACATCTTTACCTGCATAGGCAAAGACAATCAAATTACATCTTACGATAGACGATCTTTATTGCATGTTCGTCCCTAAAAAGTAGCTTTATTAAAAGAGCATTATCGCCTACTTCAAACCAATAAAAATTGATCAAAGAAAACGCATTAATGCTATCAAAATCAACGCGTCTTCCTATCTCTTCCTAGCTATCTTACAAACGCGACAAATAACAATGCGTCAAATAAACAATTATTGGATGCTCTACTTCGCGAGGCCGAATGTCAAAAAGATATATTTTAAGTTTATCTCTAAAAACGCAAAAACAATCTCGAAGACGTCTAAATAACATTGTTATGCTGCTTCTTCTACATCGATCTTTATAGACTATCGTTATTACTTATATTGCATAAAAATTATAATATCTTGTCGTCGTTGCTTTAATTAGTTATAACAATAATTCTTTATTCTTCTTGTTGTTGTCGTTGCAAACGTTTTCGAAAGAGATAAGCATACAAGTTATATACATTTCTTTTGTTTGACATGCATAGCAAAAACGCTCCAGTATTACAAACACTATATACTTAGGTTTATTGCATATTTTGTATGCAAAGTTAGGTTTTACTGTTGCTATCTAATAGCATAACTACAAGAACGCGATCTTTTTTCGAAAAAGATAGGCAATTGTTACGAATTGTTATGGCGCATAAGATCTGCCCAACACTCCTGTCTAATTGGGTCTAGCGCTGGCACCAGGATTGCTATGTCGACCAATTTGCTTATATATCTGCCTTCGATAGCCAAATAGATAGATAGACAATTATTTTACTTACTATATTATGCATTTGATCCAATAATTCTTAATATTATCTATCAAAAGAAAAGAAAGATATTGTCTTAATAACATAACTATATTAAGCAATCAACTATATATTTATTGCGAAAAACTTCTACAAATAATCTCTATTTCTATTTTAATAGTATAGTCTTTTCTAATCGAAGTCGACAAATATTCGAATTTTAAAAAACAAGTATTTTAACAATATTTGCGAAAGATTTCTACGAAACAACTAACTTTTTCTTCGATAACAATCAAGAAGATCTAACAATTGCGAAAGATTTTTGTAGAACAAATATTTTCTAGTTTGATAATAACTTTGAAGATATAATAGTTGCGAAAGACTTGCGCAAAACAATTGTCTTTTGTTCTAATAACAATTTTGAAAATATAATAATCGCAAACTTGCGTTCTAGAAATATATAGAAGAATACTTTAATAGAGAATTTCGATACTACAATAGAGAAATTCGATATTGTAATAGTAGAAGACTTTTGCAAACAATTAAACAAAAAATACTTTTAATTAAGTTATTTTTGTAGTTATAGACTAAGTTTATAGTCTTTTCTATTTTAGAAATATTTCGTTATTTATTGAACTTAACATCGTAATCTTTCTATCTAATAAGATATTTTATATTGCGATATTTATTTTTGCGATAGTTAATAATGCAATCGACTTCGAATAATTTTATTTTATTAGTATCTTCTTTTACAAATATAGAATCGAAATAATTTGAACAAGAATACTCAAAAAAATCGACGTTTAATAGCAACAACAACTCTAGCTATGCAATAGTAAAGACAAAATAGATTTTTTAGTACAATAAAATTTTTAAACAATAAGCAAGATAACTAATCTTTTTTGTTATCTAAAACAAATTAATATATTGTTAATTTAGTTTTTTGCTCTTTGTCGATAGAATTTTGTATCTTTTGTTTAAACAAAGTATTGTTTACTTGTCTATTTTTATAAAACTTAACTAATATTTGCAATTGTAGTAATATTTGAATTGCATCTATGTAAAGAAAATTGTATCAATAATATCTAAACAAAGATACGTTTTAGGAAAGATTTTCGACTTTAAAATTAAGTTAATAGCAGAATTTGCAAAATATTTCAACAAATCTATTGCGAGCAAAGACAAGAAACTATATACAATTTTATTAGAAATTTTGTTTGTTGTACTTAAAGTAAAGTTATGAAGAGTTTGTTGTATAAAATCTAGAATTTTCGATTAGTTTACGACGTTATCTATAATATTTATGTAGTATAAGAATGTAGAAATAGAATTCTAAATAGTAGACAACTATAACAATAGAGACTTATTGCGATGCATACATAGATTGTACTATACAATCTAATAGTATATTGAGTAGCTAAGATTCTAAGATCTAAGTAAAAGAGATTGCATATATATTGCAAATAGATTGCTAATATTAATAGCAAACATTCTCAAATTTATACTCTAATATTATCTAGTTACTCGACTATATATTATCTTCTCTCTTTTAGTAATTGTCTTATATTTATTTAATAAAGAAACTTTTATTTCTACTTTTGCAAAAGTTGCAATAAAAAATAAACAAAGAGTTTCTATCTTCTCTAGATTGCTATACTAGACTTCTTGTTTTTTTTGTTATTTTAATCGATTTTGTAAAAAATATAATAAATTAGTTTGCATAGAATTCTTTGAAGAGTCGAAAAAATTAATAAGTCGAAATTAAGTATTTGACGAAGCTAGCTATTATAAATCTTGTTTACTTTCTAAAAATAATAACAATAGTAGCAAAATCTCTTAATATAATCTTGAAAAATCTATTTAAGATATTAATAACAACAATAGAATAAATTGTCGCTATTGTATCTATATTAAACTTTTCGAAACAAAAGAGAATTATTAATTGTATAATTTCGAAAGTTATCTTTAGTTCTAAGATATTCGATCTAGTTTATTAATTTAACTCTAATTTATAGAGTTTCTTTTTAATTTCAAATCGAGATAACAAAACTTTCTTATTTTTAGTAAAGCAAACAATCAAAGACTCGAATTCAATTATTTCTATATAAATAGATAAATAAGAGTCTAAATTGTTTCTAGTATTAAACTGATATATTTTCGATATTTTAAAACTTCTAGACTTTATAAACTTTATTTACAAATTTATTTTAAACATTTTACTCTCTATCATCTAAATCTTTTTTGATATTAATTTTACGTAATATGTTGCTCGTTCTCGAGTTTTTTCTACCAGATAATCAAATTTCTTTGTATTGTCAAACAATATTTTTAATTTCTTTATTACTTTTGCTAAGTTCTAGAATGCACATTCTACAATTGTATCTTTAAGATCAAATATATATATTTGCATTTAGTAAATCCTAACTTTAGTCCTAGATATATATAGATTTGTTATAACAAAAGTTGCAGTTTTGTGTTATTAATATTTAAACTTTGTGCAAGATTAAGATTGAATCTAACAAATCTTGCACTACTTGCAAGAATCTAGAGATTCAAATCAAGCTTTGCGAAAGACAATCTTAGTATTTCTTAATATTGCGCTCGTAAATGTGTTTGTTTTGTATAGCAATTATAGTTTGCCTGCGTAAGATGCTTATATATTCTCTTGATTTATTAAATTTGTCTCAAAAGTAAAGTTTGCTCGAATTAACAAAATTTAACGTTTAAATTAAAAATCGTAATAATTTGACGCAAATATGCAACTAGCAAGCAACTGCAAACGTTTGTGCATATTGCAAATATTAAAATTTTATACGTCAAGACGTAGTTTAATTCGATTAAGATTTTGCAACTTTGTCAAATATAGAGAAAACAAAACAAGCTTCTCAAGCAAATTTTGTTTTAACAATACTAATTTGAGTATGTAGAATAGATAGATCTGTAAGATTTATAGAATCTTATAAATATCTTAATTTCTATTAGCTCGATCTGTTACCCAAAACGCGAATATAAGAGAACTCGATAGCTACTTTGAAACAATATAATATATCAATAAAAAATAGATATAACAAAATTAATTCTCAATAAGTTGCAACTATATTGCTTCGAATATTTATACAAGAATTCTTAAAAGTTTCTTTATTTTTTAGCAAAGTTATATAGATAAAAAATACTTTTGTTTTTGCATTAATTCTAGTTCTTAACTTGCAATAAAGAATTTAAGATTGTACAATTTGCATATCTTTTAACTAACAAAATATATTTGTTTAACGCAAAATCTATTCGATTAAATTCTTTCTTGTTATCTTAGTATTTAATATTCTCTTTGTTAATTATTCTCTCTTTATTGCTCTTTGCAATTACACTTCGATCTATATATAAAACTTTATCGACAATTCGAGATAATTCTCTAGAAGTCCTATTAGCAACCTAGGACTCCCGGGATCGTTGTGCCAATGTCTTAGTCCTAGGGCTCTATTAGCAAGTTCGATTGATCTTGAGTCAATAGAGCCAAAATTTGAGAAATAGATTAAGATACATATTACTCGTGCAATGTCAAGAGCACTATTTGCACGTTGTTAAGATTCGCGAACGCAATTTACGAACGTAATTATTGCGCAATCAATTACGCGCAATCAATTACGCAAATGTAGAAGATACTTATATTTGCACGTTACTCTCGCGTAGAAATCTTACGAATTGTTCGAATCTATTACTTAAGTTATTATGATATAAGCGAGTAACAATTAAAGACGTAATCAAAGCGTCGCGAGAGTTTGTACGCATCTCGAACATCAAAATTATATTTTTTGTTAAGTCTTTTCTAACCTTCCAAATGCAAGCTTCTGGTTGCCCCCCAAGCGCCCTCAGGGCTGGCCTCGAACCACTTGAGTTATCTTAGCATCTTGAAATTGGGGGACCAATTACCCGAAATGTCAATGTTGTCTATTAAATATTTTTTACAAAACAAATTATTTTGTGCAATAAAAAAAAACAATTAACTATAATTGTTAAAACTTCTAATAGACGTTCTAGTTTATATTAAGATCGAAATAATGTTTCGACATTTAATTTCTATATTTTTCAAAAATTATCGAATATAATATTGTTAACAACTTATACTTATAATTGTTTGTAGAAATACGTACGCTATATAAGAATTTTAATCTATTTGTATTATTACTTGCAATATAGTAAATAAGCAATTAAGAAGTTATTTTCTTATTAATTAATATTTTTTTGTTAGTAATATAATATTATTTGTAGTTTGCTCTAGAGTTGTAATTATATTTAGTATTTTAAACTTTTTGTTAAATAATTAAATTAGTTCTTAAAGATAATTATTGTTACAAGATTTGTATCTAATGCTCTAGCTAAATAACAAGAGAATATTTAACGTTTGTTAATAGCGTTTGCTTCTAAACAATTAAGTATAACTTAATTGTTAACTTAGTTCTTAGAAATATATCTTTACAATTATTATAGATGTTTGCTTTGTTTACTTGCGTGTCTTTTTATCTTGTCTAATTGTTTTGCCTAGTTACTTTGTTTGTCTAATTGCTATTCTTTGTCTAACAAATAATAGCTTCAATATATAATTTAAGTTAATTGTTCGTCTAATTTAGATAAATAATATTAATTGTCAATTCTTCTATTGAGTCTCGCATTTATTACTAGATACTAAGTTGTTATATTATAGTTAATATTTGTTTGCGTTTTGCAATTATTAGATATTAAATTATTGTATCAAAGTTAATATTTGTTTGTCTTTAGTAGTTATTAGATATTAAGTTATTGTATTAGAGTTAATATTTGTCTATCTTTTGCAATTATTAGATATTGAGTTATTGTATTAAAATTAGCACTTGTTTGTCTTTCGTAGATATTTGTCTAATTGTGTTAAGATATCTTTCTTAATTAAATTGACTAATCTTGTTCTTTTTGCTCTTACTTATCAAATTCTGCAGTTTTGTATTATTGAATATTAGTATATCTCTTGCATTAGTAAGTTAGCTAGACTAAGAATCGAGAAGCTTTTCAAACTTTTGTCTCGTTTGTCTTTACTTAAATTAATAGATAGAACTTGTTATTCTACTTAGTCTACTTAATCTAGTAAAGATGAACAAATTTAATTAGCTAAATAGACAATTAATATAACTTTACTTAAACAAGCAATTAATAAATTCGAAAAAACATAATAAGTAACTTTACTTAACACAATTAACAATAAAGTTTTAACAAAAAAGTAGTATAATTGTTGGATCGAATGGAACACTTTTTTCTCAACCCAATCTATTCTCTTGGGCCTCGTAGAATTGGGTCAAGATCAAGGCGTAAACTCGATTCTAGAATTGAATTTTGTTAAGTCAATGTTAAGAATTCGAGCTAACTTCGTCGTGTTAGCATTCGCTTATCTTATCTTATTTTATCTATGCGCTAATTCAATTGAGCTAACGCAGGATTCACGCTAATTGCATATAATTAGCGCGTTACGTAACATTACGTACTTGAGCGAATTGAGTTGAATGTTCGACGCGTCTTATGCGTTTGATCTACTCGATTAGACTAGAACTTTTGCTCGACCCTAGAATCAAGATTGAACAAGTCAACTCGATCGAGTTAAAACTCGATCCAACAATTACGCTAAAAAAAACTATTATTTATTACAATTTACAACAAGTCTTTAACAAAGATATTATTGTCTATTATTTTTAATTATTAGATTTCGAAGATATTACAATTTGCTATAATTAATATTAGTATTTCAAAGATATTATTGTTTTCTATATTAGACAACATTATTTCGAAGACATTATTAAAGTTGTTAGCAAAGCAATTATCTAAATATTGAAACAAAACAACTTAAACAAAAGAATCAAAATATCTATCTTAATAATATTCTAGATTTAGAATCTTTGAGTTCGATTGTTGTCTTAGAGTATCTCGACAAAGTTCTTGTTATAATAGATTTGCGTCTTTAAGTATTTCGAGTTTTGTTTTTTCGATTGCATTTTCTATCTTATTTGCATTCTTGATTAAATAATTAATAACTAATTCTTTCGACAAATTAAGAAACAACAAAATTAACAAATTAGACAACAATAAATTGCGCAAGAATATATTAGCGAACGTTAATAGTTTATATTGTTAAGAGTAAGCTTTCTCTCTTAAGAAAGATAGTATAAATTGTTGTTATTAATCTAAAATTAATTAGACGAGTTTCGAAATAAACAATAGATTTAAAATAATAGATTTATGCTCTAATTATTCTTTGCAAAGTAATTAATAATAGTTTAATTAATTTAATCTTGTTGCGCAATTGTACAATTTACAAAATTTTAACTTATTTAATGTTAAGCAATATACTTAGTACAATTAGCAACAAATATCGAATCTAATATCTTATAATTAAATGTTTAGTCTACTTACTTTTCGCTAATTTAATCAAGTATAGCTACGCTTAATAATATAGACTTGCAACAATAGCAAAAGTTTGTTCGACAATCTTTTAACGCTTAAGTTAATTTAGTAGCTTTTAAATAAATTTTGGTTTTGCAATTTAATTTTGCAATTTTTAAGTAAACTTTAATCTTGCAACTTAACTTTGCAATTTTTAAACAAACTTTATATTTTGCAATCTTCGATCTAGATTAGTTGCAAACAATATTGTATAAAAAAGATTAACGCTCTTTTATAAAGCAAATATAATATTTGTCTCGAGATAAATTAACTAATTTTTATCGCATTTCTAGATACTTTAATAAATTTTTATAGAAAGATATAGATATATTTTCTAGTCGATTTAAGATATTTGAATTAGACTTCTTTTATTTAGACACTTTAGATAACTATAAGTTAGATAATATTATTTTTGTCTATAAGAAAATAATATATAGAGAAGTTTTTATCTTTGTCGAACGTATAAATAATTATATATATATTGTTGACAAAGTTGCTATTTAAGACAATCTCTCTCTTTATCTTTGTAACTTTGCTATAACGTAATATTTTAAAAAGATAAACAACTTTAAATATTAGATATTTTAAAGTTTTTCTCTTTCAAACTTTATTAATAAATTGTAGAATTACTTTAAAACAAGAATTAGCAAAATGTTTAACAAGTTAATATCAAAGATCTTTATTATTAAAGATGCTAAAAACAAACAAGAGATTAAAAAATATTTGCAAAATATTATTCTTTATATATAGTTAACAGATATCGAAGAAATTTAAAGACAATTAACTTAAATATAGAATTAGCTCGAAATAAAATTGCGTTCTATTGTTAGCATACTTATTGCTTATATATTATTTTAGAACTTTATTAAGAAATTTAATGCAAAACGCGAGATATAAAAGACAATGCTTGCTTATTGCTTTAATTAGCAAAATTTACATCGATTAAATAGATAATTAGAGGAACAAACTATTTGTTAGTCTATATTATATATGTCTTGTCTAACAATGTCTTGCTCAATCTATTTCTCCTGTATATTCTTCTATTAGTAGTTCGACTATATATATCTCTCTTGACAACAATTTGTAGATAACAAATATTCTAGACAATCTATATAGAATTTGCAAGATTTTAACAAGTAGTTTCGTCAATTAATATAACAAGCGTTAATATAATTTTAGATACTAAAGTTTCTTGCAAGACTTGCAATTATAGTAACAACAAATTCTTTTGCAAATAATTAGAGCAAAAACTCTTACTATTAAAATTAGAAAACAAGAGATAAACAAAACAATATATAGCAAGATTAAGACTACTATTAAGATAAATATTGCAAAAATTATTGCAAAAATTATTAAAGCAACTATAAGCAAATAGCAATCTATTAAGTTTTTGTTCTAACAATATACTATATAGATTTTGCAAAATATATAGAGTTTATCTATTACTTTATGTTCTTCGAAGATTTTACAAATTATTATAGCAATTCTTGTGCAAATACAATAGCATATTATATTGCTAACAATTAGTCGAAAGAGATATACTATATCGAGAACAAAGTATTAGCAATTATTTATATAATTAACTTGTTACAAAAAGCAACTTATTAGACAAATACAATATATATTAAGTTAATATTAGTTTTCTTTTTAATTCTTTAAATTTGAAAGTTGTATCTTAATTTTTCTATTAAGAAATAAGCTTTTTTAGCATATTAAAAATAAATATAACAAAATTTATTGTCGAAAATTTATTAAGATATTCTATGTTAATTTTGTTTCTATTAAGATAGATTTTACAAACTTAGAGTTAATTAAGTTAGACGCTTTATTATTGTTAGTGTAATCGTTGAGTCAAGTCGAACACTTTTTTCTCAACCCAACTTACCCTCTTGGGCCTCGTAGGGTTGGGTCAAGGTCAAGGCGCGAACCGAATTCTAGGATTGAGTTTCGTCAAGTCAATGCCAAGAACTTGAGCTAACTTTGTCACGTTAGCATTCGCTTATCTTATCTTATCTTATCTATGCGCTAACTAAATTGGGCTATCGCAAAATTCACGCTAATCGCATATAATTAGCGCGTCACGTAACGCCACGTGATCGAATAAGTCGAATTGAATACTCGACGTACATTCTTCGCTCGCCCCACTTTGTTGAGCTAGGAAATTTACCTAATTTTAGGGTCAAAGTTGGGCGAGTCAACTCAATCGAGTTGAAATTCAACTCGACGATCACACTAATTATATAGCAATAGAATATATTAATTTCTATAAAATTTGTTATTAAACTTAACAACAATATGTATATATTAGAAAAGAGTTTTGTTAACTTTTTAAGATTTTAAGTTATTGTTTCTACAAAAATAGTTTAACAATAAATAGTAAAAATAATAATAAATAGATCAAAAAACTATTTGCAATAGCAAATTCGAAAGATAATAATCGAAATTTTAATTTTTTTTTTGTATTTGCTTGTCTTTGCAAAACTAATAAGAATAATTTTTTTAATACTTTTTTAAATATTGTATTGTTTTCTTGTTTATTGCTTCTTTGTCTTCTTAAACTCTTGCAATTAAAATTTTTCAATTTACTATTACTTTTAGTTGCTTACCAATTAATTAATAGCAAAAATTTCTTAATTAAAAATTTGTTTCAATTTCAATCAAGAAGATAGTTTAAATAGCGCTTCTACTTTTATCTAGTCAAGTTAATTATTTTATTGCGAAATCTTTTTTAATAATAATATTTCGATTAATACTTCGTTAGTTGTCTTAAATATAGAAACTAGTTGCAATTTCGATAAAATATCTTAATTTTAAAACTTACAATGTTAATTACTATTTCTAATTTTTCGACTTTATTTTTTTTGTTTTTTAAATCTAGCGATATCTTTATTTTTAGATTGTTAATTTTGTATTTCTAAGTTTTAAAGTTTTTAATTTTTAATAATTTGTTAGAATCAATTCATTTTTTACATTTTTTTTCTAGTATTTCTAAATCCTTGTAATTCTAAGATTGTTTTTAAAAATGTATTGATAATTTGTTGTTTTAATATTTGTTATTGTAATTAAAGCCTTGTCTTCAACTTTAATATAAGAAAATAAAAATAGAATTTCAATTATTAGATAATTATAACAATAGAGATTTATTGCAATACATGCATAAACTATACTATATAATCTAATAATATTTTAAAATAGCTAAAATTCTAAGATCTAAGTAGAAAAGATTGTATATATATTGCAAATAGATTACTAATACTAATAGCAAATAGTTCTAAATCTATAGTCTAATATTATCTAACTACTTAATTACAATAGTATTGCAAGACTATTTTTATTATCTAATTTGTATGTTTTAATTAATTATTAGTCTAAGAATAGTATATTGTAGAATAGAGAAATTTGACTTCTAAGTAATAGAATATTACAATTGAAAGATTAGATAAACATTTGCGATTGCAATTACTAACAATAGTTTTTAAGAAATCTTAATTAACAATATTTAGTCCATAAAGAAGTGCTTTTTTTAATTAACAACAAACTATTTTACTTTATCGAAAACTAAAATAATTTGTTTTGTAAATTTGCAAATTACTAATATTAAGATATCGAAGTTAATAAAAGCAAAGAATTAGATTGATTGCGTCGAATCGAATTATTAAGTTCAAGTCGAGTATTCGATTCGAATCTTGGCAATTTGTATTAACTCGATTCAAAAGTCTTAACAATTTGATTTCTAAAATTAAAATTGACAATTCGAATCGATTTCTATACTTAGAATCGAAATTCAACTCGAAAAATCGATTCAAATTGTCAAGACTATTATTTTTAGTAAATTCTACTATTTTTAGTAACAATTAATTAATAATTTAATAGAAATAGTTAATCTATTTAAATTAATTAAATATATATATTAGATTGTTTTCATATTATATATTACTATTGTATATTATCTAGAAAACAATTAAAAAAATCTAAATTCAAACTAAACTTATATTATTTTTAGTATTCTTAACATTCTTGACAATTCGATTCGATTTCTAATATTGAAATCGAAAATCGAGTCGAGTCAAATTAAGTCAATTTCAAAATAATAGAAATCGAATCGAATTTCGAATCGATTTCTAATATTAAAATCGACAAGTTAAATTAATTTCTAAAGTTAAAATTGAAACTCGATTTAAGAGTTAGTTTACAAAGAATTGCAACAAAGTTAATACAAAATTTATCGCAATTGTATAAAAAAAAATAGATAACAAAAAAATAAGTTGAAAAAATCTATAAAAAAAATGTCTAGTCTAACATGTTAAATATTTCGAGTAGTGCTTAAAATAATCTCTAAGATACTTAAAAAGATCTTTAATATACTACAAGAAGAAGATTTTCTTATAGTAGCAAGCATTATTTTTATAACTCTTATTATGAATTATTTTTAGAATATTTTTAACTACAAATTAAAGAATATACAATTAATAAAATTTTTAAATATAAGATTCGATTAAAAATTATTTGAACAAAATATTAAATCGATATTGCTTTTTTAATAAAATAAAAGTTTAGCATTGTTCTCAATATTTAAAATTTTGCTAATTTTTTGTTAATTAAGATTGCTAAAATAGTTATTAATAATCTATTTGCAAAAGACTTTGTCTATATTTACAATAACAACAACAAACAATATTTTTAAGTATTTTGTTAAAATACAATTGCAAAAGACTTACGCAAAGACAAAATACATATCTAGTTTATTTTTCTCTACTTAAATATTGTTCGAAAAGACTTTTGCATTTATATTGATAAAAACAAGTTGTAATAAAGCGTCAAAAATTATATATTGCATATCTAGCTTGTACAATATTTAGATTAGAGTATTATAAATAATTCGATATTCTAACAAGTTGTAGATTAAGTTTATCGATAAAGAATATAATAAAAATATTTGTTTTGCGATATTTAAAGCAATATTGTAATCGATATAGATAATTGTAGATTAAGATAGATTTGCTATTTCTACAAAATAATAGACTTTTTTTAATACTTATACTATGTTAGCAATTTCTTGTTTCGCTAATTAATATTGCAACTCGATCAATATTATTAGTTTGTTTAGAAAAAATTAGACTAATCGCGTCGGGTCGGGTTATCGAGTTCGAGCCAGATTCCTGGCTCGCCAAGACCCGGGTCGGGTTAGGATTTTGATATCGAAAAGTCGATTCGAGTCACGATGTTAATACCAAGTATTCGGGCCAAGTCAAAGGGTAGATATGAAGTACTTAGCGTATAACCTGGCCCAACTCGCCAAGACTCGAAAAATTTAGATTATTTTTAAAAAAGTGCATTAATCAACTTAATCAAGTTGATTAATTTAATTAATTTGTTTATAATATTATATAGTAATGCATTTAGGTAATGTATTTGTACGTTATTTGTGCGTTATTATTTTTAAACTATTTTTAGTAATTCAAATAATGCGAATTTTTTTAAAAATAGAAAATCTTGGCATTTTGACGTCATTTTCG
>JAABUQ010000621.1_pt1 | contig 83007 bp, 79 predicted proteins | sample 5560001 | NCBI WGS metagenome assembly JAABUQ01 (sample SAMN10711888, study PRJNA513371) | rock metagenome | isolation source: Antarctica rocks | place: Antarctica: Victoria Land, Finger Mt nord | collected 2015-12-18 | reverse complement strand
TACCACCCTGCGCCCCTGGCTGGCCGTTCCCTGCACCGGGAAGGCCGCTGTCACCCGTGGCGACAGGGCCACGCCCCGGCGCCTGCGTGCCCGACGCGGGGGCTACCGGTGCGCCTGTCACGCCACCCGTCGTACCGGTTGTCCCTGTGGTGCCCGTCGTACCCGTCGTCGCAGAAGCGGCCGCCGCTGCGGTGGGAGCCGGGCCAAACGCCGAGTTCGGCGTGAATGGGATCCCAATCGGCGCGACGTTATTCGCCGGCCCGAAGGGCAGAACCGTCGGCCCTGCCGGAGCGATGTTGACCGCCGCCGGCAACGCGGGCTGCGTGCCTACGCGGTTCGCGTCCGAGCTGATGATGTTGCCGCGCACTTCACCACCCGGGTAGTTGCCGATACCGGGTGTCATCGTGCCGTTGCTGGTGTGGAAGTTGACGTACGCATTAAATGCCATCTGTGAGGTCAGCGCACTCAATGGCTTGCCCTTCAATGGCCCTTCAAGCTGCGCCGCCGTGGCGCTGCCCGACATCGTGATGTTCTGCAAGCCCGTACTCGGCCCCTGCATCGGGATGAGCGTCAACACGATCGGGCCAGCCACGCCCGGACCACCGAGGTGAATGTGCCCCATCGTGACGTTCTGAATGCCGAAGATCGCCAGCGTATACTCCAGCGCCGACCCGTCTTCCCGCACGCGGAACGATGCGGTGCCCGTGACGTCCGATACCGTCGGCGGCACCTCTTGCTGACCGTTGACGTACGCGAAGAACGATGTCCCCCCGTCACCCGGTGCCGCAGCGGCCGGCCCGTTCAACACGAGCAAACCGAGCACCGCGAACATCACGACCCCCGTTACCAATCCAACCAAACGCCTGCGCATGTCCATTCCCCCTTCTTCCACACGGCCAATGGGGCCTTCCGCCGTAGATGTTAGCATGTTTTGCCCCCGGATGTCAGCCCTTTGCGCGAGAAATGTCGAGGAAAAAGCGGACGGCTGAACATAAGAGCGGTTTTTGGCCCATTTTCGTTGCCATCGCCCTGATTCTGGTATGATGATTCAATGATTGAAAGGGCGCGGCGCGGTGACGCGGCGCGTCACGCGCGGTAGGTTATGCCAAAACGAGCGCTGGGAGGCTGCGGCGTATGAGCAGTGTGGCGGAAACCCCGACCGCCGCCGATGGTCTGACACAGGATGAAGACCCACGGCGGATGTATCGCATCATGACCACCGGGCGGCTACTCGCCGACCGGTTCTGGATTCTCTCGCGGCAGGGCAAGACGCATTTCGTGATTACCAGCCAGGGGCACGAGGCGGCGCAGGTCGGCAGCGCGTCCGCCCTGGTGCGCGGCACGGACTACGTGTATACCTATTACCGGAGCATGTCCGTCGCCCTGACGCTGGGCTTCACCCCGTACGAACTCCTGTTGAGCGTGCTGGGCAAGCGCGACGACCCATACAGCGGCGGGCGGCAATTGCCGAACCACCCCAGTCGCGCCGCGTGGCGCGTGCCCACCGCGTCCTCCTCCGTGGCAACGCAGATTCCCCACGCTGTCGGCAGCGCCTACGCCGCCCGCGTGCTGGGGCAGGAGTACGTCAGCATCGCCTACTTCGGCGAAGGCGCGACTTCTAAGGGCGATTTCCACGAGGGCGTGAGCATCGCCAGCATCCACAAACTGCCGGTAATCTTTTTTTGCGAGAACAACCACTACGCGATCAGCGTACCGGAGCAGTACGAACTGCCCCCCGGTGGCGTCGCCAACCGCGTCGCCGCCGGGTATGCGATGCGCGCCGTGCAGGTGGACGGGCTGGACCCCATCGCTGTATTCCGCGCTACCAAAGAGGCGCGCGAGATCGCCCTCAGTGGCGGTGGCCCGACGCTGATCGAGGCGAACTGCGTGCGCCTCGTCGCCCACTCGTCCGACGACAACGACCGCTACCGCACCGACACGATGCGCGAGGAAGTGCGCGCCGCCGACCCCCTACCCCGGCTGCGTGACCGCATGATCGGCATGGGCCTCTGGACGGAAGACGAAGACACCGCGATGTATGCCGAGATCACGGCGGAAATCCGTGAATCCCTGACGCGCGCCGAGGCGTCACCCGCCGCCGACCCCGCCGAGGCCCGCCGCCACATCTTTGCCGAGGGAGACGATGCCCGATGAGTGAGAAAACCATCGCCGAGGCCATTCACGATGCCCTGCACGACGAAATGGCGCGCGATCCCCGCGTGGTCGTGCTGGGGGAAGACGTCGGCTACAAGGGCGGCGTGTTCCGCATCACCGACGGCTTTCAAAGCGAGTTCGGCCCCTACCGCGCTCTGGACACGCCGATCGCGGAGGTCGGCATCGCCGGAGTCGCCATCGGCGCGGCGATGAGCGGCCTGCGCCCTGTGGCGGAAATGCAGTTTGCGGACTACTCCCTGCCCGCCTACGACCAGATCGTCAACGAAGCCGCCACCATCCGCTACCGCTCGAACGGCGACTGGGGCTGTCCCATCGTCTTTCGCCAGCCGTTCGGCGCGGGCGTGCATGGCGGGCTGTACCACTCGCAAAGCGTCGAGGCTGCCTTTTGCCACATTCCGGGGCTGAAGGTCGTCGTGCCCGCCACGCCGTACGACGCCAAAGGGCTGATGCTCGCCGCGATCCGCGATCCTGACCCCGTGCTGTTTTACGAGCACAAGAAGATGTACCGCCGGGGCCGCATGGAAGTGCCCGATGGCGATTACACCGAACCGCTCGGCGTCGCCAAAGTGCAGCGCGCGGGCACCACGCTGTCTGTGATTACCTACGGCATCGGCGTGCCGTACGCGCTGGAAGCGGCGGAGGCGGTCGCGGCGGAAGGCATCAGCGTGGAAGTGCTCGACCTGCGCACCCTCGCGCCCCTCGACCATGACGCCATCGCCGCCACCGTGGCGAAAACGGGCAAGGCGCTGGTCCTGCACGAAGACAACAAAACGATGGGCATTGGCGCGGAGGTCGCGGCCTTTCTCGCCGAAAACTGCTTCGACTCGCTCGACGCGCCCATCGCCCGCATCGGCGCGGCGGATTGCCACATCCCCTACTCCGCAGAGCAGGAAAACGCGATCATCCCCAACGTCGCCCAGGTCACGGACGCCATCCGCGCCCTCGCCAGTTACTAGGACGGGATGACCCCACCCCCGGCCCCACCCCCTTAGCTTCGCACAGGAGAGGAGAGGGGAGGGGACACGGGGCGAGGCCGAGATGTACGGGACATGTCCCGCTATTGCAATGAATCCCCGGCCCCTCTCCCGCCGCTACCCGCAAGGGACCGGGGCCGGGGGAGGGGTGCATTACGCCCCCTGATAGCTCCCCGCATCGCACTTGCCGCTCGCGCCCTGCGGACGGGCCACACCGCGTGCATCGGTAGCGAGGGGCATCATCGTAATTGGGTCCATCGGGCAGGGAGCAATGCCACTGGCGGGCGAACCGGGCATGAGCGCGAACGTCTGTACCCTACCGCCGTTGTCCGCGAGAGGCGCAAGCAACGGGTCAACGTTCAACGTGTTCCGTAAGGGGTTAAGGCCGATGCTGCCTGTCGTGTCCCCGATTACGTTGCCGCCGCTGTCAGTCGTAACGGTGCCGACAATATCAGGTCCGGTAAAGCGTGCACTGTTGCCCGCCACCACCGAGAGCGTGAGCCGCAATGTGCCGCTGAGGTTGGCGAGCGCGCCACCAACATCGTTGGACGCGGCATTGCCGGAAAAGCTGCTCCCTACGACGTTCGCCTTGCCGTTGTAGCCGTTGGAGAGCGCGCCACCGGCCACGAGGTCACCGCTTGCGGCATTGCCGGAAAAGGTGCTATTGACCACATTCAACGTCCCACTGTTGGCAATTGCACCACCGCTATACATGGAGGAGTTACTTATAAACGCACTACCGCTCACGTTCGACGTGCCAGTACTCGCGTTATAGAGGGCGCCACCAAGACTCGCAGAGTTGGCGGTCACGGCGTTGCCAGAAAAGGTGCTGCCCGCCAGGTTCGCCAAGCCGCTATTGGCGATTGCGCCGCCACTGATGGGCGCGGTGTTGCCGGAAAAGGTGCTGCCCGTCACATTCAGGGTGCTGTCGGTGCCGTTGACGATTGCCCCGCCAGCGTAATCATTGCCCGTTGCGGAATTGCCAGAAAAGATACTGTTCGTTACGTTCAGGGTATCGCCGTTGGAGAGCGCACCACCACCGTGGCTTGCCACGTTATCGGAAAAGGTACTGCCCGCCACGCTCGCGGTGCCATCGAAGTTTTGAATTGCCCCACCACTGCTTGTGCGTGCAGAGTTCGCGGCAAAGGTACTGCCGGTCACGTTCAACGTGCCGCCATTATTGATGATCGCGCCACCGACATTCGCGGTGTTGTGGGAAAAGACACTATTTCGCACGTTCACCGTGCCAACGCTGTACATGACACCGCCATTGAAGGCTGCGCCGTTGCCTGCGAAGGTACAGCCCGTGATATTCACCGTGCCGTAAGTGAGGATTGCGCCACCACTCGTGTCGGAGTTGCCATTCGCAAGGGTGAGGCCCCGCAGCGAGAGGGCGACACCACTGCCCACGTAGAACAGTTGCACCTTGCCACCGCCGTCAATTGTGACTGTGTGCAGGGGAGCGGCAGCGTTTATCGTGATGTTTTGTGTGGGGGCAAGGGTAGCGGTGAGGGCGATGGCAGTGGCATCGGTGCAGTCCTGGGCAAAGGTGATCGTGTCGCCCGCCGCTGCTGCCGCGAGCACGGCGGGCAGGCTACCGGGGCCGGTCGCGGCGCAGGTCGTCACCGTGTCGGTCGCGGCGCGCACCGTGGTCGCCGGGTGGACGAGCGCGCCTGCGGTCAGCAGCAGCGCGGCAACCAACCCGCACCGCAGCCACCGTTGCGCAATTGTCCCCGTTGCCCTTGTTCCCATCACGTTCCCCCCAAATCCCAAATCGTCGCGCGCCGCGTTTCACCCTATGAAGCAGCGTGAGCATACGACAGGTTTGGCACGCGGCAAAGGGGTGGAAATCGGGAGTATTCACCGCCAAGACGCCAAGAACGCCAAGAAAATACCAAGAGAATAAAATATGTTTTTGTTCCCTACATTTCTTGGCGTTTTGGCGTCTTGGCGGTGAATACTCCCCTCCCCTCCCATACGTCAGCTAAGGGGGAGGGGCCGGGGGTGGGGTGATTTTACCCGCCGGTGGCGAGTTCGTAGCTGCCGGCGTCGCAGTTCGCGCCCTGCGGGCGGGGGACGCCACGGGCGTCGGTGGCGAGGGGTATCATGGTGGTCGGGTCGGTCGGGCAGGGGGCAATATCGAGGGCGGGGGAGCCGGTCTGGGGGGCGAAGGTCTGCACGAGGCCGGGGGAGTACAGGGCGAACGGGGCGAGCAGGGGATCGGTGTTCAGCTTGTCGGTACTCTGGGTGAGGCCGGTGCTGGCCGTCGTGTCCCCGACCACGTTGCCGCCGCCGTCGGTGTCCACCGAGCCGTACAGGTCGGGACCGCTGCCGCCGCCCGCCGTGTTCCCCGCGAGTACGGAGAGCGCGAGCGTGAGCGTGCCGGTATTGAAAATGGCCCCGCCATTGCGCGCGCCATTGCCGGAAAAGGTGCTGCCCACCACGGCCAGCGTGCCGAGGCGGCTATAGATCGCCCCGCCGCTGCCGGTCGCGGTGTTACCGGAAAAGGTGGAGTTCACGACGTTCAGCGTGCCCAGGTTCGCAATCGCCCCACCGCCGGGCGCGCTGTTGCGGGCAAAGGCGCTGCCGGTCACATTCACCGTGCCGCCGGACACGTTCGCAATCGCGCCTCCCTCGCCGCCGGTCGCGGTATTGCCGACAAACGTACACGCGGCGACATTCAGCGTGCCCCCGTTGGCGGCGATGGCGCCGCCGAAAACGCGGCTGCCGCCGACGATGGCGCCGTTGGTAAGCGTGAGGCCGCGCAGCGAGAGGGTGACGCCGGGGTTCACGGTGAACAGCCCGACGCTGTTGCCGCCGCTGATCGTGATGGTATGCGTAGGGGCGGTGGCGTCTATCGTGACGTTTTGTGTGGGGGCGAGCGTGGCGGTGAGGGTGATGGTGTTCGCGTCGGTGCAGTCCTGGGCAAAGGTGATTGTATCACCCGCCGCCGCGACTCTGAGCGCGTCTTGCAGGCTACCCGCGCCGCTCGCATTGCAGTTCGTCACGACCGCAGTGGCAGCGCGGGCCGGGGCGGCGCGCACGACGGGCACGACCGCGAGCAGAAGCAGGGCGATGATCGCCCGCGCGGCCTGCAGGTAGTGTTGCCGCGTCCTGCCGTGTGTGGTGGGGCGTGTGATCTGCATAGTACTTCCCCCCGCTCATTGGTGCGAATGGTCTGTTCTCAGGGACAACATGCGTATTATGTTTATACACGATGGGCGGGCGGGGGGAAAGGGGCCGGGGATTCGGTTTATTATCCGTTCCCTTATGGACGACCGCGTCCTCGCTTTGCAATACTGCCCCCCGTGCGCGTCATAGGGGATGGGCAACACGAGGGGGAAAGAGATGCGACCGGTCACACTGCGGTTCCGACGGCACCCGTTCCCCGTGGCCCGACGCCTGTGCGCGGCTCTCGTCGTGCTGCTGCTCGCGGCGGGCATCGTTGCGCCCCCGGCTCGTGCTGCCACCGATATCGTCACCACCTGCGCCAGTAGTGGCCCCGGTAGCCTGCCCGATGTCCTCGCGTCCGCTGCGGCAAACGACACCCTCACCTTTGCCCAGGACTGCACCGGCGCGAACGCCATCACCCTCAGCGCCACACTCACCCCCACGACCAGCATCACCATAGACGCTACGGGTCATGCAGTCACGATCAGCGGCGGTGGCAGTGTGCGCCTGTTCAACGTCAATAGCGGCATCACGCTGGGACTGCGGGACCTTACTCTCGTGAACGGTAACGGCAACACTATGGGGGGCGCAGTCGCGAACTTTGGTGGCACGTTGAACGTGGCAACCAGCACCTTTTCGGGCAACGTCGCGTTCAATGGCGGTGGCTCTGGTGGCGCAATCTACTCTACCGGCCTACTGAACGTGGTAGGTAGTGTTTTTTCCGGCAATACTGTTGCGTACGCGGGTGGGGCAATTGACAACAACAGTAGCACGGCAACCGTCGTGAACAGTACCTTTTCCGGCAATACAGTGATTCACAGTGGCCATGGCGGGGCAATCTCCAACGATGGCAGCTTCAGCACGATCAACGTGATCGGCAGTACCTTTTCCGGCAATACTGTACTCAACGCTGGCCTTGGTGGCGGTGCCATTAGCGCTGGCGTCGGTGGTACATTGCGGCTCGCGCTCTCAGTGGTGGCGGGCAACACTTCCTCAGGCGCCTCCGGTGCCGACATTTACGGCCCCGTAACCGATGGTGGTGGCAACGTGATCGGCAACACGGGAGGAACCGGCGGCTTCACGAATCCGAGTGACCGCCTGAACGTGCCCGCGCTGCTCGCGCCGCTCGGCAACTACGGTGGCCCTGTGCAGACGTTTGCGCTACTGCCCGGTTCGCCTGCGCTGGACATCGCCGCGTGCCCCACCGACCCGACTACGGGCACGACGCTCGCCACCGACGCGCGCGGCGTCCCCCGCCCGCAAGGCGCGAACTGCGATGCGGGCGCGGTTGAGTCGCTCGGCTTCACCCTGGGAAACATCATCGGCACGCCGCAAACGGCAGGCCCGGGCACGGCCTTTGCCCTGTCACCCGGCCTCACCGTCAATAGCGCGACGGGGGAGCCAGTCACGGGGGGCCTCGTGACCTTCGCGATTACGGCAGGCACGGGCGGTGCCTCCGGCATCTTCGGCAGCGCCCCGGCTTGCGCGCTCCTTGCTCCGACCGTTGCCGTGTGTTCCGTGGGCGCGCTCGGCAGCGTGACCGCGCCGCCCGTGACCGCCAACGGTGCGACGGGCGCTTTCACCGTGACCGCCAGCGCGCGGGGGGCGGCGAGCGGCATGTATACCCTGACCGTTGCCCTGATGCCCAATGCCACGCCGCAACCCGCACCGACCCATATGATGCCGGGAATGCCGGGAGTTGCGCCGCCCACGCACGTACCGAGCGCGGGCATCGGCGCGGGCACGCCGACACCGCTACCGCAGCCCGCGCGGCACTAGGGAAGTGTGCAGTATGCGGTATGCAGTACGCAGTGAAATGCATTTAATCCCCGCTGCATACTGCATACTGCATACTGCATACTTCCCCGGCCCGTAACGTGCGGTGACAGGCGAAGCGGCGTATCATTGTGGAAGGTGACGGGCGGCAGTACGGGCTTTCCGGTACGACCACGGCACCCATCCACGAACAATGAGGGAGAAAACACGATGACCGACACTGCATCACATACGGATTCCTCGCAGCACACAGACACCACAGAGCATGACGACGCCTACTGGCGGGCGAAGCTGACGCCCGAACAGTACGCGGTGGTGCGCCAGGGGAGCACGGAGCGCCCCTATAGCAGCGCGCTCAACCACAACCACGCCGAGGGGATATACACCTGCGTGGCCTGCGGGGAACCGCTTTTTGCCTCGGACACGAAGTTCGACTCTGGCTCCGGCTGGCCGAGTTTCGACCGCCCGGTGGACCGGGAAAACGTGGAGCTAATTACCGATACTTCGTACGGCATGCGGCGCATCGAGGTGCAGTGCAAGAACTGCGGTGCGCACTTGGGCCATGTGTTCCCCGACGGCCCGCGTGAAACCACCGGCGACCGCTACTGCATCAACGGCCTCGCCCTCGCCTTTCAACCCGCGCAACCAGACGCGCGAGAGAGCTAATCAACGCGATTCACCGCCAATACTGCCCAGAGGGCACCCGCAAGAACACCAAGGAGACAAAAAATGTCTTTCTTGGTGTTCTTGGTGTCTTGGCGGTTCGTTCAGCCCCGCCGCGTTACTTGGGCAAGTTTTTCAGGGCGGTGAAGGAGGGGCGGGGGGAGCCATCCTGATTGAGGACGCCCCAGCCGTACTTCTCGTTGTTCGGGTCGGCGGTGGTCGCCTGGAAGTTCAGGTTCCAGACAAACATGATGCCCATCCACGAGTAGCCCTTCGCCTGGTTAAAGGAATCGGTCAGGTACTGCGCCTGCTGGGCATCGGAGTTGTACTGCGAGTACTCGTAGTTTTTGACGACCACGGGGCTGGAATCCCAGCCGAACTCGGTCAGCCACATCTTTTTGGCGCTCTCGCCGTTCTGCTCCATCATATTGCGCATTTCGAGGATGCGCTTGAAGTAGAACGAGTCATCCTTGGTGAAGCGACGTCCGCCATCGGGGTCGGTGCCGCAGTCGTTGGTTGCCGGATTATCGGGGTACGAGTTACCCGGCGGGTTGCAGTTCGAGCCGGGATGCACGCCCAGCACGTCGTAGTACTTTTTCACGTCGGGGAACTGCGTGTACAGCTGCTGGAGGTACTGCACTTCGTTCAGCGCCACGCTCGGATCGGTGGTGCCGGTGGGGGTCATGCCGCCGAGCACCACGGTGATGTTTTTGTCGCGGGTCTTCAGCGCCTGGTAGCCCGCCTGGAGCACCGGGGGGTACGCGGCGACATTGACGTTGCCGCCCGTTTCCACGGCGTAGTTTTCCTCATTCCAGATTTCATACGCGGCGACCTTGCCCCGGTAGCGGTCGCCGAGAAAGCTCATCAGGCGCGTCATGTCGCCCGGTGCGGGCAGGCCGCCGTTCTGCCCCCCGGCAAATGCGGGGGAACTGACGGGACTGAGCAGGACGTTCAGGTTCGCCGCGTTCGCCGCGTTGATGAACTTGTCGAGCTTGAGGGTGTAGTCGGTGCCGAAGTTGCCAGGGGCCACTTCGAGCGATGACCAGCGCACCTGCTGGCGCACCCAGCCGAAGCCGGACTCATTCACGCGGTTAAAGAGCGTCTGTTGTTCGGCATCGGTGAGGCTGAGGGCGTCCACGTTGTAGCCGTAGCCATCGCCGCCGTCACCGACGTGGAGCTTGGCGAAGCTGCGGGGCAGAAAGCCGCCACTACCGGCGGGGCACATGCCGCCGACCGCTGCCTGGATGCAGGCGGGTTGCGGCTGGCCGCTCATTTCGGCGGCACGGTTCGGGTCGCTCGGTGCGATGCCGTTGCTGTCCGCCTGGGAAACACCGAGCAGGCCGAGCAGCACCTGATACTTCGGGTCGCTGTTTTCGGGGTGGTATTCGAGGCGGTAGCGCTCGAAATACTGCACGCGGTGCATCTTGCCGTCACCGGCAGGCGGCGGCGCGTTCATCTCATCGAACGGCTCGGAGATCGGGTAGCCAAAGACGAGAATGCTGCGCTGCTGGTCGCCGTTGCCTGCCGCTTCCCAGTACGTGCGAATGGCGGCATTGCCGGGGTCGCTGCCACCGAGGGTGTGGCCCGTGTCGGGAAAAAAGGCGCGCCCATCGTTGGGCTGGGCCACTTTGGCGAAATTCGGGTCGTTTTTCATCCGGTCCACCGATTGCAGGGCGGCGAGACGCTGACCGAGCACCTCGAACTTCGTGCCGGCGTTTTCCGGGTGCTCCTCGAACACCGCGCGTTGCAGGTACTGCGTCGGGTACGTCTGGCCGTTTTCGCTCTTGGCATTGAAGACCTTGGTGATCGGGTAGCCGAAGCGGTCAATGCCGCCGTTGCTGTTCCAGTAATCGCGGAACTGCCCAAAGAGGTAGTGCCCCGTATCACCGTAAAAATCCTGTGCCGCGCTGACTTGGGCCAATGGCCCGCCGAGCAAATAGCCCACCAGCAACAGCGCCACGCCGACCGGGTGCAGCACCCGACGGCCCCATGCATTCCACTGACGTTGCACACGCCCCTCCTCACATACCGGAGCCGCAACCCCCACCATCGTAACGTATGGCGCAAGGGTTTGGTTCCCTGTCCGTTGTCGGCGCTTCAATGAACCCTGTATGTACAGGGCGCGCCCCTCGCAGAGGGAGGTATACACGCAACCGCGCCACCATGCAAATGCGCCGCCGGGGAAGGGAGTTTTACCGGGTATACTGGTCGTGCCGCGCGACGACGCAAGATGAAAGGAGCGAAAATGAGGCCGGGGTTATTCCGTTGGGCATGCATGATCGCGGTACTCCTCACGCTCACGGGGTGCGGCGCCGTTGCGCCAGTTAGGCCATCCCCCACCACTGTGGCGTCTCCCTCTATGGCGATACCAAGCGTGACCGCAGTGATCGCAGCGACCGCTACGCCCGTGCTTCCCACCTCGCTCCCCGGACTGGTCAGCGTGACCGCCATGCCCGCAACAGGCAGTGCCCCACTCCTGGTTACGTTCCAGGTGGTCAGTTCCGGTCCACTCGTCCATGTCGCACTTTGTACGGGTGGACCAGGGTTTGACTTTGGGGATGGCACGCGGTTCATTCCGATTATGCCCGCTTGCGCCGCTAATGACCCTATGCGCCCCTCTCCGACCCCACTTTCCGTTTACCGCTCCACGAAAACACATCTGTATACACAGGCGGGCATGTATCGGGCATGGGCATTTTTTCAAGGTGGCGTGGCCGAGACAACGGTGACGGTGCGATGACGCCTGCCCCACGGAGGCCGGTCATTGACTGGGATTCCCCTACACGCCTCGTACTCACGCGCACGATGGACCTGCGCCATCTCTTCATCGGCCATCCCGCGCGCGCTTGTCTGTGCGGAGCGAAATAGTGATCGTTGGACCGTACCGCATCGCGCATATCACCGAAAAATCCGATGTCCGTATGCAGGTGTTACGCGCGCGGCCCGACCTCATTTTTCACGCACTGGAAGCGCCGGAAATCATCGAGGCAACACCGCCCCAGAAGCGCGACATGTCCGTTCCGCATTACTCCCAGACATTCATCGTGGAAAACGCGCAGACCCCCCAAACGTATGTTGGCGTGGCAGTGAGCCTCGCCAACGCGCCGGAGCAACAAGAGAGTGCCGAGCATTTCGTGCTCACGGTGTATTGCCCGCTGCATCGCAATCTGTATTACCCTGATGGCTCGCTTAAACCACGATGGATGCGGGTTCGCCAGGCACACAAAAAGCCGGCCCTAGGAACCGGCTCTTTGCGGTAATCCCGTACACCGTGCGTAACTCGGCATCTCCTACACATCGCTATCCGCGACAGCGAATCGGGCGTGGGGGACGTCTTCCCACCTCAGAATTACCAGCCATATAATAAACTCCGGAACTTCATACGTCAATGGCGTACAGAGGCATCCATCGGGGAGCCGGTCACGCATCGCTGTCAGGCAAAGACCGCACCGAGCGCCGCGCCGACCGCCGCGCCGATAAGGGCGGCGAGAAAGTTCACGGCGTCGTTGGTCATCCAGGGCAGGCCGCGCACGCGGGTGCGGGTCGCACCGGCACGCTCGGTGAGAGCGCCCGTCGCGTCGTGGTACTGCGCTTGCAGCGTCGCGCCGAGCAGGCTGTCACCGAGCGCGCCCACGAGGCCCGCGATCCCGGCGACGAGGGGCACCCACCCCGCCACGACGCCCGCGCCAAAGACGGCGGCCAGCGCCCACGCCACGAGGCCAATTGCGACCGCGCCCGCGAGCGCCGCGCCCGTGCCGAAGGCGGTCACGCCGCCCGAGGTGCCGGGGGGCACGCTACGCCCCGTGGTGAGCAAACGCGGCGGGCGACGGGCGAGCGGGCCGATCTCGGTGGCCCACGTATCGCCGTTCACCGCTGCGGTCGCGCCCACAAAGGCCGCAAAAATGACGGCGCCTGGGTGCAGCGCGAAGGCCACGGCGAGCGCGGCGCCGACACCGCCATTGGCGAGCGTCTGCCCGAAGTCGCGCCGCCCGCCCTTCGCGTACTGCCGCGCGACTGGTTCCTTGTCACAGGCGCGAAATTTGCCGAGTAGCGGGCTACTGAGAAAAAAGGCGATCAGCGTCAATCCCCATGTCAGGCCACCGAAACCGAAGTGGAGCGTGCCCGTCAGCACCGCCCCCGCCACGCCCGAACGCGACAGCGACCCGCGCCGGTAGGCGAGCAGGCCTATCGCCACACTCAGCGCGAAGCCGATGGGTAGATAGACGAGGGGATTGACAGGACGCATCGCCGCATCCCCTTTCACAGATGAAACGCAAAGAACGCGGAGAACGCGGAGGAAATGTCGTCGGCTTCGCTACGGGAGGGCGGCGGGGGCGGCAACGCCGAAGGCGGCAAGGAGCATCGCGGCGAGGTAGAGCAGCCGGATGATCGTCGCGGGGGACCACGGCGCGCGGGTTTCCGGGTGGGCGAACCACGCGCGTTGCAGCGCCTGTTGCCCGACGAGCAGGAGAACCAGCAGGCCGCCGACGAGTAAATGCCCTAGCACGAACGCGAGCATGAGCGCCACGAGTTGGGCCATGTTCAGCAGGGTGCTGGCACAGACGGCGGCGCCGCGCGCGCCAAGCAGCACGGGCAACGTGCGAATGCCCCGTACATGGTCGGCGGTGATGCTGCCGAAATGACGCGGCGTGAGGATGCCGTGTGCGCCGATGGTGAACAGGGCGGCAAGGATGAGGCCGATCGGATGCGGTTGCCCCCCGGAGAGCGCGACCGTGCCAGCCAGCCAGGGCAGCGCCACGCACGCCACGGCGACAACGCCATTACCGAGCCAGCCGTTGCGTTTGAGGCGGAGCGGGGGCAAGCTATACGCGAGGCCGAGCAAGAGGCCCGCACCCGCAAGGGGCACCACGGCGCCGCCGAACACAAAGGCAAGCAGCACGCCCAGCGCGAGCAGCGCCGTGCCCGTCATGATGACCTGCGGCAGCGCGAGACGTGCGGCGCTCGGTATGACAGGCGGCTCCGGTTCCCCCCGCGCATCCCCCACCGCCACAGGCGTCACGGGGGCAGTGGGATGGTCAGACCCGTTGTTTACCACTCGTGCGAAGCCGCACAAGACCGGCCCCGCCAGCGCCATCCCCGCGAGGGTGGGCACGAGCGTTCCCGGCCCGTCGCCGCCTGAGAGCAGTTCCCGCCCGCCTGTCAGACGGCCCGATGCCGCCGCGCCGCAGAGAAACGCCACCATTGGCGGCAGCCACGCCAGGGGGTCCATGAGGGCGAGCGAGAGTCGCAGCGCGGACGTGACGCCTTCGCCTTCGCCGGTCACCACCGTCGCCACGCGCGCCACCGGTTCCGTCGGTTCCGCCAGTTTCATCGGCGCGACCGAGGCGACCGGCACCGGCGCGGCTCCCCCCTCTTTCCTCACCGGTATCACCCGCACGCCCCCATTTTCCTGCCGCCCCACTCGCCGTGGGGGTCTCCGCCTCCCACCGGCGGAGGGACGAACACTCCGTGCCACGTCGCGCCTCGCTCTCGTTTCGGAACCCCGTGTTATGCGTCGGTCTGGACAACGTCCGGCGACATGCGGCAAGACGCATTCCCCGCCGCGTTCAGGGTACGTATACGGGCGCATGGAATGCAAGTGGGGATATGCGTTTTCCCGCCCCGACGCCCGCCACCCGTTGTTGCGGCCAGTGTACCCCGGCAAGGGCCACCGCCGGTAGTAGCCGGGGAAGATTACCGTCGCGCGTGCCGCTGGCATTCACCTTGCGGGTCGCCCGGACGGGCGTTTGACACGCCCATCGCTACCGCCAGCGTGGTGGTGGCCGGTTGTATCCGGGGCAAACGCACCGCAAAGCCCCGGTAGAAGGAGCGTTCCTGTGAGCCGTTACAAGGCGTCCGTCATGGTCCATGCGCCCGCCGACAAGGTGTTCGCGTTCGTCTCGGACGTGAGCAACCTGCCGCAGTACCTGCCGACTACGAAGCACGCGAAGGCCGAAGGCGAAGAGCGCGTGCGCGTGCAGGGCACGGCGGGGGGGCACAAGTACGACCAGGACGGCAACTTCCATGTAGACGCCGCGAAGCACTCGATGCGGTGGAGTTCGGACGGCAACGAGAAGTATTCCGGTCATCTCGAAGTCGTGCCGCAGGGCAACAATGCCGAGGTCACGGTGCATCTCGTGTTTGACCCACCCGAAAAGGCGAAAGAAGAGATGGCCTCGCGCGCCGGGTCGCACGACGCGGCGATTCAGGAGGGGCTGGAAGCGGCGATGCAGTCCATCGTGAACGCAGTGGAAGGCAAGGGTGGCAAGGAGGAACCGGCCTCCACGCAGACCACGGGGCATAAGCCCGCCGCACACAAGACCGAACACAAGGCGTAACGCGCACGCGCACGCGCAGTCGCATGCATCGTACTCCGCACCTGCCCCCATGCCGATTGGCGTGGGGGCAGACCATGTTTTCTCCCGTGAACGGGAAGTGCGCGGGAAACACGAGCGTCACGGGCGCGGAGTTTCGCGGCAATGTGAGCGGATTGTGAAAATTGACATGGCACCGACGCGATGCTATCCGGCGTGCTGTTGCGCCTCGTGCGTCTGACGCCGAGGGGGATGGGTGGTGGGAACAACCAGGGGGAGGCAGAGATGACATTACCAGCAGGGCGCGGGGTGGCGACACGGCGGGACGTACTGAAGGGCGCGTTGAAAACGGGGGCGTATGCTGCGCCGGTGATCGTAATGGGCGCCATCCCGATGGCGGTGGGTGCGGTGACTGCTCCCACGATGACGCCCGTTCCCACGGGGCCACGGGTGTTTGTCGCGCCCACGAGTGGCCCGGCGGGTACTACGTTCGCGATCGCGGGAACGGGCTTTCCGGTCAGCACGACCCTGGAAATTCGCCTGATCTCCGGCCCGGTTGCCGCAGCTACCTTTCCCGTCACGACGTCCGCCACCGGCGTCTTTTTTACCACCTTCACAGTAGGGAACGCACTGGGAACACGCGTCCTTGCGGTTGAGCCGGTAGGCACCACGAACGTGCTCGCGCAGTTCTCTTTGGTCGAGACCACGGGCACGCTGCCGACCACGCCCGTGCTGACGGCGAACCCGACGAGCGCCCCGGTGGGCACGAACTTCGCGTTCTACGCCGCTGGACTGACCCCGAACACGACGTACGACGTGCGCGTGATCTCCGCACCGACGGGCAATGTGAGCAACGTGGTGCTCACCACGCTGACGGCGGACGCCCTGGGCCAGATTCCCTTTGGCTTGAATACCAGCATCAATGGTTTTCCCGGCACCACGGTGCTCGGTATTGCGCCACGGGGCACCACCACGATCCTTGCGCAGGCCGCCGTGACTGCCACGAGCGTAACCGGCCAGGACGTGCCACGCACCGGGGGAAACGTGTCGCCAGTCATCACGGGGCCAGCCGGTCCAGTCGGGGGCTAACTGTCGGGCGGCGCGTCCCCCATCCGCGCCCTGCGACCGGGCGAGGCGGGAACATCCCGCCTCCCAACCACTTCTCCCCATGCCTTTGCCGCCCGCCGCCACCAATGATACCGGATGCGGCGGGCCGGTTTGCTGGGCAGTGCGCGAACGCACGCGACGTGTGCCCTGTTATTGCCCTTGACCGAGGGAGTAGCCTGGCTGCCCATCAAAGGTGTACAGGTGCTCGGTTTTGATAAAGGCGAACCCCGCCGCGTCGAGCCATGCCAGCAGTGCGATCACCTGTGCGGGCGCGAGGTTGTCGCTCTGCGCCAGGAAACGGCAGCGCCAGTGATCGGTGCAGAATGTTTCCGGCAGGCCGTCCGGCCAGACTTTGGTGCCCCGGTTCGTGATCATTGCCAGCCGCAGGCCGTCGTCATCCATCTGTTTCAGCGCCGCGCCGAGCGCGTCAGGCGAGCGTGTGCCCTCCCGCCAGTTCAGGAACACGTCCACCCCGACCAACTCCTTGTGCGCAACATGCGTGGGCGAGGGAGCGTACGATGGGGCGGGCGCCGCGTCCGGCATTTCCGCCGCGCTGTACTGCACGGGCGCGAAATGCCGGGGCGACTGTCCCAGGCGGGCGATCACTGCGTCCGCGAACTCCCGTGTGCCGACGCGGGCCTGGCTCGTGCCGGGGGTATAGACATCGGCGGTATGCACTCCGTCCTCAATCGTGCGCAACCACGCGTTGTGGACGCGCGTTGCGGCCTCCGGCTGGCCAATATGCACGAGCATCATCACCGCCGCGAGCAGCAAGCCCGATGGGTTCGCGATGTCCTGCCCGGCAATGTCGGGCGCGGAGCCGTGGATTGCCTCGAACATCGCGGCGTACGTGCCGATATTCGCCGACCCCGCGAGACCGACTGACCCGGCGATCTGCGCCGCGACATCGGAGAGGATGTCGCCGTAGAGGTTGGGCAGCACGATCATGTCAAAGGCTTCGGGTGTGTCCGCGAGCCGCGCCGCGCCGATATCGACAATTTGGTGTTCGTGGGCGATTTCCGGGTACTCCACTGCAATTTCCTCGAACACAGTGTGAAAGAGGCCATCGGTCATCTTCATAATGTTGTCTTTGGTGAAGCAACTGACCTTGTGGCGGCCGTTGCGGCGCGCGTATTCAAAAGCGTAGCGCACGATCTTTTCCGTGCCGGGGCGAGAGATGAGGCGCAGGCACTGGTACACCTCGTCGGTCTCGCGGTGCTCAATGCCGCCGTACACGTCTTCCTCGTTTTCGCGTACGATCACTACGTCCATACCGGGGTGCCGGGTAGCGACAAACGGGGCGTACGCAACGCACGGGCGCACATTCGCGAACAGGCCGAGGCTTTTGCGCACGGTGACGTTCAGGCTCTTAAAGCCGCCTCCCTGCGGCGTGGTGACAGGGGCTTTGAGAAAGACTTTTGTGCGCCGCAACGATGCCCACGTTCCCGGCTCGATCCCCGCGCTGTTGCCCCGCCGGTAGACCGCTTCACCGATTTCGACCGGTTCGAGCGTGAGCGCCGCACCTGCTTCCCGCAACACGCGCAGCGTCGCAGCCATGATTTCGGGGCCGATACCGTCGCCATACGCGACCGTGACCGGGGTCGGCGTCGGTGACGCCGGGGCGGTCAGGCCAGTGGCCGGGCCAGTCGTCGAGGCATTCGTGCGCTCAATCATCGGGTGTCTCCTCCGGGGGAAATACGTGGCAGGCGGGTTCATGGGCAACGCAAAGCACGCTTGTAGTATCACGAAATAAATGTCGTATGTCAAGGGCGGTGGACGCGGGTTTTCCTAACCCCCGGCCCCTTCCCTTCGAGGGAAGGGGAGTGAGATGGGGCAAGATTACGATATTCCTCATATGCCGCGATGTTCCAGCGATAGACTCCCCTTCCCTTCGAGGGAAGGGGCCGGGGGTTAGGATGATTCCGGCGCGGGGTCGGCAGCGCGGAGCAGGGCGAGCAGGTCCTGTACGGCGTGGCCCTGCTGCGCGGGGTGACGCATCGGCCGTTCGGGGTGGATCTCGTAGCGGTTATTGCGCCCGTCGCGGAAGCGGCTGAGATACCCCGCGTCTTCGAGGTCGTCCAGGATGCGCTGCACGGCGCGCTCGGTGATGCCCACGGCGGCGGCAATCTCCCGCGCCGTCAGCCGGTCATTGCGCGCGATACAGAGCAACACCTGCGCGTGGTTGGTGAGAAACGTCCATTGCGTCACGGGGCCACCCTCACTTGATGGTACGGTACGGCACGCCAACAGGTGACGGCGGTTTCACGACAAGTGTAGCATCATGTTGTCGTCAGGGAAGCGTTGTGCAGGAGCGGCCCGGTTTGACTTCTAAAGGTGCTTCGTGAGCACCGATGCCACCTCTCCCGATGCCCGCTCGACCGTTTCGCTCAATTTCCATCCGCACGTGCGATAGAAGCCAATGGCCGGCCCTTCGTTCGCGACCCACACCTGCATGTACCCGTGCATTCCCGCCCACTCTTCGAGTTCGGCCATGAGGAGACTGCCGATACCGGTTCCCCGACGTTCGGGCCGCACGATCATCCCCAATACCCAGGGCGAGCGGTCCCGCCGTTCTTCGATATCAAATTCGCCGAGACCTACCGCACCCAGCGCTTCGCCACGCGCATCAATCGCTACCCAGGTGATGGGGAGGTGGTCGCGCCCCGCTTCGCGTGCCGTAACCCCGACCCACCGGTCGCAGTCTTCGGTGTCGGACGCATGGCCCCACTCTCGCCATCGCAGCGCACCGACGGCTACGATCAACTGCGCGTTGTCGGCCAATAGCTGAACCGTGACCGGGCCGGACGAGGTCATCATGTTGCATTGCCCCTTGTCCATTCAAAAAGAGCGAAAAAGAGACGCCCCCACCGCAAGAGTACGGCAGGGGCGGGTCGTCGTGTAGTATGCCGGGGTTAGTCGGCGGCAGCGGTCGTGGTTGTGTCGTGTGCGTGGATGGCGTGCCAGACCTTTTCGGGGGTGAGGGGCAGGTCAATGTGCCGCACGCCGAAGGGGGTCAGGGCGTCTATCACGGCGTTCGCCACGCAGGGGGTGCTGCCCACGGTTGCGGCCTCGCCGATGCCCTTGGCGCCGAGCGGGTTGAGCGGCGAGGGGGTTTCGGTGCGGTCGGTGTGGAACTGCGGGAACGTCCCGGCGACGGGCACGGCGTAGTCGAGCAGTGACCCGGTGATCAGTTGCCCTTCCGCATCGTACACCACTTCCTCGATCAGCGCCTGACCGATGCCCTGCGCGAGGCCACCGTGTACCTGCCCCTCGACGAGCAGCGGGCTGATGACGCGCCCGCAGTCATCCACGGTATAGTACTGCTGCAAGGCCACATCGCCGGTGTCGGGGTCCACCTCGACCACACAGAGGTGCGCGCCGGAGGGGTACGTGAGGCCCGGCGGGCGGAAGAAATCGGTCACTTCAAGGCCGCTCTCGATCTCCTCCGGCAGGTTGGCGCTGTAGGCGGCGGCGGCGATGTCCGCGAGGCCCTTCGCGCGGTCGGGCGCGCCCTTGACGCGGTACTTGCCTTCGGCGAACTCGATGTCCTCCGGGGCGGCTTCGAGGATGTGCGCGGCGATGCGGCGGGCCTTGTCCTGCAACTTGGTGACCGCCATCATCAGCGCGCTACCGCCGGTGACGGTGCCACGGCTACCCATCGTGCCCTGCCCGATGGGGGTATTGCTCGTGTCGCCATGGCGCACGGCGATCTTATCGAAGTCCGCGCCCAGCTCGTCGGCGACGATCTGGGCAAAGGTCGTCTCCTGCCCCTGGCCGTGAGGCGAGATGCCGGTCATCACGGTGACGGTGCCGCTCGGTTCGACACGCACGCTGGACGACTCGTACGGCCCGAAGCCGCACATCTCGATGTAGCTCACGACACCGATGCCCATGTACCGCCCCTGCGCGCGCAACCGCTCCTGCTCGGCGCGCAACCCCTTGTAATCGGCGTCCGCGAGCAGCTTATCGAGCGAGCGGGCGAATTCGCCGCTGTCGTACGTCAGGCCCGTGGGGGTAGCGTACGGGAAGTCACCGGGCGGAATGTAGTTGGTGCGGCGCACATCGGCGGGGTCGAGGCCAAGCTCGTCCGCGACCTGGTCCATGATGCGCTCGATGTAGTAGCAACCTTCGGGACGGCCCGCGCCACGGTAGGCCGCGACGCCCATCGTGTTCGTGTAGTACGAGACCACATCGAGGTCCACGTTCTTGATGTTGTATGTGCCGATGCCCATTTGCGCCGTCAGTACGGGCAGGCCCACGGCGAGCGGGTAGGCGCCGCTGTTGGCGACGATCTTTTCCCGCAGCGCGAGCACGGTGCCGTCTTTGCGGGCGGCGACTTCCACGTCAATGTACTGGTCGCGCCCGTGGTTGGTGGCGGCCATGTTTTCGCCGCGCGACTCGACCCACTTCACGGGCCGCTTGAGGTCTTTGGCGATAGCGGTGACGATCACGTCTTCGGGATACATGCCGATCTTGACACCGAAGCCGCCGCCGACTTCGGGGGCGATCATGCGGATGTCGTTTTCGCTCATGCGCATCGTTTTGGCGAGGGCATTGCGCACGCTATGCGGGTTCTGGTTGCTGCTCCAGACGGTCATCGTGTTCTGCCAGCCATCGGGCGCGGCACAGACGGCGCGGCCCTCCATCGGCACGGCGGCGAGGCGCTGGCTGACCATGTGCAGGTTCAACACCGCGCCATCGCGCTGCGCCTCGGCAAAGGCGGCGTCCACATCGCCGGTGGTCTTGTGCCAGCGCAGGGCAACGTTGTCTTCCTTGTCGTCAAAGAGCTTCGGGGCATTGGGGGCCATTGCGGCTTCGAGGCTGGCGGCGACAGGCAGAGGCGTGTAATCCACGGTCACGAGGTCCACCGCATCGCGCGCGATGTAGAGATCGGTGGCGATCACCGCCGCGACCTGCTCACCGACGTAGCGCACCTTGCGGGAGGCGAGCGGGTACTGCATCGCCTCGACCTCGACCTTGACGCCGGGAGTTTCTTCGGCGTCTTCCTCGCGCACATCGCCCTCACCACTGCCACCAACGGGCATCGGGCCGGCGAGCTTGCGGAGCATCTCGCCCGTGTACACGGCAACCACGCCGGGGGTGGCGAGCGCGGCGGACGTGTCAATGCTGTTGATCGTGGCATGGGCATAGGGGCTGCGCACGATGGCGCAATACAGCATCCCCGGCAGGGAGAGGTCGCCCACGTAGGTCGAGGAACCGGTGATGAGGCGCGGGTCTTCCTTGCGGCGGACGCGAGCGCCCACGTACTTTGAGTACACCATAGATCGTACGCTTCCCTTTCTAAAGAGGCAGTCTGCGGTACTCCACGGCCCGATGTGCGTGCGCCGCAGTATACGCCCGCGCGGCCCGCCTCACAAGCGAGGGTGAGGGGATTACCAGGGCGTAGGCGTTCTGGGAAACCTCACCCCAACCCCCTCTCGCCCGCCCATAAGGTGCCCACTGAAGAGGGGGAGTGAGCCTTTTCGACGTCGCATCCTCGGCCCGCTTTGGCAACTGCATACGTCCTGCGCTTCCTCAAAATAATTTTAATGAATATGCTAGAGTTACTACTCTGCTACTTCGCCAAACCCCAATACAACCCCTTTTCTTACGTAGCCGCCTGAGACTTTGTGTTCCCGCCAGGGTGGCGGGGTCGGGTATTGGAATCCGTGGGCGGGAAGGCGTTCGCGGCAAGCAGTGACGACGCACTGCGGCGACTCAAGGGCGCAGCGGAAACATGCACTCTTACTCACACAAATGGCTGATAGCAATGTACCTGGAAGGGCAGTGCAGAGGGGTTCACGCCAACCCCTCTGGGCAATGACTCCCGTCAGGGAGAGTGCGTAGGCGCCGAGCGGTTCAAGGAGTCGTCCCGATTGCGTGTCCCGTTGCCCGTGATAGCCACGACGTGCGACGCGCGCAATCGCTCCGCGATCTGGCGCGCCTCTGCGGCAACCGATGGCGTTCCACGATCCTCCGGCGTCACGAGTTTAATCGGGTGTTCACCATCACCGCCGACGGGTTGGGATGCGCCGTCCATCACTTGCGAAATCAGGCGTACGGGCCGGGACGCCCGTGGCCGGTTGAGCATCTTGAACAGGGGAACGGCGGCGATGAACAGGCCGAACGGCGGTTCGATCATGCCGAAGCCGACGGCGAGTCCGAGCCCGCCATAGTAGCCGATCGCGCGCGGCCAATCGATCTCGACTGGTCCAATCCGACTCGTCAGTCCCTGGTCTGCCGGTGATTCCACGTTGATCCTCCTCTTTGTATCAAACAGCCACTGCTTTTCCGCGTTCACAGATCCATCGCACGCTCAATAGATTGCGCTCACATTCGTCGTGTATTGTATCTTTGGTGCATACATCCATCCCTTCTCCATCGTTGGATGCGCATATCATGTACGTCGCAGTCATCCACTAGTAGCACCAGAGGGGAGCAGCATGATGTGGGGAAAGTGGCAATCGGCAATCGTCACCCTCGCCCGTTCCGTAGTGCAAAGCATCCGTCGCGTGTACCGTTTCATCCAGACCGAGCGATTCTCGCGCGGAATGATCGCCGCAGTAGACCTCGCCGGTGAGATCTACAGTCTTGCGACGGCAATGACTGCATAGGTGTACGCACGAATGACGTGTTGCGCGATCAGTGCGCCTCATTCGATCTCCCTTTTACTCATCACCCGGTTACTCATCACCCGGCATTCCCCCCCACATGTCTCAATTGGGGAAAGCGCGGTAAAGAGAACGTTGTGGGTAACACTCTCGAGAAGTCGGGGGTCGCGAGAAGACGACTGACTGCAACGGCCGCGAGGGTCGCGAGGGCAATCAGTGCCCAGAGCGGTGGGGACAGGGCAACGAGACCAAGCAGGTTCTGCAACGGTGGGACGGTGAGGGCAACGACCATGAGCGCTGAGGAGCCGAGCACTGCGGCAAGAACGGACCGTGGAACCGTACCCTCCGCCCACCCGAGGTCAAGTGTCTGTGCGAGTTGCGTCGCGACGATACTGGCAAAGGCCACCGTCTGTGCTTGCGGTAGCGCACCCATCCGGAGCGTGAGCAGATAGGCGGCGAGGGAGGGCAACGCGGTTGCGAGGCCACGCCGAATGACGTCGCGGCGCAACGGCGCATCGAGCGCCGATGTCCCTTCGCGGGCAAGGCTCGCGAGGTTGCGTGTCTGGGGTGGTTGCAACGCAATGGACAACGCCGGCAGCGCATCCGTCACGAGGTTCACCGCGAGGATCTGGCGGGTAATGAGCGGCGCCGCGAACCCAAGCACACTCGCGCCAACAACCAGACCAAGTTCACCGAGATTGCCTCCCAGGAGCAACCCGATTGCCCGACGGATGTTGCGCCAGAAGCTGCGTCCTTCCACGAGCGCCTCAACAAGGGTGGCGAAATCATCATCGGCGAGTACCACCGCAGCGGCTTGGCGCGCGACCTCCGTCCCGCCTTTGCCCATCGCGACGCCCACGTCCGCGAGCCGGAGGGCGGGCGCATCATTGACGCCATCGCCCGTCATTGCAACGATGTGACCGCGCCGTTGCAGGCTCTCGACAATGCGCAACTTGTCGAGCGGAGTGACGCGGGCGATAACCGCGACGCGCTCTAGCCGCTGATCCAACGCATCCTCTGCCAGTTCCGCGATCTCGTTGCCGGTCAGCACTTCGTCCCCGGAACCAAGCAGTCCCGCTTCGCGCGCAATTGCACGCGCGGTTGCCGGATGGTCGCCCGTCAGCATAATGACCCGCACCCCTGCCTCCTGGCAGCGACGCACCGCATCAGGCACGGTCGGACGGAGTGGATCCGCGATACCAAGAAACCCGAGGGCAATCAGCGTCTGCGGATTGCCCGGATCCACATCGGTCGTCCCTTCCGCAATCATCAGGACCCGCAAACCACGTCCGGCGAGGGCTTCGGCATGGGCAAGCAGCGCCTGTCTACCCTCTTCATTCAGTGGTTGGTTTTCACCGCTCTGGCGTACACGGTCGCATCGCACCGCGAGCGTTTCCACTGCTCCTTTCACATACAGGCGCCCCTGCGCGACGGTCGCATGGAAGGAGCGCTCAGGATCAAACGGCACTTCCCGCTCGCGATCGCTTCGCAGATCGTCACCCAGACCCATATCCTGCGCCCCCTGAACGACTGCGTTATCGGTTGGGTGCGCTCCGGCCCCCGGTGCGTCGGGGTGCGGGCTGGCGATTGCCGCAGCAAGCAGAACCTGGCGGAGAGTAGGCGAGAGTGGTTCCCCGATGATCATCTCCTCGTCGCTATTCGCGACCAGGCGAAGGGCAAGCCGTCCCTCGGTTAATGTTCCCGTCTTGTCCGTGCAGGCAATATCGACACGACCAAGGGCTTCAACAGCCGAGAGCCGACGCACGAGGGCATTGCGACCGGCCAGACGGCGGGCTACTGCCGCCTGGCCAACACCGGCAAGAAGGGGCAACCCCTCGGGCACCGCAGCAATGGCGATGCTCGCACCGATCGCCAATTGCGGCAGGAGTGCGCGCCCCCGGAGGAACCCGGCACCGACAACAAGGGCGCCGCCCGCCACGACCACCGGCAACAGCTGGCGGAGCAGCGCGCTCAATCGTATACTGAGCGGGCTTTGCTGAGCTTCTTCTACACTCAAGGCGGCAGCGGTCGCGCCGATACGCGTTCCCTGCCCCACTGCGAAAACGATTGCCTGGCCAGTACCTACCGTCACATCGCTGCCTTCAAGGACGACACGGCTCGCGTCCGTTCCGCCCGCAGGCACCTTCGGTACGGGTAGCGATTCTCCCGTCAGTGCGGCTTCATCTACTTCCAACCCTTGCGCATTGAGGACACGGGCATCCGCCGCCACACGATCACCGGTCGCGAGGAGGAGCACGTCTCCGGGTACGACTGCGGTGCCGAGAACGGTCGTTGCAACACCGTCACGGAGGACGCGGGCAGTGGGTGTGCCCATCTTTGCCAGTGCCTCGGCAGCCTCTCCCGCCTGATGCTCCTGCCATGCCCCGATCACCGCATTCACGGCAATCGCCGCCCCGATGATCAGCGCATCAATCGGGGTGCCCAGCGCAACTGAGATGCCGGCACCGACCGCGAGGATGCCGGTGATTGGGGAGCGGAGTTGGTCGAGCATCGCAAGAAGGAGCGCATTGCGCTTGGCAAAAGGCCGCTCGGTGCGCTGGCGCTCCGCAGCCTGCGCCGCTGTCAGCCCGGTCTCCGTCGTGTCCAGGGTGGTGAGGGTATCGGCGATGCTCCGCTGCCCCCAACGCTCGGGGCGGGGATCGACGAGACGGGCAGCGGCGGCCTGTGGGCGTTCGCCCCCGCGTAGCCGTGCCCAACCGCTCGCGATCGCGGTCAGTGCGGTCACATAGACTGCCCGGGAGGCCGTTTCGATGCCGGGCGCGCCCCGCAATCCCCACGCGGCACCGATCCCATTGGCGATCAGCGAGAGGACGACCGCATCCCGGGCACTATCGTCACGACGGGCACCTGCCTCGACGATTGCCGCAATTGCCGCAAGGTCGGGCGCGAGGAGGTCGGCGCGGGCCGCGAAGCGACTGCTCCGCCCCGACGAGAGACCGATCGCAAGGTCACAGGCGCTGAATGCGGGGGCGGCATCAGGACTATCTGACACGACTGCAACACGCAGGCCTTTCGCCTGTTGCTCCCGTACCACTGTCACCGCATCATCGCTGTCCACGAGTGTGACTTGCGCTCGGCGCGCGATTGCCTGCGCAGCGATTGCATTGTCGCCGGCAAGGAGTCGTAGTTCCACCTTGTGATGGCGACACGTCTCGACCAACTCGACCACGCCGGGTGCAAGTCGTGGTTGCACGGCGAGGACCCCGAGTGGCTGCGTGTCTCGATCGCTACGCAAGAGCAGCAGGTGGCTCGCCCGTTGCTGTAAGCGGAGCGCGGCGGGAAGAACGGTTCTATCCTCGGCGGGGCCGAGGGTAAACACCGTGTCATGAATCTGTGCGGTGGCAACGGTGCCATTGAAACTCCCGCGTGCGACGACGATGTCGCCGCTTGCCCGGATCGCCCCTCCCCACGGCCCCCCCGCAGCGATCGCGACGCTCGCCGCCCACTCGCGGATTTCTTCCGCCGTGTAGCCCGGAGCCATCGGGATTACCTGCGTGAGTTCAAAGCCTGCGGTGAGCGTTCGCGGTTGATCAAGCAAGAGAACATCCGGCCGCCGAATCGTCCGGTCTGCCCGGGTACCAATAACGGTGACACCGGCCCGGAGTACACGGGCGTTCGCACCAAGATCCGCGTTCTCGGCACCGATCATGGCGGTACGGGGATTGACGAGCAGCAAGGAGGCAAACGTGCGACCGGGAGAGCGCGTGATAATGGCCGTGAGGGCTGCATACGCGAGCGAAAGTGGTCCCAGCCCACGAATGTAACGATCAAAGAGTGTCGGTGTAGTGGGTGTGGCGCGGGGTTCGACGGTGAACGGCTCCCCCTCCTGGAGTTCCAGCACAAAGGGGCCACCGAAGAGCCGGGCACCGGCAGGAACAGTTGCACCGGGTGCAACAGGCACCGGCAATGCATCAGGTCCAATCGCCGTCCCGGTTCCTTTCACCGTTCGGGCCCCCAGTGGTGTGCGTTCCCCCGTGCGTAACTGAATGGTTGTACCGGGTTGGGCGGAGGCGACATCGTCCAAGCGCCCAACGTAGGTTTTCCATGCGGTACGCCGGGCCATTACTTCGGTCACGAGCCGCACCGATTCCGCTCCCGTGAGGGCAAGTCCGAGTGGGTTCCCGGCAAGTGCGAGGCTGATCACCCCGGGTACGTTGATGAGAAGGTCCGCTCCCGTCCGACCGAGCAGCCGACGCAACCCATAGCGCACGAAGGGGATGCTTTGGAACACGCCAATAATCGCGGAAACCTGTGCCGCGCCGGAGACGCGACTGGCCTCACCTCCGGCATTGAACAGCCGCTGGAGAGTGAGAAACCCAAACCCGAGCGCCGCGCCAATCGTGCGCGTCGTCCCCTGAATGAGTGGCCCGGGATCGAGCGGGTACGCAGGGCGGTCTTCACCAAACAAATCCGGTAATTCCAACCCCGACACTTCGGCAATGAGGTCGTCAAGGTGTGTGCGGTGTGCGTCAAACTCGACGAGCACCCGTCCGGTCAGGGCGCTCACGCGTGCGCGTACGCTCGGATACTGCTCTAAACGCTCGACCACACGCCGGGCGAGGCGGGGATCACGGTCCACACCGCGCACCGCAATCCGCGCGCGCTGTTGGGGACCACGCCCTTCCTGGAACACCGAGGGTTGGTCGCGCATCAGCTTCGACGGGGCAGTATCGAGCGTTTCGGTTGGAGAGGCGGTATCGAGCGTTTCCATTGTGGTGGCAGGCGGGGAAAGCAGTCCTCGTACCATATGCTGTGTTGCGGACAGGAGCACGTCAGCGCTCGTCTGGGCAGGATCGAAGCGGATGAGACAATTGCCCGTTGCGGGATTCGCCTCGGCAGTGCGCACACCCGGCAATTTACGGAGGTCTGCCTCGATCCGGGTACGATTATCTCCATTCCACCCCGGCACGCGAACGCGCACCCTACCTGGGAGCACATGGAGAATCACCGGTTCTTCCGCAACGACAGCGCTCATGCGTCCCCTTTTATTGCTCGTGTCATACTACTCGCACGATGTTTCCTGTACGCCGTCACGGCGCACACCGTGTCGTGAGGCGTACCGGTCGTGCTTCGAGATGTTCTCGGGCCAACCCGGACAGCGCTACTCCCGCCCACGAAGCTGTTGCGCTTCCGCCCACATATCTTCTGCTTCCTCGCGTGTCCGCGCGGTAAAACGCTTTAAGTACTGCCCGGCGGAGGCCGCAAACTTGCCGACGCGCTCACCGATTTGATCGAGTGATTCCTCCGCACGATCCGTGACAGATCGATCTGGTGCGGTCGCAGGTAGCGCGGCGTCCGGCGTCTCGATCGGTTCGACCGTTTCGATCTCTGTTGCTGCGTGGGCCGCTTTCGTGCGCGTCGCGCGTCGCGGTGTCGCAGCGTTTGCTTTCTGGTTCGTTTCCATTTACGCTACGTCCCCCGCACTGCCGTCTGTCGCGACTGTCCCGTTCACATGCTCGGCAGTCTGTTGCGCCGATGCGGTCACTTTCGTCGTCGCTTGCTGCACGCCGCTCCCAACCCCACGTCCGAATGAGACCATGGCATCACGGGCAATCAGGAGACCTGCCAGCCCATAGACCGCACCACGGCGCAGCACCTTGCGCACGGGCGGTGAAAAGATTGCCGCAGTCGCCGCGACCGCGACCGCGACTTCCGATTCGAGAAAATCTTCTACAGCCATAGGAACCCTCCTGCAGGTGTTCGCGCCATCGTCAGAAACCACAAGGCTATCGCCATGCACGCAGCGTACCACGATATTAGTAATGTCTCCGTTATCGCTCGATAAAATAGGACGTTTGTACCGGTTACCGGCGCATGAACGGCGCGGGATGAAGCGAATTGCAGTTGGTAGACGATAATCACCGTGCGAGCGTAGTGTCACCACCAACGGACTACCGTGTTTCCGTACCCTCACCATCTGCGGCATTCTCTTCCGCCGGTTTCCGCCCCCCATGCATAATCCACGTACATCCCACCGCGAGAATCGCCCCTATCATTGGTCCCACCACGTAAACCCACCAATACGCGGTGTCACCACCAATGAGGGCGGGTCCGAGGGAGCGGGCCGGGTTCATCGATGCGCCACTTATCGGTAGGCCAATCAGCCCGCACAACGCGATCGTGCCACCCACGGCGATCGCCGCGTTCGGACCAATCAGCCGGTTACGGGTCGCGGTACCGAGGATCACCGTGAGCAGCAGCAGCGTGAGCACGATTTCCATCACGAACGAAACACCAACACCGTACATTGGCTGCGTTGCGCCCAGGTGACCAACAGTGCCGAAAAGCGTGCGCAGCAGGGTTGCGGCGAGCAGTGCTCCCCCGAACTCCGCTGCCCAGTATGCGGGGACCAGGTGCCAGCGGAAGTCCCGGCGTAGTGCGAAGGCGAGGGTGACGGCGGGGTTGAAGTGCGCGCCGGAAACGTCACCAATCGCGTAGATGAGTGCCATCACCATGAGTGCCGGCGCGATTGCCCGTGCGACCAGAGTAACTTCACCGTCCGTCAATGCGGCGATCGTGTCTGCGCCCGCAGCGACGGTCACGAGTGCGAAGGTGCCGAACATCTCCGCAAAGAGGCGCTGCAAAAGACCCGCCTCTTTCTCCTCACGATGCTTCCCGCGCTTCGCGGCAGTCGGCGCACCCGTCGCCAGTTGAACGTGTTTACTCTGCCGCTGAACAACTGCCATCGCGCACCTCCTTCCGCGCCAGGGTCATGCAAGATGATTACCATCGTATCACACAACGTTCACACTCCTCTAATGGAACGCAGAGTCCGTCCGCCAGGTTCTGTGGACGCTGCCACACCGTTGGGCTCATGATCTTCCTCTCGCAACATGCGCAAGGAGTATTTCTCCTGCCCTCATTAGGAAGCACGCACCCTTTCGGTGCGTCGTGCGGTGCGTCGTGGCATTGCGAAAAACGCCACCGCCGGGAGCAAGTCAGGTGTCTCAGAAACGCCCCTGTCTGTTGAAAGAGGTGGGAGGGGGTGACGCAGACGCGAACGCCGCCAGTTCGTAACGATGTAGTCGCGCATCAAAACGTTCATGGCGCCACGAGAAGGCAAAGGGACCGCGTGGTACGTCGGCGTGGCATCGCGGTAGCTGTCAGGGTAGGGTACACCCCCACCTGATGTCAGCCCCCCACTCCTTCGCGTCAGAATTGCCTCCCCTTTGCTCGTTCTTGGCGCTCGTCTCCGGTCAGTGAGAGAGCGTACCTGACAGGTGCCCGATAGCCACGGCACGGGGACACACAGCGTCGCATGGGCAGGGACCGGATGCATACTGACTCGACAATGCCGCGAAGCCTGCTATGATGCCACCATGAACACAGCTGCTGCCCCCAACACACGTTCCCCGGGCGCACCTTACCGCCCCGGCCCGCCCATGATGGCGGACGAGCACATCGGCTTCAACGGCCGCTTTGCCGCCGCCCTCACCCGAACCGTTGGCTCCATGTGGGCCGTCTACTTCACCACGCTCTTCGTGCTTGCCTGGATAGCGCTCGCCACGTTCGGCCCGCTCCATGCCCGCGATCCGTACCCGTTCCCGTTCCTGCTGTTCATCGGCAATGTGGTACAGCTCCTGCTCGTGTTTGTGATCCTGGTCGGTCAGCAGGTGCTCAGCAGAGCGGCAGACAAGCGGTCGGTGCAGACCTACGAAGATGCCGAGGCAATCTTCAAGCAGGTCGTGCGCATCCATGACCACCTGGTGACGCAAGACCATGTGCTCACGCAGGGGATCAGCGCAGTCAAAATGCTGCGCCATCCGTGGGTCACGGAGCACATCGTGGACCCGCCGCCCACCGTGGGAGATCAGTACGTCGGCCTCAACGGTCGCATTGCCGCCTGGATCACCCAACGGGTCGGGAGTATGTGGGCGTTCTACGTCGCCGCCCTGTTCCAATTTGGCTGGATCGGCCTGTCCATGATCGGCGTCATTTCCTTTGACCCGTACCCCTTTGCGTTTCTGCTGTTTCTCTCCAGCCTGACGCAGTTGATCTTTATGTTCATCATCATGGTCGGGCAGGACGTGCTTGGCCGGGCGGGTGACATGCGGGCGCAGCAGACCTACCTGGATGCGGAAGCGATCCTGCATGAGTGCGCACGCCTCGAGGAGTACCTGACGGCGCAAGACCCGGTGATCGATGACCTCTGTAGCTACGTGGCGGAACACGCCCCGGCGGATCACCCAATCCGGGGCACGGTCGGGCGGCACGCCTCCCGCTAGTGAGTCATGCCACAAATAGCTGGCGTTCACAATGCCGAGATCGCTTTTACCTGTCCGTGTCAACCATGCATCAGCCATCTCCATTCATATAAGGTGGACTGGGCGCATTACATCAAGGAACTCGTCGACGTGCATTACCCCGATGCCGAGAAGATCGTGCTGGGGATGGATAACCTGAACACGCATACCCTCGCATCGCTCGATGAGGCATTTGCCCCCGCAGAGGCGAAGCGGCTGACAGATCGCTTGGAGAGCCATTACACGCCGAAGCACGGCAGTTGGCGCAATATCGCGGAGATCGAGTTGAGCGTGCTGGGACGGCAATGTTTAGCCCACCGTATGAGCGACGATACGACCCTGATGCGCGAGGTGGCAGCATGGGAAGCGGCACGCAACCGCGCGGATGCCGTGGTCAACGGGCGGTTCACGACCGACGACGCACGCATTAACCTCAAGCATCTCTCTCCATCAAATGAATCATGACAGAACACTAGCGCATCCGCACGTACGGTACGGGAGGCGACGATGCAGCGCGATGTGCAGGCGTTTCTGGACGGCGCGATCGGTGGCGGCATCGCCACCGTGGGCATGAGCGCCCTGATGCTGGTGGCGCGCGAAGCCGGGCTGATGGGCGAGCAACCGCCGGAGAAAATCACCGCAGCGGCGCTCGATGCCGTTGGAATAGAGGACCCAGACGAGGCGACACAGGACGTGCTGGCGAGCCTGCTGCACTTCGGCTTCGGCATCGGCACCGGCGCGCTGTTCGCCGTGCTGCACCGCCGGTTGCCCTTCCGCGTACCGGCGGCGGTACATGGCGTGGTTTTCGGCAGCCTCGTGTGGGCATTGAGCTACCAGGGATGGGTACCGGTCCTCGGCATCATGCCGCCCGCATCACGGGACCGCCCGGACCGCCCGCGCGTGATGCTCATCGCGCACTGGGTCTACGGTGCGATTCTTGGCGCAATTGTCGCGCGCCGCGATGACCGCGTGGGGGATGACGCACGCGGAGCCTCGGCGCGATGAGTGAAACGGCGGCGAGCCGTGGGCCGTGGTCTCGGCGGGCATTGCTCCGTGCGGGCGCACGCGGCGGCGCAGCCCTCGCCACCGCGCCACTGCTCACCGCCTGCCAATCAACACGCGCCGGGACGCCCGCCGCGCCCGCGAACGCGGCCCAGACATTGCGCCGCCTGACGCTTGCGTGGTGGACGGATATCGGCTACCCCTCGCCCTTCGCGTTCATCCCGCTCGGGCCGGGCGGCGTCGTGCGTGTCAGCATGGTGTTTGACACATTGACCTGGAAGGATGCGCACGGCATCATCCCCTGGCTCGCGGAACGCTGGGGTGTGAGCGCCGATGGCCTGGATTACACGTTCACGCTCCGTCCAAACATCCCCTGGCACGATGGCCACCCGCTCACCGCCGACGATGTCGCCTTCAGCTACCGCTACTTCGGCCAGCACGCCTTTCCGTGGGGTGCGAGCGACATGGTCGAACGCGCCGACGCGCCCGACGCACGCACGGTCCGCATCCGGCTCAGCCGCCCCTTCGCGCCCTTTCTGGAAAATGTCGCGGGCCTGCTGCCGATCCTGCCGCGCTACGTAGTCGTACCGCTGGCGCAGGGCGTCGTCGGACTGCAAACCACCCATGCGGCGGATGCGATCCTCGCGACCACTGCACATCCTCGTCCGCCACGTCCTCCCAGCCATCGTGCCGATTACCACCGCGAAGTTCGTGCTCACCGTGCAGGCAGCGGTCGTCATTGAGGCGAGCCTCGCCTTTCTCGGCCTCAGCGATCCGACGCGCATCAGTTGGGGCAGCATGATTCATCGCGCCGTCGGTTAGGGGCTGATCTTCGTCAGCGGCGCGTGGCGCTAGTGGCTCCTGCCTCCGATCGTCGCGATCTCCCTGCTCATCTGCGCGATCACCCTGGCCGGCTGGGCCATCGAGTCCTGGCACGATTCCCCCTGACTACCGTGCCCATCGCGTGTTGGGGAGAGAAACGCAAAGGAGCCTGCTACGGTGACCATGCGGCACCGTGGGGCTACCGCGCTTCGGTTTTCGTGGCGGTGAGGACGTACCGATCCGTATGTGCCGCCGCCTCCGAGTTCGCTGCCCGCTCCATCTGCTCAACCGCATCCAGGCATGATACACGCACATCGGTCAAGCCCGCCTGATGAAAAGCGACGACGACCGGGTCGAGTGACCGGGCAACCATGAGTGGCAGGGCCGCGCGCACCTCCGGGCGGTAGTGCTCTCGAAACGTCGCCTGCCACCCCGTCGCCACTGTCTCGTCTGCGGGCGCTTCCGCCCACCACAGGCCATCAATCGCCATCACCTGGCCTCCCGGTCGCAAAAGTTGTCGCCAATGGGCAAGGGCGCGGGGCAGATCGGTCAGATACACCGCGATCACGGCGTGGACGGCTGTCGCAACGTTTCTACTCCTCAAAACGGTGGATGGATCTGATATTGCCGCTGTCGTCTTGCGAAGGGAGCCACCCATGCAACGCGGGCGACTGTCAAAGGAGTGGCAACGGCTGATGGCGCGGTGGTGTCCGTGACCACCGTTTTGCAGACCCCTACCGCGAAGGAATTACAACAATTGATCTGTATTTTCCTTTGACCCCCTTCGTGCCTTCCGGGAGTCATTCAGGGCAGTATTCGCGCTTCAACTTCCCCCTTACCGGGGGCTGACGCGCAGCACGAGCCACAAGGCGAGCGTCGCGGCGAGCAGCATCGGCGGCGTGACGAGCAGGCCGATGCGCGTATACGCCCCCGCCGTGACCGGCACGCCGCGCTTACGCACGAGGGCGAGCCAGAGCATCGTCGCCAGCGAGCCAAAGGTCAGCACGCTCGGCCCGATGTTCGTGCCGATCAGTGTCGCAAAGGCGAGGTGATCGGGGATCGTCGCCCCCGTGCCACGGAGCAGGCCGATCATCGCCGCGATCATCGGGATATTGTTCACGAGGTTCGCCCCGATTGCGGTGCCAAAGGCGACGAGCAGCAGGTTCGGCAGGCCGTCACTCGCCGAGAGCGCGGGCAGGCGGGGTAGCCACGTCGCTTCCACGCCCCGGATCACGGCGAACATCGCCGGCACGAAGGCAAACAGCGGCCAGGCGATCCCCGCGTTCAGCCGTTGCACCGCGATCTGTCGTCGCGCCAGCGCCGCGCCGCAAAGCGCCACCGCCCCGACGCACGCGGGCACGGCGAGCGGCAACCCGGCAAAGCCGAAGGCGAGCAGGCCGAGCAGCACCGCGCCCAACCCGGTCGCCGCGACCGCGAAACCGGGCGGGCGGGCCGTCGCCGTGAGGTGGCCCGTCGGGATGTGGCGGGGAATGCGGCGGCGAAAAATGACAAAGAACAGCCCGATGTTGACGGTGAGCGCGGCGAGGTTCGGCCCCACCATCACCAGGGCAAAGCGCGCGAAGGAGAGGTGCAGCAGGTCGTAGATGAGAATGTTCGTCAGGTTGCTGATCGGCAGAAAGAGCGAGGCCGTGTTTGCCACGAACGCGCACGCGAACAGGTACGGCAGCGGGTCAATCTCCAGCTTGTCCGTCAGAGTATAGACGATGGGCGTCACCACGATGATCGTCACATCGAGCGACAGAAACGCCGTGACCACCGTGCCGAGCAGAAACACATTGACGAGCAGGAGCCGCCCATCGTCCCGCGCCGAACGCGCCGCGACCACCGCCAGCGCATCGAACACGCCCGCCGCCTCCGCCACCGCCGTGACGAGCATCATGCCGAACAAAAACAACAGCACATTCGCCGTTTCCCCGATGATCTGCGCGAGATCGCCGGGGGAAATGATGCGAAAGGCGAGCATCGCCGCCGCCCCGATCCCCGCCGCGACCGCTTCGTTCATGCCGCGCGGGTGCGTGAAGATCAGAGCGAGCGTGACGGCGAAGATCGCCGCGCTGAGCGCGAGGCTCATCGGCGAATCCTGTTTCGCACCGCAACGGCGCGGCGTGGGGAGACGCATGGGATATGGAGCACCATCATGACCACGGCAGCGTTCCTTTCCACAACATGGCGATACCAGGGGTGGCGCTACGCGGCGCCACCCCTGGTATCGCAAGAACCGGCCCGCACGCCGGGATTGCAGCGATACTCCCGATTCCCGGTGTACTCGGTTAACGCACCCCTCCCCCGTGCCGCCCAGAGGGAACCATTACCCCACGGATGTGGGAGACGCCGGGGCGGGAGCGGGGGCGGGAGTCACCGGGGCAGGAGGAGGCGTCGCGACGGGCGCGGCGCCCCCCTTCGAGCCGTGGGCCTTGCCGCCCTTGCCACCCTTGCCGCCGGGGCCACCGTTCGCTGCGGGGCTACCATTGGTCGCGCCGGGTGCCGTGCCCCCCTTCGGGCCATGCGCTTTGCCACCGGGGTTGGGAGCCTGGCCGGTCGGTGCCGGGGCGCCCGTGCCGGGGGTAGCGGGAGTGCCGGGAGTGCCGGGGGCGCCGTTCCCTTGTGGGCCGTGCGCCTTGCCAGCGGGGGCGCCCGCCGCGCCGGGGACGGCCTTGCCGCCGCCCGCCGCCGTGTGGTTGCCGAGCAGGCCCTTTTCCGCGTATGCGCCGAGTGAGTTACCGGTGGGGCCGAAGGTGCGTTGCGGCAGTTGCGCATTGCCCGACTGATTGACGAGCACTGTGATCTTGTCCTCAGCCGTGTTGCCGCCCACGCCCGTGACGTTCAGCGTCAACTGATGCTCGCCGTCGCTTACGGCCGTCGAGTCAAACGGCACGCTCCACATCTGGCTGCTGCCGATTTGCGCCATCGGCATCGGCGTGCCGTTGTCAATGCTCATCGTGGCGGACGCGACACCCTTGTCGTCCCAGACTTTCGCGCGGATGTCCATGGTGCCATGCACGACCTGCGTGCCGTCAATCATCAGTTGCTCGTCGGACGGCGAGGTGATCATCGCGAAGGGCCATGAGCCGAGTGGCTTGAACTTCCAGCTGATCACACCGTTATCGAGGTTAATCATGTCGAAGCCGACCGGCCCTTCCGTGACCTGTCCGGTATTGCGGCCCGCCGCGTAAATCGTGTGCCCGTCGTTGGCTACCTCGTTGTAGTGCGTGTGCCCGGAGTCCACCATGATGACATGATCGCGCTGGATCACGTCCTGAATTTGTGACGCGGCGGTGAAGGAGTGCATCACGACCACACTCTTCAACCCCGCCTTGGCCGCCGTGTCGAGGTCATTCGTCAGCCAGGTCTTCTCGTCGTTCGAGATGCCGCTCATCACGTCGAGAAAGACGAAGTGATACTGGTCCGCCGTGAAGCTCTGGTAGTTCACCGGCTCCATGTACTTGTTGTAGTTCGTGAGGCCACTCTTGAGGTCGTGATCGCCAGGGACGGCATAGAGAGGCACCTGCAACTGATCGGTCGCGCTCTTGATCAGCTGGTACTCGCTCTCGGTGTCGTCGTTCGCGTTGTCACCGGGGAGCACGGCGAAGTTGATGCCGTTGGCGAGATACTGGTTGGTGTTCGCGATGATCGTCTGGAGGTCCTTGTAGTTCTGCTGGTCGGCAGTCGTGATGTGCAGATCGCCAATATGGACCCAACTGACGACGCCGGGGTTCTGGATCGTGGTCGTCGCGCCCGTGCCCACTTGTGTGTTCACGGGTATGGGGCCGACGCCGTTGGCGGGCGTCGCGGCATTCACCGCGCCGGCGCCGCTGGCGAGGGTGAGGCAGAGCAGGCCACCCGCGAGGCAACGCCGCCAGCGGGGGTATCGGGGGGGACGTGCGAAAGGAGACATCGTGTGCGCCTCCGGTGTGGTGTGGTCGCGGGTCGTGCGGTTCTGGGTCGCGTCGGTGCCGGTGTGCCGTTGCCGTCGGTTCATGGGGTGTGCTCCTTCGGGTGAATGCCGTACGCCAATGGGAACGGGATGGGAGTGTGGGGGCGTGGCGTGGGCGCTGTTTCATGTGTGCCGCGCTCCGTTTCCCATCTGGGATCAGCATCGCACGGCGTGCTGAGGGCACGGCGCGGCGAAAATGAGAAGTTGAGGAGAGGGGCACCCTCCCCTCTCCCGCCGCCCTTTAGGGCCAGGGGGACGGGTGCCCTTTGGGCGGCACGGGGGAGGGGTGCATTAACCGAGGGCGGGAAAGGCGAGCGTGGCGGTGGTGCCGACGCCGGGGGCGCTGGTGAGCGTGACGCTGCCGCCGTGCGCCTCGGTGATCGCGCGCACGATGGCGAGACCGAGACCGAGGCCACCCTGGCCCGCATCGCGCGGGCGGGCGGGGTCCACGCGGTAAAAGCGCTCCCCCACCCGTGGCAGCGCGTCGGGCGGGATGCCCTCGCCCGTATCCGCGACCGTGACGGTGGCCGCGTTGCCCGCGTTGCCCGCACTGCCCGCCTCCCCTGCCCGCCCGACGCGGATCGTGATCGTGCCGCCCGGCGGGGTATGGGCGCGGGCGTTGGTGCAAAGATTCAGCAGCGCCTGCCGCAGCCGGTCGGCATCGCCCAGTATCACGACTGGCACGACTGGCATGACCGACGGGGCGGTGGCATCGTTCTCGAAGCGCACCGTGCGGTCGGGGGCGAGCAGACGGGTTTCTTCCGCGACCGACCGCGCGAGGGGAACGAGGTCGGTCGGGGCGCGTTCCAGCAGCTGCGCGGGGTCAGCGTCGAAGCGCGCCAGGGTGAGCAGATCGTCCACCAGCCGCCCCATGCGGGCGATTTCGCCCGTCATCAGGCGCAGCAGGCGGTCACGCGCGTCGGAGTCCGCTGCTGCGCCGATGCGCAGCATCTCGACGCCGCCACCGAGCGCGGTGAGAGGCGAGCGCAGTTCGTGCGAGGCATCCGCGAGAAAGCGGCGTTGCGTGGCGAAGGCGGCTTCGAGGCGCGCGACCATCGTATTGAACGCCTGCGCGAGTTCGGCAAGCTCGTCATCGGCGGCGGGCACGGCGACCCGTTGCGTGAGATCGCCTGCCGCAACGGCGTGGCTCGTCTGCGCCATTTGTCGCAACGGGCGTAGCACCCCGCGCACGATGGCGGCAGTGAGGAGTACCGTGACGCCCAGCGCGAGCGCCGTGCCGATCAGGAGCGCGACCTGGATCGCGCGAAGCAGGTCGTCCACACCGCGCAACGAGGCGCTCAGTTGCAGCACGCCGATGGTCTGGGACGATGCCGGGCGCGTGAGGGGAATCAGTTCCACGAGCACCGGCCCATCGGGGGCGGTATCCAGCCGCAGGTAGCGGTCGTTGCCCGTGACCACCACCGCGCGATAGGTCGCGGCATCGAGCAGCGGGGCGACCACGGTGGTCGTGCCGGTGAGCGCGGGGCCGTCGCCGACCGTGACGCCCGCCGTGTCCAGGGTGCGTGCGGCGGTATCACGGGTGGTGAGAAAGCGCGCGAGATCGGCGAGGGATTTGGCGTCGGCGGTGGTACTGGCGGCGGGCGGCGCGGCGGGGGTAAGGATGGGCACGGGAAGCGCAGGGCCACCTTTCTTGGGCCGGGGTGGCTTCGGGCCGGGGCCGTTCAGCTTGTCGCTGATCGCGGCGGCAGCGGACAGGCGCAAACTCTGCGCGGCGTTGTCGAGCAGCACGCGCCGCAGGTTCAGTGAGAGGATCACGCCAAAGAGCATGAGCGCCACCGCCAGCACGCCCGCCAGCAGCAGCGTGAGCCGCACCCGCAGCGGCAACGCGCCACGCGCCCGGTTCATTGGCGTCACGGGTTTCATGGCCGCAAGGTGTAGCCGATGCCGCGCACGGCCTGGATGCGGCCGTGGGGGTCATCGCCGAGTTTGCCGCGCAGGTAGCGCACGTAGACATCCACGACGTTGGTGTCTATCGCCTGGTCGAACCCCCAGACGCGGCTGAGGATCGCGTCGCGCGTCAGCACCTGCCGGGGGTGCGCCATGAAGTATTCCAACAGGTCGAACTCGCGCGGGGTGAGGTCTATCGGGCGGCCCGCGTCGGTGACTTCGCGGGTGGAACGGTCGAGCACGAGCGTCCCGGCGGTGACGCGGCTCCCCGCCACGATCCCGTGACGGCGCAGCACGGCGCGGATGCGGGCCATCAACTCCACAAAGGTGAAGGGCTTCGGCACGTAGTCGTCCGCGCCGCTATCGAGGCCGGCGACGCGGTCCGCGACCTCCCCACGCGCCGTGAGCATGATGATTGCGGCATCGCTGCGTGCCCGAAAAGTGCGGCACAGCGTGATGCCATCCGTGCCAGGAAGCATCACATCGAGCAGCACGAGATGGGGCCGGACGCGTTCAAACGCCGCGAGCGCCTGCCGCCCGTCGCGCACCGCCTCCACCGCGAACCCCTCGAATGTCAGTCCCATCGTCAGGAACTCGATGATCGTTGCTTCATCCTCGATGAGCAGCACGCGCACTTGCGCGCGGTCATCCGTTCGTGCCTCCATTGCCCTGGCCCCTCGTCTGTGTCTGAACCGATGTCAGCGTGCCTCCGGTGGCCCGTTGCTGTTCTCCCAATAGTATACCGGGCGAAACCGCGCACCGCGCCAGGGTGTCTTTTCTGGGAGGCGCGCTATTCGGTGCGCTGGGCGTGCTGTTTCTCACGGCGGCGGTGGTGATGCCGCTCGCGGTGGGCCACCGCAACGACTTGCCACTGGAACGGCTGTACGGTGATTTCGCGGTCACGCTCGCCGCCCGTACCCAGGCGGGCAGCGTGCCGACCGCGCCCGCGTCGAACCCGCGCACGCTGATGGAGGCGCAAGCCTCGTACCTCACCTGTGCCGAATGCCACGGCGCGACCGGCAAGGGCAACGGGGTCTACGGGCAGGAGACCTACCCGCAGGCGACGGACCTGACGAGCCACGATGCCAAAGAAAAAAGCGACGCCGAACTCTTCTGGATCACCAAAAACGGCCTGAGCTTCGCGGGGATGCCCGCCTTTGACAAGCAGTTCACTGACGCCGAGATGTGGCAACTCGTGGCCTACATGCGCGCCCTGCAAAACGGTAGCGCCCCGGCGGCGCTCGCTATCCCAACCGCGAGCGCGCAACAACTGGCGTACGTGAACCCGGCGGGCGATGAAGCGCAGCAGGGGGCGGCAGTCTACTTCGCACAGGGCTGCCAGAACTGCCACGGCCCGACCGGCAATGCGCCCCGCAACCTGGCAATCCGCGACGCCAACGAGGCGGCACAGGTCGTGCGCAACGGCAAGCAGGGAATGCCCCGCTACGGGCCGGAGCAGGTTTCCGACGCCGACCTGCCCAAGCTGATCGCCTACCTGAACACCTTCAATAACAACCAGGGCCGCCAGGGGTAAACACAATCATCGCACACAAGGTATGGATCTGACCTGCCCCCATAAGGATGCTTCCGCCCGCGTATGTATCGCGGGCGGAAGGGCGGGAGCTAGTCGAGCAGGGCGAAGTCGAGGCGGTAGCGGTCGGCGTTGAAGACGCCGGCGGATTTCGCGCCGTCCACGGCGAGGCCGATGCCGCTGACAAAGCTCGCTTCGTCGGAGGCGAGAAAGAGCGCCGCCGCCGCCACTTCCTCCGGCGCGGCCATACGCGGCGTCGGGCAGGCCGCCACGACGCGGCGCACAAAGGCGTCGCGGTCCTCGCCCGGTTGTTGCCCGTCTGTCACCATCGCCGTTTCAATCGGGCCGGGACAGACGGCGTTGACGCGCACGCGCTTATCGGCGTAGGCGAGGGCGAGGGACTTCGTCAGGCCCATGATGCCGTGCTTGGTGGCGTTGTAGAGCGGGTCGCTGGGCCGCCCGATCAGGCCACCATTGGAGGAGGTATTTACGATGGAGCCGCCCGCCGGGTTCGCGAGCAGGTGGGGCAGGGCGTGCTTGCAGCCGAGAAACGTGCCCTTGAGGTTCACGGCGATCACGCGGTCGAAGTCGTCCTCGGTGCGGTCAAGGATCGAGCCGCCCATGCCGATGCCTGCGTTGTTGAACATCACATCCAGTTTGCCATACCGCGTGACGGCCTCGTCCACGAGCCGCCGCACATCCGCGTCGCGCGTCACATCGGTGTGCAGCGCGACCGCCTCGCCGCCCGCGTCGCGGATTTCGCGTGCCGCGCCCTCCACCCCGGCCTCGTCCACATCGCCGAGCGCCACCCGCGCGCCCTCTTGCGCGAACATCAGCGCGCTGGCCCGCCCGATCCCCGACGCCGCACCCGTGATCACCGCCACCTTGCCCGCAAGCCGCATCGGTTCACTCCTTACTTACTCGGTCTTCACGCATCGCACCCATGTGCGCGCCGCGTATCGTACCGCATCGGGCGACACGGCGTGGGAGGGGAAATTTGAACCACGAAGACACGAAGACACGAAGAAATGCAAAAGAATAAAAATATTTCTCTTGATTCCTTCGCGCCTTCCGGGTGCCCCCTGGGCGGTATTCGCGGTTCAATCGTCTTTGCGCTCATCGCGGGCAGTGGGCGTGATCTCGTATACTCATCGCCACACAAGAGCGGAGCAGGCGGTCACAGGAGGGGGAAAGATGGCGCGGATGAGCGGCGCGCGGGCGTTCGTGGAGCAGTTGCGGCGCGAGGGGGTGCGGTTCGCCTTCACGGTGCCGGGGGAGAGTTTTCTGTCGGTGCTGGACGCGCTATATGACGACCCGGCAATCCGCCTCGTGGCGACACGGCACGAGGGCGGCGCGGGCTTTATGGCGGAGGCGGTCGGCAAATTGACGGGTGTTCCCGCGCTGGCGATGGGCACGCGCGGCGTTGGTAGCACGAACATGGCGATAGCCCTGCACACCGCGTATCAGGACAGCACGCCGCTGATCGCGCTGATCGGCCAGGTTGAGACGCCGCACCGCTATAAAGAGGCGTTTCAGGAGGTCGAACTGGCGCCCTTTTTCGCCCACATCGTCAAGTGGGCGGTGGAAGTGGGGCGCACGGACCGCCTGCCGGAGATCGCGCACGAGGCGATCCGCCGCGCCGTGAGCGGCCGTCCCGGCCCCGTACTGCTCGCCGTGCCGACGGACGTGCTCAATGCCGAGGCGGACTTTACCGCCGCACACTTCCGCCCACCCGCCGTGCCGCCCCGTCCCGCGCCGACGGTTGCGGACGCCGCCGAAGCCGTCGCGCTGCTACAGGGGGCGGAGCGGCCCGCCATCCTTGCCGGGGGAGGCGTGATGCGTGCCGGGGCGGTGAACGATCTCGTGCGCTTCGCGGAAGCCGCCGCGATCCCCGTACTGACCGCCGCGCGCCGCTACCACGCCTTTCCGTACAACCACCCGTTGTACCTCGGTAGCATGGGCCTCGGCGCGGCGGTCACGATCAAGCCCCGGCTGGCGGCGGCGGACGTGCTGCTCGCCCTGGGCACGCGGCTCGGCGAGTTCACCACGGGCGCATATGCCCTGCCCGCCCCCGGCACGCGGCTCATCCATGTAGACATTGACCCGGACGTGGTGGGCACGAATAACGCCACCGCCCTGGGCATCGTCGCGGACGCCCAGGAGGCCGTGCGCGCCCTGCACGCTGCCCTCACCGACGCCCCCGATCCCCACCGCGCGACGCGGGAGGCGGCAAACGCGCGCGACCGGGAGGCCTTTCGCGCCGCTGTCGCGCTTCCCGCAAACAATGGCTACGGGCCGGACGATGGCCCGGCAGACGCGGCGGGCGTGGTCGCGGACCTCAACCGGCTGCTGCCCCCGGAAACCCTCGTGACGGGGGACGCGGGCAACCATTGGAGCTGGTTCGGGCGCTACTTCCGCTTCCCGCAGGAGGGGATGTACCTCGGCCCAACGAGCGGCGCGATGGGCTACGCGATGCCGGCGGCGGTGGGCGCGGCGCTCGCCCGCCCCGGCACGCCCGCCCTCGCCGTGGCAGGGGACGGCGGCTTTCTGATGACCGGCAATGAGTTGGAAACGGCGGTGCGGTGCGCCCTCCCGGTGATCGCGCTCGTGTTCAACAACCACGGCTACGGCACGATCCGCATGCATCAGGAGCGCGAGTTTCCGGGCCGTGTGAGCGCGACGGCGCTTGGGCCGGTGGACTTCGCCGGTTTCGCCCGCGCGCTCGGCGCACACGGCGTCCGCGTGACGCGCAACCGCGATTTCGCCCCCGCGCTGTCCGCCGCGCTCGCGCTGCGCCGTCCCGCCCTGATCGAGGTCGTCACCGACATGCGGGACATCAATGTCGGGCAGACCATCTCGGGCCTGCACCGAGGCACGCAACCGGCGTGAGATTACATGATCGCGCCACCGACCGTGTTGAGCAGGGAGGCAAGCTGTGTGAGCTTGCCCGCGATGCCCGCCTCGGCGCCGGTAGCGGTGGCCTCGGTCTCGGTGGCAAGCGCGATCAGAATTGGCCCGATCCTGGCGCCCGTGAGGTGGCCGCTCGTCAATTCCGCGCACAGGGCGGCCAGTGTCGCCGCTATCTCCGTAAGGCCCGCGCCTTGCAGGGTGGTAATCCAGCCCTCGATAGCCCGCACGGCGACACTGGGACTGACCGCATTCGGGCCGCCTTGCAACGTCGCAATTGTGGCGTCCAGGTCGCTATTCGAGGCCATCGCGGGTGCTCCTTCCGTGCAAGTGTGGGGATCGGCGACACGTTGCCATGCATTATGCGTCCCCCGGTGCAATCCCGGTGCCAGAGAAGCTGCCCATACATCTGATATGTTCATGGGGTAGCCGGTGAAACCCTGATTGCTCTGCGGCGGAGATGCCCACCAGAGCGAACAGGAATGTTCAGGGTCGGCGAACGGCATCACCGCTCCCGGTTCGCGCGCCATCGCCGACCAAATGGCCCCCAGAACAGGAAAAAGAGCAGGGGCCAGGGGAACCAGAGCAGATGCCGGTGCGTCAGGGCGCTGACGAGCACGAGCACGAGGACTATGGATACGATGGGCACGATGGGTACGAGCCGCCATGCGCGATGGCGCATCTCAGGCCACTGCGGGGCCGGTTCCCGCTCGTGTAGCTCATCCTGGGGCTGTGGCAAATCGAGCGTCAACTCGGCCAATTCGCCGATGTGTTTGGCGGCGTAGCAGCGGTCAATGCGTTCCTCGTACTCGTGCTGGTCCAGTCTCCCCTCAGAGTAGCTACGGCGCAGCCGCGTCGCGGTCGCCTCGCGATCGGTATCGGCGGCCCGCAACCCACCACTGTAGCGGCTGCGCGGCGCATCGGTGCGTGGGGCGTCGTTCATCAGCATCTCGCGTTCCTTTCGTCCGTCATTGTTGTGTGCTGGGGGCGAGCCGCCTCGTGGCTCCGCCGTGTCAGGGGTGCGGTCAGGGAACGATTCAGCATCGTTGGTGGTGTCCGTCATTGCGTGCTTCCTCTCACTGCTCCGCGCCGCGCAAGCGTGGCAAACCGATCTCTCATCGCAAACTCTCACTCCCTCTCTGTCCGACCGTCCGGCCTGCGTCCCCGATTATTTCCGGGGGCACGCCAATGATGGGCCATGAGAATCACGGGCGGGTGCGGCGAACCGTCACAGAACGGGCACAAGTCGCTCAGAGTGCGCGCACGTCCGCAAAGAAGCCGGCGAGGGCCGGTGGGGAGGTGGGATAATGCCTGTGCGTCGCCGTGAGTGACAGGCGCGAGGGAGGAAACGTCGTGGACGACGGGCGAACGGTACTGGTGGTAGATGACGACGCGGGCATCGTCGAACTGATGCGCGACTTCCTCGAAGCGGAGGGCTTCCGCGTGGCGGAGGCGTTCAACACCCGCGATGCGACCGTACTCCTCGCGCAGCAAACGATTGATTGTGTGCTGCTGGACGTGATGATGCCGGGAGACAGCGGGTTTGACCTCTGCCGTCAGGTGCGCCGGGAGAGCGAAATCCCGATCCTGTTCCTCACCGCAAAGGGTGGAGACCTCGACAAGATTCGCGGCTTCGGCCTCGGCGCGGATGATTACATCGTCAAATCCGCCACCCCGCCGGAGATCGTGGCGCGCATCAAGGCGGTGTTGCGCCGCACCGGGGCACGGGAACCGGCGCGGGATGCGCTGCGCTGGGACTTTGGGCGGCTGGTGATTGACGCGCGGGCGCGCGAGGTGCGCGTGAACGGCGCACTCCTCTCCTGCACGCCGCGCGAGTTCGATACCCTCTGCCTCTTCGCCGAGCGCCCGCGCCAGGTCTTCACCTACATGCAACTGCTCGAACGCTTCTGGAAGGGCGTGGGGGACCGGCACACCGTCACCGTACACATCGCGCGCCTCCGCGAGAAGATCGAGGCGGATCCCACGGAACCCGCGCTGATCATTAACGTCTGGGGCGTTGGCTATCGCTTCGAGGGGCAACGACGATGAAGCGTTTCGGTATCCGCAGGTGGATGATCGGCGCCATGCTGACGTTTTTCCTCTTCCCTGCCGTGGCCCTCGGCATTACCACGGCAATCGAGGGGCGCAGGGCGCCGCACGCGGCGATGGCGGACGACACCCTCCTGCTCGATGCCGCTACCGGCGCGGACAACTGGCGAGACCCGCAGTGGCAGCGCGCCTTCGGGGATCGTCTCGCAGCCGCCAACAGCGGCATCCTGATTCAGGACGGCGCCGGGAACGACATTCTGCGCACGCGTCGGCCCGGCTCCGGCACACGCGGCGGTTGGGGGCAAGGGGGCGGTCAGCGCGTCGTGGTTGTGGCGGGTGGGCAACGGGTCGGGAGTGTGACCCTGTTCACCCCCTCGTCTACCGGTGGCCCGGTCCGGCCCGCAACGATGGTTGGTCTCGTGCTCGCGTTCGGCTGCGTGTTCTGGCAACTGGGGCGGTTCATCGTGCGCCCGCTTGAGGGCCTGGGGCGCGCGGCGCGACGCATCGCCGGGGGCGATCTCTCCTTCGCCCTGCCACGCTCGCCGGTGCGCGAAGTGGCGGCGGTGTGCGCGGCGTTCGACGCGATGGGCGCGGGGCTGCGCGAGTCCATCGGGCGGCAGGCGGCGCTCGAAGAGGAGCGACGCTTCTTTGTCGGCGCGATTGCCCACGACCTGCGCACGCCGCTCTTCGCGCTCCGTGGCTACCTCGTGGGGCTGGAGCAGGGGCTGGCGACCTCGCCGGAAAAGGCGGCGCGGTACATCGCGCTCGCCCGACAACGGGCGGATCACCTCGACCGGCTCGTCTCCGAGCTTTTCACGTACACGCAGGTGGAGTATCTGGAGCAAACGCTGCATCGTGCGCCGCTCGATCTTGGGCCGTTGCTGGGGAGAGCCGTGGATAGCCTCATGCCGCGCGCAGTGGAGAAGGGGGTAGCAATCAGAAGCGAAGAACCGGATACACCCTGCGAAATCGCCGGGGATACGCATCTGCTGGAACGCGCGATCGAGAACCTGCTGGACAACGCGCTCAGGCACACCCCTGCGGGGGGCGAGATTACGGTACGGTGGCAGGCGGAGGCGGGGCGGGCGGAGTTTACGGTCGCGGACACGGGGGCGGGGATTGCCCCCCACGATCTGCCGCACCTGTTTGAGCCGCTCTACCGGGGCGAAGCATCGCGGAACCGCGAGACGGGCGGGGCGGGGCTGGGGTTGACTATCGCGCGGCGCATCCTGCGGGCGCATGGGGGCGATCTTACCGCAGCGAACCGCGTGGGCAGGGGTGCGGCATTTACCGGCTGGCTGCCACTCCCCGCACCGGAGAAGGCTGCCGACCTTGCCGCACCGCCTTTGGGCAGTCACGCAAGTCTGCGCAACCGATAGCGTCCGCGTGTGCTCCCCCAAAGGCGACCCGTGATTGAGCCGTCAGGCAGGGCTGATGCGTGCGGGGGAACCTCACCCCCCGACCCTCTCTCCACTTGATGGAGAGGGGAAGTAATTCAGTTTGGAAATGATAAAATCGAGGGGTGGGTGAATCGTTGCGCTGCATCCCCTCCCCTCTCCGCTTGACGGAGAGGGGAGGGGGTGAGGTTCCCAGCACGCATCAGCCCTGAGGTATCAGGCCGTTGCCATGCGCACCACGGACTGATGCACCTCGTCCCAGGTGGGAGCGGGGTGCGCGCTGTCCGCCGTGCAGCGCAAGTTCACGTAGCCGCTGCGGAAGGGACGGGCGAGTTTTTCGTCCGGCACGAACTGGTGTCGGGCGATGCAGCCGTTGTCGTTGCCTAGCAGGTGCAGCGACACGCTCGTCACGTCCGACGTGGTGCGCACGCGGTGAATGTCGTTTTCGGGCAGCAGCGTGTAAAAATCGCCGGGGGTGAGGGCATTGCGCTCCGCCACCGCGAGGTCGGCGTAGTCGTCGCGGCTGCCGTCGTCGCGCCGCGCGTAGACGGTCTCGTCCTGCGTGCCTCGGTAGAGGCCGACGAGGCCCCACGCGAGGTGGTCATGCACGGGCGTTTCCCGTCCCGGCGCGAGCACCAGGGCGGAAAAGGCGAGCGAGCCGTCCCCGGCGCGGAAGAGCAACCACATCCCCGTCTCGCTGCCCATGCCGCTCCGCGCCACCGGTTCCTGATACTCCGGCGGCAACCACTGCCTATCCGCGAGCAACGCCGCGAAGTGGGGGCGAATCGTGGCCATCGCCGCACGCGCGTCGGGCGCCGTCGCCTGAATGTCCCGCACCGTGCCGATGAACGCGCGCATCACCGGCGTATCGAGGATGAACTGGTCTTCGCCATCCAACGCCACCGGCAGATCATTGTGAAAATCACACATCCTTTATACACTCCTCTCGTTCCGGCCTCACACCCATCTGCCTGATTGTACCGCGCCGCAACCCGATCATTGGGGCGCGCGATGGGTACGCGGAGAGATGAATGCACCGATTCGCCGATTCATCGGGCGTTCATGTGCCGGGGTGTAGGAATGCAACGATGAAGCGACAACGCGGGGGTTGCGGATTTGTGAATGGTCAGATAAATTCGTACTGTGTGGTAGAAGCCGCGCGCGATGTGCGGTATACTCCGCAGCTACGGGGCGGTGGAATGCTCCTCACCCCCGGCCCCTTCCCTCAAAGGGAAGGGGCCGGGGGTGAGGAGCATTCAGGCCGTGACGGTTCGCCGCTCGTAGCGTATCCTTCCAGAGAAGGAGTGATCGTGTGACTTCAACGACCGAGCGCCAAGTTCCGGTAGCCGACTCCACGCTGCCCGCTACCCGGCAGGCAAGTGCGGCGCAGTCCGGGCGGAGCATCGTCGGCACTATCGGCGCGTACTTTCTCATCCGCATTGCGGCGCGGGCTTCGTACGGTATTCTCTCCGCCTTTCTCGCACAGCATGTGACGGGGTCCGCCACCGTCGCAGCGGTGATCGTGACCGTGTTTTTCATCAGCGAACTCGGCCTCGCGCCGATCTTTGGCAACCTTTCCGACCGGCGCGGGCGCAAGCCCTACCTCGTGGCCAGCCCCCTTGCCGGGGCGGCGGCGGCGCTGGTGTTCGCGCTGATCACGCTGCTCCCCGGCACGAACCTGCGCCACCACGGTTGGGAGCGCCTCGGCCTCGTCGCCGTGTTCGCGGTCGGGCGGTTGCTGGAAGGCATCTCGGCGGCGTCCTCCACCCCGGCGGGCCTCGGTTTTCTCGCCGACGTGACCGCGAGCAACGAGGCATGGCGCGTGCGCGTGATGACGGCGTTTGAAGTGACCACGGTGCTCGGCGTGGTCGTTGGCATCCCGATTGGCAGCGTCTTGTACGGCATGGGCGGCGTGCATGGCTTTTTCGGCGTGCTGGCGCTGTACCTGATTGCCGTGGCGCTGCTGCTGCTCTTTATGGTGGAAAGCCACGCACCGGGCCACGCCACCGCGCCGGTGGATGCGGCGGGGCACAAGGAAGGCCTCAGCCGCGAGGCGATGCGTGTCTACCGCACCCTGCTGCAAAACGCGCGCCTGCTCGCCTTTGTGCCCGCGTGGCTGGCGATCAACGCGCTACTCGCGGCCTTTCTTGGCCTGACACAGTTCATGCTCAGCCTGCCGACACGGGCGGCGGGCAACCTCGCGCCCGGGCAGCAGGATGCGAATCGTCGCTTTCCGCACCAGTTGCTCGTGGGCGGGTACCAGCAGGCGGACATCGCCCGCATCATGGGCATCTTCGGCGCGGTGCTGATCGTGGGCATGGTGCTCTGGACATTTATCCTGCCCCGGCTGGGACGGGCACGTACGATGCGCATCGCCCTGATCGGCTTCGTGATCGTCGCGCTGACGCTGACGATCATCAACCGCCTCGCGGAGAACCCGCAGTCCCTCACCGCGCGTAACAGGGCAGCCCTCTACGTTCTCATGCCGCTCGTGGGCGTGGGTATCCTGATCGCCAGCGGCTTCGCCCCCGCCGCGCTCACGCACCTCGCCACCCTTTCGGAAGAAGACCCGGAGCAGCGCGGCGCGATTATGGGGCTGTACTCATTGCTGCTCGGCGGCGGGCAACTGCTGGGCACCTGGATCGGCGGCGTCTTTGTGGACCTCGCGGGCTTCAATGGCCTCGCGTTTTTCTCCGCGATCCTGATCGTGTTCGCCGTGTGGAGCGTGCAGGCCTCGCAGGGCCATCTCAACGAGCGCGGGCCCGTGCCGGTGCGGGCTGCGGCTGAGGGGTAGATTTCTCCGCCCCGTCAAGGCGTAGGCGTTGCGGGCGAAAATGATTGAACCGCAAAGGCGCGAAGGAAATGCGGCGAGAAACACCATTTGGTAATTTTCCTCTAATCCCCTTCGTGCCTTTGTGCCTTCGCGGTTCAAATCCCCCGCACTGAGACAGGCGAACACGCACATGCCCCGTCCGCCCCGTGCCCGCCCCCTGCTGTACGTACGAAAACGTGGTATCCTTGCCCCGGTCGTGGGGCAAGGATTATGTCATCCTGTCGCCGCACGGCTTGCCAATAACGTGGCGTCGGGGTACGGTGTCACGCGGTGGGCGCGGCGGCCTGGGCACCGATGGGAGGATGTGCAATGCGGCACCGGGGACTCATGGCTTCCGCACCGGCTCACCGAGCCTGGTGGATCGGCATCATTGGCGTACTGCTCGTCGCGTGCGGGGGCGATGCGCCGAAACTGCCCCCGCCCCCCACCTCACTACCGCCCGCGTCCGCGCCGACAATGGGCACAATGGATGGCAGTACGCCGGGCGCCGTTATCCCGCTCTCCCCGATGCCGACGGGAGCGGGCATGTCCACGGTGGGAAGCGTGCCGACGACCGACGGCACGCCGGGAACGGCGGGAAGCGCGCCTGTTGGCACCGCGCCAGTAGGCATGGGTAGCGCGACCGGCACGATTGGCACGAGCGCCCCCGGTAGCGCGGCCCCGACCCCACGACCGAAGAGCGCGGACCTCACGCAACTGCACTTGGGCGACAGCGGCGATGGGTATGGCTTCAATGTCTGGGGGCTGGACCCGAACGACGCCTTCCGCGACAAGGTGAACACCGAGGTGCAGGACGCCGGCTTTGGCTGGGTGCGGCAGCAGGTATCGTGGGCCGCGATGGAGCCGAAAAAGGGCAACTTCGGCACCGATACCACGGCCTTTCTCGATAAGTTCGTAGACGGCGCCGCCGCGAAAAACCTCAAGATCATGCTCTCCGTGGTGAAGTCGCCCGACTGGGTGGGTGCGAACGGTGGCCTGCCGCCGCAGGCGCAGGACTTCGCGGACTACATGACCTTTCTCACCCAGCGGTACAAAGGCAAGGTGCAGGCGTACGAAATCTGGAACGAGCAGAATTACGCGCTCGAAACGGGCGGCAAGGTCAGCGTCGCCGCCTACCTACCGGTGCTCAAAGCAGGCTATCAGACGGTGAAAAAGTACGATCCGAAAGCGGTGGTCGTCTTCGGTGGCCTGACACCCACGGGCGTAGATGACCCGGCCATCGCCCTGAACGATGTGCAGTACCTGCGGCAAATCTACGCGCTCAACGGTGGCGAAGTGAAGGGGTACTACGACGTGATGGGCGCACACCCCGGCTCGAACTGCAACCCGCCCGATGCCTCCTGGCCCGCGAACCCGCCGATGAACGATTGCGGCACGGACCCCGATGGCGGGCGCAGCTTCACCAAGGACAACTCGTTTTATTTCCAGCGCATTCAGGACCAGCGCAAGGTGATGGAGGACGCGGGCGAGAACGGCAAAAAGATGTGGGTCACCGAGTTCGGCTGGACCACTGCCAACCAGGCGCCGGGGTACGAGTACGGCAAGTACGTCTCCGAGGACCAGCAGGCGCAGTACCTGACGCGGGCCTTTGAGCTTGGCCGCAGCTATCCATGGATGGGCGTGATGTTTGTCTGGAACCTCAACTTCGCCAGCATCACGATGCCCTCCGACGAAAAGTATCCCTGGGGCGTGCTCAAGGCGGACGGCTCCCCCCGCCCGTCATATAATGCCTTGAAGGCGATGCCCAAGTAACAACGCGCATACGGTAAACGGGATGACTCGCACCGACAACACCGCCGGCAGGGAGATCGTGGTACCGAAACGCGATTCACTCCCGGCAGTGTTGTGGTGGAAGCGGATGCCCTGCTCGCTCAGGGTTTGCGGCCTCGCCCGCCGTTGCCCGCGCCTTGCGGCAGCCACTCGATGCCTTTCTCGCCCCCCTGCGCGTGCTGCGCGGCGAACCTGGCGGCGCTCTCATGCCACCCGACCATGCGCCCACAGGACCAAACGCCTGTCCAACCCGGGCTTATGCGTTCTCCTCACCCCGGCGTACCCTGGTGCGTCAGTCAGACCCCGATCCCAAATGAAAACGCCTCCCGGTTGTCCGGGAGGCGTAAGCACGGACGGAAAGCGTTAGCCCTGATCGGCGGGCACGGTATGAACGGTCTCGCCACTGTCGTTATAACTGCCACCGTTATCGCCGCCCCCGTTGGCGCCGGTGTCCGCCGTTCCGGTGCTGCGGTCATCGGGATCAGTTTCGGAGGTCGCCGCAGGCGCGCCATACCCGGTGATAATGTACGCAGGCGCGACAGCGATTGGCGCGCCGGCATCGTTCGTGGGTACGGCGGTCACGATTGGTAGCTGATCTATCACCGCAGGCGTCGCCGGGTTTGTCGCCCCGGCGGGCATGACCGCGACAACGGAAAGGGCGGTCATGACTGCCCCTGCCAGCCCGACCGCAAGCTTTCGACGCAACGTACTCCGCATTGGTCTGTCCTTTCGTCTATACGACACCTACCGCGTGTTTCGGAGATTCTCCGCGCGGGTGAGTCTTCCGTGGCTCACAAGAACAGGATAGGCCGCGCCGCACCCCAGCAAAAGGGAATGTGATGCGCGCGTCCCCCGATTCGTACGTTCACTTCATACTCGTGACAGATGCTTCACGCTTCCTTTACAAACATGCCCCTGCCACACCAAAACACGGAACGCCCCACGCGGTGCAGACACCTGCAACCGCGTGGGGCGTTCCGAAGCACGTACGTTGTCCGTTTCAATCGCCGGGGAGCGCGGTCGGTGCGGTGGGCGTGGGAATGGCGGGCGGCGCGATCAGCAGGCTCAGGGCGATTCCTGCCAGCCCCGCCATGATCGTGATGCCCGCCCATAACTCGATTGACCACGCCTCGCCACCCGCGCGCAGCGGCACGATGAGGAAGTGCAAACCCCAGAGCACGACGGGCGCGAGAAAGGCCAGGGCGCGCAACGCGACCGGGCGCGCGGGCGTGGGGCGCAGATACCGGATGAGCAGGTCAATACCGAGACCGGCGAGCACCACGGCCAGCACGCGCTCCGGGTACTGCACCCCATAGCTGAGCATCGCGCCCATCAGCAGGGCGACCACGGTATAGAGCAGCGTCACGCTGCCGAACGGCAACCGCCATCGCCGCAGCAACAGCAGCACCGGCGCGAGCAGCACGACCGTGGTGAGCAGGATCTGCGCGAGGTTCTGCGTTTCCGCGAGGTTTTGCAGGCGATGGCTCGCAGCGTTCGCCCGCGCGTCGTTGCCCGTATGCTCCGTCCAGCCGAGACCCCACAACTCCATATTCATAAACGTGATGAAGCCGACCATTTCCGTGGCGGAAAGCAGCGCGGGCAGCAAGGCGCGAAACCCCGGCGCGTCCGACCCCGGCTCCGCGAACGCCCATGCCGAGCGGAGCGGCCCCGTGACGATGAGCAGCACGCCGGTGAAAAGCGCCAGATGCGGCGGGCTGAGCAGCGCCTGCGTGCTCACCTCGATGCCGAGAACCAAGTGCCAGAGCATGTCCGCGAACCCGCCGACGCCGAACACGAACACGCCGATCAGGCTGAGATCGTACCCGACCGGCAAGCCCCACCGCCCGGCCTGCCCCGCGCGTGGGTGACGCATCAGCCAGCCGATCCAGAGCGCGTTTGCCGCGAACGCCGCGTAAAACAGGGCGTGCCAGGGGGTGAAAAACGTCTCCAGTTTGGCGAGGTTGTTGTGCGCCCAGCCATCCACGAAAATGCCGATCATCAGCCACAGGCCGAGCGCGACCGTAATCAGGTCGTCTCGCCACCGCAACTGTGGATCGCGCAAGGGGCGCGTCGTCACGGACGGGGGCGGCGCCGTCGCTACCGTTGCCATCGTTGTTTCCTCCTCGAAGCCCGCACGGTAGTTAATGAGCAATGCTCATTTCATGACCGTCAGTGTAGCACGCGGGCGGGGTGCGTCAAGCGATGCCCCCGATGAGAGCGAAAACGATTGAACCGCGAAGGCGCGAAGGCACAAAGGCGCGAAGGAATCAAAGAGAAAATATTTTCTCTTTGATTCCTTCGCGCCTTTGTGCCTTCGCGGTTCAAATCCTCCCCTCCCCACGCCGAGTGATGCAAGAAAGCACACGCCCTGCTGCGGGGGAGACACCGCCGGAAACATGCATGTATCCCCTTGACAATGCCCGAATACCATTCTATGCTTCAAGCATCGAACGCGATTCTGTTGAAAGGAACGGTCCATGCCCCCGTACCGCGAAACGGCATACACAGTGCGGCGGCGCGCGGCGATGCTCTCGCGGCTCGTTACGGCAGCCCGCGCGCGTTTCGCGGCGCAAGGATTCGCCGCGACCACGATGCAGCAGATCGTCGCCGACGCAGGCACATCGGTCGGCAACCTGTATTTTTACTTCGCCAACAAGGACGCCGTGCTGCGCGCCGTGGTCGCGGAAATCGCGGCGGAGATCGGGGCGGCGATAGACGAGGCGGCAGCGACTGTGCCGCCCGGTGCGGGGCGGCTCGCCGTGGTGATCGTCGCGGGGGGCGGAATCACGCTCGAACGGGAGCAGGAGATGCAACGTTACCTGCTCGACGCGACTCAGCCGGAACTGCGGGGCGTGTTTCTCGCCAACTTTTCCAAGCACCTCGCGGCGTTTGTCGCGCAGCGGTTGCCGGGCGCGAACCTTGCGCTGCTCGAGGCGGCATGGCAGGGGGCGATCTTCCGGGTGGGAGAGGCGGTGGTCGGCGGGAGCATCACCGTGGACGCAGTGGAACTGGGGCGTTTTCTCGCCCGTTGGAACTTGCAGGCGCTCGGCCTGACGCGGGAGGAGGTGGAGGAAGCACTGGCGGCACTGGATCGGTGGCTCGCATCACGGCCCTGAGAACAACGACGTTCTCGGCACAGAACGAACTGATGACGCAAACACATCGGTGGAGGTGAGAACAATGACGTTCTACTATATTTTCAGTGTGGCAGTTTGGTTGGCGGGGACGGCAGTGATTCGGCTCGATGGGCAGGTAGTCTTTGCACCGGGCCATCAAGTGGCAATCGCGTTCGCATTCGCGCTCCTGCCCCCGGCAATGGCGCTGCTGACGCGGCAGTTGCTCGCACGGGAACGGGACGCGGTGGGCAAACTCACGGCGACGATCCTGCTCGTGCTTCCCGCGATGGCGCTCGATGTCGCCTCAATCGTCGCGTTTTCTCGCGTGTTCCCGAACCTCGATCCCGCGATACGTGGTCTGCTCGCGGCCTGGCTCCTGTGGGGCTACGCGAGCATTCTCGTCACCGGCCTGCTGCTCGCGCGGCCCGCACAGGAGTTAGCAACGGCGGCGTAAACCACGCATCTCATACAGTATGGTCACGGGAGGGCAACGAGGAGGTCGTTGTCCTCGTCGTAGAACCCTTCGCCGTCGGCGTGCAGGAGGCCGTCGTATTTTTCCACGAAGAGGCGCGTGAACCACGCGGCGGCTTCGAGCGCGGCGTCGTCCGCGTCGGCTGGCAGAGTGACGACCACGATAGCGCGCGTGGTCGTGAGGAAGTCGCGTACGGCGGGGGCATCCGGCGCGTCCCTCGCGTGTAAGGCGGCAAGGGCGGCGGTGAAGCGGTCGAGGGTCTCCCGAAACGCCGGGGCAGCGTTCGTATCGCGGAGCACGGCCACCGTGAGGGGGGCGGCGTCCTCCCGGTACACGAGGCGCACGGCGGCCCAGTCCGCTGAGTCCGGGTCGAGCGCCGCGCCCTCGTCTATATCAATAGCGAGCAGCACGCCTTCGCCCGCACCCGCCGCGAACCCCAGGCAGTCGCGCACGCTCGGAAAGGTAGACGCGGCACAAAAGACGCGAATCGCTGCCATCACTGCACCTGACGTGAATCGCGGAGAACCAACCGATGCGGGACACACAACCGCCCGATTGCATGAATGTGTACGCAATCGGGCGGGCGAGAGGGCGCGGATCGTCAGCGCGCCATCGCGTTGTACTTCGCCATCAGGCGGCTCTTGCGGCGCGCGGCGTTGTTGCGGTGGATCACGCCTTTGGAGGCGGCTTTGTCGAGTGCGCTGATCGCGTTGCCCACGGCAGCCCCGGCGGCAGTGGTATCCCCGGCAACAATCGCGATGTTCGCGCGACGCACATAGGTGCGCGTGGCGGAAATGATCGGGCGGTTGCGGGCGTAGCGACGCTGTGTACGGCGGACATCCTTGATCGAAGACCTGATATTTGGCACGGAACCTTCTCTCTTTTGACTCGGTCGCGCTTGCGTACAGGCGCGGTTGCTACGCAACACAAACTCACCCCGAAAACGGGCATGAACCACACGATACCAGAAAACCCGGTGGCGCGCAACCGGCATGGGGAGATTTGCACCGCGAAGGCGCGAAGGAAATGGGAGGGGAGTTTTACCACAGAGACACAGAGGACACAGAGAATCAATCAATGTATTCTCTTTGTGTCCTCTGTGTCTCTGTGGTAGAATCTTTCTCCCCTTCGCGCCTTCGCGCTTCAACCGTTTTCGCGCTCATTAAAGCTACATTGACACGCCGCGACTCAAGTGCTATTATCATAGTGGACTCATGCGCGGGGCGAATGCGTGCCCCGATAGCTGCGAAAGATGCGGGGTCGGGACGACATGGAATTTCAAGATTACTACGCGATACTGAATGTGCCGCGCACCGCGACCGATGCTCAGATCAAGAGCGCGTACCGCCGCCTCGCCCGCAAGCATCACCCGGACGTGAACAAGGACGCGGGCGCGGAAGACCAGTTCAAGCGCATCAACGAGGCGTACGAGGTGCTGGGCGACGCCGCGAAGCGCGCGCAATACGACAAGTACGGCACCGCATGGCAGGAAGCGCAACGCGGTGGCGCGTCGGCAGACGATCTCGAAGAGGTGCTGCGCCGGTACATGGCGGGGCAGAAAATGGATGGCTTTGGCAACTTCCGCCCGGAGGGAGCGGACGCCGGCGGGGATGACGGCGCGGGTTTTTCGGACTTCTTCGAGTCGTTGTTTGGGCGGGCCACGGGTGGAGCGCGCGGCTTCGGCGACTTCGCGCGCCCGCGCGGGGCCACCGCGACCGAGTCCGCGCCACGCATCCGCCGGGGGCGAGACGTGCTCGCGGAACTGGAAGTCTCGTTCGCGGACACGTACCTCGGTGGCGAGCGACAGATTACCTTTGACCGCGATACGTCGCTCGATATGAAGGTGGCGATTCCCGCCGGGGCGCGCAACGGCGAGCAGTTGCGCTTCCCTGGCAAGGGGCACGCGGGCGCGAATGGCGGCCCGGCGGGCGATCTCGTGCTCGAATTGCGCGTGCTGCCGGACCTGCGCTTCACGCCCGACGAGGAGCAACCGGCGAACCTGCGCACAGCCGTGGATGTGCCGCTGTACACCGCGTTGCTCGGCGGTGAGGTGCCGGTACCGACGCCGGACGGCAAACGGCTGTTCGTGAAGATCCCGGCGGAAACGGCGAACGGGCGGGTGATCCGCCTCGCCAACAAGGGGATGCCGCTCACCAAAGGTGAGGTGACGCGACGCGGCGATCTGCTCGTGCAGGTGCGCGTGCAACTGCCGACGCACCTCACGGACGAGGAAAAACGCCTGTTCACCGAACTGCGGGGCTTGCGCGCATAAATGGCGCATGATTGACGGGGTGTCTGTCGCGCTCCTGCTTCATGTGTTTGCCGATTCGCACGCGAAATATGGTCCTTTACCGGCCCGGTGCTTGCCCCAAGCCGAAGGACGAACCGCATGGCGATGAAAGAATTTTTCATCTGGCTTACGGGCACGGATCGTATCAGGGTACGTATCCATACGGCTGGCGGCGAAGTGCGGGAATTCGTTGCACAATATGAGACAATCATTGACGGGCGTTGGTGGCCAGTGGTGCGGTATGACTCTGCCCACGGTATCGCCCATCGTGACCTCCTTGCCCCGAAGGGCGACACTATCGGCAAGGATTGGTATCCCGACATAGGCTATGCGGATGCCGTGAATATGGCGATAGATGATCGCCAGGCGAACTGGAACCGGTACCGTGAAGTATTCGAGCGGAGGATGAAATGAAGCTGCGAAGACTCACGAAAGACTCGGTGATGCGGCGGAATTTGTCGTACGCACGCGAGCATCTGCTTGCAATCATCGCGAACCCCGCGCTTCTCGATGAAATTCCCAACGGCGCATCGGTGGTGTTCGTCCCCCAAAACGATGCGGCCCTCGCCCGATACAATCGTTATCTCGGCAGACAACAAGAGCAGCGCGGGCGCAAGGTAATCTACCAACCGGTGCGTCGCCTCACGGCGAACGCGGCAGACTAATCCTTGCGCGAATGCAGAGCCGAGCCACATGACGCGGCTTTCTTTGTGCCGCCCTTCAAGCACCGGGGAAGGCACGAGAGAAAATACCGGGGTATGATCTTTGGGTGCTCCATGTTGTTCGCGTTTCTCCGGGGTGGTGGCGAATGGAACAGGTGACGAAGGAAGCAGCCTTCGAGGCGTTGATTGCGACAGTGGCGGCGTGCCGCAAGTGCCCCGCAATGGAGGGGCGGCGGCGCGTGCTCACCCATGCCAACGGCAACCCGCACGCCCGTGTGCTGTTCATGGCGGAAGCGCCGGGGCGGGGTGGCGCGGAGCGCACGGGCATCCCATTCAGCGGCGATTTCTCCGGGCGCACGTTCGACCGGTTGCTGGCCGAATCGGGACTGACGCGCGACGAAATCTTCATCACGAACGCCGCGCTGTGCAACCCGCAGGGGCCAACGGGCGCGAACCGCCCGCCCTTGCGCGCCGAACTCACGGCGTGTAGCGAACATCTCGCCGCGACCCTCGCCCTCGTGAACCCGGCAGTCGTGGTGACGTTGGGCGCCGTCGCGCTCGCCGCCCTCGACCGCCTCGCGCCGCACGGCCTCAAGCTCACCGAGTCGCGGGGCCGGCCGCACGCCTGGAATGGGCGGGTCCTCGTGCCGCTCTTTCACCCCTCGCCAAAAGTGCTCGCGTGGTATCCATACGAGCGGATGGCGGCGGATTGGCGTATGTTTGGCAGCATCGTCGCACACGCGCTGGCAGCGGACGGCGGTGAAAGGGAGGGGACAGGATGACGATGACGGGAGAAACCGAGACGCCGGGGATCGCAGGCTTCGCGGGGCTGCACCATGTCGGGTACGGCGTGCCCGATCTCGACCAGGCGGTCGCCTTTTTCACGCAGGTGCTGGGGTTCACGGTAGTCTCACGGGGTGGCCCATTGCGGTCCGACACGGACAACCGGATGACGCGCGTTTTCGGCGTCCATCCACGGGCGACGGCTTCCATGGTGTTCGTGCGGCGCAGCGACCTCACCGTGGAATTGATTTGCTGGCAGAGCCTGGAGCAGCGCACCGTGCCACCAATCAACAGCGATATCGGCGCGTCGCACCTCGCCCTCGCCGTGACGGACCTGCCCGCAACCCTCGCGTTCCTGCGCACGCAACCGGGTGTGCAGGTACTGGAACCGAGCGAAGGCAATACCTTCGCCTACGTGCGCACGCCCTGGGGAATGCTCGTGCAGTTCATGGCGGTGAGCTAGCGGCGCAACGGACGCCGTTAGCTTACCCGCACGTCCTTGATGACGGCGCGCAGTGTGGTGCCGGGGGTAAGAATCTCGAAATCGTCGCCGACCGCGTGGCCAAGCAGGGCGCTACCCACGGGGGAGACGGTGGAAATCTTGTTGTCACGGGGCCGCGCTTCCTGCGCGCCGACGATGGTGTAGGTCACTTCCTCGCCATCGAGATCCATCGTGACGGTGCTGCCGAGGCGCACGATGTGGGAATCCTCGATCACCATCTCCGTGACCACGGAGTTCTTGATCAGTTGTTCCAACTCCTTGATGCGCCCGTCAATCATCCCCAGTTCCTCGCGGGCGGCATGATAGCCCGCGTTCTCGCGCAGGTCGCCTTCCTCACGTGCGGTGGTGACGGCGTTCAGCGTGACCGGGCGGCGCACGTTTTTTAACTGGTCCAGTTCGGCTTGGACTGCGTCCAGCCCGGCGGCGGAAATGGGGGATTTCGGGATTTTCGTGCTGGCGGCCTGCGCTTGTGCCCGTGCCTTCCGCAGGGCGGCGGCATTCTTCCGCTGCGTGGTACTCATGGGGTTCCCTTTCCGCGTGCTCCGTGCGTCTCTCATCGTTACGTCAATTGTAGGCGCAATCGGGCAATTCCGCAAATTAACCGTCACCGCGAAAACGCGGTAAGTAAGTGTCTGCGATGCCGAGGGCATAGATTATAGGCGTGACGCATAGTAACTCCGAAAAAGGGTAAATGATTCACTGAAGGCTACGCCGAGGCGTGAATTTTAAGAACAAGCACAGAGAGAACACCACTCGGTGTTGTCACCTCGACAGTCTCCCCTTCCTGTCGTCCCAAAAGGGCACGTCCTATTGGAGATACCGATGTGATCTTTCCGGTTTTCGCTGCGGACAAACTACCAGGCTGCATGATTGTGTACGTTTGCTCGTCGCTGTCAATACAAATTGTTACTATGGAATCCAACGAAATACATCCTTTGCCACCTTCCCCTTCCTTGACAAGGACAACGTGACGCAGTATGGTGTCAACTTCTCGAAGCCTTCGTTCGTATCCCCCGCGCTCTTCCTCAGCAGCACGGAAACTCGAATTATCGCGGAGATGCGTTCCGTCTTCATTTGCCTCTCTTACAGTCTTAGATGCAAATTGTAGCTGTTTCTTGAGAACATCACGTTCTTGCTCTAGCTCACGCACGGCTTGTGCAGTTAAGTGCTGCGGTGGAACATACGTTGAAGACGTGACTTGGTTATGCTGATTATGTAATGACCAAGCATAGGGGCGGTTGTCATCGCTATCTGACGTTCGTTTCTTGTATGAAAACGGCTCTGATTGATTTCTATTCGCTGCTTCTTCCGCAGCGCGCATCTGCACCCTCACCTTCAGGAGATCATCCCGGAGTTTTTTGGCCCTTGCGTCCTTCATAAATCCCCCCCTTTAAATGATCCATCTGATTTGTGGCCACTGCGAGTGAGTATAAGGTAAACGAGTCATTAATAGCAATACAAACTAGCGTTTCGCGGGGTAGGGGGCGACGAGTGGGTCGGGGTCGCGCACGGCGAGGGCAGCGACGATCTGCCCGCGATACTTGAGCAGGTTGTTGTTCCAGCCGATCAGCCAGCCATCCGCCGGGGCGTGAATGTCGCCGTCCGGCAGGGGGCGGCCCCAGAGGTCGGTCATTGTGGCGATCACGTCGCCCGTGTTGAAGGGGTCGCCCGGTCGCAGACGCGGTGCGACAAAGCCTGTGACGTGCGCGCGGGCGGAGTCGTCGCGCTTCACGGCAAAGCCTCGGTCTACCACCGCGATGTCCGCCGGGGCGCGCACCGCACCCTCCATCATGCCTGCCCAGACAAGGCTGTTTTCGATGCCCCGCGCGCCCGCTTCCACCGCTGCCCAATCCACGGCGATGCCGCCGCCGAGTTCGAGCGTCAGCGCGGAGATGCCCGCCTCATTCACCGCCGCGCCCGCGACGGAGCGGTGCAACTGCTTGCGCACGTACTCGTCCGGCGTCACCTCATTAACGAGGCTGAGGCCAAAGGCGCGGGCGAGATCGTCCAGGCGGCCTGCGAGGGCGTCGGCGCGCGGCTTGTCCGCGTCGTTCTCGTACAGCACGCGGTCGCGGATCGTGAAGGGTATGGAGCCGATGCTGGCATTGTGCAAATCAAGCAGGAGGTCCGCGCTCGGTTTGATCTGGCCCCAGATCGTCGCCGCGATCTGCTCATAGACGCCCAGGGGGACACCCGCGTCCGTGTCGTCCTCGCGCCGCCGCTTCGGATAGGTGCGGTTGGGGTCGGTGGGGTCATAGGAAGCGGAACGGGTACCAACCCGTAACCCGGAGGGGTTTAGCGACGGCAACGCGACGACTGTGCCCCGGAGCCGCGCGGGCAGGTCGGGCGTCATCACGCGGTGAATCGCGGGGATGCCGGCGTACTCCGGGCCGTGAATATTCGCCGTGAGCCAGAGCGTCGGGCCGTCCTCCCGCCCCTGCGCGATCAGCACGGGCAACCGCTCCGGCACACCGTTCGGCAACTCCATCAGGTCGAGGTGGCCATAGACGAGTTCGCCCGGCGTTGCCGCCGCCGTCCCGACAATCAACCCGCGCCCGCTCGGCATCTGCGTCTCCCCCTTTGTGGTGATCTGGTGTGAATGCGTCAATATACCGATTCCCGATGCATCGTTCTTGGGGGAGGCGAAAGCACCCCTCCCCCGTGCCGCCCAAAGGGCATCCGTCCCCCTGGCCTGCGGCGGCGGGAGAGGGGAGGGGATTGGGGGCGAAATCGAGATGTTGGGGTACACCCCGTCATTGCAGCGGCTGACTCCCCCTCTCCCGCCGCCGCAGGCCAGGGGGAGGGGTGGGCCGATTTACCGCCCGCGATCCGCCAGACCGTCGCCGATCAGCGAGAGAAACACGCCGACGATCAGGATGGCGAAGCCGGGTAGTGTGGGCATCCACCATGCCTGAAAGAGGAACTGCCGTCCTTCGGCGATCATCGCGCCCCATTCCGGCGTCGGTGGCTGCGGGCCAAGCCCAAGAAAGCTGAGTGTCGCGCCCGTGAGGATCGCCTGCACCATCGCGGTGAAGACGTAGATCAGCGAAGGCCCGACCACGTTTGGCAGCACATGCGCGAAGATGATGCGGCGGTTCGTGCAGCCAATCGTGCGCGCGGCCTGGATGTATTCGAGGTCGCGCGTCACGAGCGTTTGCCCGCGCGAGAGCCGCGCGTAGGTGATCCAGCCCACCACACCGACGGCGATGTACAGGTTGCGCAACCCCGGCCCCAGCAGCGTCATGATCGCGATCACGAGCACGAGAAAGGGGAAGGCGATCAGCACGTCCACGAAGCGCATCACGACCGTGTCCAGTTTGCCGCCGAAAAAGCCGCAGGCGACGCCGATCAGCGTGCCGGCGATAAAGGGGAAGAGCACGGAAAACAGGCCGATCTGCAAATCGAGCCGCGTGCTGAAAATGATGCGGCTGAGGATGTCGCGCCCGTAGTTATCCGTGCCAAGCAGGTGGCCGGGGGCAAGCGGCGCCGCGAACGCCGCGCCGAGGTCTTGCTTGATCGGGTCATACGGCGAGAGCAACGGCGCGGCAGCCGCGACCAGAATGATCGCGGCGAGGCCGACGATGCCCGCGAGGAGCGGGCCGCGCAGGTTCAGCCGCCGCCGCAGTGAGAGGCGGGCGGGCAGGCGGGCCGCCGCGATGCCCGTGGCCTTTGGGGTAAGCACGCTTTCAGCCATAGGACACCCTCGGATCGAGGAACGAATACGACAGGTCAACGATCAGCGTCACGACGATCACGAAAAAGGCCGTGATCAGCGTGATCGCCTGCACCACGGGGTAATCGCGGGCGGTGATGGACGAAAAGAGCAACTGCCCCATGCCGGGGATCGAGAAGATCGTTTCCACCACGATCGTGCCGCCCACGAGGTTGCCAAACTGCAATCCGAACAGTGTCACGGTGCTGACGAGCGCGTTGCGTAACACATGCCGCGTCAGGACGCTCCGCTCCCGCAACCCCTTTGATCGCGCCGTGCGCACGTAATCCACGCGCAGCGTATCGAGGATTTGCCCGCGCAGGTTGCGGATCAGCACGGCGGAGGTCGGCAGGGCGAGCGTCAGCGAGGGCAGAAAGAGGTAACGCAGGTGATCGGGAAAGGTCTGGCCGTAACCCGCCACGGGAAACAGGCGGAGCCGCAAGCTGAAGAGCAGGATCAGCAGGATGGCGAGCCAGAACCCCGGCGTCGTGAACAACAGCAGAAAGCCGATGCGCACGATCTGGTCGCCCGCCTTGTCCCGGTGCGTCGCGGCATAAACGCTCACCGGCACCGTAATCAGGGCGGTGAGCGCCATCGCGTACACCGCGACGAAGACCGAGACGGGCACCCGACGGAAGACGAGGTCGCCCACCGGTTGCCGATACAGCAGGGAGTTGCCGAAGCTGCCGCGCGGGATGCCGGAAATGAACTTCCAGTACTGCACGGGCAGGGGTTGATCCAGCCCGAGCTGCGTGCGAAGCTCCGCCGCCTTCGCCTCCGTGGCGCGGTCGCCCAGCAGGAGAAAGGCGGGATCGCCGGGAATCAGGTGGATCAGACTGAAGGTGAGCACGGTCACGCCAAAGAGCACGAAGACCATCAGGATCAGCCGGTTCCGGATGTACCCCGCCCGCCCCATTATTTGTTCACCTTGACGTCTTCAAAGCGGTAGTACGAGAGACCGTCAATGAAGAAGCCGTCAATGCCCTTCTGCCACGCCGCCGTTGCGGGCGGGTAGGCGATGAGCACGATCGGCGCGGCGTCGAGGTAAATCTTCTGGATTTCGGCGTACGCCGCCGCGCGCTTCATCGGGTCCTGTTCGAGGTCCGCCTTGGTGATCTTGTCGTTCAGGTCAGGGTTGTTGTAGTGCGTCCAGATGGCGAAGGGCGACGCCCCACCGCGCATCTCGTAGTTGACGATCTCCGTCGGGTCGTTCATGTCGTTCGTCCAGCCACCGGGCCAGATTACGAGCTTACCGTCTCTGTAACTCTGGCGTAGCACGCTTTTCTCGATCTGTGAGATGTTCACGGTGACACCGATCTTCGACCACTGATCCTTCGCGATGGTAGTAATTTGCTGCGCAACGTTGTCCCCAGAGGGAATGGTGCATTCCAGCGTGAAGCCCTTTGGCACCGTTGAGTCCGCCATCAGTTGCTTCGCCTTGTCGAGGTTGAAGGGGTAGCCGGGAAGCGTTTTGTCGTAGTACGTGCCGGGGGGAATGGGCGAGTTCATCACCGGCGCCTGGCCGAAGTAGACGGATTTCACAATCGCGTCCTTGTCCAGCGCGTAGTTCAGCGCCTGCCGCACCTTCTGGTCCTTGACGAAGTCCTTCTCGATGTTCATTTCCAGCACGGAAAACTGCTGGATCACGAACGCCTTCGAGGTGATGTTGGGCTGCATTCCCAGGGACGTTAACTGGCTGAGGGGCACGAAGTCAATCACATCGGTCTCGCCACCCTGCAACTTCAGGATGCGGGCGTTATCGTCCGCCACGTACTCGATCTGCACGGTATCCGGGCCGTTGTGCGGCTGCTTCCAGTAGTTGGGGTTCTTTTGCAGGATCAGCGGGTCGCCCTTTTTCCAGCCATTGAGGGAGTACGCGCCCGTGCCTTTGGTTTTCGTCGGGTCAAAGCCGTCCACTTCGGACTGCATGGCGAAATCGGCGGGCAGGATCGCCGCGCAGAACATCGCCAGTTCCGAAAGGATCGGCGCGTGCGGCTGCTTCAGGGTAATCTTGACCGTTTTGTCGTCCGGCGCGGCGACATCGGCGATGGCCTTGTAGTTGTCCGTCCAGACGCTTTTCTTGCTCATGCGGCAAAGGTTGAGCGAGGTCACGAAGTCCGCGCCCTTGACCGGCGTACCGTCGGAAAACTTCAGGCCGTCCCGCAGTGTGAAGGTCCAGGTCAGGCCGTCCGCGCTGGAATCCCACTTCGTCGCCAGCCCCGGTTCCACACTGAGTCCGTCTTTGGTGGTGCGCAGCAGCGTGTCGTAGATGTTCACCGAGATAAAGAGCGCCGGGTTGTCGTCCACCTGCCAGGGGACGAGCGGCGAGAATGGCTCGGCATTGCGCGCCATTTTCAGCGTCTTGCCCTTGCCACCGGTCGCGGCAGCGGCCTGGGGAGTCGTAGCGGCGGCGGCCATTGTGGTGACGGCGGGCCTGGTCGCGGCGGCGGTACCGGCAGGCGCACTCGCCGCGCCACTCGTCGGTGCCGTCGTCGCGCCACTCGCGGGGGCGGTCGTCGCTGCGCTCGCGGGCGCGCTTGTTGCCCCGGCCGGCTGGGACGTGCTCGTGCTATCCACGGTGCCGCCGCAGGCAGCGAGCGCCGCCGCCCCCGCCGCCGCAGCGAATGTGGCGAGGAGCCGTCGTCGCGTTACCTGCGTCATCGCGTTTCCCTGCTTCATAGGTGTCATTTTCCCGTCTCCTCACTCAACTTCGCGCCGCCATTGCGCCACGGTGTCATGCCACATCTTACTGCCCGATTCATGCCCGATCACGGTGGTTCCGCCCGTTATGCACGCGCACATCGGCGTGTACCGTACCACGGTGCCGTTCATGATCGTGATGTGTGCCCTTATAAAATACACGATGCACATCTGTGCAACAAGACAAAAGGGCCGGCTTTCCGGCTTTTCCCGCACGCGCTCATCCCACAGCCACTGGCGATCAGTGCTGCCGTCCCCTTGGACGAGCGTCGCCGGTTGGACAGGCAGGGCCTACATGTGCTGGCATCGAATTCACCTCACCCCTGGCCCCTTCGGGAAAGGGGAGGGGAGGGTGCTACAGGAATATCGCGACACATGGGAAACAGCATAACCTTGCGCTGTCTCGCTCCCCTTCCCTTTCCCGAAGGGGCCAGGGGTGAGGGCATTCAGGGCAGGTCGTCGCGCCGCTCCCACGCGGGGCCGGGGGGGCCGAGCCGCGCGATCTGCAATACAGCCCAGCGCAGGGCGTCCGCGTCATTGCGCGCCACGCCGGTCTTGGTCGCTTCATCGGTCGCCGCGAGATCGCGCGTCGCCGCCGCGAGCCGCCCGACATCCGCCGCCCGTGCCGCGCGCAAGAGGTGGTACGCCCGCCCCGGCGCGACGCCGAGCGCGCTCGCCACGGCGTTGTCCGTGGCATTGGGGAGCCGCTTCGCCCGCAGCAGGTAGCCGACCTGGCTGGAAAGCAGCGCGAGCAGCCGCATCGGTTCCTCGCCTGCCGCGAGCAGCCCTTCCGTGCGGCGCACCGCTTCCCGCGCGTTGCCGGCAATCACCGCGTCGAGCCAGGCAAATGCCTGTTCGTCCGCCTCGCCCGTGACGAGTAGCGCGACGTGTGCCGGTGTGATCGTGCCGCCATCATCGAGGGCGTAGGTGGCGAGCTTGGCGATCTCGCTGCCCAGCCGGAGCACGCCCGCCGCCCCCGTTGCCGCCGGTCCCAGCGTGACGAGCAACGCCTCCGCCCCCTGCCGGGTGATGTCCACGCCCTCACGCCGGGCACGCTCACGCACCCATTGCAGCCACGCACTGCGGTCCGTGGCGGGCGGCAGGTTCGCCACATGCGCCGTACCGGCAAGCAGCGCGTCGCGGATCGCCGTCGGCAGGGGCGCGAGGTTGAGCGGCCCCCCCTCCCAGAACACGAGCACGGTGCTTTCGGGCAGGTGTGGCAGGTACTTTGCCAGAGGCAGCAGGGCGTCGAAGTCCGCCGCCTTGCGTCGCCCGCGCGCCCCTTCGGGGGCGGCGAGAAAGCGCGCGAGAAAGCCCCGCACCTCCACGTACCGCCCGCCCCCGAACAGGGCGAAGGAATCGCACGCCGCGATGATCTCACCCACCGACACACGGTCGCCGTCAAGGGAGGCCATATTGAGCTTGCTGGGGTCGTGTGCCTCGTGGTCGGCGCGCAGCTTCGCCACGGTAGCGCGCGCCGCCGTCTGGTCATCGCCGGAAACGAGATGCAGCATGGGGATGTGCCAGACACCGAGCGCCGGGGCCGGGTGCGGCGAGTACCCGGCACCCGGCACTGCGTACTCCGCACGGAAAAAGACGGGAAGCCAAGAAGACGGAAAAAGGTGAATCCGCTCTGCCGTGTGCCAAAGACGCTCAGAACCTGCGACGCAGGTGGGTGCCCCGCCACGGGCTATGGTCACGCCGGTTGCTCACCAGCAGCCTTCAGACCCGTGGTTTCCGGCCCCCGCTCAAAAAGATTATTGGCTCTATGGCATACAGAAGGCATCACGCACAGCGCAGACCCAGACGCGACTATACCACCGCGCATGGGCCGCGACAACGCCACTACACAGGCCGCATCAGGTATGCGTTCTTCCAACTCCCGACCCGAATCCTCCTAACCCCCGGCCCCTTCCCTCCGAGGGAAGGGGTGACTTACTGCAATGCTTCGATGTTCCCTGGACACCCCGATGTTCTAGTAGCACACTCCCCTTCCCTTCGCCCGAAGGGGCCGGGGGTTAGGCAGACCCCCGCGTGCGTTGACCCGCCCGCCCGCCGTCTGCTACCCTCTGCCGCGTGGTAAAGGCGATCTCAGGCAAGGAGCGCGGCAAGATGGAAACGGTGCAGACCGACAACGCCCCCAAGGCGATTGGCCCGTATTCGCAGGCAATCAAGGCAGGCAACTTCCTCTTTACGGCGGGGCAGATCCCGCTCGACCCGGCGACCGGCAAGCTCGTAGACGGCGACATCCGCGTGCAGACGCGGCGCGTGCTCGACAACCTCCAGGCGGTACTGACGGCGGCGGGCACCTCTGCCGCGTCAGTGGTCAAGACGACCTGCTTTCTGCTCGATATGGCGGATTTCCCCGCCTTTAATGAGGTCTACGCCGAGATGTTCGGGGCAGGCAAGCCCGCGCGCAGCACCGTGCAGGTGGCGCAGTTGCCGATGGGCGCGCGCGTCGAGGTCGAGTGTGTGGTGTCGCTCGGCGAGTAGGACGGATGCGTCGCTCTAGATGAGCGCGAAGACGATTGAACCGCGAAGGTGCGAAGGCGCGAAGGACCCACAGAGAAAATAACACCCTGTATTTTCCTCTGATTCCCTTCGCGCCTTCGCGGTTCAAGCCCCCCTCCCACACGGGCTTGACACGGCAAGGGGCTGTGGTAGACTGCGCCGTACAACAATGGGTGCGTAGCTCAGCGGTTAGAGCGTTCGGTTCACATCCGAGAGGTCACAGGTTCGAGACCTGTCGCGCCCACCACGTCTTTTTACACACCGCAACGGCGCCGCCCCTGGCCCCTCGCTGCCGCCAGTGGGTGGCCCGTTTCCCCGCGTCACCCCCGCCGTTTGCGGTATCGAGAGCCTTTCGAGGCTCTCTCGTGTTTTTCGTCACCTGTGCGCACCGGACTGAAGGGAATTGGGGGATGGTTGTATGAATCGCGAGACGGTCTACCTCACCGCCGATGGCAAGCAGGCCCTGGAAACCGAACTGCGCGACCTCCTGGGTGTGCGTCGCCCTTCGGTGATTGAGCGCATTCAGGACGCGCAGGCGGACGGCGACGCCGATGATTCGGGGTCGCACGAGGAGGCCAAGGATGAACTCGCGCAGATAGACAACCGCGTGCGGGAGATCGAAAACATCTTGCGCCATGCCTCGATCATCGCCGCCAATGGCGCACATGAGGGCGTGGTGCAGCTTGGCAGCCATGTCGTCGTGCAGGACGAAGCGGGGGACACGCTGGAATGGGTGATCGTGTCGTCGGCGGAGGCGAATACGCGCACAGGCAAGATCAGCAGCGAGTCGCTCGTCGGCGCGGCGATGCTGGGGCACCGGCAGGGCGACACGGTCGCCGTGCGGGTGCCCGCCGGTGAGATGAGCTACACGATCACGCAGGTATCTTAATGGAGTTCGACGAACAGCAGCAGGTGCGCATCGAAAAGCTCGCCGCCATCCGCGCGAGCGGAACCGAGCCGTACCCCCTGCGCACCGAGCGCACGCTCACCAACGCGGAGGCCGTGGCGGAGTTCGAGCGGCGCGAGGGCGAGCGGCACACGCTGGTCGGGCGGGTGATGCTCAAGCGCGACGTGGGCAAGCTCGCCTTTCTGCGTGTGCGCGACGGTAGCGGCCCAAACGCGGACGGCGAAATTCAGTTCTTCGCCCAGCAAAAGACCCTGGGGGACGAGGCGCACCGCTTTCTCACGAAGATGCTCGATCTCGGCGACATCGTGCAGGGCACGGGCACGCTGATTCGCACGCGCACAGGCGAAATCTCGCTCGATATTGACACGATCACGCTGCTCGCCAAGGCGCTCTCGCCCCTGCCGGATAAGCACAAGGGCTTGCAGGACGTGGAGCAGCGGTATCGCCGCCGCTACCTCGACCTCATTAATAACGACGAAGCGCGCCGCGTCGCCATCATGCGCTCGCGCATCGTCGCCGCCGTGCGCCGGTACATGGATGGCCTGGGCTTTCTCGAAGTCGAAACGCCGACGTTGCAGCCGCAGTACGGCGGCGCGGCGGCGCGGCCGTTTGTCACGCACCACAACACCCTTGACCAGCAACTGTACCTGCGCATCGCCGACGAACTGTACCTGAAGCGGCTGATCGTCGGCGGGCTGGAGCGCGTCTACGAGATTTGCAAGGACTTCCGCAACGAAGGCGTGGACCGCTTTCACAACCCCGAATTCACGATGATGGAGTGCTACCAGGCGTACGCGGACTACCACGCGATGATGGCGCTGGTGGAAGGCCTGTTCGCCCACGTCGCGGACACGGTGCTTGGCGCGCGCACGCTCGTCTATGGTGAGCATACGATAGACCTCTCGCCGCCCTGGCCGCGCGTGAAACTGCGCGACGCCATCCTGCGCGCCACGGACATTGATTACATGGTCATCGAGGACACGGAAGAGCTGCGGCGACGTGCCCGCGCGGCAGGGGCGGATGTGCCCTCAGACATGGTGCGCGCGCGGATCATTGACGAGATGCTGAAAACGTTCGTGCGCCCGCACCTGATCCAGCCGACGTTTCTGATCGAGTATCCCGTGGAGCTTTCGCCGCTGGCGAAGCGGCTGCCGCACGACCCGCGCGTGGTGGAGCGCTTTCAGCCCTACCTCGCGGGGTCGGAGATCGGCAATGCCTTTACCGAACTGAACGACCCGCTCGACCAGCTCGCGCGCTTCGAGGAGCAGGCGGCGGCGCGGGCGGCGGGCGACGCCGAGGCGATGCCGGTGGACGAAGATTTCGTACTCGCCCTGATGCAGGGAATGCCCCCCACTGGCGGCCTCGGCATCGGCATTGACCGCCTTACGATGCTCTTCACGAACCAGCCGAGCATCCGCGATGTCGTGCTCTTCCCCGCCCTGCGCTCCACTGAGGGGCTATGACCGGAGCAATCCGTGTCGGTGATCGCGTCCGACTGACGCAGATGCCGCCGCAGGTCGAAGCGATGCGGGATGATAACGACGAGTTGCACACGAAGATTGTCTTTCAGCAATGCGTCGGGCATGTCTTCCGGGTGCGTGGCATCGGCACGAATAACCAGTATGGAGAGACCGACCACGTCGAACTATGGGTACGCCAGGGCGAGGACTGGGACAATGACGACGGCGGTGCGGAATACATCTGGGTGGAACAGGTCTACGCCGAGGTGGTCACGGACGAAGCGTGAGGGTGCTACCCGTTTCTTGGGCAGAAGTCAGGGCGGCGATGCACACGACCGTCGCGTGGGAGGCGTGTGAGTAGCACCAACGTGGTAGCCGCCGGGGTCATCTTCGTGGGGATGCTGATCGGCGGTGTGACGGGGTTCGGCTCGTCGTTGGTGACCACGCCGTTCCTGCTCCTGCTTGGGGTGCCGCTGCCGCTTGTTGTCACCGCCAATCTCCTGCTCGTACTGGTGACGCGGGTCGGCGTGACCGTACGGTTGCGGGCTGACGTGACGCCGCGCCGTCCATTGTTGCTGGTCCTCGGCAGCGTGCCGGGGCTGTATCTCGGGACCGTGCTCCTGTCGTGGGTGAACGTCACGACGTTGAAGCGCACCGCAGGTGTCGTGACGATTCTCGCCGTGGTCGTGCAGGTATGGAATGCGCGCCGCCCGCCACCGACGCCGATCCCCGGCGCGCCGCTGGTCGCGGGGTTGCTCGGTGGCATCCTCGGCGTCACGACCTCGCTCAATGGCGTGCCGCCCGCCATCCTGCTGGCACGCGACCGCCTCGCACCACGCGCGTTTCAGGCGGACCTCGCGGTTTACTTCATCGCGTCAAACGCCCTCGCGCTCGCGTTGCTCGCAGTACGTGGCCGATTTGTCACGGCGGCTCTGCCCCCAATCGCCCTCTGGCTACCGGCCGCGTTGCTCGGCAATATCGTAGGCAGCACACTCGGTGTGCGGCTTCCGGAGCGCGCGTTTCGCACACTGACGTACGTGGTCGTCTTTCTCGCGGGCGTCACCACCGTGCTCACCGCATAACCCTGAAAGATACCGGGCGACGCATACGGTTGCATGGGGTGTTCTGGTATGCTCTCAGGAGTGCGACGAACCATCACGCAACATCCATGTCGGTCGTGCGCGAGGAAAGGACCCGATGATGGCAGTGAATCATGAGACCGCGCGCGACCACCGATGTTTCGATTGATCGGTTGATCGCCCAGTACATTGACGCCGACGGCAGGGATGCGGCAGAAGCCCGACTGCGCGATCATGGCTACGCCGTCTGGGCGCTCATCGGTGATCTCCTGTACCCCGGCAGCACCCCCGAACAGATCGCCCACGAGTACCGGTTGCCGATGGCGGCGGTCGAGGCCGCGTGGATCTACTACTTCCGCCACCGTGCAGCCCTTGATCGTCGTCTCGCCGAGAATCGGGCTACGTAATGCCCCTCCTGTTCCTCGATGAGAATGTGAAGATCGGTCTCGCGGACGTCCTGAGGGCGGCGGGGATCGAGACGCGCACGGTCCGGGACGAAGGGCAACTCCACACAGTGGACGCCGCCCTGCTCCTCGCGTGCGCCAATCAGGGCTGGATGCTTGTGACGCAGAATCGCCGTGATTTCCGCGCCCTGCATGAGGGTTGGGTGACTTGGACAACTGATGGCAGCAAACATTCGCCGGTACTCGGGAGGCACGAGAGCGATGAGTACGAATCATGAGCAAAATGTAGTGCCTCGTGCCCTTCCGGGACTCGTTCCCTATCTGACATTCACGCTCGCCGAGCCGCTTCCACCGATCAGAACTGGTACACTACAGTTTCTGCCAGGGGCGCTCTCCAATATCGGAAGCGTACAAGCGAACGTAATAACCCTTGCGTGGTCCACGTTACTTTTGCACCATACGAATCCTGTAGTAGTTGGTGGGGATCTCGGTTCGTGGGCATTGACTGCGAAGGGATACACTATTCCCCATATGCCTCGATATATTCAGGGCATGCTCCCTTCCCGTGCCCGAAGGGGCCGAGGCGAGGCGGATTCGTGCCGACGAACAATCCCCTTGACGCTCTCTGTGAGTGGTGCGAATATCACGGTAACATCTGTGGGGCCATACGCATTCCCTCAACGGCTGCGGGGCGAACCGGCACGTCTGTGAGGTAACGGAGGGAGAGCGACCGAGAAAGACCTCTTTTCCCGTGCCGCCATAGCCAGCGTCGGCTACGTGCGGCAATCGGCCAGTCAACGAACGACTGTACGGGTTCGCCCTGATGATTCAGGCGAATGAAACGAGGAGTGACCAGTGAGCGCCAGACAAGAACAATCCCTCACAAGTCGCGTTACCAATTCCCAGCTCTGGAAGTCCTTCTTCCGGCACGGGTATCCCGACACGGAGCGCAACGCCGCCCTGATCGTAGTCTCGAACGTCTTCCTGCACCTGCACCCCGTCCGCCTGAAGCGGCACGCCCTGCGCGTGACGTACACCTTTTGCCTGGGCGGCATCTCGTTTTTCTTTTTTCTCGTGCTGACCGTCACCGGCGCACTGCTGATGTTCTATTACGTGCCGTCCGTGGATCAGGCATACCAGAACATTCAGCAACTGGAAACTGATGTCACCTTCGGCATCCTGCTGAGAAACATGCACCGCTATGCGGCGCACGCGATGGTGATCTCGGTCTTCTTACACATGATGCGCGTTTTCTACACCGGTTCGTACAAGCCACCACGCGAGTTTAACTGGGTGATCGGCGTCGGCCTGCTGACCGTCACCTTTCTGCTCTCGTTCACCGGCTACCTGCTGCCGTGGGACCAACTCGCGCTGTGGGCGGTCACGGTGGGCACGAACATTGCGAAGTCCACGCCGCTGCTCGGCCAGAAGGTGCAGTACCTGCTGATCGGTGGGCCGGAGATTGGCCAGGGCGCGCTCATCCGCTTCTATACGCTGCATGTGGTCGGCCTGCCGCTCGTCGCCGCCATTCTGATGATTGTGCATTTCTGGCGCATCCGTAAGGATGGCAACATTTCCGCGCCGCTATAGCATCGAGTATCGGCAGGCCATTCGCAAGTTTGGAAGCGAGAGAGGAAACCGTGCGATGAGTGCTGAAACCCCTGCCATCCGGCGTCCGGTCGCCCCGGACCCGGCAAAAACGGCAAAGCTGCTTGAACTCGTCAAGGGCGACCGCTTCGCCCGCTCCGAGGCCCCGGAGCGCGATGAAGTGCTCGTGTGGCCGCATCTCGTGGTGATCGAGGCGGTGTCGGCGGCGGTCTTTACCGTGCTACTGACGATTGTTTCGATCTTTTGCCGCTCCCCGCTGGAGAGCCTGGCGAACCCGGCCGTGACGCCGAACCCGTCCAAAGCGCCCTGGTACTTCCTGAACCTGCAAGAATTGCTGCTGCACATGAACACGGCGCTCGCGGGCGTGGTGCTGCCGGGCGTCGCGCTCACGGCGATTGCCGCCATTCCCTACATTGACCGCGACCCCACGGGCGTCGGGCGTTACTTTCCCACCCGCAAGGGCAAGCAAATCTGCATCTACGCCGCGCTCTTTACCGCAGCGGTGGAAATCGGCCTCGTACTCTGGGACAACACCCCCTACGGCCCGACGCCGCTGCTCGGTCGCCTCAACCTCAAGGCGTACGGCTTTGACGATACCTGGTCGGAGATCGTCAAGTCGTGGGTCATACCGGGGGCGATGATTCTGATCCTGATCGGCGTGCTGGTCTTCACGATCCTGCTGGCATGGAAGCCAACGACGCGGGAACTGATCATCGGCCTCTTTACCGCCTTCGCGGTATCATACTGGTTGCTGGCGATCATCGGCACGGGCTTCCGGGGCGAAAGCCAGCACCTCGTGATGCCGTGGGATTTGCCGGATATTCTCAAGCCGAACCCGCCACCCGTCGGCTAACCGTCAGAACGCCGGAGCGTGTGTATGACACGCTCCGGCGTGGGCCACACACGCGCGGCTGAACGCGCGGAAAGGACGACGTCGTCTTATGCAATACGCTCCCCCTTCCCCCACGATGGACCGCGAACGGTTGCCCGTGCTCGAACAGCGTACCTCGCGCCGCAAGTTCACGCGGTACTCGCTCTTTACCCTGCTTGGCCTCAGCAGCCTGCTCACTGCGGTCGCCAGCGTCAAGATGCTGTACCCCACCAAAGTCGTCGGCTTCGGCACCAAAGTCGTCGCCGGCAGCGTGGCGGACATCAAATCGCAGCTCGATCAGAAAAAATACGTGATCAACCAGGAAGGCAAGTTCATGCTCCTTCCCGCCGAAGCGGGCAAGGCGATAGCCGTGTACTGGAAGTGCGTCCATCTCGGTTGCACGGTGCCCGCGCCTAGCCCCGCGCTCGATGGCAATATCCAATGCCCGTGTCACGGCTCGCTCTACAAAGGCAACAACGGCGACCTCATCCACGGCCCGGCGACGCGCCCACTGGACTGGATGCCGATCGCGATAGACGCGGGCAATGTGGTCGTGGACACCGGCAAGGTCAACACGCGCGACTCGTACATGGCCGATCAATCCACCGCCTTGGGCTAACACGCGAATTGGACTAATTGGCGCAAACGACAATGTAGTCGGGAGGTCGCATTTCATGTTGAGTAGAGCGGAACGGCAGGCTGCCCTTGTGGTGGTGATGCTGATTCTGGGGGTGGGGATGACGCTCGTCTACCTGCTCACCAATGACACCACACGGGCAAGCTCCGATAGCCGTGTGCAAGATACCAACGTCGCGCGTGGGCAGGAAATCTTTGCTGCGAACTGTGCCACCTGCCACGGCAGCAAGGGACAGGGCGGCGTGGGCCTGCCCCTTAACATCCCCGCGAACCATCCCACGGGCGATGCCGCGACCACGCAGCGGTACACCTACCTGTCGCGTACCCTGCATAATGGCCGTCCCGGCACGTACATGCAGGCATGGGGCCAAGAAAACGGCGGCCCGTTAAACAGCGAGCAGATCAACGCTCTGGTGACGATGATCATGCATGGGGACTGGAACCAGACCGCGCAGGTCGTGGACGAATACTACGTCAAGCAGAAGGCGACACTTGCGCCGCCCCAGGGCATACCCGCCATCTACACCGGTGGCGTCGGTGGCAACCCGTCGCTGGCAACGAAGGGGCCGTTCCCCAGCGGTGTGCAGAACGCGGCGGCGGCAGACGCGGGGGGCGGTGCGGCGGGCGCGGCGATGGCTGCGGGCGCACCGGCGATGTTTATCGGCGATGGGCATACCGTGAATGTGGAGTTGAAGGACTTCGCGATCACGCTCGATACGTCGCTCGTCAAACCCGGTACCACGACCTTTAACATCAAGAACACCGGCCCATCACCCCACAACTTCTCGGTGAAGGAGTTGAACAAGGTCAGTGAGACCATTGACGCGGGCAAGACCACGCAACTGAAAGTGGATCTGATGGCGGGGAGCTTCACGGGCATCTGCCAGGTGCCCGGCCACGAGCAGCTTGGTATGCACGTCGCCCTCACCGTGGCGGACATGGCGCCTCCCGCAGCGGCGGCAGCGGCCCCGGCAGCGGGGGGCATGGCGGCAGCGGCAGGCGGCGCGGCGAACATGGGTGTCGCACCGGGCGCGGCGATCAACGCCGAGTTGAGCGACTTCGTCATCAAGCAGGACTACGGCACCGTGAAAGCGGGCCAGGTCACGATCACCGTCAAGAATGCCGGCCCGTCACCCCACAACTACCAGATCTCGGGGAACGGCGCGATGCAGGGAACAATGACGCTTGACGCGGGCAAGACCGAGACCCTGAAGGTGAACCTTATGCCGGGCACGTACACCGTGATCTGCAACGTTCCCGGCCATGAGCAATTGGGCATGAAGACCACGCTCGTCGTACAGTAAACAGGAGGCAACGATGCTCACGTACCTGGCTTCCATCGGCTTTGAGCCAAACATTACCCTGGAACTGCCGCTGATGATCGTGGTGTTCTTCTTCGGCACCTTTCTCACCTGGCTGATCCAGAAGTTCACCGGCGGCTTCGACAAGCGCGGCGACTAACCGCCGCACGGTTCACCAAAGCACAGAAAGGCCCGGTCACCGTATCGTGACTGGGCTTTTGTAATGACCCCGTTTCCCCTTCCCCTCTCCCGCCGCCGCAAGGCCAGGGGGAGGGGTGCCCTCTGGGCGGCACGGGGCAGGGGTTCTCAATTGCCCCGCTTTTTGCGCCCACGCGGGGCAGACAATGTGGCGGCAAGCGTTGCCTCGCGCCCTTCGGCAGACGGTGGGGTGATAATCTCCGTGGTTGCATCAGTCGCATCGGTCTCGTCGGTAGGGGATGCCATTGCCTCCCGACGCGGGCGTGGGCGGGCGGTGGCGGCGGAGCGGAGAAGCGCGCTATCGCGCTGCCGGTCACGCTCGTTCAGGGGAGTCGCCCAGAGACCACCGAGCGCGCCCGCCACGAAGTGGAAAAAATCCCTCCCGAAGTTGCCCCAGCTATCTACCTTGCCGAGCGCGCCCAGGCCGTGCTGTTGCGCGACGGGAATTTCCGCGAGCGCGGTGCCTCCCAGGGCGATCACCGCGATGTACAGCACCGCGACGATTGCGCCGTGCATCCCCTCGAACCGCCCCGCGAGACGCCCCGCGACGAACCCACCGGCAAGGATGGAAAGCATCGAGAGCGCGTCCACCGGCCCCGCGTTGAGGTTCAGTCCCGCGCGTTCGAGCAGCGGCGTCAGCACGAGCGCGCAGACCGCCGTGACCACGAAGCCCGCACCGACGGCCCGCCAGCGAACCTGCACTCTGGTCGGCGTACTCACGCTTGCTCCCCTCACATTTCGTCCCACCGAACGGCATAAACGGTGACATAATGGTATCACACGCGCACGCGGGCGAGGGCGATGACGGGCATACGGGAGTGAAACGCGCGATGGCGAGCCTGTACTGGTGCGAGGACTGCCACAAGGTCTATGCGGCGGAATATGTGGCAGACGGCCATTGCCCGCAGGGGCATGACGCGCTCGTGCCGATCGGGCGCTTCAGCGGCATGGTCAAGTCGTTTATCGCGGCGGGTGGCATCGAGGAACGCAGTGAGCCGCAAATCCGGCACCGCCAACTGATTCACGCCCTGTGGAGCCAGAACGAGCGCGACCAGCAGTTTTTCCAACTGCTCACACCGCCCGTGTCTCTAGGCAAGTTCACGAAAAAGGTGGACGAGCTGCACCTGCGCGGCGTCGCGGAGGGCTGGATTCGCGCCGTGATCCCCACCTCGCCCCTCGCCGACCCCGACGCATACCGCATCGAGTACACGGAGCCGGAGCGCTTCCTGCGCGAACTCTACGCCCTCTTTGACCTTCCCATCCCCGATGGCCTGCTCGATGAGGCCGCCGCCCTCGCAAGGGGCGAAAAGGCGTAATCCACACTTCTGACAGGCCGGGAAAACGCGGAAAACGCAAAGGAAATATGGGGGTGGGAACGGCAATGAAATCCCCATGCGTCTCCTATTCTCATTTCCCTTTCCCCTCCGCGTTCTTTGCGTCCTTCGCGTTTCTTCGTCAGCCCTTCGCGCCGCTGGTGACAAAGGCGGAGATGATCGCCCGCTGGGCGAAAATGTACAGCAAGAGCGGCGGCAAGGTCGCGAGTACCGCCGCTGCCATCAGCGGCCCCCATTGCTGCACGCTCTCCTGGTTGGCGGCGAAGTACTGCATCCCGACGGAGAGTGTTTTCGCTTTGGTGTCGTTCAGTACGAGCAGGGGCCAGAGATACAGGTTCCATGCCCCCAGAAACGAGAGGATCGTCGCCGCCGTCACGGCGGGCCGCACGAGCGGCAGCACGATGCGCACGAGCACCGTCCACGGCCCCGCGCCGTCTATGCGCGCCGCGTCGAAGAGTTCTGGGGGCAAGGCGCGCATGTATTGCCGCAAGAGAAAGATGTTGAACCCCGTGAAAGCGATGCTGGGGACGATTACGCCCTGCCGCGTGTTGATCCAGTCGAAGCGCGCGATGGTGACGTAGTTCGGCACGACCGTGCTGACGTAGGGCACGATCATTGTGCCGAGCACGAGGGCAAAGAGCAACCCCTGACCCCGGAAGCGGAAGCGCGCGAAAGCGTACGCCGCCGGAATGCTGACGAGCAACTTCCCCAGCGTGATCGCCAGCGCGATGACCGCGCTGTTAAGAAACCAGTCCCCCACGGGCTGCAACCGGAACGCCATCGGAAAATTCGCCCACGTCGGGTGCGGCGGCAGCAGTTCCACCGATGGCGTGAAGATGTCCTTTGGCCCCTTGAACGCCGTGGAAAACATCCAGAACACGGGAAACAGCGTCAGCAGGCAGAGCGCGAGCAGCAGCAGATGCACGCCGAACCTGCCGATCACCGCCGCAGGCGAGATGACCACGCGCCGCGTACTGGTGGGTTGCCGACCGCCACGGCTATCGAGACCAGCTCTGTTATCCATAGTACACATGCCTCTCGACAAAGCGAAACTGCGCCCAGGTGAGCGTCATCACGGCAACGACCACGAGCACGCTCACCGCACTCGCCTGCCCGACCTGAAAAAAGCGGAAGCCGCGCTCATAGAGGTAGTACAACACATTCGTTGTGTGCTGAAAGGGGCCACCGTCCGTGAGCACGTTGACTGCGCCGAAGGCCTCGTCGTTGATAAAGATCACCGTGGTGACGAGCACGAAAAAAAAGGTCGGCGTGATCAGCGGCCACTTGATGCGCCAGAACAGCGTCGCGCCACTCGCGCCATCAAGCGATGCCGCCTCGAGGTATTCCGGGGGCACCGCTTCGAGCGCGGCGAGGTACAGGAGCAAGTTGAATCCGAGCGACTTCCACGCGGCGACAGCGATCACGCACCAGATCGCCGTTGTCGGGTCCGTCAGCCAGCTGACCTTGTGGCCCCCCGCCGCCGCGAGCATTTGATTGAGCACGCCCTGAATCGGGTTGAAAATCCAGAGCCAGCAGACCGCCGCGATGGGCAACGCCATCACCGTGGGCGTGAAGAGCACGGCGCGGTAGGCCGTTTGCGCGCGCGAACGGCGGATCGTGCCGAGCAGCACCGCGAGGGCGAGCGGCAGCAGCACCTGAACCGGCCCCAGCGTCAGCAGGTAGACGCCCGTGTTCGCCAGCGCGGTGCGGAAGTTCTTGTCCGTCGTCAGGTTGGCGAAGTTTTTCAGGCCGACATGCGCCTGGATGGGGGAAACGAAGTTCCATTCGAGCGTGGACAGGTAAAACGAGTAGACGAGCGGCCAGTAGATGAAAAGCAGCATCAGGGTGAGCACGGGCAGCACGAGCAGGTACGGCAGCCACGCCTCCCCGCGTGCGTCGCGGATCGCCCGCGTCCGACCCTGCTCTCGCGCTGCGAACGGCGACACCCGCCCCGCGTCCTTTGCCAGCGCCATTGCCGCCCCTCCCCGCAGAGTACGCAGTACGCAGTATGCAGTGAAATGCATTGAATCCCCGCTGCATACTGCATTCTGCGTACTGCATACTTCCCCAGCAGCGCTTACGCGAGCAAGGCCGCGATGTCGTTTTTCGCTTTGGTCATCGTCGCCTGCGGATCGCCCGCGCCGGAGACGGCCTGCGAAACGGCGTCGGTGAAGGCCTTTTCCGCTTCCAGCCCCCGGTTGCCAGGCCACTCCTGCCAGGGGATCGCGCGGCCAAGCTCCGCGTACGCCGCTTCCTGGCCGGGCACCACATCCACCTTCGCGTTCGTGGGCGACAGGTATCCGGTGGTCACCCAGAGCTTCATCGCCTCGTCACTCGTCATGTACGTGATGAAGTCCCAGGAGGCCTTACGCTGGTCTTTGTCCTTGGCGAAGATCGCCAGGAAGTTGCCGCCCGTGGGCAGGCGCGGCGTTTTGTCGCCGAACACCGGGTAGCCCGTGACCGTGAAGGGGAACTTCGCGCCCTTGCGGTAGTTTCCCAGGTTGAACACGCTTTCGACCATCACGCCCGTGTTCCCGGCGGTGTAGGCGGCGGTCGCTTCCGGTTGCGTCGCCCATTGCGAGAGGCCGGTAATCATCGAGCGCCATGTCGTGATGCCCGCGATAGCCTCCGGCGTGTCCATCACCGGCTTGTATTTATCGTCGAGGATGCGCCCGCCGGAGGACTCGATGAACGCCTGCGCGATCCACGAGTTCGCGTAACCGGCGTAGGCGTTCTTACCCGCCTTGTCTTTGATCGCGCGCATCCAGGTGAGCATGTCGTCCCACGTTTTCGGCGTTTTCGTGATGTCCAGACCCGCCGCGCTGACGATGTCGTTGTTCCAGTAGGCGACGGGCAGGCTGGTGGCGAAGGGCAGGCCGAGCGTTTTGCCGCCCGACTGCGCCGAAAGCAGCACGCCGGGGTTATAGCGCGCGAAGATGTCTTTGGTGCCGTCCACACCGAGGTCTTCGATGGGCACAAGGCCGAGGGCGCTGGCGGCATAGGAGCGGTAGTTCCAGGGGATCGTCACGGTGCTGAGGGGCTTGCCCGCCGCGAGCGACGCCTGCAACTTCATCACCACGGTCGGGTAGTCCGCTTCGACCTGATGCGTGACGCGCACCGCCTTTTGCCGGTCGTTGTACTGCTTGACGAGCACGTTGTACGGGTGCGTGTCACCGGCATAGAAGCTGATCGTGGTGATGTCCACGGCGTTCGCGCCCGCCATCGCCGGGGCGGAGGTCGCCGCGCTCCCCGTGGTCGCGGCGGCGGTCGGCGCGGTAGTCGCGGGGGCGGCAGTCGGAGCCGTCGTCGCGGCGGGTGCGGTGGTCGCAGCCGCGCCACTGGTCGCCATGCCAGTTGCCATACCGGTAGTCGCGGCAGCAGCAACCGTTACCGGGGCGGTCGGCGCAGTCGTCGCCCCCACACCCACGGGGGTGTTACCCACGGGCGGCGCGGCGGTCGCGGCAACGGTCGGGGCTGTAGTCGCCGTTTCCCCGCCACAGGCCGCGAGTACCGCCGCCACGACCGATCCCGCCAGCCCGCTCAATACCGTTCGCCGCGTGAGGTGCTGGGTGCTATGCGTCATGCTCGCCTCCCTCGCTTATGTAATGACCCATGCAATGATACATCGCACGCGCCGGTCATTCATCCGTTCAGCGGGGAAGCCTAGCAGCGCCACATGCGCCGCACATGAACGGAACGTAATCGCACGGCAACGGCGCGATGAGCGCGACGGCACGTTTTGATTCCGGCATCGGCCGATTCAGTGTTCGCCACGGGCGATAATCGGCAAATGGACGCAAAACCTACGAAAACGTGTCCGATGTGACACTTGCAAATGCGTCCAGACGAGACCCTACCCAATCAGGGGCGGTACATATGGAGCACAATGTGATGAAGCAATACTTACCCCGACCGCGCACAATCGTGATTGATCTCATCGCGACCGCCGTCGCGGTCGCGGTCTTTGGTGCGATCAATGATGCGTTGCACCTGGCGCTCGCGGCGCTCTTTGTGATAGCTGTTTCCCTTCTCATTACTGCAGCAATCGAGTGGTGCAATCTTCGTCCGCGTCCGAAGTCGCCCAACATCATTGCGGTATCGGTGACGCGGAACGATGGGCGACGCGAAGTCGTCTCGCTCAATCCCGATGACGACGCGAGCATCGAGAATTTCACTCGCGCCCTTGAAGAGGATATCGCATCACGTACGACGCCAGAAGAGCGCGAGAGCTTACACGAATATGCGCGTGCAAAAGTGAACCGCGAACTTGCCAATGCTAACAGGGCGTAGTCATCCACCAAAGGATGCGTCAACGATACCCGATGCGGTTGCGACTGCATCGGGTGTTGTTTTGGCGCTGATCATCGCGCTCGCACCGGGCGGAGACGTTGTTCACAAATTGCTTCCGGGAATTATCGGGCCGTTCGCGGTTCTCATTCGCTACATCGTCGCGCTATATGCGGCGCGTCACGATTGATGGTGATGAGGCAGACCTTAAGAAACTCCGCGAAGCCGTGAACCAGGCCGAGAATGATCCCAAAAGCAGTGCGGAACATAAAAAACGAATGCGCAAGATGCTTGAAGCGGCGGAAGAGCGCCATGCGCTTGCACTTACCACGTCCCCATGAACCGGAAAAACACAAAAGCCGCCTGAAGGCGACTCTCATTTACGGCTTCCTGATAGGAGAAAAATGGTACGCCCGGGGGGACTCGAACCTCCGGCCTTTTGGTCCGCAACCAGCAGCATACCTTCCCGCCCGTTTCCTGCTATTCCTGTTTATGGCTTTACAATCACGTAAAGCCCTAATGCCTTTCCCCGCCCTTCCCCCATGATTTCGTGCATTCCCCGCTCTTCTGTGCGCACGGCGTGCATATAGCCGGTTCACGCGCTTGGCGTCGCAGTCAGGCGGGGTGGCGCAACCGGGGGGACGACGGGCGTCGCGGTGAATGGCCCGTTCACCGACGGTGCCACCGCTGGGGCGTATCCGCCTGCCGGCGTGGGCGGTACGGGCGGCACCCCCACGGAGGGAAACGGTAACGCCGTGGGCGGCACCGGCCCGCTGCCAATCGTCCCCGGTGGCAGCGGCAGTGGCGGCCGCGTCACAGGGAGCGGCACGGCGGTCTGCGTGGCAACGGGCGGTGCGGGGGCCGACGTGCTCCCCCCGCCCGGCGCCGCTCCCGAGTCTGCCTGACTCGGCGCCGTTTCCACCTGCACATGCAGGTCGCGGCGGT
>JAABUQ010000620.1_pt1 | contig 83071 bp, 77 predicted proteins | sample 5560001 | NCBI WGS metagenome assembly JAABUQ01 (sample SAMN10711888, study PRJNA513371) | rock metagenome | isolation source: Antarctica rocks | place: Antarctica: Victoria Land, Finger Mt nord | collected 2015-12-18 | reverse complement strand
CACCGATCGAGGAGAACCCACCCCTACAACTTACACCCAAGGCCGCCTGATCGATGCAGCCCGGTGCCACACCCGAAATTACACCACGTTGACGGACACGACCATCAGCGCGCGCATGAATTGTGGAAAGATATGAGAGGAGCAAAAAACACCGGGTTCAAGGATGATGAGGCAGTGCAAGCAGCCGTGGACAAGCACGCCGACACGACCAAAGCGCTCGGCGACTTGCCCGACATCGAAGCGGCTGAGGACATGCGAGAAGCCGTTACGTCGATTGCAGCCCGCACATCCCATGCGCGGATCAGGGGCGATCAGGATTACGAGAAAACGCTTACATTCGAGCGTGGAAAAGACGACGGAATAGTCATCAGTTCATTGGGCTTGCCTGGCAAGCAGGGTGGTTCAGTTCCGGGAGTTCGCCGTTCGACCGAAGCGGTTGCGCACGTCCATTATCCGGGGTTGGGTCAACAGCCTTTCGGCTTAGATTATACACCGGTCAAGGCTGGCATCCCTTCCTTCGTTATCAGCGGCGAGACCGGGGCTGTTTGGGAAGTTGGCCGTCAGCATGGGCGTTACGTACAAAGGACGGTCGGCCGGGTTGGAAAAGTCGGTTCGTGGGTGGCGTTTCCGAAATGATTATTCCTGCTCTGCTCCTGCTGGAGCTACCCAAAGCGGATCTACCTACAGTGGGGCCGGAGGCTGTCGTAATTTGGGGTATTCCGGAGCACCATGAAGTAATCGGTTCCGAGCAAGACATACATCCTGACACTACCGACCTATATCTCGGTGAGATTTATGAAATCGCGTTCTCGTCGCCGCGTATTGTCAGCAACGGCGTCAAGCGCCTCTCCATGACCGATCGACCGATCAGGATCGTCGCGCATGCTATAGCATGGAAGCGACCAATGATTTATGTGATCGACCTCTCCGGAAAACTTCCGTTCGTGACTTGGTGGGATTGGGCGGATAAACGAAGCTGCATCCCAGCCGAAGTCGTCACTCGTTATCGGCTGAGCGGGGCCATGAAGCGCGGTTGGCTCCAGCGTGACGGGAAGTTCTGCATTCGACCCTGATCACGCGGCGACCGTCACGAAGCTATCCATTACCCGCTTCCTGCCCGCCGCGTCGAAGTCGATCTCCAGTTTATTCCCCTCGATCTCCGCGATCGCGCCGTGGCCGAACTTCTGGTGGAAGACGCGCATTCCGACGGACAGGTCGCTCCGCCCCTTGTTGCCCAGGCTGACCGATGGCGCGCGGCTTTCCACCACCCGGGTCGGGGCGGTCGTGAAGGTGCTGCCCGCGCCCGCCGCGCGCTGCCAGCCCGGGCCGCGCCCCGTCCCCCGCGCGACGTCCGCGAACGGGTCCGCGCGTTCGCTCCAGTTGGCGCGCCATAGCGACTCGCCGCCGGTCATGCTGGTCTCGGTGTCGATATGCTCGGCGGGCAATTCACCGACGAAGCGCGACGGGATGCTGCTCGTCCACTGGCCATAGATGCGGCGGTTGGCGGCGTGGAGGATGTACGCCCGGCGGCGCGCGCGGGTGATCGCGACGTACGCCAGGCGGCGCTCCTCCTCCAGGCTGCGCGTGCCGCCCTCGTCGATCGCGCGTTGCGAGGGGAACAGCCCTTCCTCCCAGCCGACCAGGAACACCGTGTCGAACTCCAGCCCCTTGGCGGCGTGGATGGTCATGATCGTCACCTGCGGCTCGACGACGCCGCCCTCGTTGTCCATCACCAGGCTGACATGTTCGAGGAACGCGCCGAGCGACTCGTACTCCTCCATCGCGCGAACGAGCTCGGACAGATTCTCCAGCCGTCCGGCCGAGTCCGCCGACTTCTCCGCCTGCCACATCGCGGTATAGCCGCTCTCGTCGAGCAGCTGGCGCGCGAGTTCGGGGTGCGGCAGGTCGCGCGCCATGTCGCGCCAGCGGTGGATGTCGCCGACCAGATTGCCGAGCGCGCGGCGGGCCTGCGGGGTCAGCTCGTCGGTATCGAGGATGCGCGCGGCGGCGGTGCTGAGCGGCTCGCCCGAGCGGCGCGCGAGCTGGTGGAGCTTGGCCAGCGCCTGGTCGCCCAGCCCGCGTTTGGGGACGTTGACGATCCGCTCGAAGGCGAGGTCGTCGGCGGGCTGGTTGACGATGCGCAGGTACGCGAGCGCGTCGCGGATCTCGGCGCGCTCGTAGAAGCGGAACCCGCCGACGATCTTGTACGGCATGCCGATGGCGATGAACCGGTCCTCGAACTCGCGCGTCTGGTGCTGCGCGCGGACCAGGATGGCGACATCGTCGAGCGTCTTGCCGTCACGCCGCACCGCCTCGATCTCGTCGCCGACCCGCCGCGCCTCTTCCGGCCCGTCCCAGATGCCGAGCACGCGCACCTTGTCGCCCGCGTCGAACTCGGTCCACAGCTGCTTGCCGAGCCGTCCGGTGTTGTTGGCGATGACGCCCCCCGCCGCGCCGAGGATGTGCGGCGTGGAGCGATAGTTCTGCTCCAGCCGGATCACCTTCGCGCCGGGGAAGTCGTGCTCGAACTTGAGGATGTTCTCCACCTGCGCGCCGCGCCAGGAATAGATCGACTGATCGTCGTCGCCGACACAGGCGATGTTCTTGCGCTGCTGCGCGAGCAGGCGGAGCCAGAGATACTGGACGCTGTTGGTGTCCTGATACTCGTCGACCATGATGTAGCGAAAGCGGTTCTGGTATTGTTCCAACACGTCGCGGTGCGTCTTCAGGATGGTGAGGACGTGGAGCAGCAGATCGCCGAAATCGCAGGCATTGAGCGCCTTTAATCGCGCCTGATATTGCTGGTACAGCTCGCCGCCGCGCCCGTTGCCGTAGCGTTCGCTCTCGCCCGCGTCGATGTCGGCGGGGACGAGGCCGCGGTTCTTCCAGTCGTCGATCAGCCCGGCCAGTGCGCGGGCAGGGAAGCGTTTCTCGTCGAGATCGGCGGCGAGGATCAGCTGCTTTAGCAGCCGCAGCTGGTCGTCGGTGTCGAGGATGGTGAAGTTCGATTGCAGCCCGACCAGCTCGGCGTGGCGGCGCAGCATCCGCGCGCCGATCGCGTGGAACGTGCCCAGCCAGGGCATCCCCTCCACCGTGTCGCCGACCAGCCGCCCAACCCGCTCGCGCATCTCGCGCGCGGCCTTGTTGGTGAAGGTGACGCTCAGGATTTCGGACGGCCACGCCTTGCGCGTGTAGAGCAGATGCGCGAGCCGGGCGGTGAGCGCGGCGGTCTTGCCCGTCCCCGCGCCCGCCAGCATCAGCACCGGCCCTTCCGTGGTCAGCACCGCCTCACGCTGCGGCGGGTTGAGGCCGCGAAGATAGGGCGGGTCGGCCAAAGGGCGTTCGGGGGCGTGGTCGGGCGCGTTCATCGCCGAACAGGTAGGGAACGGCGCGGGAGCGGGCAAGCGCGCGTCAGCTGGCGCGCAGTAAGGTAATCCGAGCCGCGCCGTGCGTGCGGACCGCGTCGGGGGTAAACCCGGCGACCTCGACCGCTTCGTCCTTGGCGGTCTCCACGCTGATCCAGGTAGCGGGGCCGGTCCAGCCGAGGCGGGCCAGCTTGTCGAGCGCCACCGCGCCCGCGCCGCTGCGGTAGGGCGGGTCGAGGAGCAGGAGGTCGTAGGCGCGCGGGGCGGGAGGGAGCGCCAGCACCGACGCGGGGCGCACTTCCGCGCCGGTCGCGCCGAGCGCGGCGATGTTGGCGCGCAGCGCGTCGAGCGCGGGCTTGTCCTGTTCGACGAACAGACACGACGCCGCGCCGCGCGACAGCGCCTCCAGCCCCAGCGCGCCCGACCCGGCGAACAGGTCGGCGACCGCGAGCCCCTCGAAACTGCCCAGCCGACTGGTCAGCATCGAGAACAGCGCCTCGCGCGTCCGATCGGCGGTGGGGCGAGTGACGTCACCCTTCGGCACGACGAGTTTGCGGCCGCGCCATTGGCCGGCGATGACGCGCATTTATTTGCGGGTGCGCGGCGGGCGCGGCGGGCCGGGCCGCTTCGCGGGAGGGCGGCGCGGGGCGGGAGCGGCAGGGGAGGCATCGGCGCGGCCGGTCGCGGTTCGATGCGCCTGCGCGCGCGCAGCTCGCGCAGGGCTGGCGGACTTGCCGGTGCGATCGGGTTTGCCGAACGCGCGCTTGGAGCTGGCGTCGGCGGTCGACGGAGCACGCGGGGAGCTGGTCGGCGCTTGGCGGAAATGCTTGACGCGAGGCGCTCGCGCGATTCCCTCACCACCCGCCTTTGGCGGCGCGGGCGCGGTTTGCGCCCTGGTCGCGCGGCTGCGGCTTGCCCCCGGCGGGTTGCCCTTCGCGGCTTCATCCGCCTTTCCAAAACGAGCTTCGGGAGAATGGGCGACGACCCCGGACACCTCGGGCGCCCGGGCTGAAGGCTCACGACGGTCTTCCCGGACTCTTGCTGGGCGTGCCTGGGGAGGGGGAACACTCGCCACCATCGGTTGGCGGAGCGGTTTGGGCGCGGCAACACCGGCCCGCGCGACCGGCGCAACCGCGCTCTGTCCGCGCGCGGGCTGCGGCAGGTCGAGCCGAGTCGGATGCTTGCGGAACGACTCAACGTCGTGCCGCCGGATCTCGCCGACCTCGCCGGGCGGCAGATCGCCGAGCACGAACGGGCCATAGCGAGTGCGGATCAACCGCGACACGCGCAGGCCAAGATGTTCGAGCACCCGGCGCACCTCGCGGTTCTTGCCCTCGGTCAGGATCAGCTCGATCCACACGTTCGCGCCGGTGCGCCGTTCGAGGTTGGCGTTGATCGAGCCATAGCGGATGCCCTCGATCTCGACGCCCTCGATCAACTCCTCCAGCCGCGCCTGCGTGATCGGGCCGTATGCCCGCGCGCGATAGGCGCGCTCGACGCCGGTCGCGGGCAGCTCCAGCTGGCGCTTCAGCCCGCCATCGGTGGTGAGCAACAGCAACCCCTCGGTGGCGAGGTCGAGCCGCCCTACCGGCACGACACGTGGCAGCGTCGTCGGCAACCGGTCGTAGATGGTCGGCCGCCCGCCCGGATCGCGCTCGGTTACGAGCAGCCCGGGCGGCTTATGGTACAGGAACAGGCGCGCGGGCTCGGGCGCCTCGACCGGCTCGCCGTCCACCGTCACACCGTGGAGCGACGGGAGCACCGTCGCGGGCGTGTCTAGCACGACGCCGTCCTTCGCGACGCGCCCGTCCGCGATCATACGCTCCACCTCGCGGCGCGACGCGACGCCCGCCCGCGCGAGCAATTTGGCGATGCGGTGCTGGTCCCGGTCCGACATGGCGCGACCATAGTCCGATTTGTCGCGTCCATTCATTAAATGTGCATCGCGATTCGGCCTTAGCGCGTTAGTCGGTCGGGTGCCGTCGCGTGGCTTGTGGGGGAGCAGTGAATTGGCCTTGTTCGGGCGGAAAAAGCGACGGCTGACCCGGCTCCTCGTCGTCGAGGACGAGCCGCTGGTGGCGTTCGCGACCGAGCATCTGCTGGGGGACGCCGGGTTCGAGGTGGTGGACACCGTCGACCGGGTCGCCGACGCGATGCGCGTGATCGAAAGCGGCGTCGAGATCGACCTGGTGCTGGTCGACGTCAACCTCGCCGACGGCAGCGGGATCGACGTCGCGCGGGCGGCACAGGCGCGCGGCATGTGCGTGATGTTCGTCACCGGCAACTGCCCGGGCGAGGCGAGGGCGTTCGCGGCCGGATGCCTGTCCAAACCCTACTCGCCGCGCGACCTGCTCGCCGCGATCGACGCGGTCGAGGCGGTGGTCGACGGCCGCGAGCCGAAGCGGTTGCCGAGCGGGTTCGCGCTGTTCGAGCGGGCGTAGGTCCGAGCGCAGGCCAGGGCTTACCCGCTCTGCTTTTACCAGTAAAGCTGTCGCCCGGGTCCGGTGGGAGCAAAGTGTGAGCGATGCGCAAACGGCAAAGCTGAAAGGTTGGCGTTTGTTGGCGGCGGCGCTGCGGACGCGCAAGTCGGCGGCGATGCTCGCTTTCGGCTTTTCCTCCGGGCTGCCGTTCGCGCTGTTGGTCGGCACGCTCAATGCTTGGCTGGGCGAGGCAAAGATCAACCTCGCCACCATCGGCGTATTGTCGTGGATCGGCCTCGCCTATGCGTTCAAGTTTTTGTGGTCGCCGTTGGTCGACCGCGTGCGACTGCCGGGAACGACGCGGATGGGGCGGCGGCGGCCGTGGATCCTGGCGTGCCAGCTGGTGCTGGCAGGCGTGCTGGTCGCGCTCGCTGGGACCGACCCGGCGACCAACATCGGCCAATTCGCGGTGTGGGCGGTGCTGGGCGCGCTCGCCTCCGCGACGCAGGATATCGCGATCGACGCCTGGCGGATCGACGTGGCGGACGACCAGACCCCAGTCGAGCTGCTCGCGTCGATCAATCAGTTCGGGTATCGGACAGCGGCGATCGTGGGCGGCGCGTTCGCGCTATTCCTTGCTTATCGGATGTCGTGGCCGAGCGTCTACTTGGTGATGGCGGGACTGCTGACGCTGACGATCATCGGCACGCTGTTCGCGCCTAGCGCTATCCGGGCGGAGAACGCGGAGGCAGTGCTGGCGGGACCAGAACCACGACTGCGCGCGCTTGCGCTGGCGGTAGTGGGCGCGGGCTGGCTGTGGGCGCTACTCACGATCGGGCGGTTCATGGTGAGCGCGCTTGCGGCGCGCCCGGCCGGCCAATCGCCGCCGTCGGTCGCCGATTTCACGCGCGGCACCGCGCCGTGGATCGTCGTCGCCACCATTCTGATGCCACTGGCGGTCGCGGCGGCAGTAAACCGTGCTCCGTCTGCGCGGTCGAGCGGTGTCGCGAGTGGGGCGGCGGACCATCTGTACCGCGCGCTGATAACCCCGCTGGCGGACCTCGCCGGGCGGCTTGGTTGGGGCGTGCTGGTCGTGGTCGGGCTGATCCTGACTTATGCACTGTGCTACAACGTTTGGGCGACCTTCGCCTATCCGTTCTACCTCGACTACCTTCATTATACCAAAGACGAGGTGGCATTCGCGTCCAAGATCTTCGGAATCTTCATGACGATGCTGGGGATCGGGCTGGGCGGATTTCTGTTTGTCAGGCTCGGGCGCTTCCCGACGGTTCTGCTCGGTGCGATATTACCGATCGCGGGTAACTTCCTTTATGCCGACCTTGCCGAGGGAGGCGCGAACATTGACCTAGTGTCACACGCGCTCCGGCTTGACGCATTGGCGGTGTCGTTGGGAAGCGACGAACGCATGGTGCGACTGTTGCTCGCCATTTCGGGTGAGAACGTATCGACGGGGTTGGCGCTTACCGCGCTTACCGCCTATGTTTCCGGCATCGTATCCAAGCGGTTCGCGGCGGTGCAATATGCGCTGCTGTCATCCCTGACTTTTCTGATCGGATCGCTAGGACGCGGGCTGACTGGGGCTGCGCTCGACAGCTATGGTTATGCCCCGGTGTTTCGCTGGGTGGCGATCGCGGGTGCGCCTGCGATCGGATTCGTGCTGCTGGAATGGTGGCGATCGAACCGGGCGAGCGGGCGGGCTGAGCCGGGGCATACCGGCGAACCCGGCTGATTCCTCAGTTGGGCAGCTCACCATTGGCGGCGAGGATTTCGCCCGCCAGGTAGAGTGAGCCGGCGACGAGCACGGACTCGCCGACGCCTAATGTGGCGAGTTGGTCGAAGGCGTCCTCCACCGACGCGGCGGTACGGGCGGAGGTGGCTCCGTGCGCCTGTGCGAGCGCGGCAAGCGCGTCGGGCGGATGGTGGTCGTGGCCGGGGACGGGCACCGCGACGACGTGGCACGCGCCGCTGGTCGCGACCAAGTGACGCAGCACCTCGCCCGCGTCCTTGTTGGCGAGCATGCCGAACACCAATGCGGTCGGTGCGCCGCCGGTCCAGCTGTCCCGGATCGCCTCGGCGGCGGACGGATTGTGCGCGCCGTCCAGCCACACGCCGCGCCGGCGCTGTTCCGGGCGGAGCCGCGCGGTGAGCGGGCCGTCGCCCAGCCGCTGCATCCGCGCGGGCCAGGTCGCGCTCTCGGCGGCGGCGCGCAACGCAGCGTCAGGGACGTAGAGCGAGTCCTGATGCCGCAGCATCGCGATCGCCAGCCCGAGATTATCCGCCTGGTATGCGCCCGCGAGCTGGGGACGACCGGTAACGATGTCGACGCCGGACACGCGATAGCGGACCTCGGTCGCGCCTGCTTCGATCGTCCAGTCCTGCCCTCGCGGAAACAGCGGCGCGCCCGTCGCGCGTGCAGCCCCGGCGATGACGGCCGCGATCGGGGGCGGGTAGCGCATCGTCACCAGCGGCACGCCCGGCTTGGCGATGCCCGCCTTCTCCGCCGCGATCTCCGCCAGCGTGTCGCCGAGGAACGACTGGTGGTCGATGCCGAGCTGGGCGATGCCGGTGACGAGCGGGCGCACGACGTTGGTCGCGTCAAGCCGTCCGCCCAAGCCGACCTCGATCACGCAGGCCGCGGCAGGCGTGCGCGCGAAGGCGACGAACGCGGCGGCGGTGGTGACCTCGAAGAAGCTCGCACCGATGCCGCCTGCGTGATCCAATACTTCGGCGAGCAGGGCGGCGAGCGCGTCGTCCTCGATCAATCGCCCGGCGACGCGAATCCGCTCGTTGAAGCGGACCAGGTGGGGGGAGGAATAGACATGCACCGCGTGTCCCGCCGCTTCCAGCGCGGCGCGGAGGAACGCGCAGGTCGAACCCTTGCCGTTGGTTCCCGCGACGTGGAACACGGGCGGCAGCGCGAGGTGCGGGTCGCCGAGCCGTGCGAGCAGTTCGGTGATGCGCTCCAGCCCAAGCGTGTCGGTGCCGGGCGACAGGCGGGTGAGCCGGTCGAGCTGCGCCTGGACGGCGGGGTGGGTGGAGATGGCGTGATCGGGCATCTACGCTCCTCCCTCTCCCCTTTGGGGCGAGGGTCGGGGAGAGGGGGAGACTCCCGCCGCACGCGGGGCGCGTACGGCTTTGACGATAACTACGCGGTCGTTCTTACCCACAACGGCCACCGTCTCTCCCCCTCTCCCCCGACCCTCTCCCAACGGGGAGAGGGAGACGCTCACGCCGCCGCCTTCGCGTCGCCGGCGAGATACCCGATCACCGTCGCCAGCCGCTCGCGCAGCTCCTTCCTCGGCACGACCATGTCGATCAGGCCGTGCGCGAGGTAGTATTCGCTGGTCTGGAAATCGTCGGGCAGTTTCTCGCGGATGGTATTCTCGATCACGCGGCGGCCGGTGAAGGCGAGCGTCGCCTTGGGTTCGGCGATCTGCACGTCGCCGAGCATCGCATAGGCGGCCATGACCCCGCCGCTCGTGGGGTCGGTCAGCACGACGATATAGGGCAGCCCGGCGTCGTGGAGCATCTGGATCGCGACGGTGCTGCGCGGCATCTGCATCAAGCTGAGGATGCCTTCCTGCATCCGCGCGCCGCCGCTGGCGGTGAAGATGACGTAGGGGCAGCACTTCTGGATGGCGGTCTCGACGCCGCGGATGAACGCCTCGCCGACCGCTTGCCCCATCGATCCGCCCATGAACGCGAAGTCCTGCACGCCGACGACGACCTGGTGCCCGCCGACGCGGCCGAGCGCGTTGACCAGCGCGTCCGCCTCGCCCGTGTCGGCGCGCGCGGTCTTGAGCCGGTCGGTGTATTTCTTGGTGTCGCGAAACCGCAGCGGGTCCTCGGGCACCTTGGGCGCGGGGATGGCCGACATCGTGCCCTCGTCGAACAGGTAGCGAAAACGCAAGCCCGGCCCGATCCGGTCGTGGTGGTCGCAGCGCGGGCAAACGTGGAGGTTGTCTTCCAATTCCTTGACGAACACCATCAGCCCGCAGCCACGGCATTTGTGCCACAGATTGTCGGGCGTCTCGCGCTTGTGGACGAACGGGATCGCGTTGCGGACGTTGCTGAGCCAGTTCATGCGGTGTTCCTAAAGGTGTCGATCGCGGCGCGGAGGCTTGCCACATAGGCGCGGACGGCGGCGGGCGCATCGGGGCCATGCCGGGCGACCAGCTCGACGATCGCCGAGCCGACCACCACGCCGTCGGCGACGCGCGCGACCTGCGCCGCCTGGTCGGGGGTGCGGATGCCGAAGCCGACCGCGACGGGGAGGGGGGTGGCGGCCTTGAGGCGCGTGACCGCCTGTTCGATCGAGCTTGCCGCCGCTTGTTGCAGCCCGGTGATGCCGGCGACCGAGACGTAGTAGAGGAAGCCGCTCGCGCCATCGAGCACCGCCGGCAGGCGCGCTGCGTCGGTGGTGGGGGTGGCGAGGCGGATCGGGTCGATGCCGTTCTCGCGCAGCGCGGGGCCGAGCTGGTCGTCCTCCTCGGGCGGCAGGTCGACGCAGATCACCCCGTCGACGCCGACCCGCGCGCACTCGCCCGCGAACCAGTCCGCGCCGCGCCGGAGCATCGGGTTGGCATAGCCCATCAGCACGAGCGGGATGTGCTCGTGCCGCTCACGGAACTCGCGCGCGACGTCGAGGATCGCGGGGGTGGTCGTGCCCGCCGCGAGGGAGCGGAGGTTCGCGGCCTGGATCGCGGGGCCGTCCGCCATCGGGTCGGTGAACGGCATCCCCAGCTCGATCACGTCCGCCCCGCCCGCGACGAGCGCGTCGAGGATGACGGGGGTGGGGCCGTCGCCCGCGGTGACGAACGCGACGAGCGCGGCGCGGTGGTCCTGCGCAGCGCGGACGAACGCGGCGGCTAGGCGGGTCATTTAGTTCCCCTCCCTCCTAGGGAGGGGCTAGGGGTGGGTAGCGCGCGGAGCGCGCGCTCTGCCCTGCCCGGAGATCGCGGCACCCGGCGCTTGCGCGCCGGTACCCACCCCCGGCCCCTCCCTAAGAGGGAGGGGAGAGACTGCCCGCTCACATCACCACCCCGAGCGCCTCGGCGACGGTGAAGATATCCTTGTCGCCGCGTCCGCACAGGTTCGCCAGGATCACTTGATCGCGCCTCATCGTCCGCGCGCGCTTCGCCACGCTGGCAATCGCGTGCGACGGCTCCAGCGCGGGGATGATGCCCTCCGTCCGGCACAGCAATTGAAACGCATCGAGCGCCTCCACGTCGGTCGCGCTGTCGTACTCGACGCGGCCGATGTCGCGCAGCCAGGCGTGTTCGGGGCCGATGCCGGGATAGTCTAGCCCCGCGCTGATCGAGTGCGCTTCGGCGATCTGGCCGTCCTCGTCCTGCAGTAGGTACGTCTTATTGCCGTGGAGCACGCCGGGAAAGCCGCCCGCCAGCGACGCAGCGTGCTGCTTGTCGAGGCCGTGCCCCGCCGCCTCGACGCCGAGCATCTTGACGTCCGCGTCGTCGAGGAACGGGTGGAACAAGCCGATCGCGTTCGACCCGCCGCCGATCGCCGCGACGAGCAAGTCGGGCAAGCGACCGATGCGCGATAGCATCTGCTCGCGCGCCTCGCGCCCGATCACGCTCTGAAAATCGCGTACCATCTCGGGGTATGGGTGCGGTCCGGCGGCGGTGCCGATGATATAAAAGGTGTCGTGGACGTTGGCGACCCAGTCGCGCAGCCCCTCGTTCATCGCGTCCTTGAGCGTGCGCGCGCCGCTTGTCACCGGCTTCACCTCCGCGCCGAGCAGCTTCATGCGGAACACGTTTGGCTGCTGCCGCTCGATGTCGCGCGCGCCCATGTAGATCGTGCAGGGGAGGCCGAAGCGCGCGCACACGGTGGCGGTGGCGACGCCGTGCTGGCCCGCGCCGGTCTCGGCGATGATCCGCGTCTTGCCCATCCGGCACGCGAGCAGGATTTGGCCGATGCAGTTGTTGATCTTGTGCGCGCCGGTGTGGTTGAGTTCGTCGCGCTTGAACCAGATTTGCGCGCCCATGCCCTCGTCGGCGCTGGCCCGAAGCGAGTCAGTCAGCCGCTCGGCGTAGTAGAGCGGGCTGGGGCGACCCACGTAATGTTCGAGCAGGTCGTCGAACTCCGCCTGGAACGCCGGGTCCGCCTTCGCGTCGCGATACGCCCGGTCGAGGTCGAGGATCAGCGGCATCAGCGTTTCGGCGACATAGCGGCCGCCGAACCCGCCGAAATGCCCGCGCGAGTCTGGCTGTTGGCGAAAGCTGTTAGCTTTCGCGGGGGGCTGGAGGCGGAAGGAGTTGGGGGCGTTCATCGGGCGGCTGTAACGTGGTGCTGTCGCGCCGTCATCCATCAAGCCCCCGCGACCGCCCGCAGAAACGCCCTGATCCTCCCCACGTCCTTCACCCCCGGCGCGCTTTCCACGCCGGAGGACACGTCGACCAGCCGCGCGCCGGTTCGCCGCGCCGCCTCCGCTACATTGTCCGGGTCGAGTCCGCCCGACAGCGCCCAGGGCAGCGGATGCGCGAACGCGTCGAGCAGCGTCCAGTCGAACCGCAGCCCCATGCCGCCGGGCAGCGCGCCTTCCGGCGTCTTGGCGTCGTACAGCAACCGGTCGGCCGCGCCGCGAAAGCCGCCCGCGCGTGCGAGGTCGGGGCGGGTGCGGATCGGCAGGGCGGCCCACAGCTCCAGCCCGGTGCGCGCGCGGACGGCGGCAGCGCGCTCCGGCGTAGCATTGTGGAGTTGCAGCACGCCTAGCTGCCCCGCGACTACCGCCCGCTCGATCGTCTCGTCATCGGGGTCGACAAACACGCCCACCCGCGCGACATGCGACGGCACCCGCGCCGCCAGCATCGCCGCGCGCTCGAACGAATGATGGCGGGGGGAGGGGGCGTAGAACACCAACCCGACATGGCTCGCGCCGCCCGCGATCGCAGCATCGAGCGTCTCGGGCGTGGTCAGGCCGCAGATCTTGGCGGTGGCGGGCAAGGTTCAGCCCGACACCGGCAGCTTGACCCGCCCGCGCTCGTCGCGCCTCAGCGGACCGTAAGCGACCACCGTCTCGAGCAGCAGCGGGCCGTACAGATGCGGGAAAAGCGCGCCGCCGCGCGACGGCTCCCAGCGGAGCCGCTCGCCCTGCGCCGCGAGATCGACCGCGGCGACGTGGAGGTCGCTTTGCCCCGCGAAATGCTTGTCCACCGTCTCGGTCAGCTGTTCGGCGGTGGACAGGTGGATATACCCATCGGCCATGTCGATCGTCGCTCCGTCGAAGCGCGCATCGCGTTCCAGCGTCGCCATCTCGTCGGCTGTCAGCACCTTGTACGCGGTCAGCGTGTCGGTCACTCGCCGTTCTCCGGCCCGGCGATCGAGTCCTCGCCCAGCGTCGCGCCCGGGTCGGACGCGCGTTCGATCGCGCCGTCGCCCAGATTGACCTCCGCGTCCTCCTCGCTGTCCTCGATCCGCGCGGCTGAGACGACATGCTCGCCGGGCGCGACGTCGAACAACCGCACCCCCGCCGAGTTGCGCCCGATAACGCGCAGGCTTGCAAGCGGCATGCGGATCAGCTTCGCCTGGTCGGTGACGAGCATCAGGTCGTGCGACTTGGTGACCGGGAAGCTCGCCACCACCGGGCCGTTGCGCTCGACATTGTCGATGTTGGTGATGCCCTGGCCACCGCGCCCGGTGCGGCGGTATTCATAGGCGCTCGACAGCTTGCCATAGCCGTTCGCGCACACGGTCAGGATGAATTGCTCCAGCCCGCGCAGCATCTCGAACCGGTCCATCGGCATGGTCGGGTCGCCTTGCTTCTCCTTCCAAGGCGCAAAGCGGAGATAATCGTCGCGCTCCTCCGGCGAGGCGGGGACGCGGCCGAGCACCGACAGCGAGATCACCTCGTCATCGTCGCGCAACGCGACGCCGCGCACGCCGATCGAGGTGCGGCTCTGGAACTCGCGCACATCGTCGGCGGCGAAGCGGATCGCGCGGCCCTGGCGGGTCGCGAGCAGCACGTCGTCGTCGCCGCTCAGCACCGCCACGCCGATCAGCCGGTCGGCGCTTTCGTCCTCGAACCGCATCGCCAGCTTGCCGTTGGACGGGATGCTGGTGAACGCATCCATCGAGTTGCGCCGCACCAGCCCCTTGGTGGTCGCGAACATGACGTGGAGTTTGCTCCAGTCGCGCTCGTCCTCCGGCAACGGCAGCACCGCCGAGATCACCTCGTTGGGGCCGAGCGGCAGCAGGTTGTTCATCGACCGGCCCTTGGTCGCGGGCCCACCCTCGGGCAGGCGCCAGACCTTCATCCGGTACACCTTGCCCGCCGTGGAGAAGAACAGCACGGGCGTGTGGGTCGAGGTGACGAACAGGCTGGTGACCGCGTCCTCGTCCTTGGTCGCCATCCCCGCGCGCCCCTTGCCGCCACGCTTCTGCGCGCGGAAACTGTCGAGCGTGGTGCGCTTGATATAGCCGCCGAGCGTGACGGTGACGACCATGTCCTCGCGCTCGATCAGGTCCTCGTCCTCGATCCCGTCGGCGGCGGCGGCGATCTCGGTGCGGCGCGGGGTCGCGAATTGCGCACGCACCGCAGTCAGTTCGTCGCGCATCACCCGGTACAGCTTGCCCCGGTCGCCCAGGATCGCGAGCAGCTCCGCGATAGAGGCGGCAAGCGCGCGCAGCTCGTCCGCGATCTCCTCGCGGCCCAGCGCGGTGAGGCGGTTGAGGCGCAGCTCCAGAATGGCGCGGGTCTGCGTTTCGGACAGGCGATAGACGACCGCCTCCGCTTGCGGCTCGATCGCCTCGACCAGCGCGATATAGGGGCGGATCTCCTCGATCGGCCATTCGCGCGCCATCAGCTTGTCGCGCGCCTCGGCGGGGCTGGCGGAGCCGCGGATGATCCGCACCACCTCGTCGAGGTTGGTGACCGCGATCACCAGCCCGAGCAGGATGTGGGCGCGGTCGCGCGCCTTGGCGAGCTCGAACTTGGTGCGGCGGGTGATCACCTCCTCGCGGAAGGTGATGAACGCGGCGATGATGTCGCGCAGGTTGAGGAGCTCGGGCCGCCCGCCGCGGATCGCGAGCATGTTGGCGGGAAACGACCCTTGCGCGGGGGTGTGCCGCCACAGCTGGTTGAGCACCACGTCGGGCGTGGCATCGCGGCGCAGCTCGATGACGATGCGGACGCCTTCGCGGTTGCTGAGGTCGCGGACCTCGCTTACGCCCTCGACGCGCTTCTCCTTCACGGCCTCAGCGATCCGTTCGACGAGGATGTTCTTGCCCTGCTGATAGGGAATTTCGGTCAGCACGATCGTGCGGCGATCCTGACGCCCTTCCTCGATCTCGTAGCGCGAGCGCACGATGATCGAGCCGCGCCCGGTCTCGTAGGCGGAGCGCGCGCCGGTGCGGCCCAGGATGATGCCGCCGCTCGGAAAGTCCGGGCCGGGGACGTAGTCCATCAGCTCCTCGGTGGTGATCGCGCCGTTGTCGAGGTAGGCGAAACACGCGTCGATCACTTCGCCCAGATTGTGCGGCGGGATGTTGGTCGCCATGCCGACCGCGATCCCGCCCGCGCCGTTGACGAGCAAATTGGGGAAGCGCGCCGGGAGCACCGTCGGCTCGCGTTCGGACCCGTCGTAATTGGGCTGAAAATCGACCGTGTCCTTGTCGATGTCCTCCAGCAGAAAGGTCGTCGGGCGCGCCAGCCGCGATTCGGTGTAGCGCATCGCGGCGGCCTTGTCGGGGTCCATCGATCCGAAATTGCCCTGGCCGTCGATCAGCGGCAGCCGCATCGACCAGTCCTGCGCCATGCGGACCAGCGCCTCGTAGATCGAGCTGTCGCCATGCGGGTGGTATTTACCCATCACGTCGCCGACGATGCGCGCGGACTTGCGATACGGCTTGTTGTAGGTGAACCCGCTTTCACTGGCAGAGAACAGGATGCGGCGATGGACGGGCTTCAATCCGTCGCGCACGTCGGGCAACGCGCGCGCGACGATCACGCTCATCGCGTAATCGAGATACGAGGATTTCATCTCCCCGACGATGTCGACGGGGGTGATATCCGAAGGGTCGGCGAGCAGGGTCTCGTCGGTCAAATCAACGCGGCTTTCGGTGTTGGTTGCAAGCGCAAACGCTTAGCCGAACGCGCGCGCGATGGCCACCCCGCGCGCCCGAACGCGCGGAGTGGCGGACGGTCACTTCTTGCAGGCGGCCTTGGTCATGTTGCCCTTTTTCGAGCAATCATAGGTGATCTTCTTGCCGGACTTGGTGGTGGTGGTCGCCATCTTGCCCGACGACATCGCCATGGCGGGCTTGGTCGTGCTGGTCTTGGTCGTGGAAGTCTTGGCGACGGTCGTGTGGGTCGCCACGACCGCCTTCGCGGTCGGGGTGGGCTTGGCGGGCATCTGCGCCCCGGCGGCGGTCGCCAGCGTGGTCGCGGCCAGCGCGATGACGGTCAGCTTCAGCATTACGGCTCTCCCATGATGGGGCACCCTCGCGGCACCTCGGAGCGGAACATCGAACGGTTCGGCGCGCGGCGCAACCGGCATTTCGCGCTGTGTCAGGGCGCGATCTCCTCTCCGTCCCACGCGAACAGCTTGCCGCTGTCGGCGGGGCGCAGGCCCTCGATCACGTCGAGCAGCTGCACCGCCGCGCGGCCGGGCGGGAACAGCGAGCCCGCGCGCACCCCGGCCTGGAACGGCTTGGACAGCGCGGTATCGACCGTGCCGGGGTGGAGCGCGACGACGATCGACCGCTCGTTGCGCCGCCGCTCCTCGATCGACAGCGAGCGGACCAGCTGGTTGAGCGCCGCCTTGCTCGCGCGATAGCCGTACCAGCCGCCCAGCTTGTTGTCGGAAATGCTGCCGACGCGCGCGGAGAGGACCGCGAACACGGTGCGGCCGGTGCGCGGCATCGCCGGCAGGAAATGCTTGGCGACCAGCGCGGGGCCGATCGCGTTGATCGCATATTGCCGCGCGAGCCACACCGGGTCGAGCTCGCGCATCGCCTTTTCCGGGCCGCGCTCGCCTTCGTGGAGCAGGCCGGTAGTGACCAGCACCAGCTCCGGCGCGCCCACCCGGGCGGCGGCGGCGGCGATGCTCGCCTCGTCGGTGAGATCGAGGTGGCGCTCGCCCGCGAACGAGCGCGCGAGGCCGATTACGTCGTGCCCTTCGTCCGTCAGCGCCTCCGCCAAGCCTGCGCCGATGCCGCCCGACGCGCCGATCACGACTGCTTTCATTGTGGCACCCTCATCCGCGCACGAACCGGAGCAGGTCGCCCTCGGCCCCGACGGAACGATAGCCGTCGCTATCGAACCCGGGCAGCACGTCGACCTCGGCGATGCGATGCTCCACCACCCAGCGCGCCATCGTACCCCGCGCGCGCTTGGCGGCGAAGCTCTCGAATCGCGCACCGTCGGGGTGCGCCTGGCGGAAGTGGGCGGCGATCACCCGGACCCCGCGCGGCAGGTGCGACGCCACCGCCGCCCAATATTCCTTGCTCGCCAGATTGAGCACCACGCCCGACCCCTCCTCCGCGACGTCCGCCGCCAGCGCGTGCGCGATGCGCGTGCCCCACCAATCGGTCAGCGTCTTGCGCCGGGGTGCCCAGCGCGTGCCCATCTCCAGCCGGTGCGGGCGGATCGCGTCCAGCGGGCGGAGCAGGCCGTACAGCCCCGACAGCAAGCGCACATGGTCCTGCGCGAAGGGCAGCGCCTCGGGCGGGAGCGATCGCGCCTCGAACCCGCGATATACATCGCCCGCATAGGCGAACAGCGCGGGGCGCTCCTCCGCCGCGTCGAACGCGCGGAAGCGGTCGATGTTGAGACGAGCGAGTTTGGGGCTGATGTCCATCAGCGCGCCCAGCTGCTTGTGCCCCAGCCGCCCGGCCGACGCGGCCAGCGACGCCGCCTCCACCGCGAACCGGGGCGCGCTCGCCGCGACGGCCGGGTGCGGCGTGTGGTAGTCGAGCGTCTTGGCGGGGGAAAGGATCGCGATCATCGGCGCGCGCCCGGTACGCGCCCGCGCTGCATCGTTCAATGCCGGTTCAGCGCCGCTCCGCTTGTATGGCGGACCCTAACGCATATAAGCGGTGCGTATTCGAGCGGGCCGCGCCCGCCGCAACAGGACCGAGCGGGCTGCGCTCGCCGCAACAGGAGAGTTTCGCGATGATCAATTTCCCCAGGATCGCGCTGGTCGCGGCGTTGTTGGCGGGCGCGTCGGGCGTCGTGATGGTTCCGCCCGCTGCGGCGAAGAAGAAGGAGGAGGCCCCCGCCGGCCCCAAGATGTCGCCCGAGTTCATCAAGGCCGCGCAGCCCGCGCAGGCGGCGTTGAAGGGCACCGACACCGCCGCGATGGAGTCGACGGTGGCCGCCGCGGAAGCCGCCGCCAAGACCGATGGCGACAAATATTTCGCGGGGCACATGCGCGTGCAGGTATTCCAGGCGACGATGAAGGCAAATCCACAGGCGGACCAGTCGGCGTTGGGACCGACGCTGTCGGCGCTGGCGGCCAACCCGACCACGCCGCAGACCGAAAAGGCGCAATATAGTTATTTCCTCGGCCAGTTCGCGGCGAAGAAGCGCGATTATCCGGCGGCGATCCGCTATTACTCGCAAGCGCGCGACCTCGGTTATAGCGAACCCCAGCTGCCATTGCTGATCGCGCAGACCCGCATCGATTCGGGCGATGTCGCGGGCGGCACCGCCGACCTAAGCACGATCATCAAAACCTCCGAAGCGTCGGGCAAGCCGGCTCCGGAATCCTATTATCGTTACGCGCTCGGCCAAACGGTCAAGCTCAAGAACCGATCCGCCTCGGTCGATTGGCTGACCAAGTGGGTGTCCGCTTATCCGACCACGAAGACCTGGCACGACGCGCTGTATATCTATGGCCTGCAGGGCAAGGACTCGCTGGCGACGCTCGACAAGGGCCAGACCGTCGATATGTTCCGGTTGATGCGCCAGAACAAGGCGCTCGATCAGTACGGCTATGAGGAATACGCGCAGAAGGTGCTCGACTCCGGTCTGCCCGACGAGGCCAAGACGGTGATCGCGGAGGGACGGACGACGGGCGCGCTGCCGGCGGGCAACGCCAACGCGACCGCCATCAACGCCGAAGCGGTGAAGGGCATCGCTTCCGAAGGGTCGCTCGGCTCGCTATCGACGAAGGCCAATGCGAGCGCGACGGGCAATCTCGCGTCGCAGACCGCCGACGCCTATCTGGGCAAGGGCGATTATACCTCGGCGATCCCGCTCTACCGTGCCGCGCTATCCAAGGGCGTGGGCGCGAAGGTGGACGACGTGAACACGCATCTGGGCATCGCGCTCGCGCTGTCGGGCGACAAGGCGGGCGCGCGCACCGCCTTTGCCGCCGTCACCGGCCCGATCCGCGCCGACATCGCGAAGTTCTGGACGGTGTGGCTGGACCACCCCGCGACGGCGTGAGCGGGCGAGCGTCACCCCGGCCGACCGGGGGTGACGCTTGATCATTCCACCACCGGCACGCCGGACAGTGCTTTGGCGGTGCGGATGGTCAGCGACGTCTTGACGCTCACCACATTGGGCGCGGGCGTCAGTTTGGTGGTCAGCAACACCTGGAAGCGGTTGAGGTCGGGCGCGACGATCTTGAGGATGAAGTCGATCTCGCCGTTGAGCATGTGGCATTCGCGCACTTCGGCGATGGTCGCGACATGCGCCTCGAACGCGGACAGGTCGCTTTCCGCCTGACTGCGCAGCGACACCATCGCGAACACGGTGATCGGATAGCCGAGCCGCGCGGCGTCGAGATCCGCGTGATAGCCCGTGATCGCGCCCATTTCCTCCAGCGCACGCACCCGGCGCAGGCATGGCGGCGCGGTCAGCCCCACCCGCTCGGCCAGCTCGACATTGGTCATGCGCCCGTCCGCCTGGAGCAGCTCCAGGATCTGCCGGTCGATCCGGTCCAACGGCATGATCGCGAACTCCTCCCGGCGGCGGATGTCGTTCCGCGCTGTTCTGTTGCCGGCCGGCTATAAGAACCTGTCGCGCATAAGCAATTGTGCCACTTTGACGCGTGCCGAAATGAACGGTTCCGCCCCCGACTCGCCCGCGTTAAGGAATTGATACGGCGCGGCCAACCGCTCCGTGGCGGAGGTGGCGGGTGCGTTTCGACGACAGCTTGAAGACGGTGATGGCCGCCGACACCGACACCGCGTTCGGCGCGGCGTCGGCGTGGCGGCAGATCGTCGACCTGCTCGGGCGGGGACGCGCCGTGACCACGCCGGACGCGCTCGACCGGCTGCGCGTGCTGAGGGGAAAAGTGCCCGACAGCGTGCGCGCCGCCAGTGCCCGCGCGCTCGCCTTCGCCGCGCCGGGACCGGAGCTGGTGTCGCTGTTCGCGGAGGAAGAGCTGGCCATCGCCGCCCCGGTGTTGCGAACCGCTCAGCTTTCCGCGGCCGCTTGGGAGACGCTGCTGCCCCGGCTGACCCCGGCGCAACGCTCGGTGCTGCGCCATCGCCGCGACTTGCCGGGGGCGGCGGTGCGTGGGCTGGCGCACTACGGCCCGGTCGACTTCGTGCTGCCGTACGACGCGCCCGTGGAACCCGGCCTCGCGCCCGCTTCCGCGCCGGTTGCGGTGCCAGCGGGAGAGGGGTCCTTATCGCAGGTCGGCGCGGTTGCGCTGCCCGTGATTGCCGAAGCGATTCGCCGTGCCGATGTGCCCGACGCAATTGCAACGTCCGCGGAGCCGCCCCTCGCCGAGCCGGTCGGGTTCCGCATTTCCGACTTGGTCGCGCGGATCGAGGCGTTCAATCGCGACCGCGAGACGGTTCCGGCCGATCCGCCTCCGACCTCCACCGAGTTCCGCTATCACACCGACGCCGCCGGGGTAATCCGCTGGGTCGACGGCGTCGCGCGCGCGGCGGTGGTGGGAACCAGCCTGGCGCATCGCGACGGCGCGGAGCCGCAGGTCGACGGCATCGCCACCGGAGCGTTCCGCCGTCGAACCGCGTTTCGCGATGCGCGGCTGTCGATCGGCGGCGCGTCGCCGGCGGCGGGGTCCTGGCGGATCAGCGGCACGCCGCTGTTCGACCCCGCGAGCGGACGGTTCACCGGCTATCGCGGCACCGCGCGGCGGCCGCGTAGCGACGAGACGGCGCGCCCGCGCTCGCCCGCCGCCGACTCCGTCCGCGAACTCGTCCATGAGCTCCGCACCCCCGTCAACGCGATCGCGGGCTTCGCCGAGCTGATCGAAAGCGAGATGCTGGGCGCGGTGCCCGCCGCCTATCGCGGCCGCGCGGGCGAAATACGCGGCGCGGCGGCGGACCTGATCGGCGCGATTGACGACCTCGACACCGCCGCCCGGATCGAGGGGCAGGCGCTCGAACTGCGTCCCGCGCCGACCCCGCTTGCGCCGTTGCTCGACCGCGTGGTCCACGACCTCGCACCGTTGGCGCGGTTTCGCGGCGCGGAGGTGGTGCTCGCGCCGGTGCCGCCGCTGATCCTCGACGTGGACGATCGCGCCGCCGACCGATTGTTCGGCCGCCTTCTATCCGCGCTGGTGTCGAGTTGCGCGCGTGGCGAGCGGCTACACGTCTTTGCCATGCGGGAAACGCAGGCAGCGGTACGGGTGGTGTTCGACCGACCGGTTGCGCTGGCGGCGGTGGTCGGTGACGGGCTGTTGTCGATCGACGCCGAGCAGGAGGCCGCCGCCCCCGGCGCGCCGTTGCTGGGCACCGGCTTCGCGCTGCGGCTGGCGCAGAATCTCGCGGGCGAGCTTGGCGGCGTGCTGGTGATCGAGACCGAACGCTTGACATTGCGGCTGCCGGCGGCTGTCCCCTTCGGCATGGGGCAAGCTTCCACTCGCTGACGTGCCCGCGCGCGCGCCCTATGCCGGTTATCGTCCGTCCGCGCCCGATGAGGGGGTGCGCTGGCCGGATGCGTTCGGCACCCGCTTCACGTTGTTCGTCGATACGGAGGAGGAGTTCGACTGGTCGGCACCGCTGTCGCGTCGCGCGCGCGCGGTGACCGCGATCACGGCTTTGCCCGATGCGCACCGGCGCTTCGTAGCGGCGGGGGTGCCGGTGACGTACATGCTCGATCACCCTGTCGCGACCGACGCGCGTGCGGTGGCGCTGATCCGCGAGATGTTTGTGCAAGGGGGCGCGAGCGTGGGGACGCAGCTTCACCCCTGGGTGAATCCGCCGTTCCCCGACGTGCCCGCACCCGATCGCGGCTTTCCCGGCGCGCTGTCGCCCTCGCTGGAGGCGGCAAAGCTCGACGTGCTGACGGCGGCGATCGAGCGGGCGTTCGGCGCGCGCCCGCTGGCGTATCGGGCGGGGCGTTACGGCATCGGCCCCGCGACGGCACCGCTGCTCGCGTCGCGCGGCTATCGCCTCGATAGTTCGATGCGATCGCGATACTGTTACGCCGCGGAAGGCGGGCCGGACTTTCGCGCCGTGGGTCCGCACGCGTTCCACCTTTCGCCGGGGCTGGTGGAGCTGCCGTTGACGACGGTGTTCACCGGCCGCGCGCGCGCGCGGGGGGTCGCGCTTCACCGCGCGGCGGGGCGGGTGCCACGTGGCCGGGGCGCGCTGGCGCGTCTGGGCCTGGTCTCGCGCGTCGCGCTGACGCCGGAGGGGATGCCGCTGCGCGAGGCGCTGGAGGCGGTGCGCGCGGCGGTGGGGGAGGGGGTGCGCGTACTCAACTTCGCGTTCCATTCGCCGACGCTGGTGCCTGGCCACACGCCCTACACGCGCGACGAGAGCGATGTGATGGCGTTCTGGCGGTGGTGGGACGGGGTGCTGGCGGAACTCGCGCGGCTGGGCGTGCGCGCGGCGAGCCTGGACGAGGTGATTGCGGCGACCGGGCCTGGTGCGCTACCGGAGGCGGCGTGCGGGGGCCTGTAGCTCAACTGGTTAGAGCTGGCCGCTCATAACGGCTAGGTTGCGGGTTCAAGTCCTGCCGGGCCCACCGCGCGCTACGGACGCCAGTAGCGCAGCTACTCGCGACGCGTAGCGCGCTCGGCCAGCGGCGCATCAGCGCCGACTCACGACGCGGGCTTTGCCCGCGTCGCGGCGTAAAGAGTGCGCGACAGTTCTGACCGCCTCGCGGCGAAACCGCGTCCTAACTAGCTGCTCTGCGCGCCGCTGGCCGCGCGTGCCTCGATCAGCGCGGCGGCTTCGCTGCCCGCAACCGCCGGGCGCGCGTTGGTCGGGGAGACAGGATTCGAACCTGCGACCCTCTGCTCCCAAAGCAGATGCGCTACCAGGCTGCGCCACTCCCCGAGACTGGCGCGGATAGCTCAGCCATGCTCGATGCGCAACGCACTCGGGCTACATTGAGATCTCGACAAGGACTCGCATTACAGCAGCACACAAAAGGGGCACCCCGACTCCGGAGCGCCCCTTCATCGCGCGGCTCACGGCCGCAGTGCTGGCTTACTTCTTGCTCTTCACCGCCGCGTCGACATTGTCCGCCTGGGCGGCCGCGTCGTCGGTGATGTTCGAGGCTTCCTTGTGCATGTTGTCGGCCGCGTTCGCCATCGCGTCGCTCGCCATCGTATTGCTGGTGTTGTCGGCAGTGGCCTTCATGCTGTCGGCGGCGTTGTTCAAATTGTCCGACATCATGTCGCCCTGGTTCTCCACATTCGCGCCTTCAGCCGTACGGCTTTTGCAGGCGCCGAGCGAGATCAGCGCGACCGCCGCGATGGCGATGGTATATTTCTTCATTCGATGGGTCCCCCATGCAGGTAATCATGTCGCGACCGATCCGATGATCGCCGCGCCGACAACAATGGTGCTTGCCGCGCGACGACGTCAAGAGCGATGTCAGCCGCGGGGTGCGACCGGGCCGATGTCCTCTGGCGCGTCGGCGACGATCGCCAGCATCGTCGCCCAGGCGGCGACGTTCTGACGCAGCTGCGCCGGATCGATGCGATCGAGGGTGTCCTCGGGCGTGTGGTGGTAGTCGAAATAGCGCAGGCCATCCTGGTTGAGGTCAACCGCGGCGACGTTGCCGGCCTTGAGGATCGGCTCCACATCGGTGCCCTCGCCCGCCGGATCGCGCCCGCGCACGATGCCCAGCGGCCCAAGCGCGGCGGCGAGCCGGTCGCCGATCGGCTTGGCGGCATCGACGAAGTCGGTCTGGAACCGCCACACGCGATCCGCGCCGAAGTCGCTTTCGGCGGCGGTGGCGTGGCGTTCCTGCCCATGCGCCTTTGCATAGGCCGCGCCGCCGAAGCCGCCCGTCTCCTCGTCGCCGAACCACACCACGCGGATCGTGCGGCGGTGCGGTCCGGCGTCCATCATCATCTTCGCGGCGGCGGTGGTGATCGCGACCCCCGCGCCGTCGTCGATCGCCCCGGTGCCCAGGTCCCAGCTGTCGAGATGTCCGCCAACCAGTACCACGCCCGCGGACGGGTCCGTGCCGGGCACCTCCGCCACGACGTTGCCCGACTCGCGATGCGGCACGACGCGCGGCGTCAGGGTCAGGTGCAGCATGACCGGCCCGCCGAGCGCCACCAGCCGCTCCAGCGTCTCGGCGTCCGCGATCGATAGCGCGGCGGCGGGGATGGGCTTAACGCCGGGTTCGAAATTGGTGTTGCCCGCGTGCGGGCCGCGGCCGTGATCGGTGCCGATCGATCGGATCACGATCGCGGCCGCGCCTTTCCTGGCCGCGATGTTCGGCCCCACGAAGCGCGCCGCGCCCGATGCGCCATAGCTGGAGCCATCCTGCGTCGCGTGCATCTGGTTGGACACGAACGCGATCTTGCCGCGCAGACTGCCCGCGGGCGCGAGTTGCAGGTCGTTGAACGTCGCGAAATACGCGACGGGCAGGGTCAGCCCGGCGGCCGGGGTCGCGCCCGAATTGCCCAGCGCGGTCAGCCGGAGCGGCTGCGGCACCGGCGCGACCACCTCGGCGGTCTCCGCGCCGCGCACCCACACGTTGTTCAGCCGGAAAGGCTCGACCCGGACATTGCGAAAACCAAGGCTGTTGAGCTTCGCCACCGCCCAGGTCCGCGCGCGCGTCTCCTGTTCGCTGCCGTCGGGGCGCGGGCCGATCTCGGTGGTGAGCCCCCGGACGATGGCGAACGCGGTGTCGTCGCCGAGCGCCTTGTCGCGCAGCGCCGCGATGCCGGCGTCGACCACCACCCCTGCCGGTGTCTGGCGCGGGCGGGTGATCGCGGGCGTCGTCGGCGCGATCGGCACGGTCTGCGCGAGCGCGGCGGCGGGAAGCAGGGCGAGCGCGAGGAGGGGGGCGGCGTTCATGCGGGTTCCTTCAGGCGAGGCGAGTCGGATCGACATAGCCGATCCCGAGCGCGGCCGCGGCATTGGCCTGACATTTGTCAGTGGTGATCAGCGTCGCGCTATGGCGATGCGCGATCGCGAGGTATATCGCGTCAGGTAGTCGCAACCCGAGATGAAACTCGGCCACCATCCCGGTCGCAGCAGCAATGTCGTCTGCGCCGGTCAACAGCCATGCTGCGTAGTCAAATCGGCTCCGCGTTCTCTCGATAAGGCGCTCGCCCGCGGATGTCGTAAGCCTCTTGGATCGGATCTCGCGACCGATCGTCGCGACAAACTCGCCCCATACAAAGTCGCTCAGGGCAATGTCGCGTCGGTCGCGATCAAACCACTCGCTAACGGCCTGCGTCCCCGCGTCCTGTAAGACAAGCGACACCAAGACGCTCGTATCGAGAGAATTCGTCAGAACCGGTCCTCGTCGCGCATTTCTCGCACAGCATTGGACCAGTCGATCTTGAATACCGCTGGGGGTAGCTCCTTTCGCAGCTCGTTGATCTCTCGAACCAGATCAGGCCCGTTCATTACTCGACGTCGATCGGGACTCCTGGACGGAGGCACCGTCAGCCGAGCGACCTCCTCTCCCGCCGCAGTTATCACGACATCCTCACCAGATCGCGCGACCTCGACCATCTCCGCCAGCCGCGCGCCTTCGCTCACGTCGAACCGTTCCATCGCGAACCTCCTGCCGTCCGCATACGCTAGCCCCGCGCGCGTTGCCAATCCGGCCCCCCGCCGCTATCTCGCGCCGCAACATCAACACACCTGAACACACGGAGCGCGCGCCGCCATGGCCGTCCAATATACTTATGTCATGAAGGGGCTGAGCAAGACCTTTCCCGGCGCGAACAAGCCCGTCCTCAACAACATCAGCTTGCAATTCATCCCGTCCGCCAAGATCGCGATCATCGGCCCGAACGGGTCGGGCAAGTCGACGCTGATGAAGGTGATGGCGGGGATGGACCCGGACTTCACCGGCGAGGCGTGGGCGGCCGAGGGCATCCGCGTCGGCTATCTGCCGCAGGAGCCGCAACTCGACGCGAGCAAGGACGTGATGGGCAACGTCAAGGACGGCGTGCGGCCGGTGGCGGACCTGGTCGACCGGTTCAACGCGATCAGCGCGGAGATGGGCGATCCGGGCAACGACACCGATTTCGACAAGCTGTTGGAAGAGATGGGCGAGCTCCAGGCCAGGATCGACGCGGTCGACGGGTGGAGCCTCGACAGCCAGCTCGAACAGGCGATGGAGGCGCTCCGCTGTCCGCCGGGCGACGCGGAGGTGACGCGGCTCTCGGGCGGCGAGAAGCGGCGCGTGGCGTTGTGCAAGTTGCTGCTCGAAAAGCCCGAGATCTTGCTGCTTGACGAGCCGACCAACCACCTTGACGCGGAGAGCGTGTCGTGGCTGGAGAACTATCTCAAGGAATATACGGGCAACGTCATCCTCGTCACTCACGACCGTTACTTCCTCGATAACGTCGTCAACTGGGTGCTTGAGCTCGATCGCGGTCGGTATTACGTCTATGAAAGCAACTACACCGGCTATCTCGAGAAGAAGTCCAAGCGGATGGAGCAGGAAGAGCGCGAGGAGGAGGGCCGGCAAAAGGCGATCCGCGACGAGCTCGACTGGATGCGCCAGACCCCCAAGGCGCGCCAGACCAAGAGCAAGGCACGCATCCGCGCGTTCGACGAGCTGGTCGAGAAGCAGGAGAACCGCATCGCGGGCAAGGCGGCGATCCTGATCCAGCTGCCCGAGCGGCTCGGCGGCAAGGTGATCGAGGCCAAGGGATTGTCCAAGGCCTATGGTGACAAGCTGTTGTTCGAGGGGCTGGATTTCATGCTGCCCCCCGGCGGCATCGTCGGCGTGATCGGCCCGAATGGCGCGGGCAAGTCGACGCTGTTCAAGCTGATCACCGGGCAGGAGCAGCCCGACGGCGGCTCGATCGACATCGGCCAGACCGTCAAGCTCGGCTATGTCGACCAGAGCCGCGACGATCTCGATCCGGGCAAGAACGTCTGGGAGGAGATCAGCGACAAGCTGGAGGTGTTCCGCTTCGGCAAGCAGGAGATCGGTACGCGCGCCTATGTCGGCGCTTTCAACTTCAAGGGACCCGATCAGCAGAAGAAGGTCGGCCAGCTATCGGGCGGCGAGCGCAACCGCGTCCACATGGCCAAGATGCTGAAGGAGGGCGGCAACGTCCTGTTGCTCGACGAGCCGACCAACGACCTAGACGTCGAGACGCTGCGCGCGCTGGAAGAGGCGCTGGAGAGCTTCGCCGGCTGTGCGGTGGTGATCAGCCACGACCGCTTCTTCCTCGACCGGCTCTGCACGCACATTTTGGCGTTCGAGGGAGACAGCCATGTCGAGTGGTTCGAGGGTAACTTCGAAAGCTATGAAGAGGACAAGCGGCGCAGGATGGGGGACGCGGCGGATCGGCCGACTAGGCTGGCGTATAAGAAGCTGACGCGTTAGCTCGACAGGTAAGCGGACCATGCCGCGTAGAGCGGAGCGTGGTCCGCATCATGGGGAAAGGGTCGAGATCAGCGGTGCGACGATCTGCTCCAGGTCGCTAGCCAACTCACCCCAGACGGCACGACCCAGGCTCAGAGCGTTGCGAAGCAGGTCGCCCGGCGTGCCGACACAGCCTTCGCGCAAAGGGTCGACTCTGAGCCGCTGTAGTGCAAGCACGCGAATCCAGGTCAGTCCAATGCGTTGCCGGAGAGCGAGTTCGACTTCCACGTCGGTGAGAACGAGCAGCCGCTTGCAATGGAGCGCATGGCAGCGAATGATTAAGTCGGTCGCACCCGCCTCCGGTTCGCCCCATGAACCCTCCAGTTCGTCCAGGCTCAAATGAAGGAAGCGGGAAGAAGAACCTGCCGCTCGTTGCGGCAGACGTTCGCGAGCCTCTCGCTTCAAAGATCGGCCGTTGCGATGACGAGTCCGTCGATGGTCGCCGACCCAACTTGCTGGCCAAATTGAACCTTGTCGCGTTGACCGTAAAAACCGCGATCGGGTGCCCACATGCGGAGGACGACGCGCTTATTGACATCGGCAATCCAGTATTCGGGGATGCTCGCGCGAGCATAAAGGGACGCTTTCCTGACTCGATCGGATTTGCTGGAGCTGTCAGCGATCTCCAGCAGCAAGCCGACGGAATGCCCTGGAATGGCGCCCGTCCCGATCGGCTCGGTCGTAAGGATGATATCGGGAATTGGTTCACTGAAACGCTCGAGCACAACCGATTGCTCGGTCGCGACGTGCAGCGATGACCCGAGCGCCTCCAAAGCGCGGCGCAACCGATAGGCAAACTCGTCTTTCACAAATCCGTGCGGCCGATATTGCGGACTCACGTCGTAAACCCGCCCATCAAGCAACTCCGTCTTGTGATGTTCCAGGAACGCACCGGCCCGGTCAAGCAGCTGATAATGATCAGTTGTCAGCTTAACGGGAAAGGTCGCGTCCGACTCCGGCTCCCAGTCGCCGTCCGCGGGAACGCCCCACAGTTCGCCGTCGAGCAGCTCCACTTTCCAGTAGTCGTCGAAAATTCCAAAGCCGTGCAGCATCGTCAGATGAGAAACGGTCAGCTTGATCGGGGCACGCTCGGCGAAGATGGTGAACGCGTTCATGCCCAAAATGCTAGCACGGCTTACAAGCGCGTGCATCACCCCACCCGCTTCACATAAACTTGGTTCCCCTCCCGCCGCTCGGTCTGGAACGCGGGCACCGACTCGATCAGGTCGGACAATCGCTTGAACCCATAATTTCGCGCATCGAAGCTGGAGCGGTTGGCGGCGAGTTGGCCCATGTCGGACATGCGCGCGAAGCCGCGTTCGTCCTGCTTCACCGATTCGAACGCGTCGACCAGCAATTGCAGCAGTTCGGGATCGAGCGCGACCGAGCGCTTGCGTTTGGGCGGTGGCGGGGCGGCGTCGCCGATCGGAGGCGGGAGCGACTCGCCAAAAGGCACCTCGACCGACACCACCGGCTTGACCGCCGCGTCCGCCATCAGCTTGTCGATGTCGATGAACCGGCTGCACGCGGCTTGGAAACCCTCGGGCGTGGTCTTGCGCCCGAAACCGTACACCGGGCACCCCTCCTGGCGGATGCGGGTCGCGAGCGGCATGAAGTCGCTGTCCGACGACATGATCCCGAACCCCTTGACGCGGCCGCGGAACAACAGGTCCATCGCGTCGATCGTCATCTTCATGTCGGTCGCGTTCTTGCCCTTGGTCAGGTCGAACTGCTGCTGCGGCTCGAGTCCGTGCTTGATCGACATCCCCTCCCATTTCTTAAGCGCTGGCTTGGACCAGTTGCCGTACACGCGCCGCACGTTGACCGCGCCGAGTTCCGCCAGCACGGTCAGCACCGGGTCGAGCGCGTGCCAGGAGGCGTTGTCCGCGTCGATCAACAGCGCGACGTTGAGATTGGGAAGATCGTCCATCGCGGCACAGTTGCCGGATGGGACCGAGGCGTCAACGGGCAAGGACCGAACCTCCCCATTTCACATCCGTCATGCCGGACCTGTTCCGGCATCCACTGTTGTGCGAACGTGCGCAACGGGAAGACGCGGACCACGTTGGACCCCGGCACGAGGCCGGGGTGACGGATCTCCTAGCGTTACTGTTTGTGAGCCCCCCGCCGGTCGCTGTCACGCGCCTGGTTGTTGGCGATGTCGTCGCTCTTCTCCGGGCGGGTCGTACCGCCGGGGTCGATGACCGCCTGGCCGAGGTCGTCTTGCGAGCCGATGTCGGTCTGCAGCGCGCCGCCGGAGCTTTCCCGGACGGCATCGGTGTCGCTGTCCGCGACGGCGGCGTCGATCAGCTCGTGATCGTCATGGTCGCGCGCGGAGGTGGTGCGGGGGTTCTCCATCGGGCAGTCTCCTTCGTCCGCGCAAACGGGCGAGGGACGCGCGGCGTTCCTTACCCGACCGGATAGTCGATTTCCGCCACCTCGTATTCGCGCTCGCCCGACGGCAGCTCGACCCGGCGGACGTCGCCGACGGCAGCCCCGCGCAGCGCGCGCGCGAGCGGGGCGCTCCAGCCGATCCGCCCCGCTCCCGCGTCTGTCTCATCGTCGCCGACCAGCGTCAGCACGCGGACCTGATCGTCTTCGTCGACCACCGTCACGGTCGCGCCGAACCACACGCGCGAGCGATCGGCTTGGACGGCGGGGTCGATCACCTTGGCGGCCTTCATCCGCCGCGACAGCCAGCCGAGTCGCCGGTCGATCTCGCGCAGCCGCTTCTTGCCGTACAGATAGTCGCCATTCTCCGAGCGGTCGCCATTCCCCGCCGCCCAGCTGACGACCTCGACCAACCGGGGCCGCTCGCCCGCGAACAGCGCGTGGTATTCGGCCTGGAGCGCGGCATAGCCGGCGGCGGAGATGTAGTTTGGGCGATCCGTCACCCCGGCCGCGCGGGCTTGCCCAGATACCAGCTCAGCCGCGCGCCGCCCCGGCTGAGCGAGTGCGACGGATTGGCGAGATCGTACACGACCGCGTTCTCCAGCACATGCTGCACATAGGCGCGGGTTTCGGAGAACGGGATCGCTTCCACCCAATCGACCGGGTCGATCGTGCCGGTGCGCGGGTCGCCGTTGGCCGTCAACCACTTGTTCACGTTACCCGGCCCCGCGTTATACGCGGCCACCGCGAGCGGATAGCTGCCGAACTGCCCGAACACGCGGTTGAAGTAGAACGCGCCCAGTTGGATGTTGTAATCGGTGCTGCCCGTCAGCATCGCGGGGTCCCACGCCACCCCCAGCTTGCCGGCGGTATCGCGCGCGGTGCCGGGCATCAGCTGGAGCAGCCCACGCGCGCCGACGCGGCTGGTCGCCTGCCGGTCGAACTGGCTTTCCTGGCGGGCGATGGCGTGGATCATCGTCCAGCTGCCCTGATCGGTCGCGGGCACCGACACGGTGGGGAAGCCCGCTAGACTGTAATCGCTATAGCCGTTCTGGAGCGCGCTGCGCCCGATCATCACGCCCAGGTCGGGGCGACCGAGCGTCAGCGACAGCTCCTGCGCGAGGACGTGGTCGGTGTCGCTATGCGCGTCTGCGGCGATCTGGCGGATGAACGCGGTCTGGTCCTGCCAGTCGCCGATCGTGCCCAGATAGCGTGCCGCCTGCACCACTTCGCGGTTGGCGAAGGTCGCGCGCGCCACGGCGTCGACCGGCGGCGGCGCGAAGGGGGGCGGGGCGACCAGCGGCTGGCCAAGCCGTTCGGCGGACAGCTGCCCGTAAAAGGCGTCGTGGAACACGGCCGCGCGCGTCCAGTAAGCGCGCGCGCGATCGGATTGACCCCCGACGGCGGCGGCGCGCCCGGCCCAGTAAATACCCTTGCTCTGGATCGACGGACTCCGCGACCCGCCCGCATACCGCTCGAACAGCGTGGCGGCGTCGGCGGCGCGGCCGAGATGCTTTAGCGCGGCCTGCCCGCCCAGCCAGTTGAGGTCGGTATAAGCGTCGCGCTCGGCATAACTCGCCGCGCTCGGGTCGGTGCCGTCCGCATAGGTGTCGTCGGTCTGGCGGGCGATGTCGTAAGCGAGCTGCCACGATCCGTCCGCCGCCGCGGCCTTGGCGCTGGTCAGCAAGGTGGCGAGCCACTTAACCGGATCGCCCGGCCGCTCGGCAAGGTGGTGCGGTAGCGCCAACAGCGAGCGCGCGGTCGCGCCCGCGCCGTTGCCGCGCAACCACCACGCGCGATCGGCGAGATAGCCCGCGTCGGTGAACGACATCATCGGCCCGGCCGCGAACTGTGCCGCCTCCGCAGCATTGGTTCGGAACGCCAGCCGGGCGGCGAACAGATCACGCCTGGCGGGGCCGACCAACGCGATCTGGCGCGTCGCCTGCGCGGTCTGGCCTTGCCACAACAGCGCGTCCATCCGCGCGTCCTGGTCGGCGGGCGCCAGCGCCGCGCCGAAAATGTCGAGCACCGTCTGCTCGTCGGCGGGGGCCAGCGCGCCGCGCCGCCACGCCGCGCGCGCTGCGTCCTCCGCCGCCGACCGCTGCGCCGTGCTCGCCAGCGCGACCGCGTACCGCACCCCCGCCGCCGCCGTCTGCGGCGGAAAGCGGGTGAAGAACGCGACGACGTTGCCGGTCGACGCTGCCCCGACCTGCTTCTCCGCCGCGCGCCGGATCCCGGCCTCGCCGGGCCAGCCGGGGTGCGCGAGCAGGAACGAGGCATAGCTGTCGAACGGGAGCAGGTCGGTCGCCGACACCGCCTTCCATTGCGCGATCGCGGAGGCGAGCGCGGGCGCACTCATCGCGCCCAGCGCGGGCGCGGACGCCTGTGCCCGATACCGGTCGAAATCGCTTTGCGCATAGGATGCCGCCGCCACGCTCGCCAGCGCCGCCAATCCCCACACCGCCCGGAACGCCACTGGAGCCATGTGGACTTCCTATCGCGTTCGGCCTTAACTGTCGCCTGAACAATGATGCTCGAAAGGGCGCTCAGAGCATGTTTTCCGGTTCGATCCCCGCGCTCGTGACCCCCTTCGCCGCCGACGGCGCGTTCGACGAGCGCGCCTATCGCGCGTTGATCGAATGGCAGATCGCGGAGGGCTCAGCCGGGCTGGTGACGTGCGGCACCACCGGCGAGGCGGCGACGATGCCCGCGTCCGAGCATTTCCGTGTCGTACGCGTGTGCGTCGACCAGGCGAGGGGGCGCGTGCCGGTGATCGCGGGCGCAGGCTCCAACGACACACGGGTGGCGAAGGACAACATCGCCGCCTCGCATGAGGCGGGTGCGGACGCGGCGCTCATGGTGCCGCCCTATTACAACCGCCCCAGCCAGGAGGGCGTGTTCCGCCATTTCGAGGCGCTCGCGGCCGACGCGCCGCTGCCGATCATCCTCTACAACGTGCCCGGGCGGACGGTGACGGACGTCCTGCCCGAGACGCTGGCGCGCATCGTCGCGCACGCGCCGCGCGTGTTCGTGGGATTAAAGGATGCAAGCGGGGTACTGGGGCGGGTGACGCTGCATCGCGCGTCATGCGGGGCAGGGTTTTGTCAGTTGTCGGGCAACGACGACCTCGCGCTACCGTTCAATGCGATGGGCGGGACGGGGTGTATCTCCGTCACCGCCAACGTCGCGCCTCGGCTATGTGCGGATTTCCAGCGCGCCTGCGCGGAAGCGCGCTGGGCGGATGCGCTGGCGCTCCACGACCGGCTCTACCCGCTCCACATCGCGCTGTTCACCGACGCTTCGCCGGGGCCGGTCAAGTACGCGCTCAGCCGAGTACGCCCCGGCCTGCCCACCGCGCTTCGCCTGCCGATGACCTGGCCCGGCGAGGGTGCTCAAGCGGCGGTGGACGCGGCGCTGGCTTTGGCGGGGGTGGTGTGAGGTTCGGCCACGGCTGTCGCAACCTGTTCCGCTAACTTGTTTGCCTCAATATGCGGACAGCGGCGGCTCAATCAGTTTCGATCCGCCGCTGTTGTTCCGACACGGCCAGCTTGATCGCGATATCCTCGATCCGTTGGTTCAGCCCGCTCTGGACCGCGTACACCACCGACTGAGCCTCGCGGATCGCGTCCAGCTTCGTTTCCGCCTTGAGCACGGTCATGTCGGCCTCGATTGCTCTGACCCGATCACCAAGCGCCGTCATTGCCTCCGACAGCTCGCGCTGTACGACCTGAAGGTTCTTTATGTGATCCGCCATTTGCAGGTGATCGGCAATCTCCCTAGCAGCTTCGGCTAACGATTTGCGTGACCACATTCAGCGAGCAACCGCCCGGGCTATGCTACTTCGTATTGCCGCGAGATGCGCATCCGGGGGGGTCAACTGACTCGCGAGACGCTCGACCAGCGGGAGCACGAAGTCGGTGATCAGATCGCCCTGCTCGCGCTCGGACTCGAGGCGCGCGCCCCATCGTTCCTCCAACGCTCGCGACAGTTCGGCGGCCTCGTTAAGTGTCAGCTCTCCCAATTCCACGTTCGTACGCAGGTCCATGTCCCGTTCCTTTGACGCCAACATAGCAACACCAAAACGCCCGCGCCAGTATCGCCACCTTCCCCTCACCCCCGCCCGCGCTTACAGCGCGCGGATGTCCCGCCCCAAGCCCGTCCAGTTCGACAAGCGCAAGGTCGTCGCGGAGAACCGGCGCGCGCGGTTCGAGTATAGCATCGAGACGGTGTTCGAGGCGGGCATCGCGCTGACCGGCACCGAGGTGAAGAGCCTCCGCTTCGGCGAGGGGTCGATCGCCGAGTCTTACGCGGAGGTGAAGGGCGAGGAGGTGTGGCTGGTCAATTCCAACGTGCCCGAGTTCAGCCACGGCAACCGCTTCAACCACGAACCCAAACGCCCGCGTAAACTCCTGCTGCACGAGCGCGAGATCAACAAGCTGCACGGGGCGGTGGCGCGCGAAGGGATGACGCTCGTGCCGCTGTCGGTGTATTTCAACGGGCAGGGGAGAGCGAAGGTGGAGCTGGCCTTGGCCAAGGGGCGCAAGATCCACGACAAGCGCGAGGCGATCAAGGAGCGCGAATGGAAGCGCGACGCCGCCCGCCTGATGCGCGACCGCGGATGACCGCCGCGCCCGGTGGTCGGCTGATGGCCTGGGCGCGGCATGCGGTGCCGACACGCGAGTCGATCGAGCGTAACCGCTGGCTCAAGCCCGTCGCGCACCGCATCCTCGCGCCGTCGCTGTGGCGGTTCAACCGCCGCTCGGTGCCGCGCGGGGTCGCGCTGGGCGTGTTCAGCGGCATCATGTTCCCGTTCGCGCACATGGCGATCGCCGCCGTGCTCGCGCTGCCCGCGCGCGCCAACGTGCCGACCGCAGTCGGGGTGACGCTGGTCAACAATCCCGTGACGTTCGTGCCGCTGATGGCGGCGGCGTACAAGATCGGCCACCGAATACTCAGGCTCGACCGCGTGGTGCCCGGCCAGCCGATCGCGACCGGCGCGCACGCGGTGGTCGCGCAGACGCATGGCGGGTGGTGGCATTGGCTGATCTCGCAGGGTGGACCCGCGACGCTGGTCGGCTTGCTGGTGCTCGCGGTGACGCTGTCGGTGACGGGCTATGCGGTGGCGGCGCTCGGGTGGCGCTGGCGGACGATGCGGAAATGGCGCACGCGGGCCGCGCGACGCGTCGCGCGCCGACCCGGCTCAGACGGTTGACCGCCAGTCCCGTTTTGTTACACCGGGATTACGAATACTCCGCAATGGCGGGGAACCTGCTCGCCGTATCCGAAAGGAATCCGCATGAAGCGTTCACGTACTGTCGCGCTGGCCTCCGCGCTCGCGCTCTCCACCGCGCTGGCCACCGTCGCGGTGCACGGACAGACGGGCAATGGACAGGCGAGCAAGCGTCCGCAGCTGGGCGACTTCGGCGTTGACCTCGCGGGCATGGACAAAAGCGTCGCGCCGGGTGACGATTTCTACGGCTATGTCAACGGCGCATGGAGCCGAAATACCCCCATCCCCGAGGACAAGGCCACGTTCGGCGCGTTCAACACGCTCGCCGACCTGTCGCGCGAGCGGTCGCGCGGTATCCTGGAGGAGCAGCGCGCAAAGCCCGGGTCGAAGATCGGCGCGGCCTATGCGACCTATCTCGATACCGCGACCATCGACGCCAAGGGTCTAGCCCCGATCCAGCCCTGGCTCGCCAGGATCAAGGGGCTGAACAGCAAGGCGGGCTATGCGGCGCTGGTCGCCGAGGCCGACCGCAACGGCGTCGGCGTCCCGTTCCGCGCTGGCGTCGGGCAGGACGCGAAGGAGCCGGAGCAATATGCGCTGGAGATGCGGCAGTCAGGGCTCGGGCTTCCCGATCGCGACTATTACCTCAAGGACGACGCCAAGCTGGTCGCGGTGCGCACCGCCTATCAAGGGCATCTCGCCAAGCTGATGACGCTGGCCGGCGAGCAGGACGGGGACGCGCGCGCGAAGGCGATCGTCGACTTCGAGACGCAGCTCGCGCAGGTTCACTGGACCCGCGTCGAAAGCCGCGACGCGGACAAGACCTATAACAAGATGACCGTCGCGCAGCTGATGCAGACCGCGCCCGGCTTCGACTTCGCGACCTATTTCCGTGGTATCGGCGCGCCGGCGGCGACGGTGATCGTCGGCCAGCCGACCGCGGTCGCGGGCGAGGCCCGCGTGATCGCGGCCGCGCCATTGGGCGTGCTCAAGGATCAGCTGCTCGTCCGCTCGCTCGACGGGTTCGCGGACGTGCTGCCGACACAGTTCGACCAGGAGAATTTCGCGTTCGAGGGCACGACGCTGTCCGGCGTGCCCAAGCAGCAGGATCGATGGAAGCGCGCGGTGGATTTCACCAACGCGGCGGTATCGGACGACGTTAGCAAATTGTACGTCGCCCGGTATTTCCCGCCCGCGACCAAGGCGGCGGCGGACCAGCTGGTCCGCAACGTCATCGCGGCGATGAACGTCCGCATCGACAATCTTAGTTGGATGACGCCCGACACCAAGGTCAAGGCGCACGCCAAGCTCGCCGCGTTCACGCCCAAGATCGGTTATCCATCGCGGTGGCGGGACTATTCGCGGCTGACGATCAACCGCGGCGACGCCTTTGGCAACAAGCTGCGCGCGCGCCGATGGGAGCATGATTACAACGTGTCGCACCTCGGCCGGCCGCTCCAGCGATGGGAGTGGGGGATGACGCCGATGACGGTAAACGCCTACGCCAACCCGCCGATGGTCGAGATCGTGTTCCCGGCCGCGATCCTCCAGCCGCCGTTCTTCGACCCGAACGCCGACCCCGCGGTCAATTATGGCGGCATCGGCGCGGTGATCGGCCACGAGATGAGCCACCACTTCGACGACCAGGGCGCGAAGTTCGACAATCATGGGCGACTGGCGCGCTGGTGGACCGACCAGGACGTGACGAACTTCAACGCGCTGGAAGCCAAGCTCGCCACCCAGTATGACGCGTACGAGCCGATCGCGGGCACGCATATCAACGGCAAGCTGACCCTGGGCGAGAACTCGGCCGATCTGGCCGGGCTGACCGCCGCCTACGACGCGTATCACCGGTCGCTCGGTGGCCGGCCCGCGCCGGTGATCGACGGGCTGACCGGCGACCAGCGCTTTTATCTCGGCTGGGCGCAGGTGTGGCGGGTCAATTATCGGCCGCAGGCGCTCCAGCGCCAGCTGCTGACTGATCCGCATTCGCCGGGCCAGAACCGCGCCAACATCGTCCGCAACATGGACCCGTGGTACGCGGCGTTCAAACCCGCCGCGACCGGCAAGATCGCGCTCGCACCGCAGGACCGCGTCCATATCTGGTGATCGCCCATCCCTCTCGGGCATTGCCTGGGAGGGGTAGGCCCGCGACGCTTGACGCTGCGGTGCGCGCGCCCGAAGACCGCGCATGGCTTCCTATTCCTCCACTGCCGAAAATTCTCCCGCTCGCGACGCGCTGCTGATCGCGCTCGCGGCGGGGGCGGTCGCGGCGGTGCTGATTTTGCTGTTGACGCGAAATGTCGCGATCGCGGGAGGGTTCGGGGCGGCTGGGCTGTTGATCGGCGGCGGGGTGCTCGCCTGGCGGCGGCTCGCGCCCGCGCCCGACGGGGAGGTGGCGCCGCTCGTTGACTGGGACGTGGTGCGCGCGTTGGCGGCGGACAGCGCGGACGGCATCGCGGTGACCGATCGCGCGGGCCGGCTGGTTTGCGCCAACGACGCCTATCGCGAGCTGTTCGGCGGGCTGCCCACCCCGCCCGGCCTACCGCTTGGCGATGCGGGCGTCGCCACGCTCGGCACCGCGGGCCGTACGGCGTGGCGCGACGGGGCGAGCACGGAACGGCTCCACCTGGCGGGCCAGCCGCTCGCGGCCGCGATCACCCGCGCGGGTTCGCAGGAGGACATGCTGGTGTGGCGCTTCGCCCGCCCCGAGCGGCGCGATCCGCTCGTCGAGCTACGCGCGATGCTGACGGGGGAGGCGGGCGAGCGTCTCGGCGCAGCGGGCGTGATGGCGGCGCTGATGACGCCCGATGGCCACGTCCTCGCCGCCAACCGCGTGCTCGCCGCGCGGGCGGGGCTGGTGGATGCGGTCGGCCACGACCTCGCCGAACTGCTCGGCACCGACGCGCGTGGGCTGGTGCGGTTCACGTCGGAGCAACGCGGCAACCCGCTGCGGCTGGTGCCGATCCCGTTCCTCGACGGCGACGACGCGCCGGTGCTGCTGACGCTGCTCGACGATGAGGACGCGCCCGGTGCGACGGTGCAGGGGGGCGGGCAATTACGCAGTCTGGTGGCGATGATCCCGCTGGGGATCGCGCTGGTCGACCGTGACGGCCGCTTCGCGCAGATGAACGACGCGTTCATGCGCGCGGCGGGCGTCGACCCGGGCGCGTCGCCGCTTTACCCGGGCGATCTGGTGGTGCGCGAGGACAAGGGCGCGGTCGCGGACGCGGTGCGACGTTTCGCGAGCGGCGCGACGCACAAGACCGACATCGCGGTGCGGCTGAAGGCGCGACCCGAAGAACCGGTGGTGCTCACCATCGCGGGCGCGCGCGGGCTGGGCGACGCGGCCGTGCTGCTCGCGCTCAAGGACAATGGCGAGGAGACCCGGCTCAAGCGCCAAGCCGAACAGGCCACCAAGATGCAGGCGGTGGGCCAGCTGGCGGGCGGGGTCGCGCACGATTTCAACAACATCCTGACCGCGATCCTGGGGCATTGCGACCTGATGCTGATGCGACATTCGCCCGGTGACAGCGATTATGACGACATCCAGCAGATCAGGACCAATTCGAACCGCGCCGCCGGGCTGACGCGCCAGCTGCTCGCGTTTTCGCGGCAACAAACGTTGCGCCCGCAAGTGGTGCAGCTGCCCGATGTCGTGTCGGAGGTGTCGAACCTGCTCAAGCGGTTGCTCGGCGAGACGGTCAAGCTGGAAATCCACCACGGCCGCAATCTGGGCGCGGTGCGCGCGGACCCTGGCCAACTGGAGCAGGTGGTGATGAACCTGGCGGTGAACGCGCGCGACGCGATGCTGACGGCCAACCCGCACGGCGGCGGCGTACTGACGATCCGGACCCGCGATGCGACGCCCGCCGACATCCGCGCGCTGGGCACCGAGATCATGCCGATCGGCCGCTACACCGCGCTGGAGGTCAGCGATACGGGCCACGGCATCCCGCCCGAAGTGCTGCCCAAGATCTGGGAACCGTTCTTCACCACCAAGGAGGTCGGCAAGGGCACCGGGCTGGGCCTGTCGACCGTCTATGGCATCGTCAAACAGTCCGAGGGCTATATCTTCGCGGACTCGCGGCCGGGAGAGGGGGCGACGTTCACCATCTACCTGCCGGTCCATGCCGCGCCCGCGACGCCGGTCCGGCCCGCGCGCGAGAAACCGGCGGCGGCGGCCTGGGGCACGGGCACGGTGCTGGTGGTCGAGGACGAGGACATGGTCCGCGCGGTCGCGGAGCGTGCGCTGGTGCGGCAAGGGTACACCGTACTCACCGCGCAGGATGGCGAGGCGGCGCTGGAGCTGCTCGCGACCGGCGCACGCCCCGACTTGCTGGTGTCGGACGTGGTGATGCCCAACATGGACGGCCCGACGATGGCGCGACGCGTGCGCGAGCGATACCCCGACCTGCCGATCCTGTTCATGTCGGGCTATGCGGAGGAGCAACTGCGCAAGTCGATCGACCTCGACAACGTCGCCTTTCTGCCCAAGCCGTTCTCGGTGCAGCAGCTTGCCGAAGCCGCGCGCGATGCGTTGGCCGTGCGCTGAGCGTCGATCATCCTTGCTTGCCTCGGCATTGATTTCGCGACAAAAGCCGACGCCATGACCGGCCTTTCCCGCATCCTCCTCGTTGAGGACGAACCGCTGATCGCGATGATGCTGGAAGACTTCATCGACCTGCTCGGCAAACAGGTGGCGGGATCGGCCGACAGCGTTTCGGCGGCGCTCCAGCTGGTCGCGACGGGCGATTTCGACGCGGCGATCCTCGACGTCAACCTGCGCGGCGGCGAGACCAGCTGGCCGGTGGCGGACGCGCTGGCGGAGCGCGGCGTCCCATTCCTGATCGCGACCGGCGGCAGCGGCGACACCGTCGACCCGGCACACAAAGGCCGCCCGGTGCTCCAGAAACCGTTCACGATGGACGGCGTGAGCCGGGCGCTGGACGCGCTCTGAGGGCTTAACGGTTGCGATGCGAGCCGACGCGCCGTACCCCGCTCTCATGCCCGCCTACGACAAAGCTCGCCTGCCCAGCCGCCACGTTTCCGTCGGTCCCGAGCGTGCGCCGCACCGCTCTTATTACTATGCGATGGGCCTGACCGAGGAGGACATCGCCAAGCCGTTCGTGGCGGTCGCGTCGGCGGGCAACGATTCCGCGCCGTGCAACATCACGCTCGATGCGCAAGCGGACGTCGCACGCGATGGCGTGATCGCGGGCGGCGGGATGCCGCGTCGGTTCAACACCATCACCGTCACCGACGGCATCGCGATGGGGCATCAGGGGATGAAGTCCTCGCTGGTCAGCCGCGAGGTGATCGCCGATTCGGTCGAGCTATCGGTACGCGGGCATTGCTATGATGCGCTGGTCGCGTTCGCGGGATGCGACAAGTCGCTGCCGGGCATGATGATGGCGATGCTGCGGCTGAACGTACCGGGTATCTTCGTTTACGGCGGCTCGATCTTGCCCGGCCGGTTCCAGGACCGCGACGTGACGGTGGTCGACGTGTTCGAGGCGGTCGGCCGCTATGCCGCGGGCGCGTGTCCGTTGAGCGAGGTGCACGAACTGGAAAAGGTCGCCTGCCCCGGCGCGGGCGCGTGCGGGGGGCAGTTCACCGCCAATACGATGGCCTGCGTCGCGGAGGCGATCGGCCTGTCGCTGCCCAACAGCAACATGGCCCCCGCGCTCTATGCCACCCGCGAGCAGATCGCGCATGCGGCGGGCGCGCAGGTCATGGAGCTGCTCGCCCGCGACCTGCGCCCGCGCGCGATCTGCACGCGCGCCGCGTTCGAGAACGCCGCGCGCGTGGTGGCGGCGACCGGCGGCTCGACCAACGCTGCGCTCCACCTGCCCGCGATGGCGCACGAGGCGGGGACCGCGTTCGACCTCCACGACGTCGCGCGCGTGTTCAAGGAAACTCCGTATCTCGCCGACCTAAAGCCCGGCGGGCGTTATGTCGCGCGCGACATGCACGAGGCGGGCGGGGTCTATATGCTGATGAAGACGATGCTGGGCGCGGGGTTGCTCGACGGCGAGTACCTGACGGTGACCGGGCGGACGCTGGGCGAGAATATCGACGAGGTCGTGTGGAACCCGGACCAGAAGGTGATCTACCCGGCCGATCGGCCACTGTCGCGGACCGGCGGTGTAGTCGGCCTGACCGGCTCGCTCGCCCCCGACGGGGCGATCGTCAAGGTGGCGGGGATGCATCGGCTGCAATTCGAGGGGCCGGCACGGGTGTTCGATTGCGAGGAGGACTGTTTCGCCGCCGTCGAGGCGCGGCTGATCGACGAGGGCGAAGTCGTCGTGATCCGGTATGAGGGGCCGAAGGGCGGGCCGGGGATGCGCGAGATGCTCAGCACCACCGCCGCCTTGTACGGGCTGGGCATGGGGGAGAAGGTGGCGCTGATCACCGACGGGCGCTTTTCGGGTGGGACGCGCGGGTTCTGCATCGGCCATGTCTGCCCAGAAGCGGCTGATGGCGGCCCGATCGCGCTGGTGGAGAACGGCGACACGATCAGCATCGACGCGGAGGCGGGGACGATCGACCTGCTGGTCGCGGACGAGGTGATGGCAGCCAGGCGCGAGCGGTGGACGGCGCGCGTCAACGCTTACGGCTCGGGCGCGCTGTGGCGCTATGCGCGCACCGTCGGCCCGGCGCACCAAGGAGCCGTGACCCACCCGGGCGCGGCGGCGGAGCGGCATGTCTATGCGGATATTTGAGAGGGTGGGACGCCGCCCTTCCTTGATCCTCCCCATTCATGGCGAGGGGAACCGTCGTGAAGCGACGGTGGAGGGGCGGTTGCCACAAGCGATACCGTTTAGGAGCCGTCAATTTGCGGCTCCCTACCGTCTCGACCGAGCACGACATCCGGGGCAACCGCCCCTCCACCACCGCGGTGCGCGCGGCGGTCCCCCTCCCCGTGAACGGGGAGGACCAAGGATACCCAGCGCGCTTTTGCTCAGCCTCGCGCTCGTCGCCTGCCATCGCCAGCCCACCGCGGATACGACGCTGGCCGAGGTGCGGCGGAACGCGGCCGCTCCTGCGAAGGACGCGCATGTTCCCTGCGCGATTGGCACCGCCCCGCTCGCGCCCACCTGCACCTACAGCCGCGAGCGGACCCCCGCCGGGCTGGTCGTGACGATCCAGCGCGAGGACGGCGCGTTCCGACGGTTGCTGGTCACCCGCGACGGACGCGGCATCGTCGCGGCCGACGGGGCGCAGCCCGCGCGGGTAAGCGTTGTGGGTACGGATCAGATCGAAGTCGCGCTGGGCGACGACCGCTATCGCCTGCCCGCGACGATCCGCGCCGGCGCGCGGTGAGGCGGATCGAGGGCGCGCCGGTCCTGACCGCCGCGCAGATGCGCACGGCGGAAGCGCGGGCGATGGCGGCGGGCGTCGGCTTCGACACGCTTATGGCGCGCGCGGGCGAAGGCGTGGCGGAGGCGGTCCGGCGTCTTGCCGCCGGGGCGGAGGTGCTGGTCCTGTGCGGGCCGGGCAACAACGGCGGCGACGGCTGGGCCGCGGCGGCCTCGCTGGCGCGCAGCGGGCACCCGGTGCGCGTCGCGGCACCCTTCGGCGACCCGCGGACCGATCTCGCGCGGGCAGCCCGGGCGGCGTGGACCGGGCCGGTCGAGAATGTCGGTCTCGGCACGACCATCGCGGTCGAGCATGGCGGAAGCCGGCCGCCGATCGTCGTCGACGCGCTGTTCGGCATCGGCCTGACACGCGCGCCGGAGGATGTTCCCGTCGCGATCCACGGCGTGATTCGGAATGCTCGGCTCAGCATCGCGGTCGACTTGCCAAGCGGCTTGGCGAGCGACACCGGCGCGGCGCTGGGGCCGACGGCGTCGGTCGACATCACACTGGCGCTGGGGTGTCTGAAGCCGGCGCACCTGCTCCAGCCTGGGGCGGAGCTGTGCGGTGCGGTCCGCGTGATCGACATCGGCGTGGGTGCGCCGAGCGACGCGGAGGTGCTCGCCGCGCCGAGGCTCAGGCCACCCGGGCCAGACGACCACAAATACACGCGCGGGATGGTCGCGGTCGTGGCGGGCGAGATGGCGGGCGCGTCCTTGCTCGCTGCAACCGCCGCGATGCGCGCAGGCGCGGGCTATGTCGCGCTGCTGGGCGGCGTGGGGCAGGGCGGGCCGCACGCGCTGGTCCACCGCCCGCTCGACGAGCATAGCCTCGGCGACTCCCGCATCGGCGCGCTGTTGATCGGCCCCGGCCTCGGCCGCGACGATGCGGCACGCGCGAAGCTGGCACGCGCGCTCGCCACCGATCACCCGCTCGTGATCGATGGCGACGCGCTCGGCATGGTCGACCTCGACCAACTCGCCGCCCGTACCGCGCCCGCGATCCTGACGCCGCACGCGGGCGAGTTCCGCGCGGCGTTCGGCGAGCTGCCGGGAAGCAAGCTCGATCAGGCTCGCGCCGCCGCCGCCCGGTCGGGGGCAGTGGTGGTGTTCAAGGGCGCGGACACCGTCATCGCCGCGCCGGACGGACGCGCGCGGCTGTCCCCCGGCGCGAGCACTTGGCTGTCGACGGCCGGAACCGGCGACGTGCTCGCGGGCGCGATCGCGGCAATGCTGGCGGCGCGGCTCGACCCGTTGGAAGCGGCCGCGGCGGGCGTGTGGCTGCATACCGACGCCGCACGGCGATGCGGGGCGGCGTTCATCGCCGACGACCTCGCCGCCGCGCTCACCCATGCGCGGGCGAGTTTGTGAGCACGGTCGTGCGCGTCGCCGCCCGGGGCGAGGGCGTGACGGAGGACGGCCGCCACGTCGCGCTCGCCGCGCCCGGAGACGTGGTGACGGCCGCGGGCACGATCGAACCCGGCCCGCACCAGCAGACGCCGCCCTGCCGCCACTTCCCAACTTGTGGCGGGTGCCAGCTCCAGCATCTGGACGACGCGGCGTGGAGCGGGTTCATCACCGACCGCGTCACCTCGGCGCTGGCCGCGCACGACCTGTCCGCCCCGATCCGCGCAGCCATGTTGTCGCCGCCGCGCACCCGCCGCCGCGCAACGCTGCACGCGGAAGGAAAGGGGGGCGTCCGCATCGGCTTCACTGAGGCCAAGAGCCATTCGATCGTCGACATGCGCGAGTGCCACGTCCTGCTGCCCGAGCTGTTCGCGCTGATCGCGCCGCTCCGCGCGCTGCTGGCACGGCTGCGGCTCAAGCGGCGCGCGGACGTGCATCTCACCTGGACCGATCAAGGCGCGGACGTGCTGATCAAGGGCTTCGCGCCCGACGGTCTCGCCGCCGCCGAAGCGTTGACCGATTTCGCACAGACGCATGCGCTGTCGCGGCTGTCGCTCGACGACGGCCACGGACCGGAAGCGCGCTGGGAACCACGGCCGGTGACGGTGGCCCTCGGCGGGGTGCCCGTCGCGCTACCCGCCGCCGCGTTCCTGCAGGCGACGCAGGAGGGCGAAGCGGCGCTGGTCGCGGCGGTGCGCGAGGCGGTAGACGGGGCCGCGACCGTGGCGGACCTGTTCGCGGGGCTGGGCACGTTTGCGCTCTCGCTGGGCACACGCGTGTATGCAGCAGAGGCGGCGCGCGACGCGGTGCTGGCGCTCAAGACGGCCGCGAACGGGGCGGGGCGGGCGATCGCGGTCGAGCACCGCGACTTGTACCGCCGCCCGCTCACCCCGGTGGAGCTCAACCGGTTCGCGGCGGTCGTGCTCGATCCGCCGCGCGCGGGCGCGCGCGAGCAGGTGGAGGCGATCGCCGCGTCGGCGGTCCCGGTGGTGGCCTATGCGTCGTGCAACCCCGCCAGCTTCGCGCGCGACGCCAAGACGCTGGCGGACAGCGGCTACCGTCTCGATTGGGTGCAGCCGGTGGGCCAGTTCCGCTGGTCGACGCATGTCGAACTCGCCGCGCGGTTCAGCCGTCAGGGGTAATCCGCCCTGACGAACCATAGCCCATCCGGCGGCGCGTTCAGGCCCAGCGCAGTTCTGTCCCGCGCCGCCAGCGCCTTGCCCATGTCGTTGGGCGACCATCGTACCTGCCCGACCAATGCCAGGCACCCCACCATCGATCGCACCTGATGATGGAGGAACGACCGCGCCGAAGCGAACACCTCCACCGCATCGCCCTCACGCGCCACATCGAGCCGGTCGAGCGTGCGCAGCGGGCTGTTCGCCTGACAATGCGCCGAGCGGAAGGTGGTGAAGTCATGGCGCCCGAGCAGCCGCGCCGCCCCCGCCCGCATCGCCTCGACGTCGAGCGGCCGCGGCACGCGCCAGGCAAGCCCGCGCTCCCATGTCAGGTCCGCGCGCCGGTTGACGATTCGATAGCGGTAATGCCGCGCGACGCAGGAGAAGCGCGCGTGCCAGTCGTCGCCGACCACCTCGCACCGCAACACCGCGACCGGATCGGGCCGCAGCAGCGCGTTGATCGCCTGACCGAGCCGGAAGGCGTCGAACGGTCGCGCGATGTCGACATGCGCGCGCATCGCCAGCGCGTGTACGCCCGCGTCGGTGCGCCCGGCGGCATGGACGGCCGCGTCCTCGCCGGTGACGGCCTGGACCGCGCGCTCGAGCGCCGCCTGCACGCTCGGCCCGTGCTCCTGCCGCTGCCAGCCCTGGAAGGGGCGGCCGTCATATTCGACCGTCAACGCGAAGCGCGTCACGCGAGGCGGGTGCCCGGCGCGATCGGGAAGCCGCGCAGCAGCTCGTCGACGCCCACCTCACTGCGGCCCGCCCGCTGTAAGCGATATGGCCGGATGGCGTCGACGCCGCACGCGATCAGCAAGCGGTCATCCAGCACTTCGCCGGACTGGCCGCTTCCTTCTTCCCAATCCGCCCGCATAACCTTGAGGCGCTCGCCACCATGCTCGAAAAAGGCGCCAGGGGTCGGATGAAACGCGTCAATCTGCCGGTCGATCTGTTCGGCAGTCCGGTTAAAATCGATACGGGCCTCCGACTTATCGATCTTCGGCGCATAAGTGACGCCCTTGTCGGGCTGCGAGACAGGCGCGTATGCGTCGAGATCGCTAAGGACCTTCACCATGAGCCGCGCACCCATGCGGGCCAGCTCGTCCGTCAAATAGCCGGTCGTCTTGCCTTGGCAACGGGTCCGCCCCTCCAGCCGTACCGGCCCGATGTCGAGCCCCGCCTCCATCTGCATGATGCCGACGCCCGTCTCCGCGTCTCCGGCCAAGATCGCGCGCTGGATCGGTGCCGCCCCCCGCCAGCGCGGGAGCAACGAGCCGTGGACGTTGAGGCACCCATGCGCGGGCGCGTCGAGTACCGCTCGCGGCAGGATCAGCCCGTACGCCGCGACCACGCCCACGTCCGCGCGCAACGCCGCGAACGCCGCCTGCTCCTCCGCGCCGCGCAGGCGGACGGGCGAGCGGACTGCAATCCCCAGCGCCTCCGCGCGCGCCTGCACCGGCGAGGCGACCAGTTCGCGCCCGCGCCGCCCGCCGGGGCGCGGTGGCTGCGTATAGGCCGCGACCACATCGTGCCCCGCCGCGACCAAAGCATCGAGCACCGGCACCGCGAAGTCGGGCGTCCCCATGAACACGATCCGCATGGCTTGCGCTTGACCCGCTGGCGAGCGGGCGCGCAACCCCCTATCTGTTCTACACGATGGCGTCCCCCGAGATCGAAGCGTTGACGCAGGCGCTCGCCCGCCTTCCGGGTCTGGGTCCCCGATCGGCGCGGCGCGCGGTGCTGCACCTGCTCAAGAAGCGCGAGGTGGCGTTGAAGCCGTTACGCGCCGCGCTGGAGGCGGTCGACGAGCGGCTGGCGACGTGCGGCACTTGCGGCAATGTCGACACGCACGACCCCTGCTCGATCTGCGCCGACCCGCGCCGCGACGCGCGCGCGTTGTGCGTGGTGGAGGAAGTCGCGGACTTGTGGGCGCTGGATCGCGGGCGGCTGTTCCCCGGCCGCTACCATGTGCTCGGCGGGCGCTTGTCCGCGCTGGAGGGGGTCCGGCCCGAGGACCTGTCGATCGATCGCCTGCTGATGCGGGTCGAGGCGGGCGGGGTGGACGAGGTGGTGCTGGCGATGAACGCGACGCTGGAGGGGCAGACCACCGCGCATTATATCGCCGAGCGGATCGAGCGTTTTCCGGTGCGGGTGACGCAGCTGGCGCACGGGCTGCCGATCGGCGGCGAACTCGACTACCTCGACGAAGGCACGCTGGCGCAGGCGCTGCGCGCGCGGCGGCCGGTCGCTTGACGAGGTAGGTGCCGGGACCTAGCTCGCCCCGCATGGCCGTCCTCCCCATCGTCGAAGTCCCCGATCAGCGTCTCCGCGCCGTTTGCACCCCCGTGGCCGAGGTGGACGACGCCGCCCGCGCGCTCGTCCGCGACATGATCGAGACGATGTACGACGCGAACGGCATCGGCCTCGCCGCGCCGCAAGTCGGCGTGCTCCAGCGAGTGGTCGTGATCGATCTGCAGGAACGCGGGGCGGAAGAAGGCGCGGAGCCGGTCCGCACCCCGCGCGCGTTCATCAACCCCGAGCTGATTGAGGTCAGCGAAGAGCTGTTCACCTATAATGAGGGCTGCCTGTCGATCCCGGAACAATATGCGGAAGTGACGCGCCCCGCGCGCTGCCGTGTCCGCTGGCTGGACGAGACGGGCGCGCCGAGGGAGGAGGCGCTCGACGGGCTGATGGCGACGTGCATGCAGCACGAGATCGATCATCTGAACGGGGTGCTGTTTGTCGATCATATTAGCCGGCTCAAGCGCAACATCATCCTCAAGAAGCTGGACAAGGCGCGGAAGATGGCGGCGTAATGGTAGCTTGGTGGGTGCTAATGCTGCCACCGCTGTCCTACACGCACCGCTTTCGGCATAAGCGTGGGATGAGCCAAGCGCCCCGCCGATCCAGCCCTGCCGTCCACGCAACAAAGTTGCTGACCGACGTACTGGAATTGCCGAACGGGCGTGACATGTGCGTCACGTCGACGAGACCGGACGCGCTTGCTCCGCCTAATGCTTGCTCGAATCAAAGTATGTTTCCCTCGACGACCGCGCATCGTTCGTTCTATGTTCTCTCGGAACGGGGGAAGACTTTGTGACTGAACTGATCATCGTCGCGCTACTCGCGCTTGTTCTGGGCGCTTTGGCAGGCTGGCTGTTCGCAGGTCGGCGCGTCGGCGCGCTGGCGAGCGATCTGGCGGTGGCGCGGACCAGGGTGGCCGATGCCGACCTCGTCCGCCAGGCGCGCGACGCGGTGGAGCGCGAGCGCAACGACGCGATGCAGCAGGTTGCGGGCCTGCGCGCGCACGGCACCGCATTGGAGGAAACGCACCGCGCCGTGCTCGACCAGCTGGCGCGCGCGCGTGATCTCGCCGCGACGACCGACGCGGACCGGCATAGCGCCCAACGAGACCTGGCCGCCATCCGCTCGCAGGCGGCGGCGCGGGACGAGGCGCATCACGCGACGCTGAAGCAACTCGCCGACGCGCGCGAGGCGATGCAGGCGGGGTTCGACGCCGCCGCCGCCAAGGCGCTTGACACCGCGCAATCGCAATTCCTCGCCCGCGCCGGACAACGCTTCGCCGAGTCGGAGGCCGCGCAGGGACAAAAGCTGGCCGCGCTGCTCCAGCCGGTCAACGATCGCCTGCTCCGCTACGAGGAGGGCGTCGCCAATGTCGAACGCGAGCGCCGCGACGCGTTCGGCGACCTCAAGGGCCAGATCGAACAGATGCGGCTCGGCCAGGAAAAGGTCAGCAGCGAAGCCGCCAAATTGGTCAACTCGCTGCGTAACGCGCCGAAATCGCGCGGGCGCTGGGGCGAGCAACAGCTCAAGAACGTGCTGGAAACCTGCGGACTGGCCGAGCACACCGACTTCCATCTCGAGGTCAGCGTGTCGGATGGGGAGGGCGGTCGCATCCGTCCCGACGCGATCGTCCGCGTGCCGGGCGGCAAGGCGTTGGTGATCGATGCGAAGGTGTCGCTCAACGCCTATCAGGACGCGTTCGGCGCGGTCGACGAAACCGAGCGGCTGGTCGGCTTGCGCGCGCACGCCGACTCGATGCGCGCGCACGTCAACGGGCTTGGCAACAAGAGCTACTGGAACCAGTTCGAGGACGCGCCCGACTATGTCATTATGTTCGTGCCGGGCGAGCATTTCCTGTCCGCCGCGCTGGAGCACGACCCGACGCTGTGGGACTTCGCGTTCGACAAGCGCGTGCTGCTGGCGACGCCGACCAACCTCATCGCCATCGCCCGCACCGTCGCGGCGGTATGGCGGCAGGAAAAACTGGCTGGCGAGGCGAGGGCGATCGCCGAACTGGGCAAGGAATTGTACGCCCGCCTGTGCGTGATGGGCGGGCATGTCTCCAAGCTCGGACGCAATCTCGAGCTTGCAGTCGGAGCCTACAATGGCTTTGTAGGCAGCTTGGACAGCAGTGTGCTGACCTCCGCCCGACGATTCGAGGCGCTCAACATCGACACCGGCACCAAGCTGATCGAGACACCGCCGGTGGTCGAACAAAGCGCCCGCTCGTCGGTGAAGCTGCCGATGCTGGACGCGGCGGAGTAGTTGTGCCCGCTCTCATCCCCGCTGCCGCGCGAGCACCTCGTACGCCACCACCGCCGTCGCGACCGCGGCGTTGAGGCTGTCCGCCTTGCCCAGCATCGGCAGCTTGACAATCAGGTCGCAGGCGGACGCATACTCGGCGGGCATTCCCTGCGCCTCGTTGCCGGTGAGGAGAAACGTCGGCGCGGGATAGTCGGCGGCGCGGTAATTGGTGTCGGTTTCCAGGCTCAGCCCCACCAACTGACCCGCGCCGGCGCGCAGCCAGGGGAGGAACTCGGTCCACTCCGCCCGCACCACCGGCACCGTGAACAGCGCGCCCATGCTCGCGCGCACCGCTTCGACCGAGAACGGATCGACGCACTCGCCGATCAGGATCAGCGCGCCCGCCGCCACCGCATCGGCGGTGCGCAGGATCGTGCCGAGATTGCCCGGATCGCGCAGCCGCTCCGCCACCAGCCACAGCCCCGCGCTGGAACGGTCGAGCGCGTCGAGCGGCGTTCGCCATTCGTCGAACACGCCCAGCACCGTCTGCGGATTGTCCTTGCCCGACAGTTTGGAGAGGATATCCGGCGTGGTCTCGATCGCCTCGTCGCCACGCGCCTCGACATCGGCGACCAGCGCGCGAACGAGGAGGTGCGCGGCGCTCGCGGCGGCGAAGAACAGCGTGCGCGGTAGCCGCCCCGTCTCGCGCGCCTCGGTCAGGATGCGCAGCCCCTCGGCAAGGAACAGGCCGTGCTCGCGCCGCCCACGCTTGTCGCGCAGGTCGCGAGTCTGCTTGACGAGCGGGTTCGAGAAGGCGGTGACGAGGCGGGGCAAATCAGTCCTCGCCGAACTTGGCCTCGACCAGGTCGCACATCGCGTCCACCGCCGCCGCCGCGCCGTCGCCCTCGGCGCTGATCACCACCGAGTCGCCGATCGCGGCCCCCAGCATCATCAGCCCCATGATCGATGTGCCCGTCACCGACGCGCCGTCCTTCTCGACCCTGACCTCGATCGGCAGACCGGCGGCGAGCGTCACGAACTTGGCAGAGGCGCGGGCGTGAAGGCCGCGGCGATTGGTGATGGCGACCTCGCGCGCGACGCGCGTCACGCGGCGGCCTCGCCCAGCAGCTCCGACGCGACGGAGATGTACTTGCGTCCCGCCTCGCGCGCGGCGGCGACCGCGGCCGCGACGCCCATCGTCTTGCGCGCGGACTCGAGCCGGATCAGCATCGGCAGGTTGACCCCCGCGATCACCTCGACGCGGCCACGCTCGAGCAGCGAAATGGCGAGGTTTGACGGCGTGCCCCCGAACAGGTCGGTGAGCAGGATCGCGCCGCGCCCGGCGTCGACCTCCGCGATCGCGGCGGCGATGTCCGCGCGGCGGCCCTCCATGTCGTCGTCGGGGCCGATCGCGACGGTGCGCACGCCCTGCTGCGCGCCGACCACATGCTCCATAGCCCGGACGAACTCGTCGGCGAGCCGGCCGTGCGTCACCAGCACCAGCCCGATCATAGCTGTTTCCTCATGGCCTTGCGGGCGCACCTTCCAACGAGTCCTGCGGCGCGGCTTCGAGGTCGCGATGAACAATAGTGGGCGAAAACCCGCGATCGTGCAACCACCGGCCGAGCCGCTCGGCGACGTGGACCGAGCGATGCCGCCCGCCGGTACAGCCGATCGCGACGGTAATGTACGCCTTGCCCTCCGCCCGATAACGCGGGACGAGCAGCGCGAGGAGCTCCTCGATCCGCTCCACCGCGTCTTCGTAAGCGGGATCGGCGACAACATAGGCGGCGACATCCGCGTCCAGACCCGTGCCGGGACGCAGCGCCGGGACCCAGTGCGGATTGCGCAGAAAGCGCATGTCGAACACCAGGTCCGCGTCGAGCGGCAGCCCGCGCGAAAAGCCGAACGACATCACCCGCAACGTCGGCTCCGAGAGCCGGTCGCGCGCGAACGTCTCGCGCATCCGCCGCGCCAGCGTGTTGGACGACAGCGCGGTGGTGTCGACCAGCCGGTTGGCCCATTGTCGCAACGGCGCGAGCAGCTCGCGCTCGTACGCGATGCCGTCGCGCGCGGGCCGGTCGAGCGCGAGCGGATGACGCCGCCGAGTTTCCGCGTAACGCCGCTCGAGCTCCGCGCCCGCGCAGTCGAGGAACAACATGCCGACGTCATGCCCTTGTTCGGCCCGCAGCGCCTCCGCACGCGCGATGATCCGCGCGGGCGCGAAGTCACGGGTGCGCGCCCCGAACCCGACCGCGAGCGGGCGCGCTTGCCCCGCGCCGACCGGCTCGGGCGCGGCAAGCAATCGGTCGAGCAAGGGCAGGGGCAGATTGTCGACCGTCTCCCAGCCGAGGTCCTCCAGCGTCTTGAGCACGGTCGACTTGCCCGCGCCGGACATGCCGGTGACCAGAAGGATCTCTTGCGGGCCGCTGGTCATGTCGCGAGCTGCTTCATGCGGTATTCGACCTTGACCGGTGCCGATGCCTCGAGGGCCGCCACCGTCATCGCCGCGAGCCGATGGCCGTCGATCATGCGATGCTCGTCCAGCTCCGGCATCCGCTCGGGCGCACCGATCCGCACCGCCAGCGCCAGCGGCAGCCCGCTCACATTCGGTAAGTGGACGATTCCCATTCCACGCACTTCCAACATTCCGGCGATCGTCGCGGGCGTGTAGGCATATAGTCCGTCGTCCGCGGGGCGCACCTCCGTCTGATCGTCTGCGATCAGGATGGCACCACGATCGATCAATCGCAACGCCAGGTCCGACTTGCCCGACGCCGACGGCCCCTCGATCAACACCGCGCGCCCGCCGATCGCGACGCTGGTTGCGTGAAGGAACGTCACGCGGCGCGTGCCAGCGGCAGGCGGACGATGAAACGCGCGCCGCTGAGGCGATCCTCGCGATCCTCGACCGAGATATGCCCGCCGTGCCCGTCGACGATCGTGCGCGCGATCGCCAAGCCGAGCCCCGAATGCTGGCCGAACGCCTCGTCGGTCGGTCGGACCGACTGAAAGCGCCGGAACACCGCCTCGCGCTCCGCGTCCGGCACGCCCGGTCCCTCGTCCTCCACGCGAATCTCGATGTCGCCGTCCGCTTCGCGCGCGGCGACGGAAATCAATCCGCCATCGGGCGAAAAGGACAGCGCGTTGTCGAGCAGGTTCTCGAACACCCGCTCCAGCCGAGCGCCTACGCCCGCGACGATCATCGGCTCGGCGGAGCCCATGTCGTAGCGCAGCCGCACGCCGCGCTCGACGCCGCGCGCCAACCGGTGCCGGAGCAAACCGTCGAGCAACCCATCCAGGTCGATGGGTTCGAACTTGGCGCGGCTCAACTGCGCGTCGAGGCGCGACGCTTCGGAGATGTCGGTGATCAATCGGTCGAGCCGCCGAATGTCCTCGCGTACCACATCGAACAATCGGTCCCGGAGCGCGGGATCCTCGATCGTCGCGAGTCCGTCCACCGCCGATCGCAGCGACGCGAGCGGGTTTTTGAGTTCGTGGGTGACGTCGGCGGCAAACGCCTCGGTTGCGTCGATCCGCGCACGCAATGCCAGGCTCATGTCGGACAAGGCGCGCGCGAGGCTGCCGATCTCGTCGCGGCGATCGGGCAAGCGCGGCACCACCACCTCGCGCGCGCGCCCCAGCCGGACGCGGATCGCCGCGCGCGCAAGCCGGCGCAGCGGGCCGACGATGGTGCGCGCCAGGAACAGCGACAGCAGGATCGAGACCAGGCTCACGATCAGCAGTACCACGCCCAATCGGAACCGCTCCGCGCGGATGCGATACACGATGTCGCGCGTGTTGTTGGCCGTCATCGTGACCGACCCGTCGGACAGCGCGGCGGCGGCGGTGATGACCGGTGACCGGTCGGGCGCGCGCCACACGCTTGCGACCGGACGGCGGCTGGCAAGTGCGCGGCGCACGTCGGGCCAATCGCCGCCAAGCGCGCGCTCGCGGTAGAGCGGCGGGCGAGGCGCGCCCGCGATCGTCTCGACACTGGCGTCGAGAAAGCGGCCGAACGCCTGGCTGCGTCCCTGCTTGTCGGGGTCGAGCAGGACGAGGTTGCCGATGCCGAACCTGTCGCTGTCGATGATGGTCGCGCCCGTCGGGGCGAACAGCCTCACCCGCGTTCCCGTGTCGCGCGCGAGCCGCGCGACCAGCGCCGCGCGTTCTGGCACCGGCGTGCTCGCCACTGCTTCAGCGATCAGCCCCGCCTCCCGCGCCGCCTGTCCAGTGCGATTATCGACGATCCGGGCACGATACGAGTCTAGGTAATAAAAGCCGCCAGCGAGCAGCAGCAAGACGAAGATGTTGACCGCCAGGATGCGCCGGGTGAGCGAGATGTGCCCCGACCAGCGGAGCGCCATATCACCACCTTCGCGAAACCGCTCACTCCTCAGAAAATCGGTAGCCGGCGCCATAAAGGGTTTCGATGGAGTCGAACTCGGGGTCGACTTGGCGGAATTTGCGGCGGACGCGCTTGATGTGGCTGTCGATGGTGCGGTCGTCGACATAGATGTCGTCCTGATAGGCGGCGTCCATCAACTGGTTGCGCGTCTTGACGATCCCGGGCCGCTGGGCAAGCGTTTCGAGGATCAGGAACTCGGTCACGGTGAGCGTCACCGGTTGCTCGTTCCAGGTGACCCGGTGGCGGGCCGAGTCCATGCCGAGCCGCCCGCGCGACAGCGCCGCCGCGCCCACGTCCGCCTCGTCGGGGGCGCTCGCCGCACGAGCTTCCGTCCGGCGCAGGATGGCGCGGATGCGGGCGATCAACAGCCGCTGCGAGAATGGTTTGGCGATGTAATCGTCCGCGCCCATCGCCAAGCCCAATGCCTCGTCGAGCTCGTCGTCCTTGCTGGTGAGGAAGATCACGGGCGTCGACTGGCGCTCGCGGAACCGGCGCAGCAGCTCGAGACCGTCCATGCGCGGCATCTTCACATCGAAGATCGCCAGATCGGGCGGGTTGTCGCTCAGCGCCTTGAGCGCCGATTCACCGTCGCCATAGACACGGGTGATGAACCCCTCCGCCTGGAGCGCGATCGATACGGAGGTGAGGATGTTGCGATCGTCGTCGACGAGCGCGATGGTGGCGGTCATCGGCGGGCGCGGTCCTGCATGACACGGAGACTAGGCCAAGCGATGGTCGCGCTCAACCGGCAAGCGGCAGGGCGGTGTTTGACGGTCTAGGGCCGCACGGCTACGCGACGGGTAGAACTCAACATAACGGCTGGACAGGCCGCTTCTCTCAGAGAGGTTAACTGGACGTGAGCGATCGCATTCCCGACGCGGGGTTGGACAGCCAGGGCATCGAAGTCCGGGCCAAGCTGCATTGGAACCTGACCACGGCGCGGCTGGTCGAAACTGCAGTCGCGCGTGGCGAGGGCAAGCTGGCCGCCAATGGTCCGCTCGTGGTCGAGACGGGTCTGCATACCGGCCGCTCCGTCCGCGACCGCTTCATCGTCCGCGACGCCGAGACCGAATCAACCGTCTGGTGGGGCAAGAGCAATCAGGCGATGGCCCCCGAACATTTCGCCGTGCTCAAGGCGGATTTCATGGCCGCGCTGGGCGAACAGCCCGACCTGTTCGTGCAGGACCTGTACGGCGGTTCGCAGCCCGGGCACCGCGTCAACGTCCGCGTCATCAACGAGTTCGCGTGGCATAACCTGTTCATCCGCACGATGCTGGTGCGGCCGCCGGCGCAGGAATTGAAGAGCTTCGCGCCTGACTACACGATCATCGGTCTGCCCAGCTTTCGTGCCGACCCCGCGCGGCACGGTTCGCGCGCTGGATCGACCACCGTCATCGCGGTGAACTTCACCGAGAGGCTGATCCTGATCGGCGGGACGCGCTATGGCGGCGAGATGAAGAAGTCGGTGTTCAGCCTGCTGAATTATCTGCTGCCGCCGACAGGGGTGATGCCGATGCATTGTTCCGCCAATATCGGCCCGAACGGGGACACGGCGGTGTTCTTCGGGCTGTCGGGAACAGGCAAGACGACGTTGTCGGCGGATGCGTCTCGCACGCTGATCGGCGATGACGAACATGGCTGGTCCGACACGGCCGTGTTCAATTTCGAGGGTGGTTGCTACGCCAAGATGATCCGCTTGTCCGCTGAAGCGGAGCCCGAGATCTTCGCCACCACCAAACGGTTCGGGACCGTGATGGAGAACGTGGTGATGGACGCGGAAACGCGCGCGCTCGATCTCGACGATCCGTCGCTGGCCGAGAACAGCCGCGGTGTCTATCCGATCGATTTTATCCCCAATGCCAGCCCGGACAATCTTGGTCCCGTGCCGCGCAACATGGTGTTCCTCACGGCGGATGCGTACGGCGTGATGCCACCAATCGCGAAGCTGACCCCCGACCAGGCGATGTACCATTTCCTCTCCGGCTACACGGCGCGCGTGGCAGGGACCGAGATTGGCGTGACCGACCCCGACGCGACCTTCTCCACCTGCTTCGGCGCGCCATTCATGCCGCGGCATCCGTCGGTCTATGGCAATCTGCTCAAGGAGCGGATTGCCAAGGGCGGGGTCGATTGCTGGCTGGTCAACACCGGCTGGACCGGGGGCAAGTTCGGGGTCGGCCGTCGCATGCCGATCAAGGCGACGCGCGCGCTGCTGGCGGCGGCGCTCGATGGCAGCCTCAATGATGCGGAATTCCGTACGGACCCATATTTCGGCTTTGCGGTGCCCGTGGCGGTGCCTGGCGTCGACACCGCGATGCTCGACCCGCGCGAAACCTGGGCGGACAAGAACGATTACGACGCGACCGCCGTGCGACTGGTCGATCAGTTCGTCGAGAACTTCGCCCAGTTTCTCGAGCATGTCGACGAGGGCGTTCGGCAAGCGGCCCCGCGCTCGCGCCGGCTGCAGTCAGCTTGACGGCAGGGGCCTAGCGCCCCGTTGCCGCGTTGGTTACACCGCGCGCCATGACCATCCGCCTCGGCCTGACCTTCGACGACGTGCTGCTCGTTCCCGCCGAATCGGACGTGGTGCCCAGCCAGACCGACACGCGGACGCGGGTGACGCGCGAGATCGCGCTCACCATCCCGGTCATGTCGGCGGCGATGGACACCGTAACCGAGGTCGACATGGCGATCGTCATGGCGCAACTCGGCGGCATCGGCGTGCTCCATCGTAATCTGACGGTGCTCGAACAATGCGACGCGGTGCGCCAGGTCAAGCGGTTCGAGAGCGGGATGGTCGTCAACCCGATCACCATTGCTCCCACCGCCACGCTGGCCGAAGCGCAGGCATTGATGTCCCGTCATCGGATCAGCGGCATCCCGGTGGTGGAGGCGAGCGGGCGGTTGGTCGGGATCCTCACCAACCGCGACGTGCGCTTCGCCGACAAGCCCGATCAACCGGTCGCGGAGCTGATGACGCGCGATAACCTCGCCACGGTGTCCGTCGGTGTGACCCAGGACGAGGCGCGACGACTTCTCCACCAGCGGCGGATCGAGAAGTTGCTGGTGGTCGACGAGGCATATCGTTGCGTTGGGCTGGTGACGGTCAAGGACATCGAGAAAGCGGTGACCTATCCCGACGCGACCAAGGACGCGGCCGGACGGCTGCGCGTCGCCGCCGCGACCACGATCGGCGACAAGGGGTTCGAGCGCACCGCGGCGCTGATCGACGCGGAACTCGACCTCGTGGTGATCGACACCGCGCACGGCCACAATCGCGATGTCGCGCGCGCGGTCGAGCGGGTGAAGCGGCTGAGCAATTCGGTGCAAGTGATCGCGGGGAACGTCGCCACGGCGGACGCGACGCGCGCGCTGATCGACGCGGGCGCGGATGGGGTAAAGGTCGGGATCGGGCCGGGTTCGATCTGCACCACCCGCGTGGTCGCGGGGGTGGGCGTGCCGCAGCTGACGGCGGTGATGGACTGCGCCGAGGCGGCGGCGAAGGCGGGGGTGCCGGTGATCGCCGACGGCGGCGTGCGCACCTCCGGCGACATCGCCAAGGCGCTGGCGGGCGGCGCGTCGGCGGTGATGGTCGGCTCGTTGCTGGCGGGGACGGCGGAGGCACCGGGCGAGACATTCCTGTACCAGGGACGCACCTACAAGGCGTATCGCGGGATGGGGTCAGTGGGCGCGATGGCGAAGGGTTCGGCGGACCGATATTTCCAGCAGGACATCAAGGATCAAATGAAGCTCGTTCCCGAGGGGATCGAGGGACAGGTTGCGTTCAAGGGTCCGGCGCGCGAGATCATTCACCAGATGGTCGGCGGCGTCCGCGCGGCGATGGGCTATACCGGCGCGCGCACGCTCACGGACTTCCGCGAGCGCGCCCAGTTCGTGCAGATTACGGGGGCGGGATTGATGGAAAGCCACGTCCATGACGTCACGATCACGCGGGAAGCGCCCAATTACCCGACGCGATAAGTGACTCCTCCCGCCCGCACTCAGGCCGCGATCGAGCTGCTCGACGCCATCCTCCTCGCCGCGCGCGAGGGCGGAGCGGCGGCGGATACGCTGATCGCGCGGTACTTCGCGACGCGCCGTTATGCGGGATCGAAAGACCGGCGCGCGGTTCGCGAGCTGGTCTATGCCGCCATTCGCCGCGCGGGCGAGCCGCCCGTGAGCGGGCGGGCAGCAATGCTCCGTGTGGCGGCGGAAAGCTCCGAACTGACCGCGACCTTCGACGGGACGCCACACGCTCCGGTGCTGATCGTGCCAGGAGAGCCGATCGCGTCGGCAGGCGTCGCGCCCGCCTGGCTCGAAAGGGAGCTGGAGCGATCGGGCCTGTCCACCGGCGAGCAAACGGCATTGGTCGCACGCGCGCCGCTCGATCTGCGGGTCAACACGCTGCTGACCACGCGCGACGAGGTGCGGGCGGCGCTTCCCGAGGCGGATCCGGTGGCCGGTCTGCCCAACGCGCTCCGGCTTGCAACGGGCACGTCGGTCGACGCGCACGAGCTGTACCGCTCCGGCGCGATCGAGGTGCAGGACGCCGGTAGCCAGCTGATCGCGCTCGCCGCGTCAGTGGCACCCGGCATGCGCGTCGTCGACCTATGCGCGGGCGCGGGGGGCAAGACGCTCGCGCTTGCCGACGCGATGCGTGACACGGGCGAGCTGCTCGCCTGCGACACCGACCGGGCGCGGCTGTCCCGCCTGGTCCCGCGAGCGGCGCGGGCCGGAGCGACATGCGTCACCACGCGGCTACTCGACCCGAACCGCGAGCTTGCAGCGCTCGAGGACTGGCACGCCAGCGCGGACGTGGTGCTGGTCGACGCGCCGTGCTCGGGCACCGGCACCTGGCGGCGCAATCCGGAGGCACGCTGGCGGTTGTCGCCTGCGCGCATTGAGCGGCTGCGGGCGACGCAGGCGCATGTGCTCGATCTCGCGGCGGCGCTCGTGCGGCCCGGCGGCACGCTGGTCTATGCGGTATGCTCGGTGCTCGACGGCGAAGGCCCCGATCAGGTCGCGGCGCTGGTAGGGCGTACCGACCTGTTCCCGGAGCCGCTATCGCTACCGTTCGGCACGCCGCGCGGCCCCGGCGTCCGCTTGACGCCCGCGCGCGACGGCACCGACGGCTTTTTTGTCGCGCGCCTGCGACGTGCGTGATACGCCCATTTTTATTGTGCCCACCCTGGAGACGATCATGCGTGTCTCGTCCGTCGCCGTCGCCGCCGCGCTGACGCTCGCCTGCCTGTCCGCGTCGCTTCAGAGCCAGCGCCCCGACGACCAAATCGACCCGCGCTCAACCGCTTTGCTCGTGCGTGGGCGCGCGGCGGAGACGGCGGGCAATCTCCAGCTGGCGACCGACCTGCTCGAAAGTGCGGTGGCGGTTGACCCGCGCAACCGCGCCGGGTTCAAGGCGCTGGCCGAAGTAGCGGATCGGGTCGGTCTACCCGGCAAGGCGATCCGACTGTACCGCGAGGCGCTGTTGCTCGAGCCCAACGACGTCGACGCCTTGCGCGGGCAGGGCGAGGCGCTGGTCCGCAAGGGCGCGGTGAACCGCGCCCGCGACAATCTCGTCAAGCTGCGCACGCTATGTCGCGGTGCCTGCCCCGAGGCGACCCAGCTCGCCGCGACGATCGCCAAGGGGCCACCGATCGCCACCGCGCAGGCGACGGTGCCCCCGCCCAAGGAATAGCTCAGCCAAGCGCGCGGGCGAGCGCGACGAACTCTTCGATACTGACCGTTTCCGCCCGTCGTGTCGTCTCGATACCGAGCAGGCCCAGGGCCGTGAGCGCGCCCGGTACGCCTTTCAACGACTGCCTCAGCATCTTGCGACGTTGCCCGAAGGCGGTGGCGGTCACGCGCTCCAGCGTCTCGACGCGCACACCCGCGGGCTGGTCACCGGGGATGAGGTGGACGACCGCCGACATCACCTTGGGCGGCGGCGTAAAAGCGGAACGGTGAACGGTCATGGCGATGCGCGCCGACGACCGCCACTGCGACAGCACCGCCAGCCGACCATAGCTTTCGGTATCGGGTGCGGCGACGATCCGCTCCGCGACCTCGCGCTGGAACATCAACGTCAGGCTTTGCCACCAGGGCGGCCATCCGATGGTCAACCAGCGCACCAGCAACGCGGTGCCGATGTTGTAGGGCAGATTGGCAACGACATGCGGCCGTCCCTCGAACAGCCCGGGCGCGGCGACCGCGAGCGCATCGCCCGCGATCACGCGCAGCCGGTCCGGGTACGCTTCCGTCAACTCGGCCAGCGCGGGCAGGCAGCGCGCGTCGCGCTCCACCGCCGTGACCCGCGCGCCCGCCGCCAACAGCGCGCGCGTCAGGCCACCCGGTCCGGGACCGACCTCGAACACCTCGGCATCAGCCAGGTCGCCCGGCACCCGCGCGATGCGGGCGAGCAGCTGCGCGTCGAACAGGAAATTTTGCCCCAGCGCCTTGGACGCGGTCAGCCCATGCCGCGCGATCACCTCGCGCAACGGCGGAAATGTGGTCAAGACGCCAGCGCGCTGGCCCGGTGTTCGACGGCCTGCGCGGCCATGCGGATCGCCGCGATCGTCGCGCCCGGATGCGCGCGGTCCTGCCCGGCGATACCGAACGCAGTGCCGTGGTCGGGCGAGGTCCGCACGATCGGCAGTCCCAATGTCATATTAACGCCCTCGTCGAAGTGCAGCGTCTTAATCGGCACCAGCGCCTGATCGTGGTAACAGCACATCGCCACATCGTAGCCGGCGCGTGCGCGCTCGTGAAACATCGTGTCGGCCGCGAACGGGCCCAGTGCGTCATAGCCGTCGGCGCGCAGCTGTTCGATCGCGGGCTGAATCAGGTCGATCTCCTCGCGCCCGATCGTGCCCTGCTCGCCCGCGTGCGGATTGAGACCGGCAAAGGCGAGCCGCGGCGCGGTGATGCCGAAGTTGCGGCACAGCCCCCGCGCGGTCGCGCGCGCCTTGGCGACGATCAGCTCCACCGTCAGCAGCCCGGCTACGCTCGCCAGCGGCACATGGGTGGTGATCGGCACCACGCGCAACGACGGCCCCGCCAGCATCATCACCGCGTTTTCGCCCGCGATCCCGCACCGCTCGGCGATGAACTCGGTCTGCCCGGCATACGCGAAGCCGATGCCGTATAATTGCGCCTTCGACACTGGTCCGGTAACCAGCGCACGCGCCGCGCCCGACTGGGTCAGTCCCGTCGCGAGTTCGAGCGCTCGCAACGCGCACCGCGCGCCTTCGACGTCGGGCATGCCGGGGGTGATTTCGCCGGCGTCGTCGATCGTCAGGACGGGAAGGTAGCGGGTGAACGCGTTCGCCACCTCGGCCATGTCGGTGATGCGCGCTACCGGGCCGTTCCATACCCGCACCACCGCACGCGCGTCGCCAATCGCTACGAAAGGCGGCAGCGCCTCCGCCTCGCGCCGTGCCCAGGCTTTGGCGGTGATTTCAGCGCCGACGCCGGCCGGATCACCTATCGACACGGCAAGCGGCGCGGTCATGTCCAGGCGTCCCGCGTCAGCGATATTCGACGATCGCGTCGCGACGCAGATCGCGCAGCATCTGTTGCGCGCGCAGATTGACGCGCTGTTGCTCCAACTGGCCCTGCACCGCCTGTGGCGCGGGAAGCATGCCCGATTGCGGATCGTCGCGCCCGCACAGCACCAGCGCGCGGACACCCTCCTGCGGCGAGCCGAACGGCGGCGAGGACTGGCCGACCTGCATCTTGAGGATGATCGTCTGCAGCGGCGTCGGCAAGTCCCGGATGCGGATCGTGTCGTTGTTGACCACCTCCGCGCCGATCGTAGCAGCCGCTTTTTCCACCTCGCCGCACCCGCGAATATTCTGGGTCAGCTTGGCGAATTGCCCCGCCCGCTCCGTCGCCTGCGCCTGCGTGGTGCCCTCGGGGAAATGCACGGTCAGCTGCTTCAAGCTCAGCTTCGCGTCGCGCGGATCGGCGGTGAGCACCTGGCGCTTGTCGACCAGGTACAGAATGGAATACCCGCCCGGTGCCTCGATCGGACCCGCGACCTGGCCGACCTGCATCTCCTGCGCGGTCTGCGCCAGCTCGACCGGCAGCGTGGCGGGGCGCACCCAATCGAGATCGCCACCGACGCCTTTGGTCGGCGAGTCGGAAAAGTTGCGCGCGTAATATTCGAACGGTGCCTTGTTCGCCTTGATCTGCTCCATCAGCTGCGTTGCGGTCGCTCGCGCTTGCGGCGCGCGGTCGCCATCACCCTTGATGTAGATTTCGCGCAGGTGGAACTCCGGCTGCCCCTTGCTTTCCTCGAGCCGCTTCAGAACCGCCGCGACTTCGGCGTCGCCGACGTTGATTTCGACCTTGCGCCGCAGAAAACGTTGCCAAGCAAGCTCGCCTTCGATCTGGCGGCGAAGCGATCGGTCCGACGAACCCTGCGCGCGCAAGTACCTTGAAAACTCGACGGGCGTGCGATTGAAATTGCGCGCGACCCGATCCAGGCTTTCGGTGATCTGGTCACCGGTAATGGTTATATCGTGCGCTTTGGCTTCTTGAATCTGTAGCGTCTCGTCGATCAGCTGGCGCAACACCTGCAGCTTCAGCTTGTCCTTTTCGTCGCCCGACAGCTGAATGTTGTTCGCCGCGACGATGAGCGCGACCCGTTGATCGACGTCCGTGCCCGTTATCACGGTATCGTTGACGATCGCGGTAGGCTTGCGGATGTTCGGATCGAGCTTGCCGAAAATCTGCAGATTGGCGGGCAGGTTTAGCCCGGTCGCGTCGGGCACCTGGCTATCGGGCACCGTCTGCGCGCCGAGCCCCGAGGCGAGCGCCACCATCGCCGCCGTTATAGCGACCCGCGCGCCGCGCGCCGCACTCGACCTTCTTACCATCACCGTGCCTTGTCCCATCCGCCCGCGCGGACATGCTCGTTCATGCCTGAACCGGGGCTTAGCGCGGTTGCGCCGCCGATGGAACAGCGGGCTGACCCGGGTCTCAGCGACCCAGGTTCTTGAACGACAGCGTCAACAGGTAGCCGTTGCCCCCGCGTGCGTCGCCGGTGTCGGCGTAGTTGCGCCGCCAGGTCAGCCCCAAGCGGAGGCAATCGTCTTCATATTGCACGCCTAGCCGATGGCGGATCGGCTGAAACCCGTTGGCGAGCGAAAGCGGATCCTCGCGCCTGTTAGTGAGGTCGATCACGATCGAGCCAAAGGCCGACCAGAACCGGCCGAACTGCACCCGCCCGGCGACGCGCGCCTCCTCGCGGTCCTGCAGATCCTCGAACAGCGGCATGATGTCGCGGTTGAGCCACGTGTAGCCGAGCAGGAGGTAGCTGCTGGCGGTGCCCACTGTCGCGTCCACCTCGTTTCGACGCACCACAAGGTTGGTGTGATCGATCCGATAGCGCAGCGTCAACGCGACGAAATCGCGCCACCGCACGTCGCTGCGCCCGACCACGTCGGAGAATTTGTCCGACAGCCCGGTGCCGGGAAGGAAGATCTGGCTGCGCGAGGAGAAACGATAGCTTTGCCCGACCTGGTTGACGATCCTGAGCCCGGGGACGTCGATCGCCCAGTCGACGCCATAAGTGGCGCGGCTCGCGTCCTCGTACCGGTCATAGCCCGGGAAGCGATTGAGCGCGAACAGGTTGGTGTCGTCGAGGTCGACCGCGCGCGAGTCCTCGTTGGGAATTGACAGGTTCTTGATCGTGGGGCTGGCCACGATCTGCAGCCGCGGCGTGACCCGCTGGTTGCCGCTCCCGAAGGCGCCCACCAGCGGCCACTGCACATCAACCGCGAGCGCCCCGATCGCGCGTCCCTGAAAGCCCTCGGTGCCTCGATAGCTGGCGATAGGATTGCTCAGCGTGTCGTGCGCGTCATACGCGTCGCCGCGCGCATAGGCCGTGAAGGTCACTTCCTGACCGAGCGGTGTCAGCTTTCGCAAATCCCATCGTAGCCCCGCGAACGCGCGCCGCGTGTCCTGCCCCTCCGACCGGGTAAGCGCGAGCGTGTTGAGCTCAAGCTCCAGCTTGCCGCCGAGCAACGGGTCGGTGAAGCGGCGGCGGTAGTCGATTTCGGGAAAGGCGAACGGCTGCATCGCCTGGGCATCATTGATCCGCAACGTCTGTACCGCCCATCCGGTGATCGACAGGTAGGACGCGTCGTCGATCCGTTCCGCCTTGATCGTGCTGCGCAGGCGATCGTCGTAGGAAATATCGTACCGGCGCTGAAACGTTTTGTCCGTTGCGGCCCGGATCGAGCCGGACAAGCTCCACTCGGGCGACAGCTGAAACCGGCCCACCGCGTCGAGATAGCCGCGAAACGCCTCGCTGGTGCCGGTCACGCCGGTGATGAGGTCGTCGCTGCGCCGACTGACCGTGCCATATCCGGTAACGCGGTAGGCACCGCGACTGGTCAGTTGCGCGTAGTCCAGCTTGATTAACGGCAACGCGGCCGAGAAGACGTAAGGCGTCACCGTGAACGAGCGGTTGGGCGCGAGCCGAAAGAAATACGGCACCGCCACCGATAGTCCGTTCGCGCGCGTGTAGCGGATGTCGGGGTTGAGCAGCCCGCTGCTCGCGTCACCCCCGATCGAGTTGGACAGGCTGGGCAGCGGTATCGACGGCAGGCCGAACAGGTGGACGCGGGCACCGTCGTAATAGATCCGGTGCTTGGCAGGCCGATAGGTGACGCGGACGGCGGTGATCTTCCAGCTCGGATTCTTCGGACACCCGTCGGAAGTGGTGACGGAACACGGCGTGTAGGCCGCGTTGTCGAGCACGGTCGTGCCGTCCGCGTCGCGGGTGCCGCGATCCGCCGCGATGCGCCCACCGCGCTGCAGCACAATCAGCATGTTGGCGACGGTGCCATCCTTGAGCGTGTCGGTCAGCTCGATCCGGTTGCCATAAGCGGTGTCGCCGGTCTGGTTGACCGTGGCGACGTTGCCGGTGGCAACCACCTTGCCGGTCCGGCGATCCCACACGACCTTGTCTGCGCGCAGCCGGCTGCCACTGCGGACCATTCGGACCTCGCCGTTGGCGGTGACGAGGTCGGCGGTCTGATCATACTCCAGCGTGGCCGCCGAAAAGCCGATCTGGTCGGGGTTGGCGGGTGCGGCGATCGCGTCCGGGGTCGGCGGCGGCGCGGGGCGCGTCTGCAGGTCTTGCGCCGAGGCGGGGGACGCCAGCGCGAGCGCGACCGGCACCACGCCGCCGACCAGACCATCCCACCTTGTCACGCGTCCTGGACTACCCCGTCACGGTTACCAATGTGATACCCGGTCGGGCGCGCCTATCGCATCGCCGGGGCACAGCCGCAATGCGGGACGATGGATGCTGGACGCCTCGCGACCGCGAAGCCTAAGGGATCGGCAAGCACGAGGACCCGCCGCATGAAGATCAGTTTCGCCGTTGCCGCCGCCGTCGACGCGCCCGTTATCGCGCTGCCGGTCGAGACAGGGGGCATGCTCCGGCTGGAACCGGGAACGCTGGGCGAGGCGGAGCTGCGGGTGCTGCGCGCGGCGGCGGCGGGGCACCGGTTCGAGGGCGAGGCGGGCGCCGTCGTCGAAGCCTTCATCGCCGCGGGGGAGGAAACGCGGCGCGTGCTGCTTCTCGGCGTCGGCGGGGGCAGCGAGGCGGACTGGGAGAAAGCGGGTGGCGCGCTCACCGCGCGGCTGCTCACCTCGGGCGTCGAGAGCGCGGTGGCGGACCTGTCCGGCGCGTCGCCCATGGCCAAGGCGGCGGCGCGGTTCGCGGGCGCGGCGGCACAGCGTGCATGGAGGCATGACGTGTACCGCACCAAACTGCCCGAAAAATCCAAACCGACCTTGACCGGTATCACGGTCGCGGGCGCGCCGGAGGGCACGGACGCGGCGTGGGCGGCGCAGCACGCGGTGACGCAGGGCATGGCGCTGACCCGCGTGCTGGTGTCCGAGCCGCCTAACATCCTCTACCCCGAATCCTTCGTCGAGCAGGTCACGAAGAGCATCGAGGGCCTCGGCCTGGAGGTGATCGTCGTCGACGAGGCGGCGATGCGCGAACAGGGCATGGGCGCGCTGCTCGGTGTCAGCCAGGGGTCCGCGCGGGAGGCGCGCGTGCTCGCGCTCAAATGGACCGGCGCGGGCGAAGGAGACCCGCTGTTGGCGCTGGTCGGCAAGGGCGTGACGTTCGACACCGGCGGCATCTCCATCAAGCCCGCGGCGGGCATGGAGGACATGAAATGGGACATGGGCGGCGCGGGCGCGGTCGCGGGCGCGATGAAGGCGCTCGCGACCCGGAAGGCGCGTGCCAACGTGATCGGCGTGATGGGACTGGTCGAGAATATGCCCGATGGCAACGCGCAGCGGCCGGGCGACATCGTCACCTCCATGTCCGGGCAGACGATCGAGGTGATCAACACCGACGCGGAAGGTCGGCTGGTCCTCGCCGACGCGATCACCTGGGTGCAACGGCACCACAAGCCCGCGACGATCGTGGACCTGGCGACGTTGACCGGCGCGATGATCGTGGCGCTGGGGCATGAACACGGCGGCCTGTTCGCCAATGACGACGCGCTTGCCGACCAGTTGCTAGCGGCGGGCAAAGCGAGCGGCGACCTGCTGTGGCGCTTTCCGTTGGGGGACGCTTACAACAAGCTGATCGATTCGCCGATCGCGGACATGAAGAACATCGGTAGCAAGGGCGCGGGCTCGATCACGGCGGCGCAGTTCATCGCGCGCTTCGTCGACGAGGGCGTGAAATGGGCACATCTCGACATTGCCGGCATGGTCTGGGCGGACAAGCCGGGCGCAACCCACGACAAGGGCGCGACGGGGTATGGGGTACGGTTGCTCGACCGGTTCGTGGCGGAGGTGATGGAAGGGTAGGGCGTTCACCAACCAGCCCAAGGTCGCTCGTCATCCCAGCGACAGCCGGGACCAGGCACCGGGTACGCGCCCGGCCGAGCGGCGCCAGCTTTCGCTGGGGCGACGGAACCGGTACGATCCGGCGATGCAGGTCGACTTCTATCACCTAACCGCCACCCCCCTCGACCGCGCGCTGCCCTCCATCGCCGAGCGCATCTTTGCCGCCGGCGGCCGCCTGCTCATCGTCGCCGACACCGAGGTGCAGCGCGCCGCGCTCGACCGCCTGCTATGGAACTACGCCCCCGACAGCTTCCTCCCGCACGCTCAAGCAGGCGCGGACGACGACGAAGCGCAACCGGTCCTGATCGCCGGCGACGTGCAGCCCGCGAACCAAGCCCGCCACATCGCGCTGGTCGACGGCCGCTGGCGCGACGAAGCCCTCACCTTCGACCGCGCGTTCCACTTCTTCGACAGCGAGCACATCGGCGCGGCTCGGGAGGCGTGGAAGGGTCTAACTACCCGCGACGGCGTGGAACGCCGCTACTGGAAGCAGAACGACGCAGGCAAGTGGGAGCAGGCGGGGTAACGCATTATGCGATCGTCGGCGTGATGCTGGTATCTGTTTCTCCATGATGCAATATCGGGTGACGAGGTGAGTAGTGGCTGATCAACGACCGGAACCCCCGACGCTCAACCGGGGGCTGAGTCCCCAACAAGAGCTCGTCGAGCGCTCGCGGGGACTCGTTAAAATACTGATTGTCAGGGCGGACACGTTTGCCGGCAAAGAGGCTGCGGCTTACCACATCATGTCGCACCTGCTGGCGATGCCGACGATACGGGAGCAATCGCGGCGTCATAGCTATGGCAACGAGATACTTGGCAACGCTAGCCTGCTGTTCCCGCCTGATGGCAGCGGGTACAACCCGTTCATCAAGGCGATTGATACGGTCGTGATTGAAATGCAGGAATTTCCATTCTGGTTTAGTCACATCACCATGTCGAACGAGAAGCTCGGTTCGGAATACCATCTGGTGACAGCGATTCTTGGAGGCATGAGCTGGGTCGGCATGGGGCCGATCGCTGTTGTACCGGCCGGTGCGAAGGCGGCAATGGTTGCTGCGCAGAAAGCGGTGCCAAGGACGGCTAGCTCAATGCTAATGCAGGGAGCCAAGGGCTTTGCTTCGGGCGCTACCAAATCTGTAACCGGCGGCTTAGGTGGGAGACTGGCAGTAGTTTGGATCATCGGCGTCGCTGCTGCAACCGCGATGAAGGATCGGCAAACAATGTTAAAACGAGAGATAGATCGGCGGTTCAGTGAAGGTTTGCTCTCCGCCGAGTTATACCGGCGCGCTATCGGAGACGATGCGACGCTGCCGTATGTCTACTTCTCGAAGGTAAGGTAAACATGACAAAGCTACCTTGGTGGCAATGGATGTTTTATCTATTGTTTGCTGTTGCCGTTGATAGAATTGTCGCCCGATGGTTCCCCATAGCTCCAGCTAGAATGCTCGCTGATGCGGTCGGGATTATTGGAGGTGGTTTCTTGGTCACAATGATCTATATTCTATTTCTAGCAGTCAGTCGGTCCCGGCAGTCCGGGTGATTAGATCAACGATCTTGCACGACGTGCACGTAATTGCATAAGGCCCACCGCGTCGCCACCCCCGCTTGCATCCCCCACGCCCCCAGCCTAGGGGCGCTCGCACCCGCCGCAACCCAGATCAGGAGCCCGTGACCAGCCATGGCCGCGAACCGTACCTTTTCGATCATCAAGCCCGACGCGACGCGCCGCAACCTGACCGGCGCGGTGACCAAGATGCTGGAGGAAGCCGGGCTTCGCGTAATCGCGTCCAGGCGCATCCAGATGTCGCGCGAACAGGCGGAAAGCTTCTACGGCGTCCACCGCGAGCGGCCGTTCTTCAACGACCTCGTCACCTTCATGATCTCCGGCCCGGTGGTGGTGCAGGTGCTCGAGGGTGAGAACGCGGTGCAGCGCAACCGCGATGTGATGGGCGCGACCAACCCCGCCAACGCGGACGCGGGTACGATCCGCAAGGAGCTGGCGGAGTCTATCGAGGCGAACAGCGTCCACGGGTCGGACTCCGACGAGAACGCCGCGACCGAGATCGCGTTCTTTTTCTCGACCGAGGAGATCGTCGGCTGACGACCGCCTGGCGGCTGCGGCGCGCGGAGCCGGGTGATGCGCCCGCGCTCGCGCTCGTGGCGGCGGCGACGTTCCTCGAGACCTATCACGCGCTGATCGGGGTGGCGGATATCGTCGCGCATGTCACCGAGCGATGCACGGCGGATACCTTCACGCGATGGATCGACGACCCCGAGGCGTGGGTGAGCTATGCTGCGGTGGAGACGACCGATACTCCGCTCGGCTTCGCGGTGCTGACTGCGCCCGACTTTCCGATCCCGCTCACGCCCGACGACATCGAGCTGCGCCGCATCTACACGCTGGCGACGTCGCACGGGCACGGGGTCGGCCCCGCGCTGCTCACGGCCGCGCTCGACGAAGCGCGCGCGCGCGGCAAGCGGCGAATGCTGCTCGGCACGCATCCCGAGAACACCCGCGCGCAACGCTTCTATGAACGCGAGGGCTTCGTGCTGGTCGGGCGACGACAGTTCCGCGTCGGCGACCGCGTGTTCGACGACCCGGTCTATTCGCTGACGCTTTAGCTCTTCGGCTTTTCCCTGACCCAGATCGCCTCAAGCCGTGCCGCGTTGCCGCCCCGCTCGCGCAACACGACTCCTTCGAGCCGCAACGCGCGGCCGCGCAGGAAACGGCCCTCGGTCTTCCACACTACGTCATAGATCGCGTGGCTGGACCGGTGCGCGTCCGCGTCCCACCAATCGGCGGTGATCAACACCGGCACGCGTCCCTCATGCGCGTCATCCCCTTTTAACAGCGCGAGCAGCGGTGCCGCGATCCAGTCCGCCTCGATTCGCGGGTCGACCAGCGTCTGGTGCTCGCCCGCGCCCAGCGACGCAGGAAAGCGCACGTCGACGCTGCGGATCTTCTGACTGGCATCGGCCAGCGCGAGCGTGCGCCCGCCATCCTTGACCGTGCCGTCGAGCAGCACCGCCGTCCGCGCGCGCGTCGTTTCGGCGCGTTCGGCTTGCCTGTCGCGCTGGTCAGCGCGGCGGTCCGACCAATTGCTCCACAGGCCCAACGCGGCGATGATCAGCCCCGCGACGCCGACCAACTCCGCGATATTGATCCAACGCCGGCGCGTGCGCTTCTGGTCGGCGCTCTCGCTCATCGCGTTTCCGCTTTCCCGATTGGTCTCGCCGTCTGGCGGTTGCGGGGATTGCTCATCCGGCGGGCATAGTCGGCGAGCACGCGTGGATACAAGCGGTGCTCCGCCACCAGCACGCGCGCGGCGAGCGTGTCGGGCGTGTCGCCGGGCAGGATGGCGACCTCCGCTTGGCCAAGCACCTCGCCCGCGTCGAGCTCCTCGGTGACCAGGTGGACCGAGCAGCCTGCCACGGCGTCCCCCGCCGCCAGCGCGCGCGAGTGCGTGTCGAGGCCTTTGTATTTGGGCAGCAGGGAAGGGTGGATGTTGAGGATCCGCCCCCGCCACCGCGCGACGAACCCGGGGGAGAGGATGCGCATGTACCCCGCCAGCGCGAGCAGCTCGACGCCCGCCTCGCGCAGCGCGTAGTCAAGCGCGGTCTCGAACGCTGCCTTGCCGATCCCCTTGGGGAAGAGCGCGAAGGTTGGCACACCCATTCCGCGCGCGCGCATCAGGCCGGGAGCATCGGGCTTGTCGGACGCGACCAAAGCCACCTCGTAAGCCTTAGCAGCCTCGATCAGCGCGACCATGTTCGACCCCCGACCGGAAAGGAGTACGGCGACCTTGATCATCGATGCGGTCTAAGCATCGAACGCCGCCACCCAGTCCTCCCGCGCGCTCCACGTCTCCACGCGCCCGCGCACTTCGCAGCCGCGCGATCCTGCCTCCACCCGGCCGATGCGGAACACCGTCTCACCCGCCTGCGTCAGCTCGGCAGCGACCGTCTCCGCTTCGCTCGCGTCCACCACCACCACCATGCCGACGCCGCAGTTGAACGTCCGCGCCATCTCCCCCGGCTCGATCGCGCCCTGCGCCTGAAGGAACGCCATCAGCCGCGACTGCTCCCACGCGTCCGCCTCGATCACCGCGCGGCAGTCGTCGGGCAGCACGCGCGGCACGTTCTCCAGCAGCCCGCCGCCGGTGATATGCGCCAGCCCCTTTACCTGCCCCGCGCGCAGCAACGGTAATAGCGAGCACGCATAGATGCGCGTCGGCACCATCAGCGTGTCGATCAACAGCACGTCCTGGTCGAACAGCGCGGGCCGTTCCATCCGCCAGCCGCGATCCGCCGCCAGCCGCCGGACCAGCGAAAAGCCGTTGGAATGCACCCCCGACGACGCCAGCCCGAGCAGCACGTCGCCCGGAGCTATCCCAGCGCCGGTCAGCAAACGGTCGCGCTCGACTGCACCGACGCAAAAGCCCGCGAGGTCATAGTCGCCGTCCGCGTACATGCCCGGCATCTCCGCCGTCTCGCCACCGATCAGCGCGCATCCGGCCTGCTTGCACCCTTCGGCGATGCTGGCGACCACGCGCCAGGCGACCCCCGGCTCCAGCTTTCCGCTGGCGTAATAGTCGAGAAAGAACAGCGGTTCCGCGCCCTGCACGACCAGGTCGTTGGCGCACATCGCGACCAGGTCGATGCCGACGCCCTCGTGGCGATCGAACTCGATCGCCAGCTTCAGCTTGGTGCCGACGCCGTCATTCGCGGCCACCAATAGCGGGTCGACGAACCCCGCCGCCTTGAGGTCGAACAGTCCGCCGAACCCGCCCAACTCCGCGTCCGCGCCGCTGCGCCGGGTCGCGCGCGCAAGCGGCGCAATCGCGCGAACCAGCGCGTTGCCCGCCGCGATCGACACGCCCGCGTCGGCATAGGTGTACCCGGTCCCGTTCGCCATTGCCGATGCCTAGCCACAACGCGCTTGGATTTCCACCGCCGCACCGCCAAAAGGCGCGGGTGTCCGCGTTTCCTCTCCCCCGGCGCTTGTTCGCCGCGTCCGTCGCCGCCGTTCTCGCCGCCGGTGTGGTGTGGGCGCAGATCGACGATGGCGATCGCGGCGTCGCGCCGGTCGACAGCGCGGGCAGCTACGAGGTCAGCGGCGTCACGGTCGACACCTCCGCCAAGACCGCCGACGCCGCCCGCTATGCCGGATGGCGGCTGGCGCAGCAAAAGGCGTGGGTGCAACTGTCGAAGCGGCTGGGCGGTGGCGGCGGACTGGTGTCGGAGGGCACGCTCGACTCGCTTGTCTCGGGAATCGTCGTCGAAAACGAGCAGATCGGCCCGACCCGGTACATCGCCAGGCTCGGCGTCCTGTTCGACCGCGCGCGCGCCGGGTTGATCCTGGGCATCTCCACCTATGCCGAGCGCTCGCCGCCGATGCTCGTGATTCCTGTGCTGTGGTCTGGCGGGGTGGGGCAGGTGTTCGAACAGCGGACGCCGTGGCAGGAGGCCTGGGCGCGCTATCGCACCGGCAACAGCGCGATCGATTATATCCGCCCGTCGGGTACCGGACCCGACTCGCTGCTGATCAATGTCGGCCAGATCGAACGTCGCAGTCGTAGCTGGTGGCGCGCGGTGATCGAGCAATATGGCGCGCGCGACATCCTGATCCCGACCGTGCGGCTGGCGCGGCAATGGCCGGGGGGGCCGGTGATCGGTGTGTTCGAGGCACGGCATGGTCCTGACAACGAGCTTCTCGAGGCCTTCTCGCTGCGGGTCGGCAGCACGGACGGGATACCGCGCCTGCTCGACGCGGGCGTGAAGCGGCTGGACGACGTGTACCAGAGCGCGCTGCGTGGCGGCGCGCTCCGCCCCGACATGGCACTCTCGCCGCCACCGACCCCTGCGCCCGTCGCCGACACGACGGCGAACGAAACCGCCGATATGCCAGTGGACGAAGGTGACGGCGCGAGCGCGGTGACGTCGATCAACGTTCAGTACGACAGCCCGAGCGCGGGTGCGGTGAGCGCGACCGAAGCACTGGTGCGCGGCCTCTCCGGGGTGCGCTCGGCGGTAACGGGCAGTTTGGCGCTCGGCGGCACGTCCGTGATGCGCGTGTCATACGCCGGCGACCCGGATCAGCTCAAAGCGCAACTGCAGGCGCGCGGGCTGCAGGTGTTCGGGTCGGGTTCCTCGCTCCGCATCCGTCGCGCGCCGCAACTGCTCCCGCCCGATCTCACCCCCGACAACGCCACCGCGGGATGAGCGACGTCGCAGCGGTTGCCCTGCGTCAGGGCAGCCTGTTCGAACTGGGCCTGGCGGGCACGCCCGCGTTACCGCCTGTTGCCGTCACGGCGGTGGCGGTGCAGATCGCGCTGCCGCTCGCCTGGCCCGCCGCGCCGCACGACGACGAGTTCCTGGTCACGCCGTCCAACGCCGAGGCGGTGGCGCTACTCGACTGTTGGCGCGACTGGCCGGTGCGCACCGCGTTGCTGACCGGCGCGCGCAAGTCGGGGCGCAGCCTGCTCGCGCGCATCTGGGCGGCGAAGAGCGGCGGCACGATCATCGACGCGGCCGAAGCGCAGCCGGAGGCGGACCTGTTCCACGCCTGGAATCGAGCGCAGGCGGGGTGTCCGCTCCTGCTCGTCGCCGATGCCCCACCGCCGGCATGGACGGTGCGGCTGCCTGACCTGCGCTCACGCTTAGCTGCCAGTCCGGTCGCGATGCTGGGCGCGCCCGATGACCAGCTGATCCGGGAGCTGTTCCAGCGGCAGTTCCTTCGGCGCGGCGTCGACGCGCGCGCCGACCTGATCGACTGGCTGGTGGCGCGGGTCGAGCGGAGCCACCTTGCGGTGCTCCGCACGGTGGACGCGCTCGACCAGGCGGCGCTCGAGTCGCGGCAACGCTTGTCCATTCCCCTCGCGCGCGCCACCTTGGCGCCAGCGTCGTTGCTAGCAGAGGACCGATGACCCGACCCGCCCACCTCGCCCGGCTCGACGCGGACGACGATCCGTTCGCGGGCGAGGGCGGCGAGGATCGCTATTTCAACCGCGAGCTGTCCTGGCTCGCCTTTAACCGCCGCGTGCTGGAGGAGGCGTGCAACCCCGCGCACCCGTTGTTGGAGCGCGTGCGCTTCCTGTCGATCTCCGGGTCCAACCTCGACGAGTTCTTCATGGTCCGCGTCGCGGGGCTGAAGGGCCAGCAGAAGCAGGAGGTGGAGCGGCTCTCCGCCGACGGCTTGACGCCGGGGCAGCAATTGTCCGCGATTACCGAAGAGACCCACGCGCTGATGGCGAACCAGGAGAAAGTCTGGCGTGACCTTTCGGCGCAGCTCGCGACGGCAGGTGTGCATGTGCTGGAGGCGGACGCCATCGCCGCCGAGCCGTGGCTGGAGACGCATTTCGAGCAGCAGATCTTCCCAATCCTGACCCCGCAGGCGCTCGACCCCGCGCACCCATTCCCGTTCATCCCCAACGCTGGGTCGGCGGTGCTGTTCGATCTCGTCCGCCTGTCCGACGGCGAACCGGTGCGCGAGCTGGTGGTGCTCCCGCCTACCATCCGGCGGTTCGTGCGGCTCCCCGGCGACCCCCCGCGTTACCTTGCGCTCGATACCGTGCTCAAGCGGTTCGCGCCGTTGCTGTTTCCCGGCTACACCGTTCGCGGTAGCGCCATGTTTCGCGTGTTGCGCGACAGCGATCTCGAGATCGAGGAGGAGGCGGAAGACTTGGTCCGGTATTTCGCCAACGCGATCAAGCGCCGCCGGCGCGGCCGGGTGATCCGGTTGGAGCTGGAGGCGGGCGCGACCGACACGCTCGCCGCCAGCCTGCGCACCGAACTCGGCGCGCCCGAGACGCTGGTGACGGAGTCGGCGGGGTTCCTCGGCATCTCCGACCTGGCGCAACTCGTTGAGGAGGATCGCCCCGACCTCAAATTTACGCCCTTCTCTCCGCGCTTCCCCGAGCGCATCCGCGAGTTCGGCGGCGATTGTTTCGCCGCGATCCGCGCCAAGGACATCGTCGTCCAGCACCCGTACGAGACGTTCGACGTCGTGCTCGCCTTTCTCAAGCAGGCGGCGGGCGACCCCGACGTGGTCGCGATCAAGCAGACATTGTATCGCGCGGGCAAGCAATCCGCCGTCATCAATGCGCTGATCGCCGCCGCCGAAGCGGGCAAGTCGGTCACCGCCGTCGTCGAGCTGAAAGCGCGTTTCGACGAAGAGCAGAACCTGCACTGGGCCAGCGCGTTGGAGCGGGCGGGCGTGCAGGTCGTCTATGGCTTCATCGATTGGAAGACGCACGCCAAGGTCGCGATGGTGGTGCGGCGCGAGGAGGGGCAGTTCCGCACCTATTGTCACCTCGGCACCGGCAACTATCACCCGGTGACCGCACGGATCTATACCGACCTCAGCTTCTTCACCGCCGACCCGCGCGTCGGGCGCGATGCGGCCAAGATGTTCAACTATGTCACCGGCTACGTCGAGCCGGTGGGGATGGAGCTGATCGCCATCTCGCCGCGCGATCTGCGCCGTCGGCTGGTCGGGCTGATCGACGCGGAGATCGCGTTCGCTCGCTCTGGCTTCCCCGCCTCGATCTGGGCGAAGATGAACAGCCTCGTCGACCCGGCGGTGATCGACAAATTGTACGAGGCGAGCGGGGCGGGGGTGCAGGTCGAGCTGATCGTTCGTGGCATCTGCTGCTTGCGCCCGGGCGTGCCGGGCCTGTCCGAGCGGATCGGCGTCAAGTCGATCATCGGGCGGTTTCTGGAGCACAGCCGCGTTTGGGCGTTCGGCAACGGCAAGCCGCTCCCCAATGACGGCGCGCGCGTGTTCATCTCGTCCGCCGATTGGATGCCGCGCAACTTCGACCGGCGGGTGGAATACATGCTTCCGATCGAGAACGAGACCGTCCACGACCAGATCCTCGATCAGATCATGGTCGCCAATCTGATCGACAACGAGCAAAGCTGGGTGCTGCACCCGGACGGCAGCTACAAACGTTGCCAAGCGGGTGATCGACCGTTCAACCTTCACCGTTACTTCATGACCAACCCGTCCCTCAGTGGGCGAGGGGCCGCGTTGGAAGAGGGAGGCGAAGTCCCGACACTGTCGCTGCGGCGGAGTGGACAGGCGTGAGAACGCCCATTCTCCCCTCCCTGCAAGGGAGGGGCCGGGGGTGGGTACCGGCGCGCAAGCGCCGGGTTCACCGATTGCTGCTAGGGGCAGAACGCACGCTTCGCGTGCTACCCACCCCTAACCCCTCCCTTGCAGGGAGGGGACCCGAATGACACTCCTCACCCGCGCGTTCGCCACGGCCGACCCCGCGCACCCCCGCACTGCGATCATCGACATCGGGTCCAACTCGATCCGCCTCGTCGTCTACCAAGGCCCCGCGCGCATCCCCGCTATCCTGTTCAACGAAAAGGTGCTTGCGGGACTGGGCCGTGGACTCGCCGCAACGGGGGCGATCGAGCCGGAGAGCATGGCGCGAGCACAGAGCGCACTGGCCCGTTTCGCGCGGCTAGCGCGCGAGATGGACGCGACCCGGCTCCGCACCGTCGCCACCGCCGCCGTCCGCGACGCCGCCAACGGTTCGGCGTTGATCGCCCATGCCAAGTCGGTCGGCCTCGACGTCGAGCTGTTGACCGGCGAACAGGAAGCGAGCGCGGCCGGCTTGGGGGTGATCTCAGCATTTCCCGACGCGGACGGCATCGTCGGCGATCTGGGTGGCGGCAGCCTCGAGCTGGTCCGCGTCAGCAGCGGCGCGGTGGGCGAGCGCGTATCGTTCCCGCTCGGCGTGCTTCGCCTCGGCGCGTTGCGTGCCAAGGGCGAGGCCGCGTTCGAGAAGCACGTCGCGCGCGCGATCGAAAAGGCGGGCTGGACGGGCAAGGGCAGGGGGCTGCCGCTTTACCTCGTCGGCGGATCGTGGCGCGCGCTGGCGCGGCTCGACATGGAGCTGGCCGGCTATCCGCTGCCGATCATCCACGGGTACGAAATGGACGCGGAGGCGATCGCGCGATTGCCGGGTGCGATGGCCGGCGAGACCAAGGCCCGCCTGCGCGCGATCCCCGGCCTGTCGAGCGGGCGTATCCCCACGCTGGCCGACGCCGCCGCGATCCTGTCGCTGCTGCTGCGCGAGCTGGGCAGCACGGGGACGGTGGTATCCTCCTACGGCCTGCGCGAGGGACTGCTTTACGAGGAACTCGACGCCGCGACGCGCGCGCGGGACCCGCTGCTGGTCGCCGCGCGCGATGAGGGTCGCCGGTCCGGGCGCTGGCCCGAGCATGGCGACCTGCTCGATGGCTGGCTCGCGCCGCTGTTCGATGGCGACGCACCCGCCGCCGCTCGGCTGCGCCATGCTGCCTGCCAGCTGGCGGACGTCGGCTGGCGCGCCAACCCCGAGTTCCGCGCCGAGCGCGGCGTCGAGATCGCGCTCCACGGCAACTGGGTCGCGATCGACGCCGCCGGGCGCGCGCAGGTCGCGAAGGCGCTCCACGCCAGCCTCGGCGGCGGCGCGACCGCCCCGGAGCCGCTCCAGCGCCTGCTTTCGAAGGAGCGTATCGACCACGCGACCGCCTGGGGCCTGGCGATCCGCCTCGGCCAGCGGCTCAGCGGCGGGCTAGCGGGGCCGCTACAACGCTCAAGGTTAAGCGCGGACTCGACGACGCTGACGCTCCACCTCGCGGCGGAAGATTGGGCGCTCTACGGAGAAACTGTGGAGCGGAGGCACGCCGCGCTCGCGGGAGCATTGGGGCGGAAGGCTGAATTCGCCCGATAGCAGCGCACGCTACTCAGTCCGACTTGGAGCGCCCTTGCGCCTCGCCCAACACTCGGTATTGTCGTCGAAAGTCTCGGGGGAGCGGAGCTTGCATCGTCGACATCGCGTGATCGCGGCGCTGATCGTGGCTATGGCGGGTTGGCCGGCCCAAGCGCAGACCAACGGCGATGTCTGGCCTACAGCGACAAGTGGCAAGATCATCTCCACGCCCAATTGGTCCGACTATCGCGTCTATCCTCCCGCCGCACGTCGAAGAGGTCAGGAAGGGCGCGTTTTCGCCGAGGTTCTTGTCGGTGTGGACGGTGTACCGACCAAGTGTCGCATGCGGCAATCAAGCGGGTCACCGGAGCTCGACGCGGGCACTTGTTCGCTGATGCTGTCGATGCGGTTCGAGCCTGCTACCGACAGTAAGGGGGTTCCTGTCCAGAGTGTCTGGGCGCGCCGCATAAACTGGCTTCTTGATGATCCACGTCCCTTTGCGTCCAGTATGGTCGATGCTGAGCTGCAAGCCGGTCAGCCGTGCCGGGTCGTCAGGGCGGAAGGCGCATATGCGACATGGTGGTCCAGCGTCGCCTGTACGTTCTTCGCGGACCGGAAATATCTTTTAGGAACGAACGCGGCCACCAACAAAGTTGCTACGGTATCAGCTCGCCTGGATGCCAACGACGGCCGAAGCTTTGCGGTCAGGCCGTGGCCCAATGGGACTATGATTGCCCGTGAAATCGTCTCCTTCGAAATAGATCAAAAGGGTGACGCTATCAAATGTAGGGCAAGTGTCAGCACTGGCTTCGGACCAAGGGGCTTGAACGATTTGTCGCCTTGCGGAAGGCTAGTCTCCAGCCTTTGGTTGAAGAAGGCGGAAGGCAAACGTGGGTCGATTGAGACCCGAGTCTATCTAGCAGCGGACGACGGACGTTCGACATGATCTCTGCGAGGGCGGACCTTGCTCATCGTATCTAGTTGGTTCGGGTCATCTTCAACTTCCCCCCGGTCACCGCGAACCCCAGCCGCCCTTCCACCAAATCCAGCGCATCCCGCCCGAACTGGTCGAAGCGCCAGCCCTCCAGCATCGCCAACCCGTCCCGCGTACCCGCCGCCAGTGCGTCGAGTTCGTCCCCACGCGCCAGCAGCCTCGGCGCGACGTCGAGGTCGCGCGCCTTGATCTTGAGCAGCAGTTTCAGCAGGTCCGCCACCAGCGCGCCGTCCTTGCCCAGCCCAGGCTTGCGGTCGTCACGCGCGGGCAGCTCGTCCGCCCCCATCGGCTCGGCCGTTTCCAGCGCCGCCATCATCCGCGCGCCGATGTCGTTCGTCGCCCAGCCCGCCGACAGCCCGCGCACCTTGGCCAGGTCCGCCTGACGCCGGGGCGCGTGACCCGCGAGGTCGGCCAACGTCTCGTCCTTGACGATGCGCCCGCGCGGCAGGTCCTTGCCCCGCGCCTCCAGCTCGCGCCAGCGGGCGAGCGCCTTCAGCCGCCCCATCACCTCGGGCTTGCGGCTCGGCGAGCGGATGCGGTGCCACGCCTCGTCGGGGTCGTTGGCGTAGTTGGCGGGGTCGGCGAGCCGCTCCATCTCCTGATCGAGCCACCCGCCGCGCCCGGTCTTCTTCAACCGCGCAAGCATCTTGGGGAAGATCGCGGCGAGGTGCGTCACGTCGCCGATCGCATATTCGATCTGCCGCTCGTCGAGCGGTCGCCGCGCCCAGTCGGTAAAGCGCGCGCCCTTGTCGATCGACACGCCCAGCCAGCTGTCGACGAGATTGGAATAACCGATCTGGTCGCCTTGCCCCAACGCCATCGCCGCGACCTGCGTGTCGAACAGCGGGTGCGGGGTCTTGCCGGTCAGATTGTAGATGATCTCCAGGTCCTGCCCGCCCGCGTGGAAGACCTTGAGCACGTCTTCGTTGGCCGTCATCAGCTCGAGCAGCGGCGCGAGGTCCAGCCCGGGCGCGAGCGGGTCGATGGCGGCGGCTTCGTCGTGGCCCGCGATCTGGATCAGGCACAGCTGCGGGAAGAACGTGCTCTCGCGCATGAACTCGGTATCGACGGTGATGAAGTCGGCATCGGCAAGCCGCGCGCAGAGGTTATGGAGCGTGGCGCTGTCGGTGATGAGCGGGTGGATGTGCATGCCGACGCGCATAGCGACGCCCGCGCGGGTTGACAAAGCGGGGAGGGGCGGGACACGCGGCACCCGTCCATTCACCGTAACTCCAGCGCTCGCTGGGACGACGCCACCAGAGATCGACCATGCACGCTTACCGCACCCATACCTGCGCCGCGCTCGATGCCGATCAAGCGGGCGATACCGTCCGCCTGTCGGGCTGGGTGCATCGCAAGCGCGATCATGGCGGCGTGCTGTTCATCGACTTGCGCGACCATTACGGCACCACGCAGATCGTCGCGGACGCGGACAGCCCCGCGCTGCCGGTGCTGGAAGCGGTGCGGGTCGAGTCCGTGCTGACGATCGACGGCACGGTCAAGCGCCGCTCCGAAGCGACGGTGAACCCCAACCTCGCGACCGGCGAGATCGAAGTATATGCCCGCGCCGTAACGGTTCAATCGGCCGCGCAGGAGCTACCGCTGCCCGTGTTCGGCGACGCGGAATATCCCGAGGACATCCGCCTCCGCTACCGCTTTCTCGATCTGCGCCGCGAGCGGCTCCGCGCCAACATCATGCTCCGGTCGCAGGTAATCGCCTCCATCCGCCAGCGGATGATCGCGCAAGGTTTCACCGAATTCCAGACCCCGATCCTCACCGCTTCCAGCCCCGAGGGCGCGCGCGATTACCTCGTCCCCAGCCGCGTCCACCCCGGCAAGTTCTACGCGCTCCCGCAGGCGCCGCAGATGTTCAAGCAACTGTTGATGGTCGCCGGCTTCGACCGCTATTTCCAGATCGCGCCCTGCTTTCGCGACGAGGACGCGCGCGCGGATCGGTCGCCGGGCGAGTTCTACCAGCTCGATTTCGAGATGAGCTTCGTCACACAGGATGACGTGTTCGCCGCGATCGAGCCCGTGCTCCACGGCGTGTTCGAGGAGTTCGCGGACTGGCAGGCGCGGGGACGGCAGGTCAGCGTACTGCCGTTCCGCCGCATCCCGTATCGCGAGTCGATGCTGCGCTATGGCAACGACAAGCCGGACTTGCGCAATCCGATCCTGATCGACGACGTGTCCGACCTGTTCCGGGGCAGCGGCTTCGGCCGTTTCGCGTCGATCGTCGAGAGCGGCGATGTCGTGCGTGCAATCCCCGCCCCGAACACCGCCGACAAAAGCCGCAAGTTCTTCGACGACATGAACAACTGGGCGCAGGGCGAAGGCTTTGCGGGGTTGGGCTATGCGACGCGCAAGGGCGGCACGTTCGGCGGCCCGATCGCCAACAACCACGGACCCGAAGGCATGGCGGCGATCGCCGACGCGCTCGACCTCGGGCCCGACGACGGCGTGTTCTTCGCGGCGGGCAAGCCGGCACAGGCCGCGCGGCTCGCGGGGCTGGCGCGGACCCGCGTCGGCGAACAGCTCGGGCTGATCGACCCCAACCGCTTCGAGTTCTGCTGGATCGTCGACTTCCCGATGTACGAGTACGACGAGGAAGCGAAGCGCGTCGACTTCAGCCACAATCCCTTCTCGATGCCGCAAGGCGAGCTGGAGGCGCTGGAGACCAAGGACCCGCTCGATATCCTTGCTTATCAGTACGACATCGTCTGCAACGGCGTGGAACTATCATCGGGCGCGATCCGCAACCATCGCCCCGAGATCATGTACAAGGCATTCGAGATCGCGGGCTACTCGCGCGAAGACGTCGACAAGAACTTCGCGGGCATGATCAACGCGTTCAAATACGGCGCGCCCCCGCATGGCGGCTCCGCACCCGGCATCGACCGCATGGTGATGCTGCTCGCGGGCGAGCCGAACATCCGCGAGGTGGTGCTGTTCCCGATGAACCAGCGCGCCGAGGACCTGATGATGGGTGCGCCGAGCGCGGTGTCGCCGAAGCAACTGCGCGAACTCAACATCCGCGTCATCGGAGAGCCGGCGAAGGACGTAGATCGCACGGTCGACCCCAAAGCGGGCTGACGCTCAGGCCGGGGCGAACGCTCCCGCAGCGTCCATGACGTGCAGCACGCCGTCGCGGATCGCGAAATACGCGCCTTGCAGCCGGAGCCGTCCCGCCGCGACGCGCTCCGCGACGAAGGGAAACGTCAGCAGATTGGTGAGGCTGACGCGCACGGTTTCGTGCTCCAGCGCGCGGATCGCGTCAGGTCCTGTCCCATGCTCCGCCACGACACGCGCGCGCGCGCCGTCGAGCATGTCGACCCAATGCGCGATGAAGCCGCCGTGGCCCGGCTCCGCCCCGCCGAACCGGTCGGTCAACGCGGCGTGGACGCCGCCGCACGATTCGTGGCCGATGACGACGATCTCGGGGACCTGCAATTGCGTCACCGCGAATTCGAGCGCGGCGGAAACGCCATGCCGCCCACCGCCTTCCTCATAGGGCGGGACCAGATTGGCGACGTTGCGGACCACGAACATTTCGCCGGGCGACGCGTCGAAGATCTGCGTCGGATCGACGCGGCTATCCGAACAGGCGATCACCATCACTTTGGGGCTTTGCCCCTCCGCCAGTTCCGCCCAGCGCGCGCGTTGCCGCGCCCAGTCCTCGCGGCGGAAACGATGATAGCCGTCGATCAAGTCGGTAAAGTCGGTCATCGTCGCACCCCGTCCCGCGTTGTTTCCGTGGCCGTCCGTGGCTATCTGATAGTCATGGTCGACACATCAGCGTTGGCGCGCGCGCCGCGAGTCCGCAAGCCCGATTGGATCCGCGTCAAGGCACCGACCTCGGTCGGTTTCGGCGATACCAAGGCGTTGATGCGTCGCCTCGGCCTAGCCACCGTGTGTGAGGAAGCGGCGTGCCCCAACATCGGCGAATGCTGGACGCGCAAGCACGCCACGGTGATGATCCTGGGCGACACCTGCACCCGTGCCTGCGCATTCTGCAACGTCAAGACCGGTATGCCGCGCGCGGTCGACTTGCTCGAACCCGAGCATGTCGCGGTTGCCGCCGCGGAGCTGGGGTTGGAGCACATCGTTATTACCTCGGTGGACCGGGACGACCTGCCCGACGGTGGCGCGTCGCAGTTCGTGAAGGTGATCGAGGCGCTGCGGCGCAACACGCCGGGGACCACCGTCGAGATCCTGACCCCCGACTTCCGCAACAAGGCGCAGGCTGCGGTCGAGTCGATCGTCATCGCGCGCCCGGATGTGTACAATCACAATCTGGAGACCGTGCCGCGGCTCTATCCGACGATCCGCCCGGGCGCGCGCTACTATGCTTCGCTCCGGCTACTCGAGTCGGTGAAGCGGCACGATCCGTCGATCTTCAC